>OKWJ01000065.1_pt1 | contig 159436 bp, 147 predicted proteins | sample 1607121 | NCBI WGS metagenome assembly OKWJ01 (sample SAMN04414080, study PRJEB24778) | human gut metagenome | material: faecal | host: Homo sapiens | reverse complement strand
CGCCGGTGTCTGAAAGATTGGTTACTTTGGCGTTGATATTGTACGTGTCGTTGCCGTTTCCTCCATTAATTATATGGTTATTTGCCTCATTTAAGTTTATTGTATCGTCGCCGTCATCGCCATATATACGGTTTGTATTAGTATTCATTGTAAGTGTATCGTTCCCGTCACCACCCCGCATTTCAGTGTTGTACCCATTAGTGGTCATTATATCATCACCACCAAGTCCATAAGCAACTGTACCATGTCCATTAACAGTTATATTATCCGCCAGATTACCACCATAAAATCTCATTCCATAACCATACAATGAAACATTATGAGCAACATCATTTTGTCCTGTTATAGTTGTAGCAACAGCACCAAAAGAAATTTCATCGGTTACATGGTTTTGCTTATATAATACAACACGTTTATCATCTGCTGTATTCTGAATATTATAATTAATATTATTAATAACAACATCTTTTGAGGAGTTTGCTGAAAGAATTACGGCTTCTGCATTATCCTTATCTCCGAACCCATTAATAAAGGTATTTTGTCCATTATCAGATATAGTATTATTCCCAGTCCCGCCATATATGAGAAGATTATTATTTCTAACATCCACAAAATCATCACCATCACCGGCATTTACGCTGCTATAACCAGCATATATAGTGATGTTATCATTACCATTTCCTCCATATACTAATGCTCTATCTCCTTTTACAACCAGAGTATCGTTGCCGTCACCTCCATCAACGGTGATTGCACCAACATTGGTCGTTGTTATATTATCATCTCCTCCAAGCCCGTAAACTTTGCATAAAGAAGCCTCCAGTACTATAGTGTCAGCTTTGTTTCCACCATAAAAATTTACCTTAGAGCTACTTATTTTTACATTATGAGCCTTATTTAAATCTCCTTTAATAGTAAAGTAACTTGATTGAAAATTTATTGTTCCGGATGGTTCTATTGTGTATATCAAAGTATTGGCGCTATTTTTATCATTAGTAACTTCGTAGTCAATTCCATTAATTGTAACAGTTTTAGTTTCATCTTTTTTAGTAAATTCTACAGAATAAGCATTTGCACCGTTCACATTGATTTTAACAGTGTTAGTTCCCTTATCTTGAAGAATAGTATTAATCCCATCTCCACCATTTACAACTATTTTATTCCCCGATATAATATTAAAATTATCATCTCCACCATCGCCATATAGATATGCAGCAGAACTAATATTTACATTTAAAGTATCATTACCTTCTCCCCCGTAAGCCTGAGCACCGTTTACAGTTACGTTAAGAATATCATCGCCAGCATTCCCATAAACATAAGTACCCCCGGTTATTATATCATTTCCATCACCGCCATTGACATTGACTGAGGAACCACTAATATTAGTAACAATAATTTCATCATCCCCAGCCTCACCATAAACCGAAGCAGATCCTGCATTGTAATTTATAACAATCTTATCTGACAGATTCCCCCCGTGAACTTCGTTTCGGCTTCCATTTACTATAAGATTATGAGAAACTCCATCCTGTGCTTTTATATAGAAATCAGAAGCAAGAAATGTTAATTCACCTGTTGCCGTGTCCTTAATATAAGAAATAGACTGCGCTGTCGTTAGCTTATTTCTAAGAACATAATCCACGCCATCAATTGTAACAGTTTTAGACTCATTTTTATTAAAATCTATTGCACCTTCTATAGTTGAACTCGCTCTTGTAGAATTACTTACGCTAAAGGAAGCAGCAGAAAGAGCATCAGCTCTCTCCGCCGTTGAGGCCGATACAGGGGTATATGTTTCGGATATTGTATCGTTGCGATGTGTATCGGCTAAAACTTCTACTCTGGCAGCCTCTGCCAGACGGGTAGTTAAACTTTTTCCATTATTTTCTTTGTAGTATAAATTTTGATTGTCATAACGTATGGATTCACGAATCTGAGCTATCTGCTCCAATATCTGGTCAGCCTCCGCTTGCATTGCCTCGCGCGTATCAGCATCATAAGTTCCATTAGAAGCCTGCGTTGCCAAATCCCGTAAACGCTCTAATAGTTTCTGTACCTCCTCCAAGCCGCCCTCGGCCGTCTGAAGTAAAGCTATTCCATCGTCAGTATTCTGCTGTACTTGCAGCATTGAGCTTATCTGAGTTGATAAATCAGTAATAATTGAATAGCCTGCTGCATTATCTTTCGCTTGATTAACTTTGTAACCTGTTGTCATACGGTTAATTGAGTTATTCAAGCCTAGAGTATTTTCACCCAGCGTTCTTTGTAAAATTAAATCTGCGACATCACTTCCAAAGGTAATCATAAACCACCTCCAGAGGCAAATATAAACAGGTATACCAGCTCTATGCTAGTATTTATAGGTGTTTTGCCCCCCCCCCCCATGAGGGTTAAAAGGCAGGCATAGTAAGCATTTCAGCCCATTCTGTTTATACAATACATCCATCGCTAATCATCTCTAACAACGATACATCTTTAAATATATTATACCATAAGTATATAACAGTTGCAACTGAGATATATAATTTAAATTTTGCCTATAAATTTAATATTGTAATCGCTGACAAGCTCTTCATGAGCAAGAACTGTTAAATCCTGCACAAATTCAGACAAAATTACAAAAACCATATGTCTTATATCCATTGGAACAGCTATAACAGGAGAGGTTATCTTTTTCGCTTTAGCAATCTTCATCAATCTTGATGCAATATCCTGAACCTCGCATGAATCAATTCTGATAATAGCCTCTTCTTCATCTTCTTTAAAGAACGAATAAACTCTATCCAAAATCTCATCAGAAAATTCAATAACCTTTAATTCCCCGTCCTTAGCAAGATCTTTTACGATATGACGAGAAAGAGCCAGTCTTACTTTGTCCAGCAAATCTTCTTTTGTAGGTTCATTTGCATAATCATTAATTTTCTCAAAAATATAAACAATATTTTTTACTGAAACTTTTTCTCTTACAAGACAGGTCAGTAAATACTTTAAATCAGAAGCTGTTATAAAATCTGGAATAATATTATCAACAAGGAAAGAATTAGATTCAATAACCTTTTCCACATACTTGTTAACATCATTGTAATCCATAATATCAGATACTTCTTTTACAGCAATGTATTCGATAACACGGCCGATATATTCAGCTGCAGTATCCCCCTTAATCCAGAAGTCTTTTACCTTTTCTTTCTGTATCCAGATTAACTTCTTACCGGTAATACCATCTGTAACGATAATATCATCCTCGCCTGATTTGTAACCCTTCAACTCATCTTTATAAAATGCCACATAGCTCGGAAAAACGACAGAACGAAAAACTTCAATATCATGAATTTTTACACTAAATTCGTTCTGCATAAGCTCATCGCTGTTGTGGAAATGGATATGCGGAATTACATAACCTAATCTCTCAGCCAAATCCTGCCTTATACGTACAGTTTCCGCCAGCAGATTATCATTAGCTTCCATAGAAATTACTTCAAGAATTTCTTCTGATAAATTTACAACAAACTTTTCTTCTTTTATAGCAGAATACATCGCATCAGGCGAAATTTCATTCACCAGAGCCTGCTTCAACCCGTCTAACTGCCTTAATTCATCAGACATTTGATTATTTAGCTGTTTTTTCTTCTCCGGAGAAAGATTTTCACTCTCTAGCTGGGATTTAATTTTTTTAATTCTTTCTTTCTGGTTTGAAATTTTTAATTGAATTTCTTTGCAGGATGCATAAGGACTTGATGGAGCTGCAAGCATTTTTTCCATTCTATATTTGAAGCTTGTTATATTAACAATGTCATCCAAATCGGTAGAATCTTCGTCCTGTTTTTCTCTCATAAATATACAGTTAAAGTCAAAAGAAGAATCTGTTTCAACCTCATGCATTGTATACAAATCCCAGCCCGCTTCAGACATTTCATTCAGAAGATTTTCCAGAGCCTGTTTGTCATCTGTCGGTACTGATTTTATAATATACTGCATTTTTTTATTAAACATTATCGTCCTCATCCTTTGTACTGATAATTTTATAAATCAAATTGTTATGTGATGGTCTGGTTTCATTTATAGAAAAAGCTTCATCGCAATATCTCTGAGCAATCTTTGTTGCGTCTTCATTGTTAGAATATATAGTATAAAGAATTTCTCCTTTTTTTACATATTCGCCGCTCTTTTTATTAAGAAAAATCCCCACACTTAAATCAATCGGCTTTGAGCTGTTTTCTCTGGCTGCCCCGAGAGCCTTAACGGCACATGAAACATTATGAGCATTAATATTCTGAATATAACCGTTCTTTTTAGATTCACATTCCACCTTATAGCAAGGAAGTGTAAACTTGTCATAATTATCTATAACTTCCGCAGCTCCCCCCTGAGCAATAATAAGTTCTCTAAATTTCTCAAGCGCCTTACCTGAATGCACGAGATTCTTCAAGTAAGCAGAAGCTTCTGAAATATTGTCATACAAATCAAGCTGCAACAGAGTCATAGCCGCAATTGAATATGTGACTTCTGCAAGATCCCCGTTATCCAAATTTCCCTTCAAAAATTCTATAGCTTCAACTACTTCAAGCGAATTTCCGACAGCGCGTCCGAGAGGTTCTTCCATAGAAGTAACCACTGCAGTTATAGACTTATCCAAAATCTTTCCGACCTTCACAATCAATCTGGAAAGAGCAACTGCATCCTCCGGAGTTTTCATAATAGCACCGGAACCATACTTAACATCGATTATAATATTAGAAGCACCGGAGGCTATCTTCTTTGAAATTATAGAAGATGCAAGTAATTCGTCTGATTCAACAGCAGCAATTTCATTTCTTAAGATATACATCTTTTTATCTGCAGGAGCCAAATCATCAGCCTGTGACGAGATAACTGCATTTATATTATTTACCTGATTTACAATAGCCTGCGTTGACATATTTGTATTGAGATTAGGAATAGCCTCTAATTTATCAACAGTACCAGCTGATAATCCAAGCCCTCTATCAGCTAACTTTGCAACAGGAATGCCCGCAGCAGCAAGAAGAGGAATTAAGGTTATTGTAACCTTATCCCCAACTCCGCCTGTAGAATGCTTATCAACAATTTTGCCGTTCAATTCGCCAAAATTTATAATTTTACCTGATTTGCCAAGCGCCTCAGTTAGATAAGCAGTTTCATCTACACTCAGCCCCTTAAAGCATACTGCCGTTAACCATGCTGCAACCTGAGCATCAGAAACACAGCCTGACATATAAGAACTCACTATAAAACCTATCTCGTCCTTAGTATGAGCCTTGCCGTGTTTCTTTTTTTCTATCAGGTCGATAAAATTCATTATTTCTTAACGCCGCCTTTTAATTTAGCAATAACACTGTCTGTAATATCAACACCGCCTACAAATACGCCGCGAATATCCATTACAGCATCTAGTTTTTGTTCTACCATAACAGCTTTTGCTGCCTCTTTAATTTTTGTGAACACTTCTTGTTCTCTTTTATTCTTCAATGTCACATAGGCAGTTTCTTTTGCCTTAAATTCCTGTGCAACTTTTTCTTCAAAGGTTTGTTTTTTCAAAGGGGTGTCTAAAGATTTATACTCTTTTTCTTTATCAACAAGGAACTGCTGCATTTCTAAACCTTTAGCATCAACTTCCTTTGTTACCTGTTTTGCATAATCGTAATTATCAATTACTTTGCCATAATCAATATATCCGACACCGCCAGCATTTGCAATTCCTGTAAATGCAGCCATTAATAATACAACAATGCCTAATTTAAACTTTTTCATATAACCCTCCTATATGTTATTATTATACACTACTTAGTACATCATGTCACCTACACCAAACGTGAAGTATCCGTTAGGTGAACCGTTCGGCCCCGGATTTGTAAGCGGGAAACCGTAATCAACAGATAAAGGTCCAACACCCGGCATATTTATCTTTAAACCGATACCAGCTGTAATAGCCTGAATTGGACGGTCGTACAATACACTTGCAATTGTTGGATCAAAGACTTTACCTGCATCAACCCAGAAAGTTAATCTCAAATTCTGCAAGAAGTTTACTTTTAATCTATCCACAAATGGTATCGGCGTTGCAAGTTCAACAGAACCCATTATAAAAGATGTACCGGTACCAACACCGTTAACCTTATAACCTCTGATAGTATAAGGACCGCCTAAACGATAAGCCATAATTTCAGGCATATCTGAACCATGAAGTTTTATACCGCCTCTTCCGGTAAATGTCAAAGAAGATTTTTTAGCAATAGGGATAAATTTCTTTGCCATACCTGTTAAACGGCCGTTTGTTTTGCCAAATCCGTCAAGACCGAATGCTTCTTCAAATCTAACTGACGCTAAAGCACCGTGGCGCGGGTTAACAGCAGAATCTCTGGAATCATATGCCAAACCTGGTGCAAGACGCAGGAAGAAACCGCCTTCCAACTGTTTTGCACGATCTGCAATATCAAGCCCGTGAGCCTTATACAAGTTTGCGATATTATTAGCATCACCTTCACTCAGGTGAATATATTCAACACCTGTTGTTAATGTAGTTGAAAGGTTTTTGTTATATTTTAGCTTATGTGCGACAGTACCTTCTATACCAATTCTTCTTTCCAGAGCAAGCGGAATCTGGTAGCTGCCTAAATCTCTATAATAAATTTTGCTCATCAATGAATTATCCGCATTCAAGAAATGTGGTTCAAAAAAGCTCAATTCTGCCTGATAATTCATATGACTCATAATGGAAGAGTCGCTCATCAAAATACCCGAACCTACCAAACCGGTAAGAGAAACTCTCTGATTTAATCCTCTGAAGTTATTATCAGAAATACCGACAGAACCAAAAGCACCTGTTGCAGAATCCAAACCTCCGCCTACTGATACTGAAGCTGTGCGCTGTTCTTTTAATTCAATTGTTACATCAAATCTGTCCGGATTGTCTTCTGAAACTTCTATAGTCCGGTTTACATCCTTAAAAGCCTGTGTGGAGTATAATCTAACTAAATCCTGCTTTACCTGATTTTCATTATAAACAGTTCCCGGTTCTGTCATTATGTTACGTTCAATAACATATTCCTTTGTTTTTTCATTACCGGTAATCATAATTTTATTAATCTTACCTTCTGTAATACTTAAATTTAGAGTTCCGTCAGGATCGTCGTAAATAGAATCAATTTTTGATAAAATATATCCCTTTGAATAATAACATTCATTAATCTTTTCCATAGCGTGATTGATTGCAGTAATATTTTGCGGCTTTCCTTTTAGAGGAAGAAGATATTGCATAATTTCATCCGAAGAAACAACGGTATTTCCTTCTATAGTGAAATCTGTTACAGGGATATTTTCCTCAACAATAATTTTTAATGAAATAGTACCATTAGAATTTTTAACAGGTATTGCCTTCATTTTTTCAGTGAAATAGCCGAGGCGGTAAATAGTTTTCAAATCCTGCTGCATTGCGTCTTTGTCATACAAATCACCTTTTTTCAGTGACATTTTAGACATTATATATTCAGGTTTTATAATATTAGAGCCAAGAATTTCTATGTCGTTAATATATGCTGTGCTGCTGTCATAAGAAGACTCTTCCATCTGTTCAAGCTGTTCAGCAGCTTCTGTTTCATCCGCAAAACAAGCCGCGCCTGAAGCTGACAATACTCCGACAACTAATGCAAATACTATTAAATTTTTATATAAACCTGATAGATTAGCCAACTATCCACTCCACAGCATTATGACAACATTCTATCACAAATATTCAAATTTAAAAATAGCAGACATAAAAAATAAATATTTTTACAATATTTTACAACTAAAAGGTTTATATTTAAATATATTTATAATATGATGGTTTCATTAGGTGAAAATCTTTTATTCATAAAGATTTTTGAACCACCGGGTTAATTACAAAAAAGGAGGAAAAATGGAAGGTTTAATGAGCTTGATACACAATCACGCGATTCCTGTATCAGCCACTATTCTTCTTGTAGCATACATTTTTATTGCTACAGAAAAAATACCAAAAGTTACTGTTGCACTTTTAGGAGCAGCTTTGACTTTAATCTTAGGACTGCTGGGTCAAGATAAACTCGTTAACGGAGTTTTTGACCACGGCTATTTTATCAATTTTGTTGATTTTAATGTTATATTCCTTCTTGTTTCAATGATGATTATTGTATCGATTGCAACAAGAAGCGGAATGTTCAACTGGATTGCTAATGAAATGCTAAAAATGACAAAAGGAAATCCTAAATACATATTGATTTCTCTTGCATTTTTTACAGCTATAGTATCAGCTTTTCTGGACAACGTTACAACCGTAATCTTAATCATGCCAGTTACTTTCGTAATTGCAAAAGAATTAGATATCAATCCAATCCCGTTTTTAATTACAGAAATATTAGCATCCAATATCGGCGGAACTGCTACTCTTATTGGAGATCCACCGAACATTATTATCGGAAGCGCAGCCGGATTATCTTTTATGGACTTTATAAAAGAACTTACAGGAATTGTCGCAGCTATTCTGATTGTTAATGTTGGATTATTAACATTTATTTTCAGAAAACAGCTTGTGGCGGCTAAAGAAAAAATGGAAAAAGTTGCACAGCTTGATAATTCACATACAATTACAGATAAAGCCTTAATGATTCGTTCAGGAATCATTCTCTTGCTAGTAATTATTGGTTTTATGCTTCACGATATTACACATATTCAAACCTGTGTAACTGCAATGGCTGGTGCAGCATTTTTACTATTATTTGAAAAACCTCAGAAAATTTTTAATGAAGTTGAATGGAACACTATTTTCTTCTTCATAGGTTTATTCATTATTATCGGCGGTTTGGAGCATGCCGGCGGTATTAAACTTATGTCAGAATGGCTTCTAAACGTAACAAACGGTTCTCAAAAAGCAACAGCTATGATTATTCTGTGGGCATCCGGAATTTTATCAGGCATCATTGATAATATTCCATACACAGCAACAATGTCACCTTTGCTTGTAGAGGTCCAAAAGGTTATGGGTGCTGATTACACATTCCCGCTCTGGTGGTGTTTATCACTTGGAGCGTGTCTTGGCGGAAATATGACAATAATAGGCGCTGCGGCAAATGTTATTGTATCAGAAACAGCGGCTTCAACCGGACATCCTATCAGGTTTATGTATTTCTTAAAATACGGGGTTCTGGTTACGATAATTTCACTCGTAATGAGCACAGTTTACATATGGTTTAGATTTTTAACATAGATTAGAATTCAGGAGGACGTTTTAAAACGTCCTCCAATTTTAATTAGAATTGTTGCAACTATATCACTGCCGGGCCTTTTTTCTGCTTTCGAAGAACATGTAACTATTGCAAAGGTTCATAAGTTTTATTCACAAATCAATGAAGGACTAAATAGGGCTATTGTAGAACATGGCACGGTCAATAATTGGTCATATTTATGGGAGGGGGAAGATACTATAACAAGTTCCCATGAAAAACCTTCAGATGCTTTTGCTGAATATTTCAAAGAACAATTAAATCTTCAACGTGATTGCGGAGAGAAATCTGGATGCATTGCTGACACGTATTATAAACTAATTTAAATTCTGCCGGATGGGGATGTTCCAGCTACATCATTCGGAATGGAAATATGAAATATCTTCATAAGAAATAAATTTGACAGTTCTTTCTATTGTTGATAAAATATTTTTTTCTAAAGGAGATTTATATGAAATATTCAACAGACGGAACTCAATACCATATTGGATTAAAAGAAGGAGATATTGGAGAATACGTAATTCTACCCGGAGATCCTAAAAGGTGTAAAAAAATTGCATCGTATTTTGATGATGCAAAGCTTGTAGCAGATAGAAGAGAATTTACTACATACACAGGTTTTCTCAACGGAGTTAAAGTCAGCGTAACCTCTACAGGCATAGGCGGCCCGTCTGCAGCCATTGCATTAGAGGAGCTTGTTAAAGTCGGCGGACGTAATTTTATCAGAGTAGGTACATGCGGCGGTATGGATTTAGGTGTTAAAAGCGGCGATTTAGTTATTGCAACTGGTGCAATCAGAATGGAAGGTACTTCAAAAGAATACGCACCTATAGAATTCCCTGCGGTTGCAAATTATGAAATCGTAACAGCTTTAATTAACGCAGCTAAGAAGCTTAAACAAACATATCATGTTGGTGTTGTTGAGTGCAAAGACTCTTTTTACGGACAGCATAGCCCTGATATTATGCCGGTAAATTATGAACTTATTAATAAGTGGAACGCCTGGTTAAAACTTGGTACACTGGCATCTGAAATGGAATCAGCGGCTCTGTTCACTGTTGCTAGTTATTTAAGAGTTAAAGTCGGTTCTATATTTCTTGTTGTAGCAAATCAGGAAAGAGAAAAACAAGGGTTAGAAAATCCGGTTGTTCACGATACAGATTCTGCAATTAAAACAGCAGTAGAAGCTATAAAATTATTGTTGTAAAATTATCATATGATTATTTGTATATTTCCGGGAACATTCAATCCTATTCATGAAGCCCATCTTAGAATGGCAGAATTTGCATTGAATTATTATAAATTCGAAAAAATAATCTTTATTCCGGCTTACATACCGCCGCATAAAGAAATAAATTCAAATTTAGCCAGACATCGTTTTAATATGGTTAAACTTGCAATAGAAAAGAACCCGAAATTTTTAATTTCTGATATTGAGTATAGAAGTGATAAAAAATCATACTCGTTAATCACGGTAAAAGAAATTATCAAGCAATACAACATAAAAGGAAAGCTAAATTTTTTGATTGGAACCGATGCGTTCGACAAAATTGAAAGCTGGTATAAAGCAGATGAGCTTAAAGATTTAGTACACTTTATCGTCTTTCCGCGCGGAGTAGAAATATCTGAAAAAGATGGTTTTGATTATGAAATGGCACCGCTTAATTTTCTAGACATCTCTTCTACAAATATCAGAAAAGACCATAATAGTAATATTGAACAAGTAAAGGATTATATAGAAAAAAATGACCTGTACATATGAATATATTGATAACTGGCTTAAAATAAATTTGTCGCCGGAAAGATATGAACACTCTCTCGGAACTGCCGAATGCGCAAGAGAACTGGCTGAACGTTTTGGAGAAAACCCTGAAAAAGCATATTTTACAGGCTTGATTCATGATTGCGCAAAGTGTCTGCCAAAAGATGAAACACTACATATTATCAAAACCTTTCTAAATCTTGAAGATGGCGAACTGTGCAGTCCAAAGACTCATCATGCACCGGTCGGTGCATATATTGCAAAAAAAGAATTTAAGATTGATGATGAGGAAATCTTATCAGCGATAAGATGGCATACAATTGGCAAGGTTAATATGACACCTTTTGAAAAAATAATCTTTCTTGCTGATAAAATTGAAACACGCACACGACCATGTGAAATATGTGAACCAATTAGAGAAGCTCTTAATGAAAGTTTAGACAAAGCGTTGCTGCTTTGTTACAAAAATACAATTAAAAGCCTTGTCGATAGAGATTTAAGAATATGCACAGCTACAATTGATATATATAATAGTCTTTTGTAATTTTCTCCCCCTTTGCTGAAATAAAAAAATATAGTATAATTAGGGTATGAGGAAGAGGTTAGCTGGATTATTATTAATAAGTTTATTGTCAATGAGTACGGCTATTGCTGATATTCAGTATCAAGGTCATGCAGAATTTGACGACCAATTCTCTGAACCTGATAAAGAACTTTTTACCGGCAAGAAAGAAACTCTTGAGAAAAAAGATATTATAGAAATGACGGTATCACAGGTATTAGACGGTTCTTTTTCTCTGGAAGGCGACGAATTTTTTGCAGAAGTTACAAGTGATGTTATCGGAGATAAAGGCGTAATAATCCCTAAAGGCACAGTTGCCCACGGTACTATTACCCAAACAAGCGAAGCCAAAAGGCTCGGCCGTGACGGGCATTTAAGCCTGAGTTTTGACTACCTTGTAACTCCTGACGGGCGAGAAATTCCTATCGAAGGTAAAATGTCTACCAAGCTTCACCCGCTTAAGGCTGCTACCAAAATAATTGCAACAGACGTAGGATATACTGCTGTAGGCGGAGTTGCAGGCGGTTTATTTGCCATTCAAGCTCTGGGTTTAGAAGCTGCGATAGCTTCTCAGGGTTATACTGTTGCAGGAGGAGCCGCTATCGGCGGTACAATTGGATTAGGCATGTCTTTGTACAGAAAAGGAAAAAATGTTTTAATTGCACCGGGGGATGAAATTAAAGTCCGTATCCTTTCTAATGTCGAACTTCCGGTATATAGAGATGAAGCTTTAAAACAAAAAGAGGTAAAATATCCAGGACTTGATATTAGAATTGCAAATATTTTGTATGAAAAAGATCCGTTTGGAGAAGTTAATACAATAACACTTTCACTCTCTATTTCTAACATGTCAAAAAAAGCCTTTTCCGGTATGGATTTGGCATTGATGAATGACTACAATGCAGTCTATAATCCTTCAATATTTGGGGATACAAAACTTTTATTCTCACAACTAAAACCAGGTGATAGATTTGCCGGAAGAATTTCGTTTTCTGTAAATAACGTTAAACAATCATTCTGGCTCGTTGTAAATGACAGGGCTACAAATAAACCGCTTGCTAAAATTTCTCTGGATAATGCCTATAAAAATGTATCCAAAGATGTAAAAAAACGCAACGACAAAATGCGTAAAGGCAAAAAGAATTACTACAAAGAAGAAAGCCCGTTTGATATTTAACAAACAAGATGAACTAATCTAAGTCATAATTGAGCATTGAAACTACATTTACGCCTGACGCTTCAATTTTTTCCCTGCCCTTTAGCGGATCAAGTTCAATTATAAAAGCAGAAGCTACTACATCAGCTCCGGCTTTTTTAACAAGATTACAAGCAGCTGCAGCTGTACCGCCTGTCGCTAGCAAATCATCAATAACAAGAACTCTATCACCAGCTTTTACAGCATCTGCATGCATTTCAATAGTATCCGTTCCGTATTCTAAGTCATAAGTTTCTTTAATAGTATCTGCCGGCAGTTTATTTGGTTTCCTTACAGTAACAAAGCCTGCATTGAGTTTACAGGCAAGAGGTGCACCAAAAATAAACCCTCTTGATTCAATTCCGGCAACATAATCAATATTTTCATCTTTAAACTTTTCATAAAGAAAATCAATACACATGTTAAACGCCTTAGCATCTTTTACAATAGTAGTTACATCAAGAAACAAAATTCCTTTTTTCGGAAAATCAGGAACCTCTCTTACATGTTCTCTTACATACTGAAAATTATTAACATCTGTCATCATCTATTCATACCTCGTTATTATACCAAATACTAAACTGTTACGCTTTCTACTGCGTTATTTTCTTCTTTTATACCTACCGCTTCCTGACGGGATTCTTCTTCTTTTACAAGCCCATGAGCTGTTTTTCCCCAGTTCATATCTTTCTTGCAGAATAATATTTTACCACAAATAAACAATTCCATAGGAAACCATATAATTAAAAAGTAAATTGTTGTTTCGAACGCCTGCTTTAATGCGCTCATCCTCGGCACATAATCATATTTTCTTAAGCTGTAACGAATTGCAAAAAGGAAACCCAAACCTACAACAAGAGAAACTATCAATGATGACCACAAAACATTATGAAGGCTGTAAGGATCAATCTTATCTGTAAGTAATTTTACAATTCTGAAAAATACTTCCATCATAAACCACAGAGGCATAATAAACTGTGTTATATAAATTGCCATATCCAGCCTCGCACGAAGTGACATTTTTTTAGATTTCATTGCCTCTGCAAAGTACTCAAGATATCTTCTAATAGTACCCTCCAGCCATCTTCTGCGCTGCCTGAACAGAGGCATAAGATAAACAATACCTTCCTCGTAAACACAAGCATCAAGACAAAAACGCACGTCCCATCCTTTTATATGAAGCCTTGTGGACATATCTAAATCATCAGTAATTGTATAGTTATTCCAACCGTCAATATCTTCTAAAGCCTTACGTTTGATAAGTTCGCCATTGCCTCGAAGCTCAACAGCACCTTTAACAGCATCTCTTCCTACCTGCAGATAAGTATCTAAAGTATACTCGTTATTCTGACATCTTGTAAGGAAATTTACATCCTTATTTCTAATAATCTTTCTTGCTTGAACAGCCCCGACATCTGCTGGTTCTAAATTTGGAACAAGTTTCTTTAAAAAATCAGAATCAACTGTTGCATCAGCATCAAATACCAGAACAGCATCCCCTTTTGCAATAACCAGAGCATCATTTAATACAGCAGACTTTCCCGGGAAAGCTCCCTGCTCACGTATAAGAGCTTTTACATTCTCATGCCTTGCCTCTAAGTCTTTAATGATTGCTGCTGTATTATCCGTACTTCTATCATCAATTATAATTACTTCAAAAAACGGATAGTCCATGCCTAAAATGTTCTCAACAGTATTGGCTATTACATATTCTTCGTTATGAGCAGGAATCATAATACTAACAAAAGGTTTATAATTCTCATTCACAACTGGCGGATGTTTCTTCAGCTTACGCTTCTGATACTTTGTCGCAGCTATAGAATACAATCCGTAAATCACCATACACACACATAAAATAACGAAACCTACAGTTGTATTTACGTAATTCTGAAAGACGTATAAAAATACGCCCAAGCAAGATAATATTATAAATAAAAGAAATCTTTCTCTCATAATCTCCCCAACACTAAGTAAATTATATCAAAAATATTAAGTTATGTTGTGATTATCGCAATTTTTTAAACCAAACTTTACATTTCTTAATAAAATACATAAAAAAAGGCAATTTTTTAAAAGTTAAATACTTTATATATACATAAGAGATAACAAGAGAGGAAAGAGCAAAGATGTTATTCACTACAGAAACAATTTCAAACGAAGAAATCAAATCTATCAATAACTTCTTTAATGACTTTGAAGCAGTAGAAACAGTTGCTCCGGAAAAAGCTGAAGAAGAAACAACTGTTGTTAAATATCTTCATTCTCTTGTTACATCTTGCTACGCAAAATCAGTTGAAGATATTGCAAATACAAAAGTTGGTAACAGAATCGTAAGAAAAAGAAACTTGCAGCAGGTAATGCAGGAATCTTTCTTCTATGGTGCTAACAGATTTGGCAACAACTTCATAGCATAGTTATAACGCAACTTCAAAAAGTAAAAACACTCTCTTATATTATATAATCTTACATCTTACAAAGTTTTAGCCCGCCTTCGCGGGCTTTTTATTTAATATCTTGTTCTGAAAGACCCGCGATAGTTACCGACATTATCTGTCATTACACCACGCCCGCCAGGAAAAGTTCTAAAACTACCTGTACGGTTTCCGTAATTATCAAATGTTGTGAATCTTCCACCGGATAGAGGCCTTACGGTACCAACCTTATTTCCCTCTGCATCAAAAACATGAGTACGGTTTGCCGGAGCTCCTCTAAATGTTTTTACCATGTTATTATTTTGATCGTACATGACTCTTCGGCCATTCGAATAATCTCTCACACGACCTTTATAATTTCCAGAATTGTCATATAAACTGTAATTTCCATTACCAGTTCCTCTGATTGTTCTAACAGAAGAATTTGATGGTTCATAAATATTCGTTGTTTCAGCCCAAACGGGAAGTCCTATTATACATAAAATTAATAATATTTTTTTCATATAATTATTTTACCAGATTTCTATCAGGAGATAATCCCCTCCTTGATTAATTGTTCTTTAATTTCTCTTTTGGTTTGAAATTCTTTACCGGATTTGTCTGTTAATCTCTTTAGAAGCATTATTCCCGGAGTAATTACACCTAGAGCTAAAATACAAGCTCCTATATTATTGATAATAGATCTTCTTTTCAATTTTCTCACACCTTTAAAGAATTCATCACAAGTTTCTTTACCAAGTGAACTCTTGTATTGATTATATAATTCCGAAACCTGAGAGCTGACATTTTGCACTTCTTTTAAATCAATATACGCTCTGGTATCAATCTTATTTGAACCTTTTAAAGTTGTTATCAAATCAGATTGTTTTGCAATTTGTACAATTTTGTTATCAGGATTTTTATGCAAGAATTCATATAGATTAACCTTAGATGTATTAGCAGCATTGAACTCTTTTAAACTAGCTTCAATGGATCCATCAAGAAAAGCCTGCTTAAATTTACTATCTTCCAACACTCTTGAATCCAGTGTTATTGATTTGCCATGTTTTGATTTTGCATTCTTTTCCATAAATTCCTGAATTTTTTTACCTGCATAGTATAGGAAGAACAGACAAGAGCCTTCTTTGATTGCATAGCCTATGAACTCTTGAGAACTTCTTGAATCAGTTAATCTCTCAGTTGTTATAAAACCATCCATAATATACATATTTTTTACAGGCGAGAACGCAAATTCTTCGACAACCTTTCCAATTCCTTTAAATGCCGGTTTATTAGCATTATTATTTTCTTCTTGTTTAGCCTTCTTAGACTCGTTATACTCTTTAATCAGATTTTTTCTAATTTTTTGCTCTGTATAATACTGTTTAAGCCGTGTCATTCCAACATAAGTCACCGCAGCCAAAACAGTAGATACTGCAAATTTTGTTGCTGCAAGATTTTTAAACAACCTTTTTTTATTTTCGGCTTTTTCTAAATTCTTCTTAATTTCTTCTGTTGGGGCGTATTGTTTTATCTTCTTAAAAATTTCAGAATCCTTTAAATTTCTCGGGTCAATTTTAGAGTCTAACCCATAAGCTTTAAAAACTGTCTTATCAAATATCCATTTAAAAGCAGGTATACCCCCGAGCCACAACGCTTCTGTGCCAAATTCGTCTATGAATCTGTCAAAACCTTCTTCTTTACCTGTAGCGTATGAACCTGCTGTCATGCCAAGACAGCTTGAGGCGTCCTTTACCCCTAAAGGTACTAATGAATTGGGATTGCCCAATGTAGAATATATCTTTGCTGCATTTACCAACATAACCCTACAACCCCCATATTAAATTCATTAATTTTTTGCTGTGTTTGTTCATATTCGACCTTCCTTTCTGTGTAAATCACGTAAAGCAAAAAAATTGCCTGTATATTAACATTTTTTTACAAAAAAAGAACTTCCCGCTTATAGGAAGTTCTTTTTTGTATCTATAACTTAAACTTAGCCTACAAGTTCGGTATCGTCCGACTCGGAAGCTTTAACCATGATAGCATGCTCTACAGGATTTTCTTTCTTGTAAGCGCTGTCACTTGCAGCTTCCTCAAAACCAAACTCATCTCGGGCTTTCTTCATCTGAGTTTCATCAACCAGCTTTTTGGCTAATTCTGCTATTTCATAAACCAGCTTGTAACGATTATCAGTATTTTCGTTTAATTCCCAAGCTATTTTAATAATTTGATCCATTTTTACCTCATTATTTCAAATAATCAATTAATTTAACTATATAACGCTCAAAAACTTTTGTCCAGTAATAAAAAATATATATAATTTAATATTTATTTACAAAAGAGCAATTATTTAACATATAAATACTTTATATATAATATATAGCAAATAAGGAGATTTATATGACAACAGGCGGAACATTAAGAGTAACCAGTGCAAATGAGTACAAAAATTTTAAAGTTAAATTTTCTAGAAATACAGAAATTACGAACTTTACGCGACGAGAAATGGGACATGAAGGTGATATACGTGCAGAAGTAAAAAACGGCAGAAATGGATTTGCAGAACGAATATACAGTAATGGGTCAAAAAGCGGTAAGCTTGGCACTCTTGATTTAAATACAAAGAGATATGCAATATTTGATGCGCTTAGAAAACTTGATGGTAATGACGAGGACATCAGCGATAAAGATCTTTTAAAAGCAGATACATTAATAGGTAAGAATGGTGTAAAAGGTGTACGTCGTGATGCTTCTGCAGGAGTTACAACAATAGTTTGTGATGATGGAGCTGTCCTTCGTTTTGATGTAGAAACTGAACAGGAAAAACAAGTTCGTCTAGACCAAGAAGCTGCAAATGCTGCAAAACGTAAGCAGAAAGAAGCAGCCCGACTGGCGGAAAAACAACGTGAAGCAGCAGAGCTGAAAGAAAATTGCAAAAGCGATTTTGAAAAGCTTGCAGACTGGTTTATAGGATTATTTAATTAAAATTAATCCATCAATGTTGTCATAAGAATTGGATCGCCATCTGTTGCCAGAACAGTATGTTCAAAATGCGCAGATGGTTTTCCGTCTTTAGTGACAACAGACCATTTATCGTCAAGTACTACAACCTCATCGCAACCAAGATTTAACATCGGTTCTATTGCTATAACCATGCCTGATTTTATAAGAGTTTGATCTCCTACTCTGTAATTAAATAGAAACGGGTCTTCATGCATTACATGACCGACTCCGTGTCCGCCATATTGTCTTACGATACCCATTTTATAACTATTTGCCACATCCTCAACGGCTCCGGATATATCATCAAGAACATTTCCTGCTCTCATTTTTGAAATACCTGCCATTAAGGCTTCTTCTGTAGCTTTCATAAGAAGCTTTTTTTCCTCAGAAATATTGCCGACAGCATAAGACCATGCACTGTCACCAACCATACCGCCATATGTTGCACCAACGTCTATAGCTATAATATCGCCTTCTTTTAGAATTTCGGTTTCAGAAGGAATGCCGTGAACAACTTTTTCGTTTATAGAAGCACAAATGCAGGCCGGAAAACCGCTGTAACCAAGAAAAGTAGGTGTTGCTTTATTCTCTTTAATAATTTTCATAGCAATACTATCTAATTCTTTTGTTGATATACCCGGCTCAACAACCTCTCTCATTTTCTTATGCACAAGAGCTACAATATGTCCGGCATGTCGCATTCTCTTAATTTCGTCGCGTGATTTTCTATTAATCATAATAACCTCAATTCTAGTTATATATTAGGACTAAATGATTTTTTTTGCAACAAAAATACAATCTAACATTCTTCCTTTAATTTACCCCCTTGACATGAAAAATTGATTTGATACTATATAAATTGTCACGAGCCCCCATCGTCTAGAGGCCTAGGACAACACCCTTTCACGGTGTAGACAGCGATTCGAATTCGCTTGGGGGTACCATATTTAAAGCCACGTATAACGTGGTTTTTTTAGTGCTCAAATTTTAAAATACTTATTATTACTGCATTTCAGCTAGTGCTAAACAAGAAATACTTGTTATTTCTATCTTTTAGAGTTGTTTATTTTTTGAAAATTTCTAAAAATTTTGTTTAGCGGCAACAAAAGTGGTAATAAAAAAGTCACTCAGAAAAATTTCAGCATTTGCACAGAACTCTATAACCCTCTCGTAGTCTAATTTCGGACTATTGTAAATAAAAGTCCGAAGTGGCAACGCAGTGGCAACATTAACAATGTTGCCACTACAAAATGTTAAAATTAAAAATAGTCGTAAAGCCTGTCATTGATACTATTTTAGACAATATTACCTAAAAAGCCAAAACTTCACCATCTGTAGGTATCAGTAAATTATCTATATTATTATTGTTTTTAAAATGTTCTAAATCTTTTCTTGTAACGGTTAAATGGCTTACAGTATCCATGTGGCTTGCAATTACGGTTGCATTTTTAGAATTTTTTAAAACTTCTTTTAAATCATCAATGTTCATAATTAAGCGTTCACCATTTAATACAGTTGCAGCACAAGCATTGACTACAACTATATCTGGAGAATATTTATTCAAGGCTTCTTTTACTTCTTCGCACCAAATCGTATCCCCTGCAATATAAAGCGTTTTTTCTTGTTCAGCATTGAAAACAATACCCATTGCATCGTAAGGCATTCCAATTGAATCACATAAAGGTTTTAAAATTTCTCGTTTTCCATGTTGTGTATGAGTTTTGTATAAAGTTATATTTCTAAAGCTTGTACCTTGTTCTGCTAAAATTTCAACATCTTTAAAACCTTTTGATAATATATAGTTTTTATCAAATTCTGATTGAACAAATATTTTAAGATTTTTATCTATTGCATGTTCTGCATATTCGTCCCAATGATCCGGGTGAATATGAGTGATGATAACAGAATCTACATTTACAATTTTATCAATAGAAAAAGGTAATTCTACTCTCGGTTGTCGAATTTCAGAATTAACTGCTGTTTCAAAACCCGGCATATAACCTTTTGGTCCAAGCCAAGGATCTATTAAAAATCTTGTATTGTCGTATTCTATAATTAATGTAGCATTTCTAATTTGAGTAATTTTCATATAATCATCTCCTTTTATGACAATATTAAATTCTTATTTACTTTTTTTCAAGAATGCACTATTTTGTATAATATATACATTAAAGTATAATAGTTACCAAAAGGTTAGTTTGGAGTTTTAAATGAGTAAACAAAGACAAGATGAATACAAATGTCCACTTGAAGTTACAATGGAAATTATTGGAGGAAAATACAAGGGGGTTATAATTGGTCATCTTATTGATAAAACCCTGAGATACAATGAATTACAAAAATTAATTTCTCACGCAACTCCTAAAATGCTAATACAGCAATTAAAAGAATTGGAAGCAGACGGAATTATTCAAAGAAAATTGTATCCTGTTGTCCCACCTAAAACAGAATATTCATTGACTGAACGTGGAAAGAGATTAATCCCATCTATTATTGAATTAAACAAATGGGGACTTGCTTACTTAAAAGAAATGGATATTCCTTGTAAATATAAAGAAGAATAATATAATATTGCGTTAAAATTAATCCAAGATAATAATTAGGAGATGATTTTGAAACAACAGAAAAATTTCAATAATTACTTAAGTTGGAAACAAACTAAAGACTTTATTGCTATCATTAAGGATAACAAATATGCTTTATATTCATTAAGCCAAGCAAAATTTATTACAAATTACATCTTTGACAAAATTACCTATATTCCAAATGTAAATTATTTTGTAGTTAAGAACTCTGGAGTAGTTTATTTAATAAATATAGAAGGTAAAAAACTAGATATAGAGGTAACATATCCTAATAATTTCAACATGGAAGGATTATACCATTATAAAAAACATGTTAAAACATAAAAGTTTCATTTTGTCACTATTCACGCGAGTTTTAAGAGAATTGACATTCTAATTGTAGAAACTTATGTGATTAGACTTTAACGTACCTGTAAACTCGCGTCAGCGGCCTCTCTGCAAATGTTTTGTTATATTAGCAGGATAAAGATTTTATTAGGTTAAGATTTTGAGCTGTTAGCAAGGTTTCTCATTAATGCCGGTATTTTTCCACAATATTGCCAGAAAGTTAGATTAAACTTCGTTAGCCTAGTTTTCCCTTCGGCGCAAATTTTTGTTTTAAAAGCAAATAGTAATTGCCGAAGTTCTGTTTTGAAATAGTTTGTTTTTAGACCTAAACAAGGATAAATAAGTTCATTTTTTAAAGAAAACTAACGGAAAATTATTTTGGTTAGAAATGTTAAAACGTACTTGTTTTGGCTAATCGAGAGAAATTATCAGCGTGGACCAAAAAACACTCCACCCAGCACCACACTCCACGTTGCAATAGAGGTGATGGAATGTGGGTGGGCTTTAAAATCCGATTGTGCTTTTGAGTTCAGAAGATTTTTTGACCTTAACTTCTTCAGACAGCATTTTAGTTATTTCGTCAATTTCTGTGGTTCCTAAGAAATCTACTTTCTTGTTAACTGTTGCAAAATCACCGGAAGTTAGACCTTTTAGTTGTAAGTTAGAATTTTTAATTCCGAAAAAGTAGTCCATAGCAATATTAGCTTGTTTTTGTGTCAGAAAGTCAAATCTAATCTTGAAAGTAAATCTTCTCAAGCTTGCTTCATCTAAGGTATCAAGTAAATTTGTTGTGCAAATGAACGGATACTCAGCAGCTTCCATCTGAGTTAGCATTTCATTGACTTGAGCAACTTCCCAACTTCTCACAGCATTATTTCTATCTTGCAAGAAAGTATCAGCTTCATCAAAAATCAGCATAGCTTTTTTCGATTTTGCTTCACTAAAAGCTGATGCAATATTCTGTTCGGTTTCACCAACATACGGAGAAATTAAATCACTTGCACGTTTTAGCAAAACTTCTATTCCAAGTTGTTCAGCTAAATATCTTGCATAAGAACTCTTTGACGTTCCGGGTTCTCCATAAAGACACATTGAAAAATTGAGTTTGTTTGAAGATTTAATCTTTTCAGTTAGAGCGTTAATATCCATATTGGCATTGATTAAATCAACATTGTAATCACCCATACTTTTCTTCGGCTCTTGTTTTACAACCTTTTTCTTATCCACAACTTTAGCAACATTTTCAATAAGTTCTTCAAAATCGTCAACTGAACCGTTAATCATTTTTGTTGTTTTTACGGCATTATTAATTAGTGCTGGTGGGATATCATAATTCTTGTTTAATTCTTCAACTTTTTCCTTAGAAACATTTAATTCATTCTTTTTTAGCACTCTGTTCCAAATATTCAATCTTGAATCTTCTGAAAGTTTTTCAAACTCAATGCAGTAAGTCATTCTTCTCAAAAATGCCGGATCTACGTCATAGATGTTATTTGTTGTCCAAATGACAGGAACAGGTGTTGTTTCAATAATCTTGTTCAAGTAACCTTTTGAAGCAGTACCATCAGAACCAAATCCTCGATTTAAGACATCTTCCGCTTCGTCAAAAAGAATACAAGCGTTACCAATTCTTGATAGAATTTGTTGTTTAGAATACAAATCCGCTAATCTCTCGGTTCTTTTAGCTTCTTCACCATAAGAATCCTCTGTTTTTACTGCGTAAAGTGGGACATTAGAAACATTAGCAATAAGTCTTGAAAACTCACTTTTACCTGTTCCAACGTGTCCATGCAAAAGTATATTTACACCTTTAGCATTTGTTTTTATAGCAGATTTTAGAATTTTTAGGACTTTTTCTTGCTTGTCTTTAATATGTGAAAAATCGTTTAGCGTAAGAGTAGATTTTTCAGGTTCTCCTAAAAGTGTAGCGGTTATTTTTTCAACTGTGTTGCAGTTCGGAGAATCAAAGATTTTCAACATATTTGAATTAATTGAAATATTATTTCGTTTAGGAATTAGATTTTTGAAATAAAGACTGTCCAGTAACCTATCTTTTTCTCCGTATCTGATTCCAAGATAAAATCTACAAAAATTATCTATCCCGTAACCATATAAACAACTGTCAAATTGTGTAAAAACTTTGTTCAATTCTTTGACAAGGGCATAGGTAAAAATAGCCATTTCCTTATCGTTCATGTTAAAGATTTTCTGAATTAGGCAAAGGCGTTTTTCAACAGGAGTTTGAATTGGTTTAATCTCTGCTTTAAGTTTCTTGATTACAGATTTCAAATCTTTTACAAAAGCTTTCTTTTCCTTGATTGTTTCGATTTCCAAACAGCCGTCGGAATCGAAGTTAAAATTGCTTTTCTTAACCCTGAATTTTTCCAAAAAAGAATCAAAGAAGCTGTCGAAGTTGTAGGAGTTGTAATCAATCTGACAGCAAAGCTTGTCCAAGTAGTCCAATAACAAACGTTTTTCAAAATTATTCATAACAAATTACCTCTATTGCATCTACAGATTAACGCATCTGGGAAATTTGTCAGGGCCAATGAGAGGATTTTGTTACAAAGCGACGCAATTAAAGGTTATTTGTATGTTCCAACTTTTCTGCCATACTTATCGTACTGAATAGTTCTGCCACTTGAGTCTGTTTTAAAAGAACCAACTTTACTACCATATTTATCATACTTGGTTGTTGTTCCGTTTGAATTGGTTTTGTATGTTCCTGTTTTAGTGCCGTACTTGTCGTAGGTTGTATATCCACTTGAAGTTTTTCTTGCAGTTCCGGTTCTACTGCCATATTTGTCATAAGTTGTGTAACCACTAGAGGTTTGTTTGATTGTTCCGGTTTTACTTCCGTAACGATCATAAGAAGTTGTTACAGAGCCGTTTGTGCGGTAGGAACCTGTTTTGGATCCATATTTATCGTATGCTTTAGTCGTCGCACAAAGAGCAAAGCTCGTACTCAAAAACAAAGTAAAAATCGTTAGTATAAATTTTTTCATTCAAACCTCCTATGATATTATAACGAATTTTTGAAAATTTTGTTCATTATATAAAGATAAATTGCTGATTAAACAAGAAAGGATATATTAGTTTCGTCAAAAAATATAGATGGAAACTACAACTATTTTTATTTCTAAAAAATGTCACACAATATAATTGTGTATTATTCAAAGAATTTATGTATAAAGATAATTTTGTCATGAGATAAACTATCAAGGTTATTAATAATATCTATTTTCATTAAATCAATAGGCTTAAGGTGGTTGAAATCAAATAATGACTTTAGTTCCACATTTAAGTTATTAGCGATTTTTTCTATAGTTGGTAATGAAGGAAAGTGTCTACCACTTTCAATACCACTTAATGATGTTGTTTCAATATTAATCATTTCTGCAAGTTTTTCTTGTGTTAAACCTGCATTTTTTCTCAGTTCTTTTATTCGCTTACCTAATAGTTTTTTGTTATCCATATATTATTCCCAAAAGAACATGATAATTGATAGATTTCTAAAAAGTAAGCGTAATATAGGTATATTTTTAATAAAAAGTACGTAAATTATCTAAATAGCTAATTGACTGATACATAGTTTTCTGATAAACTTCGCATGAAATACGTAGTTTAGTATTTCCAGTATTAAAAATAGGAGAATAGTATGAAAAGAAATTTAGTTTTAGCTATGTGTGCTACTATTGCATTGGTTTCAAGTGTTCAAGCGATTGAAATGAAAGCTCCAAATATGAGTGTTATGAAAAATGTTACATCGGCAGTTTCAAATGCAGCAGCATCTTTAACCCCATCATCTGTTAAAGGTACTGTATCAGAGATTAATACAAAATTAATTGCAGCTGATACAAGCGTTCAAACTGCTTTTAACTCTTTAGTAGCTGCTTTATCATCTAAAGAAGATGCCGCTAAGTGTAAAGCAAAATTAAATGCAATTAACAATAACAAGAATTTGAGTGCTTCTGAAAAAAGTGCAAAAATTGCAGAAATTATGACTGATTATGGAACAACTTTAAAAGAAAACCAAGAAGCATTAGGTGAACAAATTAAAACTGCGTCAGCGGCTAAAAGAACTGAAATTACAAATGCAGTTATTGCTTTAGCAGTTGCAAGTTTCCAATATGTTGATATTGCAAATGATTGTAAAAATATTGCGATGAGCATTTCAACAAACCCTACATTAGCTGTTTCTTGTGCAACAGAACTTGCTAGTTTAAAAGATACAGCTAGTATTTTGAAAAATAATATTAAATCTTTAAAAAATGTTACAACACAAGCAGTCGCAGTTGCTAAAATTGGTGGCTTAGAAATTAAATTACCTAAACCAGGAGCAAGCAAAGCTAAAAAAGCTAACATCTAGTAAAAAAGAAATGTAGGCAAGGTTATAAAAAATATAATCTTGCCTTTTTATATTCAAATTTTGTAAGGAGCATGTATGAAGAAGTTATTAACGGCATTATTACTAATCGCATCTTGTAATTTGTCAAATATTGCAAATGCAGTAGAAATAAAAATTGAGGGACAAGGTTCAGCCTTATTAACAGGATATGATATCAAATCTGTTAGAAATCAGCAAGATACTAAAATGTCTAATAAGGCTAAAAATTCGAATTTAGAAGTTCTACAAACTCAACAAATAAAAGAAGCATCAAGACAAGCAGAAACAAGAAAAAAGCAAGACCAAAGATTAAGCAATGCTGTTAGAACGGCTGTTGTTACAGAAGCACAAAATAATGCTCTTAAAGCCGGAATTAATTTACTTATTGATAGAACATTAGGCGCTAATGCTTCTAAAAATGCTGAAGTGCAAGCAAAATTTGATGACATACTATCTCAATCAAGCACTTATATAATAGACCAGAATTTTACAGGAGAAATAAAAGATAATAATTATGTAGCTAAAGTATATTTAACTGTTGACGAAACTAAATTTAGGACTTTATTGTCAGATATGGGAGTCGCTTTGAATACACAAGCGGTTAGAGCTCATTCGATTATGCTCGTGCTTGATGAATTCTTTACAAGACCATCTGATTTATCAAAAAATGTTTTAACAAAAGAAGTAACAACTTATAAATATGATTATGATGAAAAGTACAAGGATACAGAAAAAGCCAACTCAAGCAGTTATTCAAAATCTAATGCAAGTGGTAAAAGTTCTAATACATACAATGTTAATGCCAAAAGCAAAGGCAATTATAACTCAAATGCTTCCGGTGGCTATTCAAATGCGTACGGTGGCGGAGGATATTCAGGTTCAGCTAGTGGAAGTCATAATAACAGTTATAAAGCAAGTGGCTCAAATTCAAATAGTTATAACCGTTCTGCATCTGCAGGTGCAAAATCTTCTTATGGTCATTTTGTAGATTATGGTAAAAAAGAAAATGAGTTTTTTCAAAATATAAAAGAATATGATGTACTATCACCAAAAGCAGAAAATCTAAATTATACACAAACTGCATTACAAGATGCTTTTACAACTTATGACATAAGAACAATAGATAATGATGTATTTAAAAGCAAGTATTTTAAAGGTAGTCCAATTTCCTCTGATAAACTTACCAATTCAGCAGAATTAGCTAAATATGTTGAAGCAGCAAGGAAGGATGCAAAAGCTGATTTCTTTGCAATAGGTGTTTCTTACATTACAGACAATGGCAAAAATGAAAATACCGGCAAAAATACTTGTGATGGCAATGTCTTTGTAAAAATTTATTCAACAGTTGATGGTGAAGTCATTGCTTCCGGCTCTTTTACTGAAACTGCGGCCGGCAATTCTGCTGATCAAGCAAGAACTGCTGTTGCAAATAAAATTGGCAATGAGCTAGGAGAGGTTTTATCTAAAAAGGTACAAGATTACTGGAAAAAACGTATGATGTACGGTTCTGAATACATAGTACAAATCAAGGGTGATTTTATGCCAGTTGAAAGAATAACTATGAATAAGGCATTACAAAATGTTGACGGTATAAAAAATGTATCAATGAGAACTTCTGATGCTTCATTAACAGAATATACAATTAATTATTCAGGCTCTGATTCAATCGGTGATGCTATATTCATGAAATTGTATGACTCTAATATGGCAAACAAATTTAAAAATTATGATTACAAAATTACAGGCAATCAAATTATTTTTGCTCCAATTAAAAAGCAAGGAGTTTCAAATTTATGATAAAAAGGATGATAATTTTAGGAATAGCTGTTTTATCAGCTATTCCTGCTTTTGCAAATGAATTGAATGTATATCCTATTCCGGCAATTTTTACCAGTAAAAACATTGAAAATTCCGCATTCAAAAAAGTGCTATCTGATAATAGAAGTGTTTTTGCTAAAGAATATTTAACTCTTTTTGACAAATATTTTCCGAATGCAAATAAAGAAATTTCTGATAAAACTAAGTATAAAACATTTGCAACTTACGTTAATGTTCCGAGAGCTTCTATTTATCCTGTAAAAAAATCTGATGACTTACTGGATATTTACTTACCTCTTACTATGAGTATAAATTTCGTAAATATGGCTAGTGGTGAAACTTTGTATAGCTATCCTATAACCAATTATTTCAAATATGAAACTACATTCACAAATGATCAAAACAAAAGACAAGAAACTATTACTAGTTTGTGTAAAAAGAATTATGAACAAACAATGGAAGAAGTCATCAAACAAGCCTCACAAGATTTTAAGCCTTTTGATATAACTACGAAAATCATAGATAATTACAGAAGTTTGTATGTTTTAGATAAGGGACTAGAAACAGGTATTACTAAAGGAGATTTGCTTACTGATGAAAATTTCAATCAAATCTCTGTAATTTACTCTGATTTAGGATATTCTGTTGCAAAGAAAATTTTAGGGAATCCGAATTCAAATGGTAATTTTAGCAAATTTGCAAATAGCAGTATTACTCAATTGAAGAAACCGAAAATCTTGTTTATTAATGATTTTAATGATGAAAAATTGTATAATGTTTTTTCTACCGCATTAGGAAATAGTGCAAATTTTTCATTAATTACGACTGACAAAACATTTTTTGATATGCAACAAGCTCTTGTATCATTGAATATGAGCTTTAAAAACAGTAATCTTTACAATAGAACAATGCCGGATTACTTTTTAAAGTTGTATTTTACCAAACCAATTTATGCTCAATATAAATCAAGTAAAGATTATTACAATGTTGATAGATATGGCATGATTGCTTGCGGTGTTATTTTTGATAAATCAGGAAGAGTTGTTTACTCTCAGTGTGCAAATGAAGAACTAAAAAATGAAGTTGTTGGCGATATTCGATTTAAGGATGTTGCAAACTATGAAATTATCGGCAAAAATATATTAACTAAATTAGCTGAAGCAATGCAAAAAGATATTCAGTTTAAGAATACGAAATTTAAAATTACAAAAACTGCGAATCAATATTTAACACTTGCAGATATTGATGGATATTTAAAATACGGTAATATGTTGACTGTATTCAAAAAAATTAAAACAGAAAAATCTGGCAAAGAAATTCTTGTTCCAATTTGGAATTATAAAGTAATTGCAACTGGCAATGGAACAGCTGAATGCAAAATGAGTTTTCCTTATCTTGATGGAATTGATTATCCTTCAAAGAGTGATATTGTTCAAATGAATACAATTACAAAAAGTGCTAATAAGGCTAATATGTACAATTACAATCCGGACATAGTTGCTATTGCAGGAAACGAAGTAGAAATTAATAATTTTGAGCAAATAGCATTTGCAGCTATGTCATCAACTTTGAAAGCACCAATTGTTATGCATCCAGCAGATTTTTCAGAACAAATTAAGGAATTGAATAGCTTAGGCTTTAAGGATAACATAGAAATTTCAGAAAATACTGAAAAGCTGACTATTAAACCTGTTTACAAAGCTGTATTTGTTTCAGAAGAAGCAAGAGGAACTGCATTAAAAAAAGAATATGAAATTACAGTAGGAATTGTTGCAAAAAAAGATGGAGAAATTGTTAAAAAGGATGGTTTAAGACAAAATATAACTTTTTACGTTCCACAAGGTGATAACAATGCAATTGTAGAATATGAGCTTCTAAAAGCTATCTATCCATTATTACAACAAGTTGCAAGTAAATTCTAAGTATAAAACAAATAGAAAAGCCCCGAGGAAGCATTTCGTTAAATAAAGTTAAACAATAGCTACTAAAATTGTGTGCGAAAAGACGCATTTCAGTTTACTACAAGAGTACAAAAATATAGACCTTGTAAAAGGACAGAGATTACTTATATTAAACAATAACAAAATTATTTAGAGGACATTTTGTATATACAAATGTCCTCTTTATTTGAAAAAAGAAAAGGGAGAGCCTCCCTAGTAAACCTCTCCCGGTGCCATTTCATGATATTTGCACAGTGATATGTATATGTTAAGTAAAAGTATCAAGTAGCAAAGCTTTTTTCTGTTTATATAAACCGTCAAGTCTTTTTTGATTTTGGATTTCTTCAACAAGTTTTAGGTACTCAATTTTTTGTAACTCTATTTCATGTCGTTTTTCTTCTAGTTTAATCTCTAATGAAATAATTTTATCGTTCATTTGGGACTTCAAATCTTGTTTGTATATTTTAATTAAAAAATTCACTAATGATTTTTGTTATTTGATTTTACATACTATGAACAAACTTTGAATAAATTAGAACTATGAAGATACTAACATTAGATGAATATTCATTTTGTGGTACAATTTTGACATGGATTTTATGGCAATGATTTTTTGTGTTTTTATCAATCAATAAATAAGTTTCTTTTGCTCATAGATTACATTAAAATGAGGTAAAAATGTTTTTAGATAAGTTTACAAAAAAGCAATACAAAGCGTATAAAAATGATATTGTTATTGGCATCTATCATTCTAAAGAAACAGTAGATAAGGATTTAGCTTCTGGATATATTGATTACTATAAAGAAGTTCCAGAGCAAATACAATTTAATGGAATGTTCTATGATAAATATGGAGCTCCAAAGGAATTTTATTTTTTTATGATAAAACTTAAATGGTTGGAATTTTATTGTAGATTTATAAAAACTCCAATAAACATACTTATAAATTTTATAAAGGTAACTTTGCTCCCAATATTCATAATTTTATTTTTATTGACATTAGCTTTGTTATGTTTTATTGGCTATAAACATATCCCTTCCAACAAGTGTTGGATTGATTTTATTTCTGCAATAGCTCCTACAATTATTGGAATTTGTTCAATCATTATAGCTATTTACTCGATCTTTTATACAAAGAAATCATTAATTCAACAACAAGAACAATGGATCAAAAATGAATTTATAAAACGTGAAGCTCAAATATTAATTGATTTTAGAGAAAAATTTTGCGCCACACAAAATTCTATATTTTGGTTTTTGGATACTTTTATGCAACCATATAGGTGCAATAATTTTATTCCTACAGAAGAACAACTTACTATTAAAATCGAAACTTTTAATTATCATTACAATAAACTAAGAGAATTAAATGATTTGTATAATAAAAACCAATTAATATATCGAAAATATAATATTGATAGTCAAATGGCATACATAACAACATTATTAAAATCTATAACTTTAATGGATGGTAATAATATATGTGCAGTATTCTCCAAAAAAACAGAAAGTTGTATGGAATATATAAGACCTGAATGTATCAAATTCGCAAATAGTTTTTTAACTATGCTAGATTTTGAATTTGCACCTAAAAATAAAGATATAACAAAAACTTTGCAAAAACTTTCCAAACAAGATAATCGAGAAACTCGTTTACAAGAGTATATAGATAAAGCTCGTTCTGATTTTACTAATCTTATGTTTAAATTAGATGAGATTACAACTTATTATAGTGGCAAAATCCCCGATAACCTAAAACGACGTGAAATGTATTATTGCCAAACAGCGGAAGACTATTTTAATCAAAGAAAAAAATAATCAAAAGAATTAAATGGTTAACTGTTCGTAGGAGTACACTTAAACGAATAGTTGATTTTTGCTTAGAATTCTGTTCGTAAATCTTCTAGTTCACACTTTACGAATGTTCGTATAAAATCTTGACTTTTACGAACAGCGCGTTAGACTGTAGATGCTAAAACTCAAGCAGGAAGATGAATATGGCGAATATTAATTCTAAAACATTTGGTTATTGTCGAGTATCTTCAACCGACCAAAAAGAAGATAGGCAACTAGAAGCAATGTTGGAACTTGGAATTAACGAACGAGACATTTTTGTGGATAAATGTTCCGGTAAAAATTTTGATAGACCACAATACCAAGCACTAAAAGTTCAACTTAGAGAAGGGGATGTTCTTGTAATCAAATCCATAGACAGGTTAGGACGTAATTACAAACAAATTTGTGAAGAATGGCGTGAAATTACTAGAGAAATCAAAGCTAACATTAAAGTTCTTGATATGCCTGTTTTAGATACTACAAGGACAGAAGGTTTAATTGGTGAGGTAATTTCAGATATTGTGCTACAACTATTAAGCTATGTTGCCGAACAAGAACGTGCTTTTATAAAACAAAGGCAAGCCGAAGGCATTAAACTAGCCAAAGAAAAAGGTAAACGTTTAGGCAAGCCTCCCATTGAGTACCCAGAGAATTGGAATAATGTTTACAAAGTCTGGAAATCTGGTGCTATCACAGCTAGAGAAGCAATGAAACAGTTAAATTTGAAGCCGACTTCTTTTTATAAACTGGCTAAAAAGTATAAGAACAATTAAAATAAGCGTCTAGGAATTCTATTTTACAAAATCAAAATAATTTTAGTTTTGCAAAAATCATTCTATAACTTAAGTTTTTAATGCCTAAAAAGTTGGCTTGCATATTGACTTTTTGGGAAAAAGTGATTAAAATAAAATTACATTTTAGATTTATCACGAATTGGGTGCAAATATGTATATAAAAAGAACTTCAGAAGATGTAATTAAAAATTTATCAAAACAGTTTAAAGTGGTTTTAGTAACTGGTGCAAGACAGGTTGGGAAAAGCACTTTATTAAAACATTGCGACGAAAACAGAAATTATGTATCTTTAGATGATTTATCCGAAAGAGAACTTGCTATTAATGAGCCGAAATTATTTTTAGAAACTCACAAAGCTCCATTGATTATTGACGAAATACAATATGCCCCAGAACTTTTGTCTTATATAAAACTAATTGTTGATAAGTCAGATAAAAAAGGGCAATATTGGTTGACAGGGTCTCAACAGTTTCATTTAATGAAAAATGTATCAGAATCTCTAGCCGGTAGAGTTGGTATTCTTGATTTAATGGGCTTATCATTAGCAGAATTATCTCAAACTCCTAATAACGAGCCGTTCTTTCCAGATTTAGAATACATTGAAAAAAGAAGAGAAAATCATAAAAATTATTCAACATCTGATATCTTTAAAATTATATATAACGGTTCTTTTCCGGCATTAAACAATCAAGATGAATTTCAAGACAGAAATGCTTTTTATAGTGCCTATATAAGAACGTATATTGAACGAGATATCAGAGATTTATCTTCAATATCAAATGAAATGAAGTTTTTGAATTTTATCCGTGTTGTTGCAGCAAGAACAGGACAAGTTTTAAAATATTCAGAATTAGCAAATGCCGTAGATATATCAGAACCAACTGCAAAAACTTGGTTATCAGTTTTGGTATCGTCTAATATTGTGTATCTTTTAGAACCTTATTATCGTAATATAACAAAAAGAATGACCAAAATGCCTAAAATATATTTTCTTGATACAGGCTTATGCTCATATTTAACAGGTTGGTCTAGTCCTGAAGTTATTGAAAAAGGTGCTATGAATGGAGCATTTTTTGAAACATTTGTAGTATCTGAAATTCTAAAAAGTTATAGACACAATGGTGAAAGACCTTTGATATATTGGTATAGAGATACTCAACAAAAAGAAATCGATTTGCTGATTGAACGTGATGGGAAACTTCATCCTATTGAAATAAAATTAACCTCTAATCCTAACAAATCAATGTTAAAACATTTTAATATATTGGATAATCAAGGTTATGGTGGGTTAATTTGTATGAGAGAATCTGACATTCCTCTAACAGAAGATGTTAGTGCAATCCCGATTAGTTATATTTAAACAAACCTGCTGGTAGTTTGTACTTAACTAAAGATACTTTAGCCAATATATTGATAGATTTAGTGATATTAGATAGGATATGAATATGAAAAAATCTTTTGATACTGTAAAGAATATAAATAAGTTATCAGGTTTATTTTTGCCAAGAGGAGTTTTTTTAATAATTCAATATGCTAAAGATAAAACGATTAAAGATTTGCTTATATATTTAATTCATTTAGTTCAAGAGATTGTGGTGGCAGATTGTTTTTTCTTGGATAGCAGTATATCGTGGAAGGAAAATCTCTTAAAACTATTAATGTTTGATTTTTATACTGATGATATTTCCGACAATGATGAATTTCAAGCAAAAAATTATTTACGTCAATACATTATTACTCATATAAACTGTATTGCCGCTTGTTATGAAAGCTACTATTTCCCTCAAGATTTTTCAAATGGAACAGAAGATGTCAATGTAATTAAGGAAATCCGCAAGATTTGCAATGTTGATATAAGTCCTATTTTCAAAGCAAAACCGTTATCCTCTGCACAAAAATCCGATATTATACAAATGATAATTGATAATTTTATGAAAAATGGGTTTTATTATGCTATTTCTATGGGTGATGGGAAAGAGTATAATTACCAATTGGATGACTATTGTGAAAATAAACAAGAAGAAAAAGAACCAATAGAAGGAGATGCTGATGTAGTAGTAGAAACACAAGAAGAAGAGCAACTACAAGAGCAAGCACGGCAACAAGAAATAGCAAAACAGATTGTATTAGATGAAGCTTATGAAAATCTAGTTAATACTAGTGAGCAAAAGAGAATATATAAGTATGAGGTAATCTTCGATAAAAAAGCTGATGAATTTGACAAAGTTAAAACCCAAAGAACGGTATACAACTTAGTAAATAAAGAGCGTGATCCATACATTATTGATGATAGCACGGGATTAAAGCTTAATATCGGTAAAAGAATAACAAGTTTTGCCAAAATCGATAAAAATGGAATGATAAAATTTTTCAACAATTCTTATAATACATTTAAAACTAGCCATGAAAGAATTATTAAAATTGTTACATTTAAACCTACTCAATGTCACTGGTGCACTCCAAACAAAGAAACTAGAAATGAGAAAATTAAATGTACTAATTGCCACAAATTATTATACGAACTAGATAACTTGATGAAGACTAATAGTATTGAAAAGGTTGATTTTAATAAACGAATATCTTCAATTGATTTTACTAAAGCTAAAAACCTAGCAGATTTAAGAAAGAAGAGAAAAAATGCAGTTGTATCGTACTTGAAGCAATATGAATCTCAAATTACAGATAAAAAGAAGATTGAACAAATAAAAGAACTTGCAGAAAAAAGTTTTAGCACTTCTGAAGAGCTTAAAAACTGATATAAAGAAGGACAATTTTAATAAAATTTAACAAATATAGTATAAATTAATCAAAACAAACTACATTGTAATATCTAGTTATTTGAGTATAGTATATATGCCCCACCTCTTTTATATATACACCTTCTCAGACTTGCTTAAAACACAGTAATAATCACATTTTCTAAAAGTAGAAAAATTTTTACATATACATTTTTTGTCTAAAGTTTAAATTTAGCAAAAACCTTAAACACCCTAATTCTATTGAGTTTTAACCTTGTTTAATTCAAAATAAGAACATAAAGAAACGCCGGAACTACAAAATATAAAACAGGCCAAATCAGACTAATGATACAGGTCTTAGGTAGTTTTGTGCAAAATTTCAGAATAAAGGTAGAAGAAATAATATTAAAAAAGGAAAGGAACAAAAATGGTTAGAAAAGAAAAAGACAACAATTTGCTAAGTGAAAAAAGGAGAAAGCTATACGCTAAGTATCTGAGAGTAATTGGGTTAGATATAAAATTTCCGGAAATAAAAATAAAGGAAATCGTGAAGTAAAAATAAAATAGTGGTTACAGCTTAGAAAAGGGACTTTATAAAATCGGGAGATTGAACTTGATTTACTTAACGAACTCAATGAACTTGCCCGACTCGTCCAAACCGGATTGAGAAGGATGGCTCAACAAAGAAAATCATACATCTCTCTTCCGTAAGGAAAGATAACTTACTCTTAATTCTCTTAATACTCAATTAAGCCATATTAGGATAGCTCTCTTTTCCTTTTTTCTACCGGACTCCGCTAAGGCTTCGTCCGGCCTCTATTGAGGGCAATTGGGTTGTAATCATGTGCGGAAGTCTCATTTACCCGCACTTTTGCCCTCTATTTAATAAAAAAGGATATCAAATTGAAAACAAGAAATGAAGATAAAAAACAGGTTAATTTATACGGTATTTCAACATTATCAGAATTAGCACAAGCTTTAAAAATTCCAGAAGAAAACTTGATAGAAGAAACTCAAAAAGGTTATAGAAGCTATTTCGTTCAGGGTAAAACAAAGAAAAGATTGATAGAAGAACCAAACATGATTTTGAAAGATATACTGAAAGATTTGAAAAAACTATTAGTAAAAATGTTCGATTGTCCTGAATACAACAAGTGTTGGCTGGGTGGAAATAACTACATTAACGCACAAGCTCACGTTGGACAACATGCATATGTTACAACCGATATTTCAAGCTTTTTTACTAATTCAAAGGCTTGTTATGTTCGGAGATTTTTTAAAAACAAACTTAATATCTCAGGAGAAGCTCTGGAGATATTGGTGCAGATGTGTACATTTAGAGGACATATCCCAACGGGTGCACCCACCAGTAGTATTCTTGCGTTTTTAGCCCATAAGGACTTGTTTGATGAAATAGCAGAATACATGAGCAAAAAAGATATAATATTTACTTTATATGTAGACGACATAACTTTATCCGCCAAACACGGAATTAGCGGAGAGGAAATAAAATTTATAAAATCTGTTTTGAAGAAACATAAACTTGAAATAAAACTAGAAAAGACAAAATTCTATAGTTTCAAGAAAGCAATGATTACAGGTTTTTATCTAAATCAAGGCGGTAAAGTCAGTGTGCCGGATAGTGTTGGGTATAAAGTAGTTTCCTTGTTGAGGGAGAAACCATTGGAAGATATGAATAAAAAAGAATTAAGAAGGTTAATCGGTTTGATTAATTACTGCCAAACGGCAGACAAACGAAGTTTTTCAGCGACAAAGAGAAATGCAATCCAGGCATTAAAAAGATTAGACAAAAAAGAAAAAGGAGGAAACAATGAAAAAGGTAACAAAAAGCAGCAATGAAAATAATATAAAAGGAAATTTAAAAATTCACAGAATTGACAATCGACTAGAACGACCATCGACACAAATTGATAACGAAACTCTGTCTCAATTATCCTGTGAAGAAGCCGGAATGCTTATGAAATTATTATCTTTACCTGATAACGATGGGGTATTAAAAATGATTTGGCTGAAAAATGAATGCAAAGTATCAAAATTGAAAATGCGAAAAATTAAAGCTAATTTAATTAAAAAAGGTTTCATCAGAGAAATTCAATATAGGAATACAAAAGGAAAGTTTTCATATAGGTATGAAGTTTTTGAAAAATCTTTTTTAGAAAATGAAGGAGGGAACAAATTAAATGAACAGTAATATGAATAGTGAAACAGTTACATTAAAAGAAGCAGCTGAAATATTAGGCTTAAAATATCACACAGCAAGAAAACTCTTGCTAACTGCAAACGTTGGTTTTATTGATTACGGGGTAAAAAGACTTTGGTTAAAACAAGACATTCTTGATTTTAAGCAAAGTTGTTACAAACCTGTAACATAATGTTAAGGCTTGAGATTAATAAATAAAAGCGATAACATCGAGACAAAGGAGAACATGCATGTCGGTGCATAAATACTATACAAACAAAGCAAAAACTAAATTCTTATGGAGATATGTCGTTACAGTACCATCAAATGACTTTGATAAATTCGGCAATCCAATCCGAAAACAACTTACTAAACGGGGCTTTAGCACCAAAAAGGAAGCCGAAGCTGCTGAAAGAGAAGTTTTAAAGAATGCTGAATTAGGAAACGTGGAATTTAACAGTAATTTAACTTTTAGTGCTGTTATTAAAAACTTCCTAGATTATTCCAAAAATGAAGGTAAATACTCAAAAGGTACAATTCAAAATTACGAAGGGTACTTTAATCACCACATGCACGAACTCTCTTTGATTCCTGTAAAACGTTTAACTCCGATACTAATTCAAAATTGGCACCGTAATTTATATAAAAAAGGTGCAAGTGACCATGTTTATAATGGTTGTATCAAACTAGCAAAAAGAGCTTTTAATTATGCGATAGAATTGAAATTAATTTCTCAAAATCCGTTTCTAGATATCAAGCCGATTAGTGTTGCACCAAAATTACGGCACAGATTTTCTACGACGGAGCTTAAGGAATTAATTGATACATGTAAAGAGTCTTTACCGGAATACTATTGTTTATTTATTTTAGCGACTTTAACAGGTATGAGAATGGGTGAGTATTCTGCAATTAAAACTTCGGATATAGTTAAAAATGAATTTGGCTACTCAATTCGAATAGATAAACAAATTACCAGAGGAGAATTAAAATACAAAACCAAAACAAATTCTTCTGTACGTATAGTTGAAATTTCAAAACAAGTTTATGACACCCTAACTTGGCATATTGAAACTTATGGAATTAAAGGGGATGATTTCTTGTTCAAAGTAGGAGAAGGGAAATATATGTACTCAACTTGGATTGAAAGAAAGTTTGATTGCTTATTAAAACTCTGTGGTTATCCGAAACACTATTGTAGAGTGCATGACTTAAGAGGTCAGTATGTAGATATAATGCACCTTTGTGGAATTCCAATAACATACATTTCAAGACAGGTTGGTCATACTGATCCTAAAATTACAAGCCAAGTTTATACTCAAATCTTAAATCAACTACCCCAAGAAGCAAATAAGAAAATGGATAATTTAATCTTTGGAACTTAAATATGTGCTTTATGACGAAATCAAATATCCGAATAACTTCAATATGTGAACTTTGTGGAAGTTTAAAGAATGTAGGCTAAGTGAATTTTGTTTCACATGTTGACAATGTGAACTTGCTTTAATAGCATGAATACAAAAGGAGATTTGAGAATGGGTGAAGATTTAACTTTATTTGAAGATAAACAGATTAGGCATATTTATGATGAAGAAAAGAACAAATGGTATTTTAGTGTTGAAGATATTGTTAAAATATTGACGGATTCAGTTAATCCCAAAGATTATATAAAGAAACTAAGGAAACGTGATTTGGAACTTTCTGAAGGGTGGGGACAAATTGTCACCCCCCTTAAAATGCAAACTGCTGGGGGAATGCAAAAAGTTAATTGTGCAGATGTAGAAGGTATCTTTAGAATTATCCAGTCTATTCCATCAAAGAAAGCCGAACCTATTAAACAATGGTTGGCTAAAGTTGGTCAAGAACGAGTTCAAGAAATGGCAGACCCTTCAAAAGCTATTAATAGGGCAAGAGAAACTTATCAAAAGCTTGGTCGTTCTGAAAAGTGGATTCAGCAACGAATGACAGGTCAAGAAACCAGAAATAAATTGACAGACTATTGGAAAGACCATGAAATTACAGAAGGTGAAGAGTATGCTATTTTAACAAATATTATTCACCAAGAATGGTCTGGATTGTCTGTAAAAGAACACAAAGACTTGAAAGGGTTAAAGTCGCAAAACCTTAGAGACCACATGTCTGAGGCGGAGTTAATTTTTACAGCTTTAGCAGAATTATCAACCAGACAAATTGCAGAGGCTGAAAACGCAACTGGCATGGAAGAAAACAAGAAATCTGCCAAACGTGGTGGTAAAATTGCTAAAGAAGCAAAAGAAAAGTTGGAATTAGAAACTGGTAAAAAACTTGTAACTGACAGCAATTTTCTTCCGCATAAGCAACCTAAACAAATTAAGAAAAAAGATTAAGCTTAAATTCTTTATTAGCGTTTACTACTTGATAAAAGAAAGCAAATAATGTATCATACAAATATAATTGCTGTACTTTTTAGTGCAGAGTTGAAGACGGTTTTGACCGTCTTTCATCATTTTTAGGGCATATATTTAATAGTGGCAACAAAATGGCAAGGAAAAAGTTCACACAAATTAACCTAGTAAAATCAGTATAAAAATGCTGATTAATTGTGTTAAATCAGTAAAATTTTCAACCCAAATAACGCCTAAAAAAGGGACAAATGCGATGCTTTCACGGTGTAGACAGCGATTCGAATTCGCTTGGGGGTACCATAAAAAAGAACCACATCAGTGGTTCTTTTTTTTATGACTCTGCTCCTGTTAAAATTAGCCTGAATGTGTTATAATAAGATAGTTACAATGAGTCTTTTAATCAAGGAGAGTTTATGCCTGCAAAATCTAAAACCGTATATATATTGTCGATTATAGATGCTTTTATTATTGCACTTGCTGCCATGTATACATTTATAAGTTTTATTCCGCATACAATACTTTTGTATATTGTTTTATGGTTTCTTGTTGTTACAATGCTTGTTCTTAACCTTAAAGGTTTATATAAGATAAAAACTTATAGACCGAAAAATCTTTATATGCTATTTGAAGGAGTTACTATTTCTACAGTTATTGCAGGAATTCCAATTTGTCTTATCAATTTTAACATTTTGACAGTACTTTTGCTTATTATAAATGCAGTATGCGTATTTTCTGGAATATTATTTATACGTATTGTACAGCTTACATATACAAAATGTTTTAAATCAACAAAAAATGTTTTAATAGTTGGAGCAGGTCAGGATGGAAAACTTATTGCAGAAGAAATTCAGGCAAGACCTGCACTTAAACTCAAGGTTGTTGGTTTTCTTGATGATAATATGAATACTATTGAAGACGAAGACTCCACGATTCCAATACTTGGATTGACATGTGATTCGGAAGCGGTTATTAAAGATAACAACGTAAAAATTGTAATCGTTGCTGTAAAATCCCGAATGGATTCTGTTATTTTAACAGATCTTATAAAAGGCATACCTCTGGGGGTTAAGGTATGGAGAATGCCTAAGTTTTATGAAAAAATCACACATAAATATCTTGTATCAAAAATGACAGTTAACTGGTTGTTCTACGCTTGCGTAAAAAAGAAAGCGTTACTATTCACTTATATAAAAAGATTTTGCGATATCATATCTTCTATTGCAATCATGCTTGTTACAATTCCATTATCAATAATTGCAATGGTTATTATAAAATTTTCTGATTTTGGACCTATATTCTTTACACAAACAAGAATCGGCAAATTTGGTAAACCTTTTAAGATGATAAAATTTAGAACAATGTATCAAGACAAAGTTGAAGAAGATTTTGACGAAGATATCGACCAAGTCCATGCCGATGATAAAAGAATTATGCCATTCTGTAAATTTTTGAGAAAATTCCATATAGATGAACTTCCTCAAATGATTAACGTTTTGAGAGGCGAGATGAGTATTGTTGGACCGCGTCCGGTAAGAGAAGAAGTCTATTATGAAAATCGGGAAAAAGTTCCATTCTGGGAATGCAGAAACTGGGTGCGTCCCGGCTGGTGCGGATGGCAGCAGATTAATATGACAGAACCTACATCAGAAGAACGTTTGGAATATGATTTATATTACATTAAACATCGTCATATTGTATGGGAATTTCTAATTTTACTTCAATTCATAGCCAAAGTAATTTGTGGCAGAGGCTAACTGGAAGAATTGATTCCTGTTTTACTTTTATAATCAGGTAAGATTCCTTGAGATATCAACTTGTGCAGGCCATCCATTGTTACCAGTTGAGCTGTTCCAGACATAGGAGCTCCGTAACCAATACCGTTTGTTTGACCGGTAGTATCTGTGGATTTGATATCACATAACCATTAGCATCAAAATTAGCTCAAAAGATTTTTGAAGGAGTTCCAATCAGCGTCCAACCTTCACTTGTTGAGTAAGCAGAAAGGTCGATATCGTTTGCTAAAACAAATTCTGTATTCTCACCTATTAACCCATTATTTGTCATTGCGGCGAGTTTTGAAAGTTCGTCTGCTGTTGAGATGGAATGAGTACCACTTGTTAGTGATATTGATTCATCTACACTTGCTAACGTTGTCATTCCGGAAGTATCACGACGAGTTATTTCTTCTATAAATTGGCCTGACGAAGCAACAGATTCACCACTCGATGATAATAGATTGATTCCGTTGTATTCGGTTGTTTGCTTTATACGATTCAATTTTAGAACTATTGAACGAGCTTCGGAATTTATTGCATCAATAGATTTATCCCCAAAAGCACTATTCTAAGCTTGAGCTTGCTGTTTGAACCAGGTCTAAACCCATTGACGCTTTGATAGCCGCTTATTTTACTAGATAATTTCGTACTTATTGAATAGTTTGCAGCGTTGTCTTTGACATGTTTTTTCTTAAAACCAGTGGTCATACGTTCGATTGCCTGATTTAAACCATTGGTTGAGGTTTTTAAGCCCGATTGAACTATTAAGCTCGATAGATTGGTGTTAATTTTCATGTTAACTCCTCGCTTAAAAGCCCTAATAAACGAGAGTATCCGCCTACAGCTGTAGGGTTTTCAGGGTCGTTGATTAAACATATTTCGTTTAAAATTTATATAAATTTTGTTACAAATCTTTATGTTTTGTTTCTGCTATAATAAGGTAAATAAATAACACTTTAAGGGTATAAAAGGAGAAGTTATGCTGGAACTATTAAAAAAGAGTGCTATGGAACAGTCAAAAGCACTAAAAAATAAAGAAATTTCTGCTGTAGAGCTAACTAAAGCCTCTTTAGAACGAATTAAAGCTATTGATGAAAAACTTGGAGCTTTTAATTCTTTAACAGAAGAAATTGCGCTGGATACGGCAAAAAAAGTTGATGAAAAAATAGCTAAAGGGGAAGATTTACCGCTTCTTGCAGGAGTTCCTCTTGCCCTTAAAGATAACATGAACCTTATTGGTTCAAAAACTACCGCATCAAGCAAAATATTAGAAAACTTTGTATCACCATACAATGCAACTGCAACTCAAAAGTTGTTAAATAATTTAATTCCGATTGTTGGTAAAGCTAACCTTGATGAATTTGCAATGGGTTCTTCTAATGAAAACTCTGCCTTCAAAAAGGTTCATAACCCTTGGAACTTAAACAAAGTTCCTGGCGGTTCTTCCGGCGGCTCCGCAGCATCTGTTGCATCTTGTGAAGCTGCACTTGCTCTCGGATCTGATACAGGCGGAAGTATAAGACTTCCAGCCAGCTTCTGTGGCATAGTAGGTATGAAACCTACATATGGTAAAGTTTCAAGATATGGTTTGATAGCTTTTGCCTCTTCTCTAGACCAAATTGGACCTTTTGCAAGAACAGTTGAAGATGCAGCGGCTTTATTAGAAGTTATCTCAGGGTATGACAAACACGATTCAACTTCATTAAAGCTTCCTGTTGAAAATTACAGAAACAGCTTAAACAATGACATCAAAGGAATGAAAATTGGTGTTGTAAAAGAATTAGTTTCAGAAGGTCTTGCTGAAGATGTTCAAAAAGCAATCCAATCTGCAATTGAAACATACAAATCACTTGGTGCAGAAGTCGTAGAAGTTTCACTTCCTAACCTTAAGCACTCAATAGGTATTTATTATATTCTTGCAACAGCAGAATGCAGTTCTAACTTAGCCCGTTTCGACGGAGTTAAGTACGGACACAGAACCGCTGATGCTAAAAACCTGCTTGAAATGTATTGTAAAACACGTGCAGAAGGCTTCGGCCCGGAAGTAAAACGCCGTATAATGCTCGGAACTTATGCACTTTCTTCTGGATATTATGATGCTTATTACAAAAAAGCATTGCAGATGAGAAGAGTTGTTACAGAAGATTTCTTAAAAGCATTTGCACAAGTTGATGCACTTATTGCACCAACTTGTCCGAATACAGCATTTGATTTAGGAGCAAAAACTGAAGATCCGCTTGCTATGTATCTTACAGATATTGCAACAATTTCTGCTAACCTTGCGGGACTTCCTGCAATATCTGTTCCAGCCGGTTTTGACACTGAAGGAATGCCTATAGGACTTCAAATAATGACACCGCAGCTTACAGAAGCTAAGCTGTTCAATCTTTCTTATAAGTTTGAGCAGGCGCATGATTATTATAAACAACTTGCAAATATATAAAAAGAAAAGTCTGAGCTTCGGTTCAGACTTTTTTTTTAATTACTTTTTCCCGCTCTATATCCACAATATGAGTAAACAAAAGGCAGTGTTCTTTCTAAATGAAGTTTATCTGCACAAGGAAATTTTGCCAGAACGAGAACACCGAGAGCATCATCGACATTTGCAATACAATCTAATAAAGTTAATTTTCTATCTGGAACTTTATCATAAGGATCACAAATTAGATTGGACAATGATGCTGCACCATACATTCCAATTAGCAGACCTCCAGCCATTGCCATAATTTTCCCGGGAATATTGTTAAAATTTTTACTGGCTTCACAAAGTTTTAAACCTCCGCCAACAACCCAGGCTGGAACAGATGCATTTAAAAATTGGAAAATACCTTCTTTTAGTTTATTTTTATTTGTTTTTTTATCTTCTCCTATCATACCGGCTGCAACACCTCCAACGATAGAACTTCCGGATAAAACAACCATATCACTCAGGCCATATTGCAACTTGAATGGATTTTTCACTTTATGTTTTTTCATCATAAAAAGCATCGGTATTATGGTTCCCGCAACAGCACCAATACCAGATTTTATTTTATCCTGAGTATTAACCTCTCTATACTGTGCTTTATGTCGTTTTGCAATAAAGGAGCTTACGGCTGATTTATTATTTTTATCGCCGTATTCCGGGTGTGAATCTAATCTTTCCAGCGTAGGGTATCTATAATTAATACTGCTAACCATAATTTTTATTCCTACGCGAATTATAGCGCACTTTATCCAACTCCGCAAGGTTAAGAATTGTAAAAAATATTTTTTTGAAAGGCAATATTGTTTGTTCACGCGTTTTACAATAGGAAAGGAGTGTTGTATGGGTATTGATATAAAAATTACAAACAAGCTAGATAATAATTGCGTTCAGGTTGAAGTGAACAGCAATAAAGGCGGGCAGAGTAAATATTTTAAAGTGCCTGTAGATAAAGCAGATTCATTCATTGCAAATTATAAAAAAAATGATAAAAACACATCCTTCATTACAAACACAGCATTTGTTTCGTCTATTTTCGGCGGTGTACTTCTTTCTAGTTTAGCAACTAAAAAGTTTATAAAAAGCGGAACTCTAAGGTGGATTATAAATACTTTAGCAGGCATTGCCGGTGCAACAAGTTCTGTTGTAGCTTCCAGCAACTACATTGAATCCAGAAACAATAAACTTCTTAAGCAGCATAATGCTCAACAAATTTACTATCAAGCCTGATATTAAGAAACTCCCTGAGCTCCTGATACAATTTCAACAATTTCCTGAGTAATTGCAGCCTGACGCGCCTTATTGTAATCAATAGTTAGAGTATTAATCATTTCTTCGGCATTATTTGAAGCAGCAGACATTGCTGTCATTCTAGAGGCAAGTTCACTGGCATTCGCTTCCAACAATGCTTGATAAATTGAATTTGTTATATACATAGGTACAAGCTGCTGCAGTACAGAGTGCGGAGATGGTTCAAATTCCATAACCGGATCTAATTCGTGCGCATCTGCTTGTTCTACTTTTACCGGCAAAACATCCCAAGATACTACATTGTAAGACATCATATTATTAAAATGAGTTGTTATAATATCTATTTTATCGATATGGCCTGATACAAAATCTTCTGCAATATCTTCTGCAATAATATTAGCACCCGTTGCTGTAGGATCATTTGCAATACTTATATAACCCTCTTTGAGTTCAAAATACTTACCGGCGTGTTTAAACGCAGAAACAGCTTTTTGTCCTACAGGATAAATAACGGTATTAACCCCGCGTTCTTTATTAGCTCTTATTCTTGCGATAGCAGTTTTAATAATATTAGAGTTATATGCACCTGCCAAACCTTTATTTGATGTTATAACAAGCAGTCCCTCTGTTTTTATTTCTCTTTTTTCAAGCAGTTCTGGATAATTATCCAGTGCACGCTGAACATGAAGTCCCGCTACTGAATACTCACCTACTGTTGCAAGCATTTTTCTAAACAAATGTAATAATTCATCCGAAAAAGGACGTGCAGCTTTCACGGTATTTTCCGCTTTTTTAACCTTTGCAGCAGCAACCATTTTCATTGCTTTAGTTATTTTTTTTGTGTTCTGCACACTTGATATTCTGCTTTTTATATCTTTTAAGTTTGGCATTGCTATATCCTATCTTAATTTTAAATCAAGTCCCTTTTTAATAAGTAAAATTGCTAATAAGATTAATAAAACTGATTCTAACCAAGGGCAAGGAATCATGAAGAACATAAATGATTTAACAAGAATATACAGAAGCAAAAATGCACCAATAAGCATAAATGCAATTCTGTTAAATCTCCATGCACCTTCTGAATTATCTTTAAAATAGTTTACAAATTCTACATCTGCAACGTGCCTGCATGCTTTTGAACCTTTACATATAAATGTATTTTTATATTCTTCTGCACATTCTAAACATAAAGCTTTTCCACAGGATTTACATACTGCAAAAGCGTCCCTATCGTGGTGATTATAACACTTCATAGGCTATTCCCTCCTTATAAATTCTTTCCGTAGGTTTCTAATTGAACCTTTAGTGCCTCTATATCTTCTTCAGATAATTTAGCACCTTCATTCAATCTTTTGCTCAATTCAGGCATATTAGCTTCAAAATATTCAAACCAGCCGTTTTTATAATCATTGATATTTTTATTATCAATATCATCTAAGAAACCTTCATTTGCAGCAAATAGGATTGTTACCTGTTGCGCTACAGACAATGGCTTATATTGTGGTTGTTTTAGAACTTCTGTAAGTTTTTGTCCCCTTAAAAGCTGTTTTTTAGTCGCAGCATCTAAGTCAGAAGCAAATTGAGCAAAAGCTTCAAGTTCTCTGAATTGAGCCAAATCAAGACGAAGCTTACCTGCAACCTGCTTAATCCCTTTAGTCTGAGCTGCACCACCTACACGCGATACAGAAATACCGGCGTTAATAGCAGGTCTTACACCAGAGTTAAACAAAGCAGATTCAAGGAATATCTGACCATCAGTAATAGAAATTACGTTAGTCGGAATATAAGCCGAAACATCACCAGCTTGTGTTTCAATAATAGGAAGTGCTGTAATACTTCCACCACCAAGCTCATCGTTAAGCTTAACAGCTCTTTCTAGTAGTCTTGAGTGAAGATAGAAAACATCTCCAGGATAAGCTTCTCGTCCAGGTGGTCTTTTAAGAAGCAAACTCATTGCACGATATGCCTGAGCGTGCTTAGTTAAGTCATCATATACTATTAATACATGCTTACCTTGCTCCATAAATTCTTCTGCTATTGCTACGCCAGCAAATGGTGCAATATATTGAAGCGGAGCAAGTTCATTAGCTGTTGCTGAAACAATGATAGAATAATCCATTGCGCCGTGTTTTTCTAATGTTTTAGCCAGCTGTGCAACAGTAGAAGCCTTTTGACCAACTGCAACATAAATACAAATTACGTCGCCGCCTTTCTGGTTAAGTATAGTATCAATTGCAATTGCTGTCTTACCTGTTTGTCTGTCGCCGATAATTAATTCTCGCTGTCCTCTTCCTATAGGTGTAAGAGCATCAATAGCAGTTAAGCCTGTCTGAAGCGGCTGGTGAACAGATTTTCTTGCAACAATTCCAGGAGCAACTCTTTCAATAGGACGAGTTTTATCTGTAACAATGTCACCTTTTCCATCAATCGGGCGACCTGTCGGGTTTACAATTCTTCCTATAAGAGCATCACCTACCGGAACAGAGGCAATTCTACCAGTAGTCTTTACTGTCATACCTTCTTTAATATGAGTATACTCACCCAATATTACAACACCAACATTATCTTCTTCCAGGTTTAATGTTATACCTAGAGTTCCTTTGCCATCTTCAAATTCAACAAGCTCATTTGACATTACATTGCGCAGACCGTATATTCTTGCAATACCGTCACCAACTTCAAGTACGCTGCCAATATTAGAAATCTCTGCTTTTGCTTCATAATTTCGAATATTTTCTTTTAATATAGAGCTTATTTCATCAGGATTTATTACTGCCATTTTCTACCCTTTCATTTATACCAAGCTTGTAATCTCTCACTATCTTCTGAGAGCCATTTGCCCCTTTAAATCTTCTAATTTATGTCTGATACTGTTATCTACAATCGTTTGATTTATATTAAATATCAGCCCGCCTATAATATCAGAATCAACATGCCACTGGACACGAACATCCTTTTGCAGTTTATCTGCAACGTTATTTCTAATAGCGTTTTTCTTATCATCATTTAATTCAATAGCTGAAGTTATATCAACCCTCAGAATATTTTTTAATATCTCAAGTTCTTTAGAAAATTCCTCTGCGACTGCATCAAGTATCCCTAGTCTGCCTTTTAAATTTAAAGTAGTTATAAAGTTAAATACTATAGGCATTAATTTATTTTGAAAAAGTTTAGATAATACTGCCTGCTTTTCTTCTATAGAAATTGAAGGATTATTTAATACTTCTGAAAGTTGTTTTGATGACTTGATATTTTCATCTACTTCTCTCAAATCATCAAGAATATCTTCTTTTGAAATTCCCGGATCCTCTTGAGCCAGTTCCATAAGTGCCTTAGCCCAACGTTTTGCAACAAGTTCAGAATCTTTAAAATTTACGCTTGTACCCATCAGATTTCCACCCCATTTATAGCATCGACACTTTCATCAATCAATTTATTATGCAGCTCAGGATTGTTTCTGAGTTCATTAATTATATGATTTTTTGCCACATCTACTGACGCAGCAGAAGCACGCCTCATAATATCATTTCTTATTAAACCGGCTCTGGCATCAGCTGTTTTCTTTGAATTATATTTTATATTTTCTACAGATTTTTCTGCATCTTCAAGAATTTTACCGCCAACCATACGAGCATTTTCTTCTGCTTTTTTAATGATTTCGTCGATTTCCTCTTCTATATGAGCAACAGATTCTTCTATTGCCTTTAATGTTGATTCTGAGTCTGATTTAGCCGTCTTAGAGTTTTCAATATTATTAACAACATCTTTCTTTGCAGCTTCAAGTTTTCCTGTCACATTTATCTTCTTACATACAAAAATAATTATAGCAAGGAATATAACAAAGTTGAAAAGATTTGTTCTGCCTATGTAATTGATAATTTCGCTGATACTTTCCATGTTTACCTCTGTCATTTACCCCCTGTTACCTACCCCTGATAGAGAATCCTATTAACTGCATCGTTGTCAAATCCTTGAACTTCACTTCTGTATCCAATCATTTTTTCAACAATATCATTTGCCAAATCAGTCATTCTTCCTTTAAGACCTTCTTTGGCCTCATTAGAAAGATTATTCAGATTTTCGTATGTTTGCATTAATTCATTATCAGCATCACACTGTGCATTTTTAAGAATATCATTTTTCTTATTTTTAAAATCTACAACTGAATCTGAATACTTATTTCTGGCGTCATTTCTAGCTCCTTTTAGCTTTTCTTCTTTTTGAGCAGAAATCTCATTTGCTTTTTTATGGTTTCTATCTGCTGTACGCAGGTTTTCATCCACAAACTCTCGTCTTTGAGCAACAATATTGTTAATTGGCTCATATAGAATTTTGTTCATCACAAAGACAAACAATACAAATGATATTATAGTTACTAAAAAAGTTCCATTAAATTCCACTTTTTTAACCTTCTTTATAACCTAATAGTTTCACTTTTAGGTTGACCAGTGAACTACACTTCTGTCAACCAACCAGTTGGCTGCGTGCGTAGCACTTACCCCATCATTCCTGATAACTTCATAGCAATAACAAGCGCATAAATTGCACAAGCTTCAGCAAGAGCAGCACCTACAAGGAAGAAACCAACGGCTTTACCTGCGATTTCAGGTTGTCTAGAGATAGCGTCCATCAAACCTTTAGTAGCAACACCGATACCGAGTCCAGCACCGATTGCCCCAAACCCCATTGCTATACCTGCACCTAGTTGTGCTAAATCAGAAATTGTTTTTACTTCTTCCATTTTTCTCTCCTTCTTATTTTATATATAACCTATTCTTCTGTATTAACTGCTGTGGCGATATAAACCGTTGTCAGCATTGTAAATACGAGCGCCTGAACACAGGCCACCAGTATTTCAAAAAACATAATCGGAAGCGGCAATCCCCAGGCACAAAGCCCTAAGAGAGCTGTGATAAGGATTTCTCCTGCCAGAATGTTTCCAAAAAGTCGTAACGCAAGAGTTAAAGGTCTTGTAAATAATTCAAGTATCTCTACAAGCATCGAAATTATACCAACAAATGAAAATTCGTGAAGCAGGAAATGTCCTTTTTTCTTTATCAACCCGGCTGTTACATAATAGATGAGAACAATAACTGCAAGACCTGCTGTCAAGTTTATATCATTAGTCGGGGAAGCCAGCTCACCTTGTTTAAGTTGAATCATTTTAAAAGGAAGCTGTCCCATAATATTTGCAGTTACAATAAATAAAAATAATGATGCAATAAGAGGAAAGTGTTTTTGTCCTTCTTTTGGCATCATGTTATTAACCAAATTAGAAAAATATCCAAGTATATTTTCAAACACAAGTTGAAGTTTTGTCGGAAAGATTGTTAGTTTTCTGGTCGCAATGAAAGACACAATTATCAAAAATGCCATTGCTGCCCACATTGTAACAAGTGTATCCATATTAAATGCCATAGAATGTCCGGCAATAACTTTATTTACAATCCAATGTCCTTCGCTCATTGAATAACCTCTCTCATTCCATCTGATAGTAGCACAAAATATCAACTTATGCAACGAAAATTTTAGTCAAGATGTATTTCAGCTGAATCCTGAGTCGTAATTTCATTCTCGGTTTCGTAGTACTCCTGTGAAAGTTGAGTATCTGTTACTTTAACATCTACCAGTTTTTTAAGAACTTCAATATAATCCAGACATTTTTTTCCTTTTACACCAACTGTTTCCATTTGAATTTCGCCGTTTGGTAAAAGTTTTATCTTTAATTTCTTTGACATATTACCTCTAATCTATGTTTACCGTCAAAACGATTGTATTATCGTCATAGACTTCTTCACTTTCAATTTCCATGTTATTTTCTTTAAGTTTTTCCGTAATACTTCTATAACTTTCTTCCTGAACATTTAGAGCATATTCTGAGCTTAAGTCATTAAGTTTTTGTTCGGCACTTTCCGTATCAAGATATTTTATCATAAGAAAATAAGGTTTATCAGCTTCCATACGTTCAAAAGCCAGCTCATAACTGCCGGTTCTGGCAGTAATTTTACCGTACTCATTTTCTTTTAAGTTACTCACCCCGTGCTCTTCAAGAGTTTTAATCAAAAGCTCTTTATCCACAAAGGCTGTTTCAAAGCTTTTTTCCAGAAAATGTTTATCAGAAATAACCCTCACATCATCACAAACTGTCGGTAAATCTATATCACCTGAAAAGTCTATGTTGTTCATTCCTTCATTATCTAAAGCAATTTCTGAATATGGAACATTTGCAAACACTGCTCCAACTACCCAGGCTATTGCATATGGAAGAGCAAAAACTGTACATGACATATTAAAATTTCTCCTATTATGAATTAGTAGCTATACCTATGTCTACCGACCAGTTGTCTACGTGCGCGACACTAAAAATCTAACGTTCTGCCGCCTCTGCTTGTAGAAACATTATCTTCGTTAATTTCTTTTGTATACTGTTTAAGATTTGCTGTTTTGGTAGCAGAAACAGCTCTTACATTTGCCCAGGCTCTTAAAGCAAGTATTTGTTCTCGCTGAGTCATTGAAAGCGGTACTGTGTTTGCAATATTTTTTGCCAAATCTTCAAACTTAAGCGGTCTGCTTTCAAAAAAAGCGTCGCATAGAGATGATATAACAACCTGTTCGATTTCAGAGCCGATAAACCCTTCGGTCATCTTAGCAAGTTCAGTACAAATATTCTTCATGCCGGCAACTTCACTTGCAACTTCTTTATCTTTTAAACGTCTTTCCAGATGAAGCTTAAAAATTTCTTTTCTTTCTGCAAGAGTAGGCAAATCAACAAAGAAAATTTCATCAAAACGTCCTTTTCTTAATAGCTCAGGAGGAAGGTTGCTTATATTGTTTGCTGTTGCAATTACAAATACAGGCGCTTCTTTTTCCTGCATCCATGTTAAAAATTGTCCGAAAATTCGTGAAGAAACGCCGCTATCACCATTAGAACCTAAGCCGCTTAAACCTTTTTCAATTTCATCAATCCATAGAATAGAAGGTGCTACCGCTTCTGCAGTTGCAAGAGCTCTGCGCATATTTTCTTCAGAACTTCCTACAAGTCCAGAGAAGACTTTTCCAAAATCAAGTTTCAATAGCGGGAGCTGCCAGATTGTGCTCATTGCTTTTGCAGTCAAACTCTTACCACACCCGGGAACGCCGGTTACAAGAACACCTTTTGGTGCAGGTATACAATATTTTTTTGCCTGCTCTGACCACGAATTATTACGCTTCAAAAGCCAGTTTTTCAAATTATCCAGTCCCCCGATATCTTTTATTGAGTAATCGGACTGAATGAACTCTAGTATGCCGGTTTTCTTAATAACTTGAACCTTTTCCTGCAAAATCACAGGTAAATCTTTAATATCAATCTTGCCATCATTAACCATTGCAAGAGCAAATGCACTTTCTGCTTCTTGAAGTGTCAGCCCCAATGCAGCTTTACAGAGTCTATCTTTATCATCCTCTGACATAGAGGCCTCCACTCCTGTATTTTGTTTCAGCATTCCATCAAACTTATTTCTAACTTCCTTTAACGTCGGAAGCGGAAAGTCAAAAATTGTAATTTCCTTTTGCAAAGCTTCTGGGATTAGAAGTTCAGGCGCTACTAAAAAAATAGTTTTTCTCACAGCCCCCAGCTTCAAATCCGGAATTATGTCGCGCATTTTTCTAATAACGTTATAATCCGGAGTCCTATTTTTAGGCCCGAAATTGACATAAAAATCATAGATTATAAATACCGCATCTTTTTCATATCTGCGAATAAATTCAAGCATCTTACAAGGGCAAGCTGTATCATTTACAGTCTTTGAGGTTGTTGTGTTGTAAAGTCCGTTAGTTTGTGTCCATGTAAAAACTTCACGTGCAAACTTTACCTGCTTAACATCTGTAACAACAGATTTAATATACTTTGTAACTCTGTCCTCTTCAAAAGTTGTTATGTATATAACAGGAAATCTTGCTCTTATAAGGTTTGATAATTTGTATGCGCTCATTATACCCTCACTATCATTATCTCTTTATATCACTTTTTAAGCATTACTAAATCAATCTTTTGCAGTATCTCATCAAAGTTTCCCATTCCATTCATAAAAATAACCCCGGATTTAGAAATATTTACCTCAACTTTGTTTTTATACTTTGCAAAAATTTCGTCATTGTATCTGCTGGTTAAAAAATGATATCTTTGATTAGAAGAACCGCACCAGGGACGCGAGTAATCAATCTTATCAATCATAAACTCTCCGTCTATAAGCAGGTCAATATTATTCAACAATTTTTTATTTAAAGGATTTACCCTCAAATCTTCAATTAAAGCTCCGGTAAAACACAGCACACTCAAACCGGCTTTTCTTACATTTTCTGCGATTATCCCCAATGCCTCCGGCTGTTCAAAGGGTTCTCCTCCCAGAAAAGTCACTCCCTCAATATCTTTTTGCGCAGCTATATCGGCGATAATTTCTTTTACCTCAATTAATTTACCGCCGCTATGCGGCCAAGTATGAACAGCCTGACATCCTTTGCAATGCCTTGAACACCCTTGAACCCATATGCAATAACGTGTACCCGGGCCTTCAACTTTAGTCTTTTTGAGAATATTGAAAACTCTAAGCTTCATAAATCAACTTTTCTTTCCTGGAATCGTTCAATTTTACCCGTATTTTTAATTTTATTCACACATATTAAATTTATAAGCTGATCCTGCATATGGGGTTTTATCTTTAAGAATGCAAAAAACTCATTGATATTTTTAAAACCGTCAATTTCTTCTCTTTTTTTTATGGATTTCTTAGCCATGATTACGCTAATACCTGGTAAAGCTGCAATTTCTTCTTCAGAAGCATTGTTGATGTCAACTAAATTTCCGGATTCCGGTTTAATCTTTGCCGGAATAATATTTTGTTTTTCAGGCATTTCCATAATTTTTTCATCAACTACAAGATTATAACGCCTGCAATCTTCTATCAGGCCATCATAAGTCTTGTTGTAGCTAAAATTTATACAAAACATATTCCAGAGTTCAATCCAATCATGAACATTTGATTTCACAACCTTAAACGTCCTGTAATCTCCGCCATCAGGTTTCTTTTCCACACCTATTATAGTCATTTCATCAATCATACTAATATAGCAGTACTGATTAGAAAGTTTAAGATTACTCCATATATCGTCATAATGACCAAGAAAAGCTTTTGCTGCATATAGAGCAGCCTTTCGTCTACTAGTAGTACCGCTGTCTACAACGTTTTTCTTAGAGAAATATGTAAAGCATACATAAGAAAATATAAATACCACTGAAATAACAATTGATGGAATTGGAAACATTGTAAACAATAATATTAATAAGGCTATTGCAGTGCCTATTAAACGCATTTTTTGCATTTACCATAACCCTCTTTAACAGATTGTATAAACTTTTCGATAGTACAATCCCGCACCTGCGAGTGACAATATTATATCAGGCATAAACGCTGCGAGCATAGGTGTTAATGATCCGGCTTCTCCAAAAGATATTGACAGAGCTCTGATTAAGTAATAAGCAAAAATAATCAGAATACTAAACAAAAACCCTCTATTATACCTTACTCTCGGAGGAGTTATCGCTAACGGAACACCTATCAATACAAGTACTATAGTGGTAAGCGGTAATGCTATTTTATCAAATAAGCTTATTTTCAAAATGTGTTTATCCGGAATATCTGACTTAGCAAGAACACTGCAGAGCTGAATGAAATTATGCTGGTTTGCAAGATTCTTATCTAATTCTTTTGTCAAATCCATTCCAAATTTAATATTAGTATGTTCAAAAAGAGTTGTATCAAGTGTTTTTCCACTATCTGTAACCGTATAAATAGCACCTTTTTGGAATATCCATCCACCAGGTGTTGTAGCGCCTTCTCTTGCTTGAAGCACTTGTATTGTTCCTTCCTTAGAAGCATCTAAAACAGTTATATTATGCAGTTTTGAATCTGTGCAGTCACCAACATAGAATAAACGTTTAAGCAAACCGCCTTCTTTTGTTTCTTTAAAAGTAAAGTTCTGTTTACCTTCCGGAACATTTTTCTGACTAAAAGCCACACCCGCCAGCTTTGTTGATAATCTTGTTGAAAAAGGTACAACAGTTTCATTAATAACAAAGCTTATACAAGCCATAACAATCGCAAAAATAAATATTGGTTTAGCGATACGGTTCAACCCGATTCCGCACGCTCTCATTACAGTTATCTCTGAACTCAAACTCAAGCCGTTCAACGTCATTACTGTTGCAAGCAATACTCCCATTGGAATTGTCATCACAAAAACTTCCGGAAGGTGAAGAATAATCATAAGAATTGCATACTTAAAAGGAATGCCGTACATTGAAATTTGTTTGATAAGAGTTATAAAAGTATCGGAAGCAAAAATGATTGAGGTAAAAACAAGTACACCCATAATAAACATCTCAATTACCTGCTTAAGGATGTATTTATCCAGCCTCTTCATATTTTTTAGATTATATATTATATTCTTAATCAAATCCTTCATAAGCTCTAAAATATTATACCAGAAAGGGGGAAATAGGCAAAGCAAAATACAAAATTATTTCACCTCTTTAAGGAATTTTACAAAATAAGATGCCATTGCAGGCACAGTACTTAGAATAATCAAAACATTCATAATGCCAAATTTTTGTGCAACAGCCCCTAAAACCGACATACAAAGCGCTACCGTACCCACACAAAAACCATTGATAAACCCGGCCACAATACTTTTATACTTCGGCAGCGTCCTTTGTGCCCAAACCATAGTGACAGGCTGTGCAAGCATTGTTGTAAAACCTATTATAAAAAATACTAGTATAGACAACACCGGCTGTGTTTTATAAATTAATCCGAAAATTAACATCATTGGGAAAGTTGCCCACATAGAAAAATAGACTACAGGTTTTGAACCAAATATTCTTTCAGCTTTAGGGCTTAAAAATGAACCTAATGCTCCGGCAAATACAAATAAGAATAAAGCAAAACCTATATAAATAGGCGAATATCCCATTGATTTCCATAAGAATGGAAGTAATATACAGGAGCTACTGGTTATAAGAGATTTCATCATTGCAACTAACATCAAGTAGTTCATTTGACGACAGCCAAGAATTTCTTTAAAAGAGATAATAAAATTCTTGTGTTCAGGCTGCTTCTCTATTCTAGAAAGCTTTGGTACAAATATAAACATCATAAACGCTAAAGCAAGCCCAAATAGAGAAGTATAAGAAACAACATCTAGCCCCAAAAACTGGGTTATCCATGTTGCCATAAGAGGGCCGAATGCAAAGCCTAGCGAGCCCATGCTCATAAAAATACCCATTGTATTTGAACAATCTTTACCGGAGAAGTAATTTATAAACCCCATTGCCTGAGGATGGAAAAAGCTTCCGCCCAAACTGCCTAATATCATAAAGATAAGAAGTATAAATACATTCGGTGCAGCAGGGGTTAATGGAATAAACAGTGACGCCAGTATTACCCCCCAGAATATAAAAAATCGCTTCAAAATATTGTCTGCAAAAAAGCCAAATATAGGCTGAAGCATTGATGAACAAATGTGTGAAATACTAATAATAATAGTAGCAACTGCCATTGAAAACCCGAGTTTTGCTGCAATAAAAGGCATAATTGGATTTAAAAAACCGCTGTATACATCCGCAAATAAATGCGCCAAACACAGCCAAATTATAGCATTTTTTGTATTTTGTAAACCTTTTTCCATATCTATATTATATTTCAAGACTATTTATATTTTCAAATATATAGAGCTTCCATTATATTGTAAATTTTTGTAACGATATATATAAAAAAATTAAAGTTTACAAAAAATATGCCGTAATAAAAAGTAGAACATTTTATACATATTGTTATCTTAGTTGCTAAAATCTTGTTATATTTGCTTTTTTAGCCATTGAGATTTTAATTATTTTTTTACTTTAATATGTATTTTTTCCTGTAATGCTTTATTTCTGCGTAATTTTATTAAACATAACATTTTGTATAAAACGTTACGTAAAAGAAAGGAGCCAAAATGACTTTTATTAGTAATCACAAACTGGTACAGCCGCAGCTTATTTTAAAGAAAAAGGTAGAACCAGCAGAAGTTGAAGAAAAAGAAGAACAAAACAAACAAGAAACTACAAGTACAAATAATCAGCCAACTATTATTTTAGATGATTCTTTTAAATTAAAAGCTTATCAAGTGCAGGAGATGACTAAATTATTGCAAAAAGGATTTACAAAAACAGATATTGATAAATATTTTGAATGGAATAGCGAAACAAAAAAATATGAGATGAAACCAGATATTCAAATTAACGGTCAAAATGTTTCGTCGGAAGATCAACTATTAGCATTATTAATTGACACAGTCATGGGAAAAATAGATAATTCAATAAACAAAACGTATGAAATCTTTAATAATGCTGAAAGTGATAAAACCACCAATGTAGAAGAAACGGATAAGAGTAACAGTACTACAAATAGTGACTCAATTGTTGAAGTGGATGGAATCAAAGTCGATTGTTCCGCGTTTGGAACTTATATAAAAACACTGCCTATTACAAAAAATACATCTACAGCAATTATTCTTAACGGATATAAAGAACAATTAAAAAGTCAGTACGGTGATAAACTGAGTGATGATGTCTTTAATACCATATATGAACAAACTGTTGCGGAAACTGTAAAAGAAGTAAAATGGACTCAGCCCTATGACAATGCACCTATACAGGTTGAAACTAAGGCCCTTTTTGAACAATTGATTACAAAATTAAATGCCGCAGTCGAAAATGCACAATTAACAGAAGTTGTTTCTTATGACGAATTGAATGATTTGTACGCCAATATGACAAGCATACGCAATGACCTTAGTGAATTATTACTCCCGGAACTTAACGAGGATAATTATTCAATGTCAGCCATTACTCAATTCCTTGATAACCATAATATAAAAGATGTAAACCCTGAAGATATTTATGACAAAATTCGGGAAATATACAATACCGGCACTCCAATGACCGGTGCGCAGCGTCGAAAAACGCTTTTAAATGATTTTGCTAATACACTTAAAGAAAAAGTTGCAGAACAATTCTTGCAAGAGCATTCTATAACAGGCTATTCTGCACAAGAGCTTGTAGGCAGTATTGATAAAATCAGAGAAGAAGCTTCCAAAGGCGGCGGAATGACTGCTGCACAAATTCATCTTATGGGCTTAACAGATTTGCAAAAAGAACTCAATACAGCTGCTACAAATGATACCAAGAACGATACAGCAATTAATAATGTATACGATGATTTAGCAGCCCAAAAAGATACTTTCAAACAAACACTCTCTGATATCTTTGACAATGATATTTATGCGGAAACAACACTTGATGTATTTACCGACAGAGAAATTGACACTTTTATCGACTCGGTAATTACTGAAGTCGCAGGAAATCTTACAAATTTTGAAAATTATGACATTAATAAACTTGTTGAAGAGGTTAATGCAAAACTAAAAGAACATTTGCAAACAGACCCGCTTGCTCCGATGAATATAACAGATAACCTTTTGAATACAGCCGATTACCTGCTGTCTGACGAAGAAAAAGCTATGAAAGCGGATATGCAGGATATAGAATTTGACAAAGATCCTGAAAAAATTGACGGCAGCGGATTTGATTACAACGTAATGACTGATGCCGGTACGACTATTGCTTCTATGACAACTGATTGGGATTACATGGATATAGATACGGCTCTCAACAGTAAAAATCTCTGGGGTAATTTTTCAACAAATACAAGCTCCGCAAAAATATACTCTAACCTTGAACAAATGAAACCGCAATTAAAGGCATACATAAAAGAACAAATGGAAGCAAACGGTTATGAGTATGACGAAGTAAATGTCGATAAATATTTGAATTATTATATCACAGAAGCCGTACGAGAAGGCATCCAGGCAAAATATCACGAATCAATGCCGGAAACATATCCTGATACAATTCTTTCGTCAGACTGCACTATTCAGGATTTAGCAGAACTTCTGGTCACAAAAGTTAAAGAAGAACTCGCAGAAGGCGAAAGTGCTTTCGGCACAAACTGGCAATCAGAAGATACGGATCCGCTCTTATTAGCAACTTCTGATTACTTTCTGACCGGTGAAGAAAGAATTCAAAAAGCTCTGATGAATAATAAAAAATCAGGTTTGTAAAAATCTTCAGAGGGTGACTAAAAAGTCACCCTCTTTTATAAACACTTCAAAATTGATTAATTGATATAACAGTGTTATAATGAGTGCATGAGTTCGGAAGCTGAAGATAAAAATTTAAAAATGGTAGGGCTGGAACTCATGTTCCTTACCCCGGAAAAATACAGCCACGAAGACGGTATTACTGCCGTTGAGCTTGCTAAGCTTGTAAATCTGCCGCTGGACGAAGTTAAAAAGAAACTACAGATATTAAAGGACAAAAATATAGTTAGAGTAAAAGGCATTAACCCTAAGTACTGGCTCTTTGACGAATATAATTTTCAAAGATTGGATGACGATGATGATATTTTTCATCTGCTCTGCAACTTTGAGGACGTTGATTTTGACAGATATTTTACATACTGATGGGGTTATATTATGAAAGACAGAGCTGAATTATATCAAGAAATTAAAAAATTTTTTAAACAAGAAGCAGAACCACTACTAAAAAAATATGAAAAAGAAAGAAAAGAAGATATGCTGCCGGTTCTTCTTCAACATACCTGTATAATAACAACTCTGCTTGGTTTTTTAGGCAGTTTTATTTTTCCATACCTTATACTACTATCCATTATATCAGGTATTATACTAATATCATATTGTGCCTTTTCTAAAAACAAAAAAATAAAAAAAGTTACAGTTGCAGGGCAAACAACATATTATTTGGATATTGAAGACGACTATGAAATGATTTTAAAACGCCAGCTTATGCCAAAATTTCTCCAGATATTTGAAAGTAATTTAAAATGGCATAAATATAATGACACGGCTGGAAGCCCGCAAAACTACAACCTGCAACTCGATAAACTTGAGATATTTGCACAATCCTGCATTAAAACTTTTGACGATATAATTTACGGACATGAACTTGATGTGCCGACAGATATAATTGAAACAAAATTGGGAGTTGGACTAAATAATATCAGCACTGTAGCGACAGGTGTATTTGCTGTGCAGCTTATTCCATTTGGAGTAATTGCGCTTATAATTATTTCTGCTGTCTTGAACCAGATGTGGATAATTACTTGGTTAATTCTAGGGATTTTGCTTACAATTATCATTGGTCCGATTGTCCTTATCAGCCGTGCAAAAAAAGCTGTAGAGAATTCCAGAAGCGTAATACTGCGTTTCAAAATACCAAAACGCATCAAGGCGCACACAGTGATTTTTGAAAAGCAATATGCATTTAAGCCTAAAAACAAGATTAAACCTTTTCAAAAAATAGTACTTGAGGACATTGAGTTTGAAAAGAGATTTGATACATATTCAACAAATCAAGTTGAAGCACGTTATCTTCTTACAACATTATTTATGAAAAGGTTTGAAAACCTAAAAACATCTTTTAAAGCAAAAAACATCAGAGCAGAGTTTACAGGCGAAGAACTAATAGTACTTATACAAGTAGACAAAGACATGTTCCAGATGGGAAGTATCACAAAGGAAACCACGTTTTCAACATTCATTGATATGGCAAACGAAATATGTTCTGTTCTTGCAATTTCCAAGCAGTTGAACCTTGATTCTAAAACCGGTTTATAATAATAATTATTATTTCAGTTTTGAATACACTTCAATAAAGTATTCTATGCTTCTGTCGTGTTTTAATTCTGCGCTCTTGGGAAAGAAGCAGCCCGGAATCTGGCCGGCTTCTCTATGATGTCTTACGCATTCGCAGCAAATTCCCCTGTTGCCGCATTTTGTTGCAGAGCAAGTACATTCCAATAAATTCTCTTCTCTCTTACACTCCATCCTTAATCTCCTCTTTATCCAAATGCCCTTTCGAAAACTCACACCCGCAGTAATTCTGGCGATATATACCCAATTTCTTTGAAAGAGTATTCGTTTTTAAGAATCCGTCTTTTTTCTTAAAATCTATTGCAATATACTCCAAATCACCTGCTACAGATTTTGCAATCTCTGTAATTTTAGGAAAGTTCTTATGCGGACTAATTACAAGCGAAGTTGTAAAATACCCTATACCCAGCTCTTTAGCTTTTTGGGCTGCTTGTTTTAATCTCAGTTTTATACACTCATCACAGCGTCTGCCCCGTTCCGGCTCATTTTCAAGTCCGTTAGCAACTCGCAAAAAATCTTCATGCCGGTACTCTTCTATAATTAAATCAACCCAGTGATACATACAAACAATTTTTTGAGCTTCTAAACGTCTTTCAAATTCTTCTTTTGTATCAAGATTTGGATTACAAAAATATACAACAGGTTCATATCCCATCTCCTTAAGTAAAGAAATGGGATATCCTGAACAAATTCCGCAGCATGCATGTATTAATATTTTGTTATTTTTTTGCACCATGCTTAACCAAAATTTCCTTTAGCTCATAATAAGGTTTGACACCGACAATTTTTTCTCCATTTACAAACATTGTTGGTGTAGCATCAAGGCCGAGGTCTTGAGTTTTTTTCAACTCGGTTTCTATTTCATCCATTGTCTTTTGAGAATTCATGTCCTGCTGTAACTTTTCAGCATTTAAACCTAGTTCGGAAGCAATTTTCCATACGTCCGCCTCATTATATGGCTGATTTTCATATAGCATAGAACTCATTCCCCAGTAATTTCCCTGATTTCTTGCTGCTATTGCGGCTTTTGACATAAAGCATGCTCCCGGGTGCATATTCACACTTATATATGGGTTGCATTCTTTATCAAACGGGAAGTTGTGGTGTACAACTTTTACATTTGAAAACTCGCTCACTGCCTGATGCAGCATTATATTATGAATATAACATAGAGGGCACACAAAGTCGGAATAAAGTTCTACAACAACAGAAGCATTCTCAGGTCCGAGCTGGTTACCGTTAACTCTGTATGGATTATAAGTCATTTTACGATACTTCATGATTGATTTGCTTCTCTTGATATGAGGAACAAAATTATATGTCAGTCCGCTGTAGCACAAGAAAGAAGCGGCTAAAATCACAAGTACAATAAAGGTTTTTGTATATTTTTTTGCACCATCAATAAAGTCCCTGAAAGTATCTATGATAGAATTTCTAGAAAATGCGCCCAGTATAATAATTGTTATTACGAATAAAATACACAGCTTATGTATTTTGAAGAAACTCAGCCCTACCAGTACTATTAGAAGTGCTATATAAATTTTTGTATATTTTTTTGCACCGTCAATAAAGTTCCTGAAAGTATCTGTGATAGCGTGTCGAGGCAATGCGACCAGTGCAATAATTAAATCAATAAAATATGTTATCACGCATAAAATACACAGCTTATGTATTTTAAAGATACTCAGACCGGCCAGTACCATTGATACTGTAAATGCGATAGTACCAAGAACTGCTATATAAGACATTGGATTTTTAAAGACTTCTAGAAATTTTAAAAATCTAATTCCTTTTAATTTATCAACAATAGTTAAGAAAAGTATTGTTATATAAAAGAATATCCCCCAATAAGCAAGGGGTATTCCCCAGAACTGTGATACTGTTGATCTTGCGGCTCCGTCACAATCAACAAACTCACTTATAGAACAAAAGCTTGATAATGCATATTTTTCATAATTAGCAACATAATAGATGCATGCAAGTTTTATCGATAACGCAAGTCCGATGAGTGCAAGAATCTGTACTGTTAATTTCTTTTTATCTATATTCATACAATTATGCTCCCGTCTAATCTACACTACTAATTCTAATATATAATAATCTTTTTTCAATAATATAAATGCCAAGCAGGCGTACTCACATAGTATTAGCCCGGCTATCCTATTTAAAGCTTATCTAAAATAATTGTTAAGATTCATTACAAAATCATACATTCTAATGATTTTATTTAAAAAATATACTGCTAATATATAACTATACTCCTTAAAAAACGACGATACACATATCCCTAATCAACAGCTATGCACGATAAAAAGTTCATAGCTTTTTTTTATTTATATTTAATCTTATCTGTTTGTAAGATATATATAATAAATTATATATATCTTAATCAAAGAAATGTAGTTTAGATGCTGCCTGAACTACATCATTATTTATTGATTAATATTAGACAATAACCCCAGAATGTTCCCCGCTTTTAAGTTTCTGGAAGAAGCAAGGAGAGTTGAAGAGGCTTGCTGCAGAATTTGATAGCGAATATAGTTTGAAGACTCTTCCGCAATATCAGCATCACGCATGGTTGAACGAAAAGATACTAAATTCTCTAACTTTATGGTTTGCGCCTCTGCAACACTTTCCAGGCGGTTGACGACTGTTCCAATATGGGTAAGCTGGGATTGTACTTTTCTTATATATTCATCTATTATTTCAAGACTGGTTAATGAGCTTTCCGCAGTTGATAAATCTACAAACAAATCATCAGTTGTAAAATCTAACTCTGCTGTTATATACTTATCATCTCCGGAACCTATGTCAACTTTGAGCTTTAACGTAAAAGGATACGATGTAGGAATATAAATGTTCTTGAATGTAGTATTTATTCCATTGTCGGTAAGAGTATTACGACTGCCTTCGTTACCGTCAATACTGTTATTATTTCCACTGGTTATTACAAACCTGTCATTTGCTCCGCCGCCCTCTGCATAATTATCATTGCCGCTTATTTTTACTGTATCAACCTCATCGCCGCCAATATAGTGGTTTGAGCCACCTTTTATAACTACATTATTTTTACCGCTGGATATGGATACATTATTACTATCGCCGTAAATACTAACAGTACCGGTAGAATTATTTGCACTAAGGTTGTTATTATCGCCGGAAATTCCTATATTATTTTTACCCGTACCGGAAGTTATAATATTATTATCGGAATCAACGACAAACTTATTATTACCATTGCCTGCTGATACGGTATTGCCTTTTTTGTTGATTGTTATAGAATTATTACCTTCACCGGCATTTATACTGTTATTTTCTCCGGAAACGATTATATTATCATCACCGGAGCTATTCTGAATATTAACATTATTATTAGAATTTATATTTATACTGTCATTGCCGATACCGCTATCTACAAGCTTATTGGTTGAAGCATTAAGAATTATTTTGTCATCTCCGCTTTCTCCCAGAAGGGAGTTATTCTCCGAATTCATAGTTAAGGTATCATTTCCTGCACCTGCGTTAATTATATTATTGGAGCCAGATTGCACTGTTATTGTATCAGATTTGTTGCCGCCATTTATTGTATTATTACTGCCATAAATATCCAGCTTATTTTCAACATCCATAACCCCATCTATGAGCAAAGCTGAACCGTCTAGCTTAATTGTACCTGTATTCGGGTTATATGAATATGTAAGCGTATTATTACCGTTTTTATCATTCGTTATGGTATACTTTGCGCCATTTATTTCAAAGGTTTTTACCTCGCCTAAATAGGTAAAGTTGAGCGTACCGTTATTCGGGTCATAATTCATATTCTGGATTGTATTCCCACTTCCGGTATCAGTATAAAGGTCATCTCCGGTTCCGCCGTCAATAATATTATTGCTGCCGGTTACAACAAAATAATCATTACCACCGCTGCCCAATACATTATTGGTACTGCCGGAAACATAAAAAGTATCATCACCCATTGAACCGGTTACAGTTGCATTGGTTTTGTTTAGGTAGAAGATATTATTTCCGCCGGAGTCCTCAACAGTACAAGCGGCATTGATGTTATAGGTATCATTTCCAGATTCTCCCTTAATCACCTGAATAGATAAATCATTAACTGTTATGTTATCATCGCCATCCCCACCCCAACAATAATTTTGCCTACCATTTATAATTATCGTATCGTTCCCGCCTTGGCCGTATAACTTAGAATAATCGTAATCAGAACTTAATACATCATCACCTTCTCCGCCATAAAGGTAAACATCTCTTGAAAATACTTTGAGAGTATCGTTAAAATTTCCACCGAAAAACTTAGTATTATACCCGCCTACTTTAACGTTATGAACTTTATCAGCCTGACCTCTTATCTCAAATCTGGATCCACCCAAAGTTATCTCATCCGTTACCGGATTATAATTATACAGCAAAGCTGCTTCTTTATAATATGTATTTTTGATAGAATAAGTAATTCCATTAATAACCAATGAAGTTGTTGCTCCGGCTCCTACCATTAAAGCAGAACTATTGTCAGAATTACCAAAACCACTTTTCATTGTATTTATTCCTTTGTCAGTAATAGTATTGTTTCCGCTCCCGCCGTATATGATGGAACCAATAGTTTTACTTGCCACTTCAATACTATCATCACCATTTCCACCATCAACATAGTTGGTATTTTGTACATTTGTAATTGTATCATTACCATCTTCACCATAAATCACAGAATTTATTCCATTGGATTTAATCACATCATCACCGCTACCAGCAAATACGTGAATGTCATTTGCATTCATAATAATATTATCAGAATAATTTCCTCCATAAAAATTTATACCATTAGCTGATAATTTTACCTTATGAGCAGAATTTTTATCTCCTTTTATTGTAAAGTCTGCTGATTTAAACTCTATCAGACCATTGTTTACTGAATAATATAAAGTTTGCGCAGATGATTTATTATTCTTTATAGTGTATTTAATGGAATTTATTGTAACTTCTTTTTGTTCATTCGCCGCAAAATCCACGGCATATCCATTAGCACCGGGGACATTTATTTTTATTGTATTAATCCCATTATCTGTTACAGAATTGGTGCCGCTGCCACCATCAACAACGACATCATTCATCCCTGATTTTATATTGAATGTATCTTCACCATCTTCACCCAGGCATTTATGACGAGAACCGTTTATATTAAATGTATCATTGCCAGCTCCGCCATACATGGTTTGATCGAATGCATCAGCATATAAATTAAAAATATCATCACCAGCTCCACCATATGCATTTATCAATGTGGTTCTTACATGAAAGGTATCATTTCCACCCCCACCATATAACATAACAGATTGTGCTGCTGACACCAATGTATCATTACCAGCTCCGCCATAAATGTAATTTTGTTTATTTTTATTATTTGTGACCGAAATAGTATCATCTAAATTTCCACCATATACTCGATTGCGATTTCCTTCTATTATCAAATTATGACTGGCATCTGCCTGACATTTGATTTCAAAAACATTACCATAAAAAGTCAACTCGCCGGTTTGAGTATCTTTAGCATAAGAAATAGTTTTTGCAGTTGATTCTAAATTCCTTATTGTATATTTTACACCGTCAATTGTAATAGTTTTTGTTTCGGATGCCCCAAACTCTTCTGCTCCCTCAATTTTGTCAGAAGCAGCCGAAGCTGTAAATGAAGTTACTGTTTTTAACGAATTAAAAGACCTGAGAGGCTCCCCTTCTGCGTTTTGTGGAACAAGCTGCGGTGAAGAAGCTGCTGACGGCTTAGCGGCTCCAGGCAGCTTGGCTGCTCCAGCTATGCGTGTTACCAAACTCATATTTTCATCACTTGTTTGATAAAGGTTCATACCATTATACTGCACTGTATCTTTAATTTGATTAATTTGTTCAAGAATTTCATCAACCTCTGCCTGCATTGACGCTCTTGTCGTTGCATCATAAGTACCGTTTGAAGCCTGAGTTGCAAGAGCACGTAGGCGTTCCAAAAGTTTTTGTATTTCTTCCAAACCACCTTCTGCGGTTAATAACAAAGCAATACCGTCGTCCGTATTCTGCTGAACCTGAAGCATTGAACTGATTTGAGTAGATAAGTCCGTAATTATAGAATAACCCGCAGCATTATCCTTAGCATGGTTAACTTTATATCCTGTTGTCATGCGGTTGATTGAGTTATTCAGCCCGAGGGTGCTTTCGCTCAACGTGCGTTGGAGGATTAAATCACCAACATCGCTTCCGAAGGTTATCATGCTGCCACCTCCAGAATGTGAATATTGGATTGCTTCACTACTAATTTGCTGTCATTACGAGGAGCGCTAGCGACGCGACAATCCATTAAAGTCACTACTCCCTGCCCTCTCAAAGCACCGGCACTCCTTCCCTGAATATAGAAGGTTGGGGCTTGAGTTGGTCGGGCTACAGGAATACCCCACACCTGTCCTCCGGACATCCTCTCCCTCGATGGGAGAAAGTGGCTGAAAGCCGGATGAGGGTAAAAAGAAACTCTGTCCTCTCCATCTTGGGAGGAAGTTGGGAGATTTACATCTACAGCTTGCCCCCTCACCCCAACCCTCTCCCGTAGGGAGAGGGAGAAAAAAATACCCCAGCACCCTCTCGCAGGGAGAGAGAGAAAAAACACTCCAGCACTCTCACGTAGAAGAGGGGTGAAAACAAAGAAATTTACAGCCAAACATACTAGCTCAAAGCTAGTATTTATAGTAGTTTTGCCCCCCCCCCCTACAGCCGTAAGGGTTTCAGGGTGGTTCATTAAACCTGATTTTGATATAAAGCTACTCATTAAAACATATCCTTATATATATTATATTCCACATTTAAATAATTTATAACACCGGTTTTCTAGTTTGTAACATATTTGTAACAATTCGTATATACAAGTCAATTTTCAAGCTTCAGTTGTTTTATACTGACAGGAAGAAGTGTTATGAATATACAGCCGATAAATAATAGCATAACAATGCAGGGAAAACCTCTAAAATCCCTAAAAGACAGAGTCGTGCAGAAAGCAATTGACGCTGTACCTGAGCATACCGTTAAAGAATCTGCTAAAAAACTTGAAAAATGGGAGCATATTGACAGTGTTGTGTCACGACCGGCTGAAAACAGAGGTATTATGGGGGCTACAGCGCTTCTTACCCAGCCTGCAATAGATGCCAGCAACCATAAAGTTGACAAAGAGACAAGAAGGGTATCTGTTAATAGAACTATCGCAAAAATCATTGCCGGAACCGGAGTCGGCATGTTTGTTGTAAGGGGGCCTATATACAAAGGTATTCTAAGCATGACAAATATTAAAGGTAATTCAAAGTTCAGCAAAGCTCTATTGCCTAAAAAATATCTTAAAGAACTCAATGACAATCCCAAATTTCTTAAAAATTATAGAAGTGCGCTTGCTATGGCTATAGCACTTCTTGCAATGTGCGTTACAAACTTTGTCCTTGATGCACCTTTGACCGCAATGTTAACGAATTACCTTAATGAAAAAACGGAGGAAAAGAAACATGAATAATGGCATCCTCCAAAAAGGCCTTGAATGGGTTTATCAAAACTTTAAAAAAAATACTGCGACTATGCTTGTTGTTACAGGAACTATTGGCTGGGGGCTGTCTTCTCTCGCCCAGATTGGTGCTGTATTATTTAACCCGAAAATATCACCTGAGCAAAAAAGTTTCCTTGTTCCACAGGAATTTGCTGATGCTGTTGTAAATATAAGTGCGTTTTTCTTAATCACTCAGGCAACAAAAAAGGTAATTTCTAAACTTGCTTCTACAGGGAAAATAGCACCGGCTAAAGTTAGAGCATTTCTTAATAAAAATAAAGATTTATATGGCGACAAAGTTGGCAAGCTTTCATTAGATCTTGATGAAGTTTTAAAAAATGAGCCAAAATTTCCAAAAGAATCATATTATTCATACAAAAATTATGTAACAACAATGGGAACAATTGGAGCAAGTATTGTTTCTTCCAATATTGTTACTCCTATTGTAAGAAATTCAATGGCGTCTGATATGCAGAAGAAATACCTTAACAACCGTACACAAACTTCAAATGGCATGAGAGTTTAAAAATTTGTGCTAAAATAGCATTATGGAAAAGTTTGATTACGGAATAATAGGCGGCGGTCCTGCTGGTTATACAGCAGGCATCAACCTTGCAAAACAAGGATACACCGTTGTTTTATTTGAAAAAAATAAGCTTGGCGGAACATGTTTGAATAAAGGGTGTATACCAACTAAGTCTATTTTGCACTCTGCTGAAATATATAGAAACTTAAAATTCATTAGCGAACTTACAAACGACGGAAACTTTCCACAGCATTTTGTCCTTGACTATTCAAAGGTAATAGAAAAGAAAGATAAGATTGTTGAGAAAGTAAGAAAATCTCTTGAGCTTGCAGTAAAAAATTCCGGTGTAAAAACAGTATACGAAGAAGCCTGCATAAAAGATAAAAATACAATTACAGCTGCAGAAACTGACTATGAAGTAAAAAATATAATTGTTGCAGCAGGGTCTAAACCGCGTGAAATAAAAGGACTTGAATTTGACGGCCAGTTTATACTCAATTCTGATGATGTTTTAAACTTAAAAGAACTTCCAAAATCGGTGCTTATAGTAGGTTCAGGTGCTATCGGAACAGAATGGGCAAGAATTTACAACAGTTTCGGCTCTGAAGTAACTGTAGTAGAAATGGCCGAACATCTTATACCGCCTGCTGATATTGAAGTTTCAAAAAGAGTTGAAAGAATTTATAAACAAAAAGGGATAAAATTTTACTTGAATGACAGCATCGAAAAGCTTGAGGATAAAACTGTTTATCTGAAAAGCGGAGTTATTTTAACTCCAGAAATTATCCTTGTTGCAGCAGGAAGAATGCCTGTAATGTGTCCAAACTGTGACAATGCAAAAGTTCTCGGAGATTCTTGCGGAGAAATTCAGCTGGCACATTATGCTATCCATCAAGCAAAAGAGTATACATTAAATATACCGTTTGAGAAAAATCTTACTCCTTCAGTTATCTATGGACAGCCGGAAATAGCCTGGGTAGGACTAAGAGAACAGGATGTGGATGAAAGCTATTCTATATCAAAGCTTCCGATTACAGCCCTGGGAAAATCATGGTGTGATGATGCTACAGACGGCTTTATCAAAATTATCACAAAAAATAATCTTATTTACGGAGCACATATTATCTCCAAAGAAGCCTCATCACTTATACACATTCTCTTAACGGCTATTCAGAATAAGATTACACTTTCTGAAATAAAAGAAATGTGTTTTGCTCATCCAACTTATGCAGAAGGAATTTTTGAGCTTATTTAAATTTTAATCAATTTTGTAAACTTTTGTAACAATATATAAGGTATTGCGCAATTCGCGAATAAAAATATACTTTATATATATGTAAGCATTAAATAAACACGAAACACATAACACAAACCTTTCATACAACCTACACACTAACCTTCTACACATGAGGAATTAATGAAAAAGATTCCGAAGCCTTTCTTCTAAGAAAGGTTTTTTTTAGTTATAAAACTGTTTTCAACACATTTGATAATGTATTATTCCTGCTTAAAAATTCTTCTTCATTCATTTCTAGAAATTGCTGCGGCGTCCATGAATTATGCAAAAGAATGATGCCTTTAGTATTCTTTATAACATCTTGCGAATAATCATTTTCGAAATAAAAATTCTGATAGTTTTCAACCAGGTTATCATTTTTTTTATTATTTAATTCTGGAAGTGCATTAATCTCCATTCTATCAATACTAAAAAACTTCTTTTTGTTTTTTGTTTTGAGCATTTTGTGCAGGATATAATTGCCTAAATAATCCCAGTTTTCCACTCTGCGGTAACGGCGTGGATGTAATATCTTTTGAACAGCATTATTTTGATATTTCACATCCTTGTAAAACTTCAAGTTATACTGGATTTGATTATACCAGTCCGCAATTATCTTAGAATTATTATTTGCTTTAATAAAAGCCAGATGTTTACTAATCATAACTAACTCGGAATCAATCATCAGGTAATCTTTCACCTGCGGAGAGGTTAATATTGTATCAGCATCAAGCCATAATCCGCCGTATTTTTTTAATAAAGCACATCGTATTGCATCGGCCTGTTTTGGCAAAGAAAAATCTCTAAATAAAATCTCGTCATAAACATCTTTCCCCAGCCATTCTTCTAAATTTGAATAATCTAAAAGAACAACTTCACATTCGGGTAAAAATTTCTTCCAGGTTTGCATACATAATCTTATGTATGCCGGCATTTTTTCTTTTGGCTCCCAGAACGTAAAAAGCCGGAAACCCTTATCGCTGTAGAGAGAGAGAGAGAGTAAGTTGTCATTATTCATAATTATCCAATAAATTTAATATACTCGCCCATTATATTTAATCAATCATTCTTTGTCAAATAAGCTTGCTTCCAAAAAGAATTATACCTACCAGTACACTAATAATTGTAGCAAACATTACAGCTCCTGCAGAAATATCCTTTGCCATTCCTACCATTCGGGAATATCTGTTGTGATATATTGAATCCAGAGTAAATTCTATAGCTGTATTGAGCATTTCTGCAACAATAACAAGCCCGATTACAAAAAGAACAATACAAAATTCGAGAGCAGAAAACTTAAACAACAAAGCCGCAAATAATACGAGTGTTGCAACAGCAACATGAACCCTTATATTTAATTCGCTTTTCAATACCAGCCTAAAACCTTTTCTTGCATTCTTAAAAGTATTATTAAATCCCTGCGACTTAAATTTTGTCATAATTGATACACTCCAAAGCCTTTCGCTGTTCCCCTATAACAAAATTGTATTCCTCTTCATCCCTGTGGTCAAATCCAAGAAGATGCATTAACCCATGGCTGATTAAAAAGAAAAGCTCCTGTTCTTTATTTTTTGAAAGGCTGATATCTCTATTATCTCCGGAAATCACTTTATCCAGAGCAATTACAATCTCTCCGAGATTAATATCACCGTCAAAAATAAAACTATTTTCATCATCTGCAAAGATTGCAAAAGTTATGATATCAGCAGGATAATCTTTATTACGGTAATCGCGATTTAGTTCATGTGTTTTTGCAGAATCACAAAATACTATGTCAAGAGTAATTGTTTGATACTCTTTTTTAAAAAGGCAGGATCTATCACCGAGCGTTTGTATATAATGCTCCAACATCTCTCGGGTTTTTTGTATTACATCTTTTTCGTTTACTTCCCAGCCGTCAAAAATATTTTCCGTGAAAATATTAATTGTTTTCATTCTTTTTATTTTCCAGTTCCTTTACCTTCGACTCTAAATCCGTGTCCAGTGATGGTTTTAAAATCTCATGGTTCAATTTATTATTCTTATCCAGCTCCTGAACAAGGTCATTATGGTATTTAATACGTTTATGGTGCATACCTCTAAGCATTCTGGAAAACGTCTCTGCAATAGTTTTCAAATCTTTCAATGTCAAAGGCGAATCAGAAAGCTGACCATCATTCAGCCTTTCTTTTATAATCTTATTGATGATAGCATCAATTTCTTCATTTGAAGGATTTTTTGCAGCCCTTACAGCAGATTCAACAGCATCCGCCAGCATAAGAATAGCAGTTTCTTTCATATTTGGTTTTGGCCCTGGATAACGGAACTGCTCTTCATTTACATTTTCTGCCCCTTCTTCTTTCAGCGCTTCATTATAAAAATAACTTACAAGACTTGTACCGTGGTGCTGTAAAATAAAGTTATTAATTACCTGAGGAAGATGTGCATCCTTAGCAAGTTCTATACCATCCTTAGGATGAGCTGTAATAAGCATTTTACTAAAACGCGGTGTACAAGCTTTGTGGGGATTTTCAATACCGTAAAAAGACTGATTTTCCACAAAAAACATCGGGCGGAGGAGCTTACCTATATCATGATACATAGCACCAACTCTTGCCAGTACCGGATTAGCCCCGATTGCTTCTGCTGCATTTTCACACAGATGCGATACTGTAAGACTATGATTAAATGTACCAGGAGCTTCCTGCATAAGCCTTTTTAATAAATCCTGATTATGGTCTGCAAGTTCTGCGAGCCCGTATGGAGTCATTATTCTGAAAAGATTTTCTATAATCGGAAGTATACCTAATAAAAGCACACCGCTGATTACAAAGCAATTGACGACTATACAGCCCAAATCTTTAAAAATCAGCAGATTGTCAATATCCATCATATATTTTTCAAGGAAATATATACCGCCTACAATTAAAAGTCCTGCAAGTGATATTTTTGAACTTACAATTAGCAAATCAGAACGTTTTGAAAATTTTAGCTTTGAAACAGCTGTCATTACTACTGTATTCAATAACATAAATGAAACAACAACTTCTATATTCCAGTGCATTCCAATAGCAATAATTGCAAGAACAATTGTCGAAGCAAAAAACGCGTTTCTAGGAGTTGTAAAAATTGATATTAAAATTGTATAGGCAGGAATCGGAATTATATAAGGAGAAAATCCCGTAGGCAGAAGAGCTGATATGAACCCCAGCACCAGTGTAAATGATGCAGCCATTAGCATATGCTTTGCATCATAGTACTGCTTTTCAAAATTTCTCTCATACTGCAAAAATACGAAAGTAAAAAATGCAATCAGAATATAAATACCTATAATTCCGCCATAATTTACCTCAAGTACATTATAACCTGCCGCTCTTAATGCATCCCGTTTAAGTTTTGTAACCGGTTCGCCTTCAAAAACTATTTTATCACCCTTTTTAAACACTACTTCATAAGGCTTTACAGCATTTTGTGCATTTTTTTTCGCAATCTCAGTTGCAAATTCATCTACTACAAGATTAGGAACTATAATCTGGTTTAAAATCCCGGTTATCAATGCACCCTGATAACGCGGTACATTATTTGGCAAATTCTTTTTAATTATTGTATCAACATTATTATTTTCAAAATCTTTTGAAGAAATACCAACATTCAAAACAGATGAAAGAGTTATTTTTGCTTTATCAAATACCATCTGCAGGTCATTATCATTAGCCTTAAGCAAAAATTCTACAAGCCCTCTTTTACCGGCTTCATCAAATAAGACATTAAGCTCTTCTTTCTTAACCTCATCGCTGACATTCTTTTCACGAATTTTCTTAACTGAATTTTGCAGAGTAACAAGACTTGTTGCAATAAACTCATCCTCTGCCTGCGTCAAAATAGGTTCTACATTCTGCGCAACTTCTTTTTTATGCTGTTCAGTTTTTTTAGTATCGATTACTTTAATGTCTTTTTGAGCAACAATATCTTTTTTGCTTATCCCGTTTTCAATAACTTTCTGGAAAAAGTAATTTTGGGAAGATATGGTAACACTCATTAGAAATGTGAATAATATAAAACACATTACATTTCTGAAACTTTTTGATGATATAAAATCTAAAAACTTTTGCATATAATAACCTCTTGTTCTAAGTAAAACTTGTAGTTTTAATACTTATCCCTGTCCCTTCTTTTTTACAACAAAACCGCACTTTGTACAAGCAAGCACATTACCTGTACTATCGACCGGCATAAAGTTATGTCTACATGTTAAGGCTTCGTCCGGTTCTTTGTCAAAACTCTCTTGATAAACATTTTCTGGATTTGCGCCCTCTCCACGTTTATTTTTGTTAAGCCACTTTATAAATAGTTCAATAATATACATAATTTGTTTTCTTAAAATAGTATAACACAAATTATGACTTTATATTTTAAAACCAAATGGCAGAAAATCGCTCATTTTTCGTATATTCAGGTTAGAGTTGTTGTCAGTTATAATTTCAATTTCATTTTCTCCCTGAAACTCGTACATAACCTGCCTGCAAGCACCGCAAGGGAAACAATCATCCTCATTAGGAGAAAAAATAGCAACTGCTAGAATTTCTCTTTCACCCTCAGAAATAGCTTTAAAAATAGCACACCTTTCTGCGCATATAGTAAGCCCGAAAGAAGAATTTTCCACATTACAGCCTGTATAGACGGCTCCGCTTTTAGCTAAAACTGCTGCTCCGACCGCAAACTTTGAAAAAGGTGAATATGAGGTTTTTGATGCCTCTTTTGCTTTATTCATTAATAAATTATAATCATAAGTCATACCACATATTATAACTGATTTACACCTAAATAAATCAGTTAATTAGTTGATATTGCTATTCAAATGACTTTATTATTTTATAAATAATCTCAATTTTTTCACGCTCTTTTATGCTCTGTACCGTTTGAATTATTTCATTAACCAGATCTTCCTGCGGTTTTAGGTAATTAATCATAAACAGGTCTTGCGGCGTAACATCAAGCGTAACAAGAATTTTTTCTAAAGTATCGGCTGTAAAAAAATTTTTACCAATTTCAATTCCGCACAGTGTTCTTGTAGCAATACCAAGCTTTTCTGCAAACTGTTCCTGCGAAAAACCTTTATCCTGCCTTAATTTTTTTATTCTGGCGCCTAGCTGTTTTTTGATATTTAATGTCATAGTCTTTTTAATATTTTATATTTAGATACCAGATTTAAACAGGATATTTTATCTTAACTTACAGGACTATTTTGATATTTAATTACCTATCAAACTTTATAATATTAAGTTTTATGAAGCACTAAAAGTATTATAAACACTTATTTTTATAAAATATTGATATTTTATATCAATTTATTAGGCAATTTTTTGTAACAAAAAGACTTTATATATACATAAGAATCGATTCAAAGAGCAAAACCAAAACACGAAGAAAGAAGAAAAGGAGAAAATTATGACAAACGTAGCAGCACAAGAAAGAGTTCAAGCTTATGCAGGAATGAGCGTAGAAACAGTAAAAGCACAGGGTTCAGAGGGACAAAAATTAATGGTAAGTTTATTTGATAAAAATCAGGACGGTAAGCTTGACAAACAGGAAGCAGAACATTTTAACAACTATCGCTTCAAAACTGAAGAGGGTAAAATTAGAATGACTAACATAAATAACGGGACTGAACTGGAACTTATATATGACAACTTTGAAGAAGATGTATTACACCTGTACAAAGGAAAACCTCTGAACAGACTAAATAGCTACCTATTTAAAAACGAAGCTGGAGAAAACTGTTATTTTTCAAAGCTAACAGGCGCAGTAAAAACCATTATAGATATGGTTACCGGTAAAGTAGCCATAGAAGGAGCAAAGCCGGCCGGAATACGCTGCGGAAGCTCTCTCTGGGGAAATAATATTGAACTCTCCGTTAAAGACTCTGATGTCAACGAAATTAACATAAACAACGGCACACTGGAACTTGAAAATACAAAAAACAGAGGTTTGATATTTGACAGTGCTACAAAAGTTAAAACCGACGGAAAGAGCACTATTAAAGCCGACAAAGACTCTGAATATGATATAAAGTAATATAAGCAAACGGGGCATTATTTAATGCCCCGTTTTTACAATCCTATCAAGCAATTCTTTAGCATAATCCATCTTAAAAAGAAGGTTAAGTACAGTATAAATTCCCATACAAGCAGTCATCACAGTTATGATTTTTGCGATTTCAAAAATATACTTTGGCAGTTCTAATCTATCAAAACCAACGCAGATAAACCAGCCTGCAATAAGGGTAATTGTACCTGCCAGAAGCATCTTCCCAAGATTCAAGAATAATGATTTGTAATCAAGTTTAATTTTTCGATGTATAAATAATCCTAAAAATACAGCATTAAATAGAGTTACAAAAGATGTTGAAAGAGTGATGCCTGCAATTCCCATATCAAGTTTTAATATTAAAAGCCAGTTTAAAAATGCTTTAAGAGCTATTGAGGACATTGCAATCGCAAAAGGTGTTTTAGAATCGTTAAACGCATAGTAAACCCTTGTAATAGAATCTCTAAATACATAAGGCAGTATTGAGAAGGACAAGAAACATAAAGCCTCCGAAACCATTACAACAGCATTAGCATTAAACGCACCCCGTTCAAATATCAAAGAAATTCCATCCTGAGCAAGCAGTAGAATTAATATCAGCATCGGAAGCCCTACAAAAAACAGAACGCCAACACCTTTATTAAAATATTTTTTTATCGCCTCAAAATCACCTTCGCCTGCAAGGCGTGAGAAAATAGGAAATAAAGGTACAAGAAAAGCAGTAACAAGTATTCCTACCGGAAATTGAAAAATTCTGTTTGCAAAAACAACCGAAGTCCAAGCGCCTTCTTTGAGAGTTGATGCAAAAAACATATCGATATAAATGCTTATCTGACCGATTGTGGAACTCAATATTGCAGGGAATAAAAGTTCGCAAATATTTTTAAACTGCGGGTTATTTTTTATATCAAAATTTGGTTTTATCCTGTAACCTATTTGTCTTATTTTGGGGAATTGAACTGCCAGCTGGCACACAGCCCCCAGTGTAGTTGCAGCTGCAAGAGCTATGCCGGACTTATCATTATGCACAAGTGAAATTACTATAATAACAACGACACTCAAAATCATTGGCGACAAGTTAGGCAGAATATACTGCTTGTGAGTAACCAGAAGCCCGTAGTAAATCCCTATTATTCCACCGATAAGAATTACCGGTGACATAATTTTAAAGTGCGCAGAAGCAAGTGCAACAAGTTCCGGTGAGCCTGCTGAAATTATTATTCCCATGATTTTATCCGCAAAGAAAAAACCTAATATGGAACAAGCAGCAAAAAACAGAAACGAAACCGTTAAAAAAGTATTATATAGTTTATTTACAAACTCATCAGGCTTAGAATCAAAATCCGGAATTAATTTAGAAAATACAGCAACTGCAGCGCTGTGAAAAGGTCCGCCCACCCCGCCGAGAATTATAATTGCAAGTGATGGTATTTGTAATGCGTAAAAATAAGCATCAGATACAAGCGTTGCACCATAATAATTTGCAACAACCATATCCCTTACAAATCCCATAAATTTACTTGCTATAGTTACAAGCGCAATAAGCCATGCTGCTTTTAGAACACTCTGCGTTTCGTCCTTTTTCGCTTTATTCACCGTATCCATATTTTTCTACCAATTCCACATACAAAGTAACTGCACGTCCCAAAGTCGGAGGATAAAATACAATCGTATTTGCCCCATCTTCAATATATCTTGAAATATCAATTCTGTAATCTTTTTGGAATATTGTTTTGGTTACAGGAAATTCCATTGCTTTACCGTTAATTCTGACTGCAATTTTAGCAGCAGTTGAATTAGTGATAACCAGCTGGGCTCTTCCTATAGGCGCCCAGAATGTCTGCTTAACCTCATCTCCGCATACTGTTACAGGCAAAGTTCCCAGATTAATTCCCGTATAATAATGTCTTAAAATATTATAATACGGCTGTTTAAGTTTCGTTGCCATATAACCTGCTCCGTATTGGCTCATACCAACACCATGGCCGAAACCGCCGCCCATAATAACAACATCTGTAATATTTCCATAGCTGTCAATTTTATTTTCAAATATTATATTTGCACTCGGCAAAGATATTCCATCCTTTTGAAAAACTCGGCGGATTACAAGCTCTTTAGCTATTCTATAGCAATTTTTATCAGTCATTAACTCTACTTCAATGGCTTTTCCGGAATCACCGCGCTTCATAACCTTAATATCTTTTATATGTCCCAGCTCATCCCCCTGTTTAAATGCAGGATGAATAAATCCTGTCTTGGATTGAGCTGCTAATGTTGATTTAAGAACATCCTCAAGTTCGCTTACTGTCCACTCTTTCTGCCACCTGTAATAAGGTGAATCAATGTCAAATGAAGGAATTTTTGTTTCATAAAACTCCCGTGCTTTATCTTCTTCATTCAGAGGCTGAAACTCTGATTTATCAGGTACTGCTGTCAAATACGGCTTATGTATAGAAGGAAACATTTTTGTCAAAGGATCAGAAAAAGCATTTGAATAGCTTTCCGTATACCCCCCTGCCGTAGAGCTGTATAAAGCAAGGATTGGTTCATTGTTATGCAGAGCAACAATTCCGTCAGTTTCCATTACAGCCCTTGTTGCCAAATCGTCCTCGGTATTCACTCCGTAATAAACCTGACTTGCAACACTATCTACAACATTAAACTCTTTATAAGCTTGTGTTCTTGGCGTTAACACATAATTTCTTGCAGCTACAGCCTGAGCTTTCAAGGCTTCCAACCCAAATCTTACAGGCATTTCGTTCGGAACAACTCCTTTTAAATATTCTTGAGTTTCTACCAGATTTACGAGATAAAAACCTTTTCTATCAGGATGCTGAACAACTTCAAAAGCTCCATGATACAATGCAGGTTTGCCTTTTCGTGTTAAATCTTTGACCCCCAGAACGCCTCTGGGACAAACTATTACAAAATCGCGTAATGTTGTTGTTTTCCCTTTTATTGTTAAATCGAGCCCGACTTCACCATTTCTAATAGTTATGTCAGTTCCTTCAGCTGCGTTAGCTATTATCTTACGGGTTTCTTTATCACATATATCGCATTCCGCAGTCCCGTAGACAGTAACTTCCTGCTTTAATACATTTTGAAATTTATTATCAGTTAACCCGACTCTTACAATATTATCATCCGAAAATACAGGAAGAACTCCTGCTGAAAACACAAGCAGAAAAAACAATCCTGTGATTAATTTTATTTTAATTCCCAAATAGTACCATCCTTAGAATCTTTTAATACAATTCCAACCTTATCAAGAGCAACACGGATTTTATCAGCAGCTTCCCAGTTCTTTTCTGCTCTTGCAATCTTCCTCTTCTCAATAATTTCTTCCATAGAAGAATAATTTTCTCCCAGCTCTGTGCTTATCTCTGCTAGTTTTGCATTAAGTTCTTCTTCTGAAAGAGTTGCTTTTTCAAAAGTAAATCCCAGCGTTGAAGCCAGCTTAAATAAAAGAGTAAACGCATAAGGAACATCTTTATTTGCTTTGCCTGCCAAATCAAACAGAACAGCTAGAGCTTTTGATGTATTCAAATCTTCATCCATTGCGCTTACAAATTCTTTGTACTCTTCAAACGTTTTTATATCAAGAGTTTCGTCAACCAGAGTTCTTTTAGCATTAAGCATTCTTTTTACACCGTTTGCAGCTGCCTGCAAAGCTTCATCAGAAAATTCAACCGGCATTCTGTAATGGTTTGTAAGTATAAAAAATCTTATGGTATTAGCATCGTAATTTTTGAGTAAATCATCAATCGTAAGAAAATTTCCAAGCGATTTAGACATTTTTTCTTTATTAATAGTCACAAATCCGTTATGAAGCCAGTAGTTAACAAATTTACAGCCATTAGCACATTCTGACTGGGCGATTTCGTTTTCATGGTGCGGGAATATCAAATCCGCTCCTCCTGCGTGAATATCAATTGTTTTTCCAAGATACTTTCTGCTCATAGCAGAGCACTCAATGTGCCAGCCCGGACGGCCGACTCCCCATGGAGATTTATACCCGAATTTTTCATCTTTTTTCCACAGCGCAAAATCCAGCGGGTCTTCTTTTTGTTCGCCGACTTCAATTCTTGCACCGCTTTCTAACTGGTCTATAGGCTGTTTTGAAAGATATCCGTAGGCAGGGAACTTTTTAACTCTAAAATACACATCGCCATCAGCTTCGTAAGCGTATCCTTTGTTTATTAAATCTTTTACAATTGAAATCATTTCACCTAGTGTCTTTGTTGCAAAAGGTTCAATATCAGGTTTTAAATTATTAAGCGCTTTCATGCTTTCGCTAAACCTTTGATACCAGTATGTTGAAACTTCCTCCGGGGTTTTGCCTTCTTTTTCAGCTTTTTTAAGAATTTTATCATCAACATCCGTTACATTTCTGCAATAAGTAACGTCATAGCCTTTAAATTTTAAATATCTGTATAAAACATCCCATGTAATATAGCATCTTGCATGTCCTAAGTGAGCATTGTCATAAACTGTAGGCCCGCAAACATACATTTTAACCTTATTATCATCAATGGTTTTAAAATCTTCAATCTGATTTGTGTAAGAGTTGTGTAATCTCATAATATCTCCCCGGAATTGTCACGATTTATTTATCCCCGACCATATTACAACAAACAGATACTCATGTCTATAAATTCAGACTTCTAATTTATGCTTGTTTTTCAGCCATTTTTTTCGCATTAGCTTTTCTGGTATTATGATATGTTAACATTGGTATTAAGATACCAAGAAGAACCGGTGATATAAACACTGTAGAAATAAATCCCGGCAGAGAATTTAGTCCTCTTGCCATCTTAGCAATCTTATTGTGCTTAATATTGCCCGACCCCTTCATTAATTTTGAAATACCTTCTTTTACATGCGGATCAGCTTCATCTATTCGTTCAAATAATTCTATAATCTTCTTATTTTTTTCGGCTTTAGAAAGATTCTTTATTGACTCAAGAGTGAATGTTTTGTCATTAAACATTACATTGCTATTTTCAGATTTAGAAATAATTTTTTCCAAATCTCCTCCCTTAGAGTTAACAAATTTTGAAAAGTTAAGAAGTTTTGCCTTTGAGTCGATATTACCGTATATAGCGTCTAAGTCAGCTACAGATAAAACTTCTAAATCGCTGTAAGGATTTATTACATCCATTGCTCTTCTGAAGGCATTTTTACCATCAGAAGCTCTATTTGTCAGGATGAAGCCTAATTTATCTTCGTAACTTCTTACCATCATTTTGGTTAAAAGAGGAACTGCAAATACAACAGACAAGGAAGATACAGTATCACGCAAAAGTATTTCATTAATCTCTGTCATATCACGTTTTCCGTTTTCATCAATCTGAGCTCTATCCCATGCACGTTTTCCTCTCGGCAGCAGCAGCCCTAAAGTTGCAAGAAGTGCAAATGTTGTCTTAGAGAAATTGTATCCGGTATATTCCAAAAGTTCATGTAACTTTTCCGGAGTATATTTTGTTATAAGCTTACCAAATTTTGCAAAGAAACCGTCTGTATTAATACCTTTTCCTTTGAAAGAAGGATTTGAAGCATCTTTTGTGTTATTATTGCCGTCTTTATGCTGCAGATGCGCCATTGTTTTTGCACCCGGAGCAACATCACTTGGAGCATAAAGCTTCGGAAGTATTGATAAGCCTCCCAGAGTAACTACTATATTGGCAATATTTGTTAAAAGACGTTTTGCTGCAAAATTATTTTTAATATTATCAACAGCAGAGGCATCTATTGATGAAGCAGCAGAATTGTTAGCAATTGCATCTTCTCCGAAATCTTTCAAAGCTCTTATAACTTCGCCAGAACTGAAAGCTGTCTTTGTGCTATCAGTACCTACGTAAACTTTATTGATTGAATACAAACTGTCAGAATTTTCAACCATTTTATTATTAATTTTTTCAACAATATTATTTAAAGCTTCCTTGCTGGCTTTTTTGTCTTTTGAATTATATTTTTCAAATTCAGCTACAAGATAGTTTATTGTTTCTTCAGATTTTGTGTCATTAGGAACAGTGTCCTTATAAATTTTGGACAAATTATATTTATAAAATTCATTTTTGAATTTTTGAGCATCATTTTTAATTGACTTATCAAACTCTGGTCTTGAAATCATTTCTTTGAGATTTGCCCCCAAGCGTTTTATAAGTCTGGTATTGGTATTAGTAGATTTACAGAATTTGCCGGTTAAAGCAAGTATAGCCGGAGCTACACCAATAATATAAGGTCCGGTTATTCCTTCACGGCCTAATACTTCAAGACCTTCTTGAACATTATATTCACCTGTAATTTCTTTGTCACGGTGAAAACCTGTCCACACTCTAGGTGCAGTCATACCAAGACCATCCTGAATAAGGAATGAAACAAGATAACCTTTACTTTCAATCCACTGCATCATAAAACTAGATAAATCAAGCACAGAAGACATGCCAATAGATTTAAAAGAAGGATTATAAGCTCCATTCTGCTGATTTTTGTGTGATAACTTCTGTTTGCTATCTTTAGATGTCAGTTGTTTTTTAGACAATTGAATCTGCGAGTTAATTGAAGATATTTTCAAGTTTCCGCCCCTATTTTACGACTAAGTGTAACACGTACACTATTATACGAATTTGTCAGGGTTTGGACAAGCCGTAGTATATACGATTTTAACAAAATGTTACCTTTTTATAACCGGCGGCCGGATGGCAAATGCAAAATTATTTGCTTGAACCTTCTGAGATTAAATATTCTTTTTCAATCCCCTGTGCATCCAGAATAAAATCGCATAACTCTCTTACTGCACCTTTACCTCCGCCAAAGGATGATTTAAAATTACAAATTTCCTGAACTTCTTTGACCGCATCAGCCGGACAGCAAGCAAGTCCGACTTTTTCCAAAATACATATGTCAGGAAGATCATCTCCCATGTATGATATATTTTCATATGACAAATTATACTTTTCCATAAGTTCCATGAGAGCAGGAAGTTTATATTTTCGACCTTGATATAACTCTGTAAAATTCAAGTTTTTAGCACGATGCTGAACTGTACCGTTATTTCTGGCCGTAATAATAGCAGTTACAAAACCGGAATTTCTCATTCTTATAACACCATGACCGTCTTTTGCATTGAAAGTTTTATACTCTACTCCGTTTTCATCATAAGTTATGCTTCCGTCAGTCATAACTCCGTCAACATCAAACACTAGCATTTTTATTTTTTTTGCGGCATCAAGTGCATTTTCTTTTTTCATATATAAACTCTCCTTTGAGAAAAATTATACAATAAAAAACTCATCTATTTGCAGTATTTAATAAAAAATTATTAAATCTTTTTTCCCGCCAAGCCGATATATCTATTATTAAGGAAAAAATATACATGCTGCAACTATTACCTAGTAGTGACATACTTACCCCGAATACAACAAATCCGCAGGAAGCAGTGGATTTTATCTGTAATTATATTGACAGATATCACTGCGAAAATATGGATGTTGATATTTCTTTCATGAACATTTTGGATGCCTGCTATGTTACAACTATGTGTTCTACCAAACATTTTATCAAATACCCGCAGGGAAAAATTAACTGGAAGGTTTCTTCTGAACTGGTTAACGAATTTACTCAACCACTCAGTTTGAATAACAGCAAATATTATTAATTAAAATAAAAAAAACTTACAATGCTTCAATGTATTGCTTCAGTTCATTTTCTCCAATGTTTTTTGAAGCAATATCTTTATGAGATTGCGTAAGCATTTGTTTGTCTTTTAATTTTAAAAGTACTTTTAAAATTAACGTAGGATTTTTAGTATCAAGCAATGCTTCCAATTCTTCTGCTTCATCGACAAAATCTACTGCAAAAAATACAAATTCACTTTCGTCATACAGTTCATCATAAAGCAGGTTCTTCAACTTATAGCTGTCAATTCCGACCAGAAGCTGATTTATTGCAAAAACTTCGTCTTTTGTATTCTTATCACAATCATACAAATACTCGTCATTACTTGTAAGCTCAGCAAATTTTTCCTGTGCAAGCCTTAATAAAACTGCAGAAGAGCTTGATAAATTATTTAAATATAAATCTTCAAAAATGCTAAATAGATTGTAATCAATTACAGCCGATGGCGGAATAATTTCCGGTATAGCACTTACAATATTGCACAATACTAAAACCCCGTCATCTGTTTTTATTAAATCCTCTACCGGTACCAAATAAGGAATTTCAGACGCTATATTTTCAGAAAGTGAAGATTTTTTCATCACCTGCAGTATTTGGGGCAGTGCATCTAAAGCCTTAAAAGCAACAAGATACTTAACTCCATTATACTGTTCAAATTCATCTTCAGAATTTAACTTTTGAAGAGCTTCTGTTTTAAAAATTTCATCGTTCATTTTAGATAAAACTTCTATAGAATTAATGCTGAGCGGTTCAAACTCCGAAACAGCTGTCTGTCTGATAAGCGGTAATAATTCTTCCACATATTCCCGCGGCACAAAAGAGAAATATTTAAGGGCATAAGCTTTCTTCTCAACATTTCCATTTACAAATATTTCTTTCATAGCCGGCAAAATCTCAATCCCGCCGAAATTATATAAACATTCCGCAATGACAGAATCATAAGAAGGAGAATAATTATCTAAAAAATTCAACAGATTTAGATAGTTATCCTGATTAACCGCTTTTTTTATACGATTTGCTACATTATTTTTTACAAAATCGAACAAAAAATCGTCTTGTTTTACAAGCTTTGCAAAAAGGTTGACATCAGAATTGTCAACGAGTGATTTTGCGACACCTTCATACTCATCAGGATTCTTGCCTGTGAGTTTTTTTATCAAATCCATACTCTATCAATCCAGGTAAAATACTGTAACTACTTTGTGATTCTCTTCTGCATACTCAACAGCTGTATGAAGCGTTTTACTTGTATGAGAAAGGAAGCAGATTAACTGATTACAGTCATCTATAATTTCTCTGTTGCATACTCTTGAAGCATCAGCAAGAGTCATCATCGCTCTATCCGAATGTTCAACAATATTAGGTACACCTATAAGCTGGTCTTGAACATCAGAAGGCTGCTGACCGATTGTTTGAGGTAAAATAACTTTCAATTTATCCGGGTTAGATTTCATAGCACCGCGAATTGCTGCTGCGTTTGTACCGCAGGAGCCGCCTGATGTAATAATAGTATTGCCCTGTCTTACAAGAGCTGTTGTTAAAGTTTCAATCATCTGTTGATGAGTAATGGCAAGATTTCTTGAACCGATAATTGCAATTCTTTTGGCGGGCTGTTTTATAGTAGCTAACTCCATAGCAAGCTCATCTACTGTATCCGGAGAGTGTTCAGCTGTATCCAAATCACCAATAGGAACCATTATGGAAGGCTGTTTTTCATCGTCAATTGAATTTAAAATATCGCTCATCGTACCACCTTTAAAACTGTATTGTCATTTATAAATATTTTGTGTATGCTGATATATAATATCACAAAATTGACAGTTTGGGAATAGGGGAATGGAAAATATTTTAGAGAATCTTAATAAAGAGCAGCTTGACGCAGCTAAGACTACAAAAGGTGCTTTACTTATACTCGCAGGTGCTGGAAGCGGAAAAACTAAGGTTTTGACCTCACGTATTGCCTATATGATACAAAATGGAGCAATTGCAGGCAAAATTCTTGCTGTTACATTTACTAATAAAGCTGCTAAAGAAATGAAAGAAAGACTTTCTGCAATTCTGGGCGAAAATATCGTTAAATATATGTGGGTTGGTACTTTCCATAGTATTTGCGGGCGTATTTTAAGACAGGATATAGAAAATTACTCTTTCCAGTCCGGTAAAAAACTGGATAAAAACTTCACTATTTACGATGAAACAGACTCTGTTGCTGTAATTAAACAGGCTGTCAAAAAGCTGAATATGGATGATAAAATTTATCAGCCTAAACTTATTAAAGCTGTTATTTCAAATGCAAAGAACAAAATGCAGGATGCATACACATTTGCAACTTTTGCACGTGATTTTAAGTCGCAAAATATAGCCAAAATATTTGAGTATTATGAAAATACCCTCAATAACAACAATGCAATAGATTTTGACGATATGCTTATGCTTTGTGTTAAGCTTCTTGAACAAAATGCAGAAGTTAGAAAGAAATATTACGACAAATTCCAGCATATTCTGGTCGACGAGTATCAAGATACTAACCAGGCTCAGTACCAGCTAGTTAAAGCATTATACACAAACTTGCAGCAGGACATACCGGAAAGCCGCTCACTATGCGTTGTAGGTGATGTGGATCAATCAATTTACAGCTGGCGGGGTGCGGATTTTAGAATTATTATGAACTTCCAGAACGATTTTCCAAACGCAAAACTCGTTAAACTGGAACAAAATTACCGTTCTACTGCTAATATTCTTAATGCTGCAAACGCAATTATTGAAAATAACGAAGAGCGTGTGGACAAAGTGCTTTATTCCCAAAAAGGCGACGGGGAAAAAATTTCCCTATATGAAGCGCAGGATGAAGCAGATGAAGCAAATTATATTGTTAAATCAATAAGAGATACTTCGGATAATTATAATCAGTTTTCAATTCTTTACAGAACAAATGCCCAGTCAAGAGCACTTGAAGAAGCCCTGATTGCTGCCGGTATACCGTACCGGATTTACGGCGGTCTTAAGTTCTATGACCGTAAAGAAATTAAAGACGCAATTGCCTATCTTAAATTAATTTATAATAATGATGATTCGCAGTCCTTGCGAAGAATTATTAATGTTCCAAAGCGTGCAATAGGAGAAACAACACTTAAACATTTACAAGAATACGCAGATAAAAAAGATATTAGCTTATTCGCAGCAATCCGCGAGGTTGATGATATAGAAGCGATAAAATCAGGAACGGCGACTAAGCTAAAAGACTTTATGACATTGATTGATAAACTCAAAGAAGCTGAGCCGAGATATTCACTTCCGGAATTTTTAAGTTTAATTCTTGAAAAAAGCGGTTACTTACGCGAGCTTACAGCCTCTGGGACAGATGAAGACCAGACCAGAATAGAAAACTTACAGGAGCTCGTTAACGTCGCAAACGAATTTGAACCGGAAGAATTGGACAATACACTCGGGGAATTTCTCTCACAGGTTTCTCTTGTGTCTGATATCGACGGTATGGACGAAATCGCAAACAATGTTACCTTAATGACGCTTCACGCCTCCAAAGGTCTGGAATTTCCGATTGTATTCCTCGCCGGATGCGATGAAGGGATTTTCCCTTCTGCGAGATGTTCTAACAGCCTTTCTGAGCTGGAAGAAGAAAGACGGCTTATGTATGTTGGCGTTACAAGAGCTGAAACCAAGTTATATTTAACAACCGCAAAAAGGCGCCAGATGTGGGGTGAATACAAATATTATTCCCCAAGCCGGTTTTTAGAAGAAATTCCATCTAAACTGATAGAGCAGGAAGAATCAGCATTTTCAGAATACACTGCACCAAAGAGCACATTTACAAGTGCGGTTAAAAAAGTACAATCTAACAAAGATGGTTTTGTCAAACCGGTTTCCGGATTCGGTTCAAACTTTGTTGCACCGGCGAGCAGGGGTAATACAAGCAGTACAGGTTTTGGCAAAGATTTTGTTGCTCCATCGCAGAAAAAGACAACAAATGTTGTTCAGCGCACTCCAAGCAGGGTAATTATCAAAAAAAGTCCGCTCAACAAGGAAAAAGAAGAGGAAAAAATTAAAGCGTTTTTTGAAGACAATATTATGAAGCGCAAGCTTGAAGAAAAAAAACGTCAGGATGCAGAAGCACAGCAGCAGCAAAAAGTTGAAGAAGAATTAAAAAATACTGCAACACAATACTTCTTTAATGTTGGTGAAAGAGTGTTCCACGACAAATTAGGAGTAGGGCAGATTGCTGATGTAATCCAAATCGGCGACAGCACAATGTATACAATTGACTTTGGCAAAATGGGCAAAAAAGCAATGGATGCTGCGTATGCACATCTAAAGAAATTCTAGGGGTAAATAAAGGATAAAAGCAGGATTTCCTACCCTATTATACCGGATAATACATAAATCCTAAAGGAGCAGCCTCTTTAGGTAGTTCACCTCTTTGAACTTTTTCCATTATTTTATTTTAAGAAGCATCACAAAATCTAAAACCACTTTTCCAATGAGCAAGAGAAGAGCGTACAATTGGTGTATCAGATGTTGATATTTCGGGCTGTGCTCCAGATAAACGTTGTTTTTTACCAAATGAGAATGTTTTTTGCTTATTTTCTCTCCCCAAATCCGGTTTCTTTTGATGCCAACTTAAATAAACTATCAATTCTTGGCATTAAATATCCTCGAAATCCAATCTTTTATTTATATAAAATTAGATAGACTAGATAAATTGTCCTTTTGTTACAAAACTTTAAGCCCCGATACATACTTTTGTGATATAATAAATACATTAAATTCAGAGGGAAGAAGGTAAAAAGATGAGTTTAGATGTATATTTAGGAATAGATGTTGGTTCGGTTACGACAAAATTAGCACTGGTAGATGAAAAAGGTAAATATGTTGATTCATATATGCTAAAGACTGCAGGAAAACCTGTTGATGCAGTGCAAAATGGCATGAAGCAGATAATATCGCAGGCACTGTGTGATTATTCTGTAAGAGGAGTAGGAACAACCGGCTCAGGAAGAAACCTTGCAGGTGCTCTTGTAGGAGCTGATGTTGTTAAAAATGAGATTACAGCGCACGCAGTTGCTGCAAGTACAAATATTCCGGGAGTACAAACAATTCTGGAAATCGGCGGGCAGGACAGTAAAATAATCATTCTCCGTGACGGTATTGTTACAGATTTTGCAATGAACACAGTTTGTGCAGCCGGTACAGGAAGTTTCCTTGACCATCAGGCTCAAAGATTAAATGTTCCTATTGAAAAATTCGGAGAAACAGCTCTGCGCTCAGATAATCCAGCACGTATTGCCGGAAGATGCGGCGTTTTCGCAGAATCAGACTTAATCCATAAGCAGCAGTTAGGCTATCCGGTAGAAGACCTGCTCTACGGGCTTTGTCAGGCACTAGTTAGAAACTATCTTTCTAACCTGGCTTTAGGTAAAGAACTGCTTCCTACGATTTCATTCCAAGGTGGTGTTGCTACTAACTCCGGTATGGTTAAGGCTTTTGAAGAAGCTTTAAACACGAAAATTGTTGTTCCGGAAAATCACCAGACAATGGGTGCAATAGGAGCAGCGCTTCTTGCAATGGAAAACCACCAGTACACTGAAACTGAAACCAAGTTTAAAGGATGGGAAGTCGGAAGCATGAACTTCCAGTCAGTAACCTGCCAGTGTACAGGATGTTCTAACAATTGTGAAGTTATAACAATCCTTGAAGGCGCAGAACCAGTCGGTCACGTTGAAAAAATTGGAGACATAAAAGGCAACATAATTGCTCGATGGGGCGGTACCTGCGGCCGTTGGGATATAAATTAAGTAATAAGAGAGAAATTATGGCTATAAAACTTAATAACTTTGAAATCGGTGCAAATAAACTTACTATCCTAGCTGGACCTTGTGCGGCAGAATCAATGGATATTCTACGCACAACAGCAGAAGGTTTAAAAAAGGTATGTGAAGAACTGGATATAAATTATGTATTCAAATCCTCTTTTGATAAAGCAAACCGTTCTTCTATAACTTCGTACAGAGGACCGGGGCTGGAAAAGGGACTGGAAATGCTTGCAAAAATTAAATCAGAATTTGAGCTTCCAATCGTTACAGATATTCATCACCCCGAACAGGCGACTATTGTTGCTGAAGTTGCAGACATTCTTCAAATACCTGCATTTTTATGCAGACAGACTGATTTACTCGTCGCGGCAGCAAAAACAGGTAAAATAGTTAATATTAAAAAAGGGCAGTTTCTGGCACCGCAGCAAATGAAATCTCTTGTCAAAAAAGTTGAAGACAGCGGCAATAAACAAATTATGCTAACTGATAGAGGAGTAACATTCGGCTACGGAAATCTTGTTGTTGATTTTCGGGCAATTCCTATTATGAAAGAATTTGGCTATCCTGTAGTATTTGACGCTACTCACAGCGTTCAAATGCCTGGTTCAAACGGAGATTCAACAGGCGGGGACAGAAGATTTGTTCCGACGCTTGCAAAATGCGCTATGGCAGCAGGGGCAGATGTTCTTTTCTTTGAAGTACATCCTGAACCTGATAAAGCTCTTTGTGACGGGCCAAATATGCTTGAGTTAAACAAGGCAAAAGAAGTTTTCAAAAAATGTAAAGAGATTTTTGATATATGCTAAAAACTGTTAAAAAGCTTGAACAAGTGCTCAGAGGAAGTATAACAATCCCTTCTGATAAATCAATATCACACAGAGCTGTAATGTTTTCATCAATTGCCAAGGGTGAATGCATAATAAGAAACTTCTCAAGCGGGGCAGATTGTCATTCGACTTTAAATTTATTCAAACAGCTTGGTGTTGATATTCAATTTCTCGACAACAAAACTTTAAAAATTAAATCCACAGGTGAATTAAAGAAATCTCAAACCCCTCTGGATAATGGTAATTCAGGTACAACAATGCGCCTTGTATCAGGTATCCTTGCGGGTCAGAATTTTAACTCTGTTATGATTGGGGATACAAGTCTGTCAAAACGCCCGATGAAACGCATTATAGAGCCCTTGACGCTTATGGGAGCTGATATAACTTCTGTTGACGGCCACGCACCATTAACAATAAAAGGACGCCCGCTTCAAGGCATTACTTACCACTCAAAGTTGGCAAGCGCACAGGTTAAGTCCTGTCTATTGCTTGCGGGATTGAACGCGGATGGTGAAACCACTTTCATAGAGCCTTACACCTCAAGAAACCATACAGAACGGCTTTTTGAATATCTTGGTGCTGATATAAAAATTAACGGAACAAGTGTTTGTGTTAAACCTTCACAATTAACAGCTAAAGATATTGATGTCGTCGGAGATATTTCTTCTGCAGCATTCTTTGTTGCAGCAGGATTAATAGTTAAAGGTTCAGATTTTGTTATTAAAAATGTTGGAGTTAACCATACACGTTCAGGAATAATTGACATTGTATCTCGAATGGGCGGATGCGTAGAGATAATGAATGAACATATAATTGCAGGTGAGCCTTGCGCCGACATAAGAGTACAATATACAGGAACTTTAAATGGCTGTGTCATTGAAGGAGAAGATATTCCAAGATTAATTGATGAACTTCCTGTAATTGCTGTATTAGCTTCTCAGGCAAAGGGTGAAACAATTGTTAGAAATGCAGAAGATTTGAGAAACAAAGAATCTGACAGGATTAAGTGTTTAGTAAATGAACTCACAAAAATCGGAGTAAATATAGAAGAAACCCAAGACGGTTTTATTGTAAGAGGGAAAAAAGAATTAAGCGGAGGAGCAGAACTCGAAAGTTATCACGACCACAGGCTTGCAATGAGTTTTTATATAGCAGGGCTTGTATGCAAAAATGAAATTGCAATAAACGGATTTGAATGGACAAACATTTCTTTTCCTGAGTTTGAAGAGCTGATGGATAATTTAATTTAAGTTTGTTCCTAACCTTGTTCAATCCAGCTTCTGATTTTTTCACCTGCTTCGGCTTCATCAACGCCGTCAAATTCGCGTTTTAATTCGCGCAGAGCTTCACGAATTTCAGCACCTGATGCAGGAATTGCAGCAGGACGGTTTTGCTGTTCAAGCAGGCCTTGCTGCAGTTGTGACTGTTTCTGGATTAAATCCGCAGCATTTACGCTTAAATCCTTAATCTGTTTTTCCTGAGCCTCATTCATTTCTCTCAAACGATTGAGTTCTTCTTCTTGAGCTGCTTTTGCTGCATTAATCTTTTGAGTTAAAGCTTTATGTCCGAAGAACAAACCAAATGCAAGGAGCGCAATAGCTAGCCACCAAGGGTTGCCATGTTCTGCCTTTATAGGAGCTTTTACGTTTTTATCACCGGCCATAAATGGATCAAGCGAATCGGCAAATGCGATTGTCACATTTTCAGGATCAGCCTTAGGGCTTGCGGCATGTGCAACAAGTTCTTTTAATTCTTCTAATGTAAGCTCAACCGGAAGTGCATCTTTTTCTAATGTTACTGCAATTGAAATTTCTTCTAGCGTGCCTGGCGACATATATTCATTTGTCTGAACCTTTGTAACACCATACTGGGTTTCACGTGCAGTTCTTGAATAGCTTCTATTTTGAGTTGAGTCAGAGCTGCCTGCCGGAAGTCCGTTTGGAAGATATACACTTACAGCATTGGTGTTTTTATTTGTGTCCATAGTCTGGTCACCAAGACCTTCTGAGAAAGTTTGTTCCGTAACAGAAGCTTTCTTCTGTGGATCATACTCTATAGTAAATTTCTCAACAGGAGCTTGCTTAAGGAAAGTACTTACTGTCGCAACATACTTACCCTGACCGATAAGTCTATTCAACTGGGTTTGAACTTTCTCCTGCATGTATTTATCATTTTCTTGAAGCCTTGCAAGCATTTCAGACTGTGCATCCACTAAACTATTGTATACATGTCCATTTGTATCTGTTATAGAGATATTTTCATTCTTCAAGCCGGAAACACTTCCTAAAAGCAGGTTAGAAACTGCTTTTATTGTTCCCATATTAAGAGTTTGACCGACTGCGACTTGCAGCTGTACAGTTGCTGTTACTGGTTTTTGCATAGACGAAAACATCGTTTGCTCAGGAATTGAAATAAATACGGATGCATTTTCAATACCATCTATTCTTCTGATTAAGCGAGCCAACTCGCCATTCATAGCTCTTACGAGTCTTATTCTTTTATCCTCTTTAGTAGAAGTAAAATCACCTTTATCAAAAATTTCTAAACCAACATTCTGGTCGTACAAACCGCTTTCAACAATAACCATAATTGCTCTATCTCTCTGTTCGGTTGTACACTTCTTCATACCCGGTGTGCAGTCGCCTTTTTTAAGACGAAGTACAGACTTAGTACCATCAACGGCACGGGCTGCAACAATATTATTTCTGGCAAGGAGTGCCTGAATTTCAAGAGCTTTTCCAAGATTATCAGTTGTTAAAAGATCAACATCTTCTTTTAAAGGTTCTTTGCTGACATCAATCTGATCATTCTTTGACTTACTTGAAGCTGCTATTGTTCCGCATATAATAAATACAATTAAAAGCAGAACAACACCTCCTACAATTGAGGCTAAAAGAATTTTATTTTCAAGTAACTTTTTAAAGTCCATAGTCCTTCCCTATAAGATTATTATACACATATATATTAATTTTGAGAAGCTTAAATCTGTATTTGCATTATTTTATCATACGCTTGTATGACCTTACCAGTTGCAGTGGTTGCGACATTAACAGCAATTTCGGCCTTGGACATTGCTACCATTACATCATGAATATCCACATTCTCCGAGCCCATCATTGCATCTTTTAACAGGTTATCAGGCGCATTCATTGAGGTGTTAAGTCCTTCTACGAGGCCTGACATTACACTCTGAAAATCTGTAGTAGAAGGTTCCTCCACTCTGTTCATTCTTGCTGACGGGAAATCACCCCAGCTGTCAAGCTTTGTGTGCTGTATTCGTGCCTCTAATTCATACCTTGGATAAAATCCGTTAAACATATATTTCACCTCTTTTAATAATTTTATCGGCTTGTTTTTTATTTTTTTTAGATATTTTTTGGAAATATCATACATATGCAGTATCGTTTTAATAATTATTAAAGAATTGTCAAGTTTTGCCGTCATAGAAAGTATTATGAATTTACATGAAGAATGCTTATTAAAATATTTACTCAACCCGCTTGATTTACTCCAATCAACAGAGCTTTTGAAATTCAATAACAGCCTGATTGAAAAGAGTATTTGTGTGGATAAAATCCTTGCAAAGAAAGCTAAAATTAACTATACTAGAATATAATTTACAATTTTTGGGGGAGATATGAAAAATCTTATTAAGACAAAATGGTTTATCTATGGAACTTATTTGCTTCTTGTTCTGGCAACTTTGCTAATAGGTTTTGTACTGTTACAAAATAATAAAACACTTAAGAACGTAATAGTATCATTTTTTGAAGTAGCAGAAAACAGAACTTTTGACTACAGACAGTCTTTACAGGTAATTCATAAACGTCCTCTGCCAAATAAAGATATTGTTGTACTTGCAGTAGACGACGCTAGCTTAGAATCTTTATGGGAAAAGTTCGGAGAATGGCCTATACCGAGAAATGTATACGGCGATTTGATAAACTATCTTGAATTACAAAAACCTCAATCAATAATTTTTGATTTAATGTTTATTAAATCCATAAGAGCAACAGCAGATGCTGACAAGTATTTAGCTGAAACAATGAATAAGTATAATAATATATATACAGCAATGAACCTTGATGACCATCCTTCCAGCTTAAGACTTCCTATAGATTTGCCTGACAGACTGGCTTTAAATATTGAAAATGACTCAAACGTTGATTTTTCACAAAAAAGTTATAAAAACTGCAGACCTATAATGTCTTCATTAATCGATGGAAAAGTTAATATAGGAATGACAAACGTTCAGAGAGCTAGTGACGGTATTTTACGAGAAATTACACCTATTATGATGTATAAAGATAAATACTATCCGTATCTATCTTTTAAAGCAGGGGCCGACTATATTGAACAAAAAAATGCAAAAGATTTTGTAATTGATGCAAATTCTAACTTAAAAGTATTTGATACAAAAATCCCCCTTACAAAAGACGGAAATGCAATACTTAACTGGTACGGCCCGAGCGGTACTCATACAATTATACCGATGTATGAAGTAATTAATGCAATGACCGGCACTAATAAGAATTTGAATACAAAATTTGATTTTAAAGATAAAGTTATTATTATTGGAACAACAGCAACCGCGCTTCAGGATAATAAAAGTGTTCCTATACAAAACATTATTTATCCCGGAGTTGAAGTACACGCTACATTCTTTAACAATATGCTGGATAATAACTTTATAAGAAAAACGGATGCGTTTACTGATATTATTATAATTACATCAGTTATAGCAATCGTCGGTGCTATTGTAATGCTATCGACTTCAACCTTATTTGCGTCGCTTTCTACAATACTATTTGGCATTGCATATTTATTTATCTCATATTATTTAATGGAATTATATAATTTGTGGATTCCGGTTGTAATGCCTGTAATCTCTATCATGGCTGCATTTGCACTATCATTCTTAGCTAAATATCTATTGAAAGCACGTGATTTCGAATACCAGTATAAACTGGCTACAATAGACGGATTAACAGAGCTGTATAACCACAGATATTTTCAGGATACTTTAAGAAAACAAATAGACATTGCCAGAAGATACAATCAGGCTTTCTCATTAATCATAATTGATATTGATTTCTTCAAAAAATTCAATGATACATACGGACATCAAGCAGGAGATGCCGTTTTAAGGCAGGTTGCTAAAATTCTTAAAAACAATTCGCGTGCAACCGATTATGTATGCAGATACGGCGGTGAAGAAATGACAATTATCCTGCCTAATACCTCAGCAGAAGATGCATTATTCAATGCGAACAGAATTTGTAAAGCTGTTGCAGACACACCATTTCATCTGACTCCTGTTGATAAAGTTAATGTTACAATCAGCCTTGGAGTTTCAACATTCCCTGATAATGCACAAACCCCTCAGGATTTGATAGAGTGGGCAGACAAAGGATTGTATTACGCAAAAGAACACGGTAGAAATCAGGTTGGCCGCTACTAATAGACAAAGGATTATACATGGAAGATGTTAAAATAATAGGCGCAGGTCTTGCAGGTTCAGAAGCTGCTCTCCAGCTTGCCAAAAGAGGAATAAAAGTTAAGCTGTATGAAATGCGGCCCAATAAAACTACAGGTGCACATGTTACCTCTGATTGTGCCGAATTTGTATGCTCTAATAGTTTGGGATCCTCTGATATAACCAATGCCAGCGGCCTTCTAAAAAAAGAAATGGAGATTTTAGGCGGCGAGCTTATTAAAATCGCATACGAAAATGCTGTTCCAGCAGGTAATGCACTTGCTATTGCAAGAGAAGACTTTTCAAAAGCAGTTACTGAGCGTATTAATAACAATCCTGATATTGAACTTGTAAGAGAAGAAATAACTGAAATACCTGAAGGAAAAGTAATTATAGCATCAGGCCCGCTTACAAGTGATAAGTTTGCAGAGGCAATTAAAGAGTTCACAAAGAGCGAACATCTCCATTTCTTTGATGCTATTGCCCCGATAGTAGAAGCAGAGTCTATTAATTTTGAAAAAGCTTTTTGGGCATCAAGATATGACAAAGGAGAAGCTTCATATATCAACTGCCCTATGAATAAAGAAGAGTATGAAAACTTCTATAATATATTAATTAATGCACCAAGAATAGAACAGCACAGTGTAGATGCCGGTGCAAAGTTTTTTGAATCCTGTCTGCCTGTAGAAGTTCTTGCATCTCGCGGAATTGATACGCTCCGGTTCGGTCCTATGAAACCTGTAGGTCTTATTGATAAACGTACAGGAATTGAAAATTATGCAGTGGTGCAGCTAAGACAGGATAACTCGGCAAAAACACTGTTCAATCTGGTAGGCTTTCAGACAAATCTCAAATGGGGAGCGCAGAAAGAATTAATCCACTCAATCCCCGGGCTTGAAGAAGCTAATATTGTTCGTTACGGAGTAATGCACAGAAACACTTTTATAAATAGTCCGCAAATTCTTAACCCTACACTAGAAACCAGACAAAGAGAAGGACTATTCTTTGCCGGTCAAATTACAGGAACAGAAGGATACACAGAATCTATAGCAACCGGAATGCTTGCAGGAATTAATATGGCAAGAAGAATAAAAGGAGAACCTCTTATCAGTCTGCCAAGAGAAACAATGCTGGGTGCATTGACTTTCTACATAACCGACATTGCTCATCTTAAGCACATATCCTCACGCGATAACTCTGTAAGATACTTGCCGCTCCAGCCAATTAATTCAAACTGGGGTATTTTAACTCCGTTGGAAAAACGTTTACCTAAAAAAGACAAAAAGCTCAAAAACGAACTGCTGTCTAACCGTTCCCTTGAAACTCTTAATAATTTTATTAACAATTGTAAAGTTTTGTAAAAGCTCTGCGCAATTCTCGTAACTAAAAATACTTTATATATACAAGAGTAAAAATACGAGGAAAAGGAGCATATTATTATGGGAATTGAAGGAATTGAAATTTCTAAGTTAAGCGGGAAATTACAACAGTTAGCAACAGCTGCTGATGATGGAAATGGTGTTATCGAAAATAACGAAATTGAAATTTTTAAAGGTTATGCAGATGCAGCCGTTAAAAATGGTCAGGTTAGCGAAGATGATTACAAAGCAATCTTTGGTGCTGATATCAAAACAACTCAACCGGCAACAAATCCTCAGCAAACAACATATACTAAAAAAGATGTTAAAAGAATGGAAAAGTATGTTGTAACAATTTTAAAAGAAGAAGTAGCAGCTTCTCCTTCTGAAATAAAAGCTAAGCTTCAGGAAAGACTCGGCGTAAATGCAGATGATCCTAAATACAAAGATTTGCAGGGTCAGGTTGAATATATTTTAAATGCAATTAATGAAGTTGGTTATAAATCAAAAGACGATGTTGATAAATTAGAAAAAGCTGTTAAAGAAAAATTACAGATTGGCAAAAAAGACGATTTCGCAAAAGATGTATTAAAAGCTTTAGTTGAAAATGCCGAAGTTGCACAGAGATCTAAAGAATATGGTGAAATCAAAGAAGCCTATGAAAAACTTGTAAAAGCAGGAATGGATGAAGAAGCAGCATACAAAGAAGCTAGAAAAGAATTTAAAGATAAGGGTTCCTATTACAAAGACTACCTTAAACATGGTAATATATTCTACAAAGCACTTCACTGGAAGAGAAAAGACAGTGATTTTGAAAAAAGAACTATCATGCCAGAAGCCAGAGCAACAGTAAGGGAAGCAATCAGCGAATCAGATTCAACCAGCTCTAAAGGCGTTGAAAGAGATGCAAAAAAATCATTAGAAGCTGATGGTGACTATAACAGATACACTAAAAAAGCTCTTGGAGGCGAAAACAACTTTGGCGAATGGATTAGCGGAAAAGACTCTGACATGAAAGTTGCCAGAAAAAATCAGGCTACAAAAAACGAAGTTGAAGGTATCAGAGAAGACGGACTCAGCGCAGAAGAAATTCATGATGCTGTTGATAAGAAATCTACATTCGGCTCAAAAGTCACATTCGGACTACTATTTAAAAAGAAAACAGTATTATTTGAAACACTAAAAGCCAGCGGTTTAATAGTTGACAAAGGCAATGGCGAATATGATGTTTCTAAACTCTCAATGATAATTGGAGAACACGTTGGTGCTAACTATAAATTAGATAGACAAACATCAGACTTCAAAGCATTAGCTGAAATAACAAAAACAACAAGCGCACTTGCTGCTGCAACAGAATTAAAGAATCTATCAGAACAAGAAGCTAAAATGCTTGTAGAAATGTGCGGTTACAAAGTTGAAGGCAAAAACTGGGGCAAAGCTATCCTTGCAGCAACAGCCGGAGCATTAGTTACAGGCCTAAGTGCAGCCGGTTCTGCCGCAACAAACAAAAAATATGTATTAGATTCAAAAGTAACAAACTCAAACCACGTTGAATTTAACCTGAAATGTTCTGGTAAAACTCTTGAAGATCTAAAAAATCAATTTGGTAATATTGAAGGAGCCAGCTTGAACTTAATTGAAGGCGGTCTGCAGGTTATCATTGACCAGAAAAGCGTTGTACCGCTCTTATGGAAAGGCTCTAAAAAGATTATGGACACTGCATTAAAAGCAGCAATCCCTGGAGCAGTATTAGGTTTACTCGCTGGTCTAAAAGACAGCCCTGAAAAACCTATTACATCAACACAGTTCAATTGCACAACTCTTGAAGAATACGCAAAGGTTCTTGATAGCGAAGTAAAACAAAAGGCTATTGATCCTAAATACAAAGATGCATTAATGATGATAGCAGCAACATTCATAACAGAAGATAAAGACGGCAACAAAGTTTGGGATTGCGAAGGCTATAAAACATTCTTGAACAATGCGGCTGGTAACGGCGGTGTTCTTAACAGAGAAGAACTTATCGGAGCTGTACAACAATTGAAAGACAAACCTCCTGTTGAACATACTGATGAAGAAGATGATGGCGACGAAGAAATAACAACAGGCGGAGATGAAGAAGGCGAAACCGTTCCTGAAAAATGCCCTCTTGAAAAAAATAATAATTCTGTTGATACAACACTTCCTCACAAAGTTAAATTTGGTGATTCCTGGGAAGAACTTGTTAACGCCTACTTCCCAACCTGGAAAGAATGCTACGGCAAAATGTACGGAAAAGGCGGAGCTATTCAAGCACTCAAAAAAGCAGTTTCAAAAAATGAACAAGAATACAAAAAATTACTTGCAGGTTACATTCCATCAACAATCAACATTCCAGAAAAACTCGGCGATTGTGAAAGAAATGACAAAGGTAAAGTTACATTCAGACAACCTGAAGGAAATCCGGTTGGTTATATGGGAACCGTTGGTAAGAAAACAGGCTACAATGAAGTTATTCTTACAGACTGTAACGGTAACCAGGGTAAAGGCCGCGATGTTGATGCAGCACTTAAAGACCTTAACGGTAAAACAGGAAAAGAATATACTGAACAAGATATCGTTGAATAAAGAAGAAACCATGATTGTTTTGATTATAAAAAGAGACGGATTAAACATCCGCCTCTTTCTTTTTCCAGCTATATTACTTATTATCCAAGAACATCTTCTATATCACCAAGGATACCTTCGTGATTTCCGCCGCAGTTGCAATCGCATTCAACCTTACCTGTTATATCAACAGTTATGTTGTGATCTTTTATTGCTTCAAGAATTTTATCCAATTTTTCCATTAATTTAGTATCATCATAGTTTTTGTTACCAATTTTATCAAGGATTACAAGGATAGAATCCAGCTTCTTCAATAATTCAGTATCATCATATGAACCGCCGTTGCCTCCTTGAGCTTTGATTTCGTTTAATGTCTTGATAATATTTTGATATCTTACATCATTCTTATCAAATTCATCGCCTAGAAGTTCAATAATTTCATCTTTGGCTGCCTGTATTGTTAAATTTATAACATCCATTTTTCCATCAATACTTTCCAACAGGTCGTTATTCTTTGATACAAGATCAATTAATTCAGCAACCATTTTTTCTAAGCTTGAAATATCGATGTTTCCGCCGCCTTCAATCTTGATATTACCAATTGCTTCAATAATAGCTTTAGCACTTGCCTGCTGATTGTTATCCATAGTATCAAGTTTTTCAAGAACTTTTTCTAACAGAGCTTCTATATTTTCACTTGAACCGCCGTTACCATTTTCTATTGCATTGAAAATATTTGTTAAGTCTTTTGAAATATCTACACCAAGTTTATCAATAGCATTCAGAACATTTTTCTGGAATTCGGCACTTTGATTTTCCATTTTAGCCAACAATTGTGAAATATTCTTAAGTTCTGTTGTATTATTTCCTACTTCACCTACAACTTTATTTAACAAATCTATTACTTCTTTTTGGAATTTTTCATCTTGAGCTTGAATTTTAGCTAATAATTGTTCTACCCCTTCAAGAGAGAAATCATATTGATCAAACTTACCGATAATGTTATCAAGCTTACCTGTGATTTCAGAGCCAAGATTTTCAATTAATGTAAGTATATTTTTCTGGAATTTTTCATCTTGATCCTGCATTTTTGCTAACAATTGTGTTAACTCATTAAGCTTAGCTGTATTGTTACCGATTTCATCAAGAATCTTATTCATGTTAGAAACCATTTCAAATCCGATTGCACCAAGGTAATTAAGAATTGCTTCTGTATTTTCTTTACCAGCTTCTGTATTTTGATCAACTTTTTGATTCAAAGATTCCAGCAGAGCTTTTACATCGCTTAAGTCTACTGTATTATTTTTTACAGCTTCTATCAAATCGCCAAAGTTACGATTCATTTCAAAACCTACAGCTGCAATATATTCAAGAATTTCTGCCTGTAATTCTTTATCCTGATCTTTCATTTGACCGAGTAAATCATTAGTAGAATCAATCTTATCACCATTCTTGCTTATTGCGTCTAAAAGTTTTTGGAAATCTTCTTTTGACAAAGCACCGTTTTCATATTTATTAATCAATTCTGTCAAAAGATTATTCGTTATATCTACTTTTGCATTTCCAGCTTCTACAAGAGATTCAATTCTATCAAGAGAAGCTTTAACTTCGTCTTTCATCTCAACGTTATTTTCAAAAATGTCATTAATTTTATCAAAGACCCCGTCAAGTTTATTACTAATATCACCGAGAATTTCTACAATCTTCTCCCAGGCTTTTGCTGCTGTAAGATTACCATCTTTAACTTCCTGCATTATTTCCTGAAGGAATTTGTTTGCTTCATCCTGTTTCATGCCATTCTGTGTAAGAAGTTCAATAATTGTCTTTTGATTGGCCTCTGACGACATCATAAAGTTATACATTTGTTCATAAAAAGCATTAGCATCAGCTTGTCCGTTTTTGTACATTTCAATAAGCTGTTTGATAAACTCATTATTTTGCTGCAGCTGTTCATTAGTAATCTGCTGCAACTCAAGCATCTTCTTCCACAATTCCTGCATCTGAGCAAACATTGATTGAATTGCCGCAAAATCAATATTAACAGTAACATTTACATCTGGCATTTCAGGATATACTGGAATATATTCTTTATCATCGCAAGATGTCAATGCAGATGAAGCTCCTAATGTAGCCAGACCCATTAATGCTGCCATCGCTAAAGTTTTCATTTTAGAAGCTTTTCCCTGAAAAGCAAGATTTGATTTATAAGGAGCTATATATTCATTTGCTGCCTTATCTTCAGTTTGTTGAGGCGCAGCCTCATTCATAACTTTTAATTCTGTAGCCAATGTCGGATTAGTAGTAACATTGTTCAAGCCCTGAAACATTAGAGCGTTCATACCTGATTGAGGTCCGTTTGATTCAGGAGCCGGCGCTAATACAGCAGCTGACTTTCCTGGGTCAGAGGTATTTACCCCCGAATTTACCCCCTCACCAAATTTGATTTTTTTGTTCAATAACAAAAGTTCGTTTGCGTTGATGTTCATAAAATTTATGCTCCTTTTTACATAGTTCATTTTAAACCTGATATTTGCGTTAAAACAGGTAAAAATTTTTTTTGCTATTAAAAAAATTTTTCGACCATTTTTTTACAATTCTTAACACTAAACTATAAAAAAGAATTGTTGTCAAAGATTTTATTTGTTTATATAATATTAAAGAATATGTTGTAGGTATAAAACAATGAAAAAAATAGTAGTTCAGAAATTTGGCGGGACTTCGGTTGCAGATACTGTTAAAATAAAAAATGTTGCAAAAGCAGTTATTAGAGAGCGTAATTTAGGTCATGATGTAGTAGTTGTAGTTTCTGCAATGGGACATACTACTGATTATCTTGTAAAAATGGCTAAAGACATTTCAGAAAATCCTTCATCTAGAGAGATGGATATGCTTCTTTCTACCGGAGAAGGGGTTTCTATAGCTCTTTTAGCAATGGCTCTTCAAGCACAGGGATGCCCTGCTGTCAGCATGAATGCAATTCAGGTTGGAATTATGACTGAGAAAGTTCACTCTAAAGCCAGAATTATAAACATAAAAACTGATAAGATAAACAGCCATCTGGAAAAAGGTGAAGTTGTAGTTGTTGCAGGATTTCAGGGAGTTACAGATGATTTAGAAATTACCACCCTTGGAAGAGGAGGTTCTGATACTTCAGCAGTTGCTCTTGCAGGCGCACTTAATGCAATAAGATGCGATATATATACAGATGTTGAAGGGGTTTATACAACTGACCCTAGAATAGTTCCTCATGCTTCAAGGCTGGATGAAATTTCATACGAAGAAATGCTTGAACTTGCCAGAGTTGGTGCTAATGTACTGCATCCGAGAGCTGTTGAAACTGCAAAACAATATAATGTACCGCTTAGGGTTAGAAGTACTTTTAAGCTGGATAATTTAGGAACTTTAATATTAGGAGTTGATGAAATGGAATTACATAAACCTGTTACCGGTGTTGCATCGGATTTATCGCAATTAAGAGTTGTTGTTTGTGATGTGATAGATAATCCTGGAACAGCAGCTGCATTATTTAACGGACTTGCAGATGCAAATGTTTCTGTTGATATGATTATCCAGTCTTACGCAAGAAAAGCTTTAAATACAAATGATATTGCATTTACCATAGATAAAGGTGATGTTGAACAAACTCTCGCAATTGTTGAGAGCGTTAAAGAAAAACTTGGATACAGCAACGTTTTCGTTGATGACAAAATAGCAAAAGTTTCTATTGTTGGTGCAGGTATGATTGATAGACCGGGTATAGCTGCTACGATGTTTAAAACTCTGGCTGATTTAGGTATAAATATAAAGATGATTTCTACAAGCGAAATAAAAATCAGCTGTATAGTTGCAGAAGATGATGCTAAAAAAGCTGTAGAAGGGCTGCATAAAGTTTTTCATCTTGATTGCAGTGAAGTTGCAGAAGTCAAAGGTGATTTGCCAGAGGTATAAGGGGTAAATGTTAAAATGAAAAAAGTATTATTATCTTTTATAGTATTTACAGCAATATCATTATCTGTTTTAGCTGATGATAAGCAGGAAGCTTTACAGTTTTTCAACAATTATGTTAAAGCTGCAAACACTTATAGTACAACTATTCCAGATATGTACTCTCCGAGTGCTAAAATCATAAGACAGGTTGTAAAGCCTGACGGAACAACTCAGGACGTACAGACTAATACTTCAACTTATATAACCCAGATGAAACTCGGTCAAGCAGGAGCTAAAATAAGGCATTATACAAATACATATACGAATGTTTCAGTAACGCCTATCTCTAATGGAAAGTATAAAATTTCATCACTCAGGCAGCCATCTGGAGAAAGCTATAAACTTAAAACATATATGATTATTCAAAAGCAGCCAAATGGTAAGTGGCTTATTGTCGAAGAGATGATGCAGACAAAAGTGCAGACATTTTTGAAATACGCTAAGAACTAATATTTTAAACACCTAGTGACGGAGCTATTTGGATAAATGTTCTGACTAAATCGCCGTCCCACTGTGTTCCAGCGCCTTCATTAAGAATTGATATAGCTTTTTCAATATTCATTCCGCGTCTGTAAGGTCTGTCGCTGATTAAGGCATGATAAGTATCTGCAATTGCTACTATTTTTGCTGCCAAAGGAATATCTCCATTTACGAGTCCTTCTGGATAGCCTTTGCCGTCAATACGTTCATGATGATATTTTACAATCGGAATTAAATCTCTAAGAGATGGATTTGGCATAAGTACTTTTTCTGCTCCGATTGTTGGATGTTGTTTCATAATTGCCCACTCATCATCAGAGAGAGGCCCTTCTTTTTTCAAGACAGTTTCAGGAATGCCTATTTTTCCTACATCATGAAGAAGCGCACCCAGTTTAATACGCTCAACTTCATCTTCAGGCAGATTGATAGCCCTTGCAAGAGCCTCTGAGAAACGGGAAACAGAAGTTGAATGACCTTTTGTATAAGGATCTTTTGCATCAATCGCTCCTGCAAGAGATGTTGCGATTTCAGAAATTCTTGCTCCAGAAATTGCATGGTCTGCATTAAATTTTGAGATTAATTCATCCTCAAAGTTTATACCCAGCTGGGCATGACGTTTTCCAATAACTTCTGCGTACGATTTTAAAGCAACATCATCCCAGAAGTTAAAGTCTGCGGAACTAATGATAGCAGACATACCATCTTTGTATCCTTTTGCCTGAGAAATATACATTGCCTGTTCTGCTAAGATTAAAAGTTTTTCTTTATCCTCCGAGCAGTCTGGATATGTTGCGATACCAACAGAAACTTTAACCGGCCCTATATCATCTATAAAGCAGCATGAAAGCGAATAGGTTAAGTATTCTGCAACATACTTTGCCTGTGCTATAGAAGTATTAGGCATAATAATCGCAATCTCATCTCCTCCATAACGGCCTGCAATATCACCTTCACGCATATTTTGACGAACTTTTTCTGCGACAAGTTTAATAACTTCATCACCTTTTGCGTGACCGAGTTCTCTGTTGATTTTTGTAATATTACATACATCCATCATTACTATAGAAAGCTTTTGCTTATTAATTTCTGCCCTAGAAATCTCGTTGGATAAAATTTCTTGAAATCCTCTATGGTTGTATAGAAGTGTAAGATTATCCGTATTAGCGTATCCTTCACTCATTTCCTGCAGTTCTAAATTATGAGAATAAAGCGCAGAAAAATTAGCAATAAGATTATAAAGCGTTATATTTTGTCTTGCGTAGTTGTCTTCTATTATTAAAACGCCAATGCATTTATTCACTGATATCAAAGGAAGTATGACAACTGCATTTTTCTTAAAGTACGCCAGTTTCAAGAAGTTAACATCATCTTTAAAAATAATTTCTTTATTGCAAAACGCTTGTACAATCGGATTATCAATATCTTTAAGAAACACTTTTGTAGAATAAAAATTTCCAAGCTTATCTTTAAGAGTAAGATTAATACAGCTTGATTTTTCCTTAAATAAGCCTACTGCAATGAAATCAGAATCGATATTTTGTGTAATAATAGAATATATTTTTGAATAAAATTCTGTAATAGACGATATTTGAGGTATCTTAACAAGTTCCTCAACAACCATTTTGTAGTTTAAAGTCAAGCCTTTATCATTATTGAAATTTTTAGTTTGTGGATTAGAAAGAGAATTAGCACGATTATTGAAGGTCAAAGCATTAACCTTTGACACCAGTTTTTCCTGAAAAAATGGCGATGAAACCGGGGCTTTATCCGAAAGATTTGTAATCTTATCTGCTAAATTTTTTTCTTTTTTCACACTTCCACCTAAAGACTATAGACTATTTAAAACTTATAAACAAAAAAAATTGACATTTTATTAAAAATTCTTTACAAAACTGATTATCCCTTCAATTCATATATTAACATTTTTTTTAAGTTTTGCCAGCCTAAAATATATATTTTTTTACAAATGTTAATGAGTCAGGTTAGATATAAAGAGTTTGTGAGGCTTCAAAACTATGTTTCTGGTGAGTTAAGGGAATTGTGAACAAGAATTTATTACAAATTTTTCCATCTGTTGAAGCACTGATTCTGCCGTAATGGCTTTCTACAATCTTTTTACATAGATATAAGCCTATTCCATGCCCAATTGTCGTGTATTTCGGCACTTCTCCTGTAGTTTTATTAAACATTGTTGAACATTCGCGTTCTGAAAGTGTAATGCCGCGGCTGGTAATTTCTACTTGAATATGATTTGTAGAAACTTCTATATTAACAGTTACCTGCTCATTATGATTAGAGTACATAACGGCATTGGACAGCAGGTTTAGAACTACTGTCTTCATATCAACTCTGTCTGCCTCAATAATAGTATTAAGTCCGTTATCCTTATAAACAAATTCTACTTCTTTTTCCTGAGCTACAGGAGAAATTTCTTCAAAACATTCAATTACGAGTTCTGAAAGGCTAAAATATTCAAACACCAGATGTTTTTTACCATTTTCATATCTATATGTTTTTAACACCATTGAAATCATGTCAAGAATATACTTACAGGAAGCTTCTATTTGACTTACCAAATCTTTTTGATCTTCATTGATAGTTCCTATTGTTTCATGTTTTATTAGCTCAAGCCCTCTGAGCTGTGCGAGGGTTGGAATTTTTAAATCATGAATCAATGTTTCGATAAAGTATTCTTTTTGTCTTTCAATCTCTTTTTCTGCCTCAATATTTTCATATATTACGAGTATGTGTTTAATATCTCCATTCGCATCAAAGACCGGCGCTTTTCTTACACGGCCAAGAAATGGCTGATTTACATATGTAATATTCCTCTCAGCCACAATAGGCTTTTGCGTACGAAAAATTTCTTCATCCTCTTTGTGTGCATATTTGAGGGATTCTTCATCCATAACATCAGATAGATGCCTGGTGCTTAATTCTCCTCTTGGACAATTAATCGCTTCTTCAAAAGAGGAGCTGCCGATAATAAAATTATTTTCTGTATCCTTTAGAAACGCTAATATAGGCATATTTTCCAGCATGCATTTGAGCTGTTCATCTTTTTCTTTTGCACTAATCTTCGCTGATTGAGCTTCTTTTTTTAAAAACTTACTAAGCCTTACATGCTTTATCAAATATATAATCGTAATCGTTATAACACTTATTAAGGCAATATTGTGATCTGTAGTCTTATATAAAACAAAGAGTGATATGACAAATATACTTATACTTATTAAATCTTTTAAAATACCCATAGTTATATTCTCATCTAATCTGTATTTTACATATTACATTATTTTTTTTTGAATATAAATTGCCTATGTGGGTAGGGAATTTAAAAATATTTTATGCAGTTTTACATTATGAACCCTAAGAAAATCTACTCCAGCACTCATTAGAGGATAGGAATAAGCAAGAGTAAAGGAGTCTTTAATATCATTGCCAGCATCCTGAACCTGCAGAAGCCTTTTTCTTGAGATTCCCACCATAACTGGACATTCTAGAGAATAAAAAGTTTGAATATTTTCTAATATCTTGAAATTATCTTCCCTGGATTTTCCAAATCCAATGCCCGGATCTATGATAATATCATTTATACCTGCTTCCCGAGCAAAATTGATTTTATCTTTAAGGTTTAAAAAGATTTCATCTACTACATTCTTATAAACAGGCGTATTTTCGGCTTTATCTTTTGAATGCTGAATTATTACACCTGCATTATATCTAGAAATTACATTCGCCATTTTATTGTCATATTCGAATCCCGAAACATCATTTATTAGATGAGCACCATTATTCAGAGCAAAATCTGCGACAGCTGAACTTCTTGTATCGATGCTAATTTTTGTAGTTAAACCTTCATTTATTATAAAAGATAAAATTGGTTTTAGACGCGCAATCTGCTCTTCCGGCGCAACAGGTACTGAATAAGGTTTTGTACTTTCTGCACCTATATCAATCATATCAGCACCGTCTTCAATTAAAGAAATCAACTTTCTTTGTGCATCTTCCGGTTTTAAATATAATCCTCCGTCAGAAAAAGAGTCAGGAGTTACATTCAAAATCCCCGCTATTTTTGTCTTTTCGGCAGGTTTGTTTAAAAAGTCCTGAATTTCCCCCGCAAGCATTGCAAGCTTAAACGGCTGCCCCTTTAGTTTTGAAATAATCTTTTGCAGCTGAGAATAGCTTCCGCAAAGAATTACATCCGAGGTTTCAATTTTTCCGGTAACAACATTTCTATTGACAGCACAATCTGCTCCGAAGATTAAAGCCGTTTGTTTCAATATATTTGCCTGAGCTGTTGATAATCCGTATATTTTTATATTTTTATATCTGAATTTTTCTGATATAACATCTAAATATAAAGAATCAAATCCTATTTCAGCCAGTTCTACATGGATATTGCTATATGGAATTTCTCTTAACAAAAATCTACTCATGCGAAAATTCTATCACAATTATAACAGAAGTTAAACTTTGATAATTTGAAGCGTGATAGCCTTCACTACAGCCTGAACTCTGTTTGTTACATTAAGTTTTCGGTAAATAGCTTCCATATGTGCTTTAGTTGTTGAGTTAGACATACTTAATTCTTCTGCTATTTCTCTATTCATAAGACCTTTGGCAACAAGATTAAGTATGAGTAATTCCTGCTTTGTAAAATCTCTCATAAAAAATCCCTTTCACTAACTCATTTTTATCTGAAAAGTTTAAGTTGTCTATCAGCCTGATGGCTATTTTTAGAAAAAATAACCCGCTTGAAATATAAAAAAAAGTATGACATAATGATATTACTTTATATAGGTGTTTATTTTGTTCCTACATTTTTATAAATAGGGAGAGTAAGCTCTATAATTATTGAAGTATACCTGCCGATACAAAATCGCCAGCAGGAAATGGATTAATTAAGGCACTCACCCACCTGCGAGTCATTGCAGGTAACAAAATCGCACTTATATAAAGTAATAAGGGCTTTGCTAAGCAAAGCCCTTATTACTTTATATCTCAAATTTTTCTTTTAAATCTTCCAGACACTTCTGACTATCTGTTTCAAAATAAATTCTTAACAGTGGTTCTGTTCCGCTTGGTCTTACAAGTATCTTAGCCGTATCTCCAAGCATAAGCTTAACTCCATCTTTTGTGTCAATTGAAGTTACTTTATACCCGCCTATATTTTGCAATAATTTTACCCTTTCAAGAATTGGTCTGATTTCTTCTTGACTATCAAGCTTCAAATCTATACGGTCTGTATAAAATTTACATCCGGCAAGTTTATACAAATCTTCCTGAAGTTCTACTAACGATTTTTCAGTAGAAGCCATTGTTTCAAGAACAAGTAAATTAGCAAGCAGCCCGTCTTTTTCAGGTATATGGCCCTGAATGCTCAATCCTCCAGACTCTTCGCCGCCTATTATAACTTTATTTTTACGCATTGCTTCTCCGACATGCTTAAATCCGACTGCTGTTTCAATAACATTTATACCTAGTTTTGCAGCTACTCTATCTATAAGGAGGCTTGAACCAACTGTCTTAACAACACTCCCATCAATACCGCGTTCTTTAAGATGTTTAAGAAGAATTGCTATAATCTCATTTGGAGAAACATATTCACCATTTTCATTTATAACCCCGAATCTATCTGCGTCACCGTCATTAGCAAGCCCGATTGCATTCGGCATCTTTTTAACTGTTTCAATTAATTCTTTCAAAAATCTGGGTTTTGGATCAGGCATTCCTCCGCCAAATTCATTATCATGATACATATGTAGTGTTGAAAATTTTATCCTATGCTGGTTCAATAATTCATCAAAATAGCCTATAGATGCTGAATACAGACCATCAAACACAATATTTGTTTTCAATTTCCTAATGGTATCAAAGTCTATGAGTTCTTCAATATGTTTATTATATTTTGCTCCAAAATCAATTTTATGCATTGTTCCTGATGAATCTGAACCAGGAAATTCAATATCAATATTTTTTACTATTTCATCTGTAATATCACTTGTTGCAGGCCCTGCATAGTCTGGAATAAATTTCATACCTAAATATTCCGGAGGGTTATGTGATGCTGTAAACATTATTGCACAGGCATTTTGAATAAGTGCATTATATGCAAGAATAGGGGTTGGAACAACCCGTGAAGAGTAAAGTACATTAAAGCCCTTGCCTTTTAGTAATTCCGCACATAAAGCAGAAAATTCATCTGCCTTATTTCTAGGATCATATCCTATAAGAATAGGTTTACAAAAACCAAAATTATCAGCTATATATTTCCCTATAGCAAGAGTTACTCTTTCTACATTTACTCCTGTAAAATCTTTATCTAATACAGCTCTCCAGCCGTCCGTTCCAAATGTTATATCCATCTTTCCCCGCTAAACTATATTACGGCTCTGAAAATTAATCAAAGCCGTAATATATAATTCTTCTGTACGTTATTTTGTGACTTTTACGCCCATAGGGTCAATTGCAAAATCAGTTCCTTGTTCTGTTGTACTAAACTTAATAGGAATTCTAGCTGTTCTTGTGCAGGCTTTTACTGTCCAAATTTCTTCCCAGCTGCCGTTATTTTTAGGCTTAGTTATATTTGTGTCTGTAATAGAAAAAGTTTGACAGTCAGGTGCTGCAATTCTTAAACCGTATGCATAAACAGGAAATAGCATATCAGCTTGTAATTTACCATCGGCAAGGGTTTTTCCCGGAACCGGCACTTTTGTATCATAGTCATATGCAAATGCTGCTGTTGTAAAAGCAGCTGCTGCTATTAACATTAATAAACCTTTTTTCATATTCTGTATCCTTTCTTGCATATATATTATCATAAAAATTTATTTAGAAAACATCTGCTTTATTCCGTCTACAGAACTCAAGATTCCTGTTGCTTCATAAGGCATATAAACAATCTTATTGTCCTTACCGCTTGTTATTGTCTTCATTGTTTCTAAGTATTTCATTGCTATCAAATATTTATCCGGCTGACCTTTATCAGCAAGAGCATTAATAATTCTTTGAATAGCTTCTTTTTCACCATCTGCTTCAAGTATTCTAGCCTGAGCAACACCTTCTGCTCTTAAAATATTTGCTTGTTTTTCGCCCTCAGCACGGTTGATAGCAGCCTCTTTTTCACCCTCGGCTTTTAATACTGCTGATTTTTTCAAACCTTCTGCCTCTAAAATAGCTGCACGTCTGTCACGTTCTGCCTTCATTTGTTTTTCCATTGCTGATTGAATGTCTGCTGGAGGAATAATATCTTGAAGTTCTACCCTGTTAACTTTTACACCCCATTTATTGGTAGCTTCATCCAGAATAGCTCTAAGCTCATGATTGATTTTATCTCTTGATACTAAACTTTCGTCTAAATCAAGCTGACCTACCAGATTTCTAAGGTTTGTTTGTGTTAATTTTTCAATTGCATCAGGAAGATTTTGGATTTCATAAACAGCAGACTTCGGATCTACAATCTGAAAATATAACAACGCATTTATGCTTATTGAAACATTATCTTTAGTAATTACATTTTGTCTTGGAAAATCATATACAGCTTCTCTTAAATCAATTTTTGTTCTCTTCTGAATAATTGAATAAGTTGAGCCATCAAACCCTTTTTGTGTAACTTTCCAATCAATAGCTCTAGGAGCTTCTAAAACTGGAATTATGAAATTAAACCCTGACTGAAGAACTCTGTCAAATTTACCCAGACGCTCTACAATAACGACTTCTGCCTGCTGTACAATAATAACACCTTTAGCCACAAAAACAAGTGCTAAAACTATTAAAAAAATTGATAATGAAATCATAAAAACTCTCCTATTTGTTATTCTCTACAAACATTATTAAACCATCATTTTTAACAATTTTAACTTCTGAACCGGCTGGAATAAGAGAAGCATCAATACTTCTTGCATCCCATCGCTCGTCATAAATAGTTATTACTCCTTTTGAATCAGTAACATCTTCAGTAACTCTGGCACTCTTTCCTATATATTTACCACTTATTCCGGTTTCAGTTTCCTTTGAATTCCTTCTAAGAAGCAGCGGACGTAAAAACGCGAATGAAAGAAACGACAAGACAAAGAAAATAAGCACAAGACCAAATTTACTCGCATATACATAAGATATTGCTGCTGTAATGAAAGCTGCGAGTGCGAAATTTAAGAAAAACATACTTGGCGTAAAAATTTCGAGTATTACAAATGCAATACCCACTACGCACAAAAATTGCCACATTAACAAGTTATTACTCTCCTATAATTGAGTTAATTTCTGCCACCATTTCATCTGGATTAAAACCGTGAACTTTAGCCCCTGCTTCAAGGTTTTCAAAATGTGCAGCAGCACAGCCAATACATCCCATGCCATATTTCTGGAATACTGCAATTGCTTCTGGATGCTGTTGAACGATATCCATTATCCCCATTTCTTTTGTTACTTTTGCCATGTTTTCAACCTTTCTTTAAAAATTATATTAAATACGAAATTATTGCATTAGCCAACTCCTTACCTTGACTAAATCACAATCCTCATTAAATAAGTAGTGTTATTATACCATACTTTGGAAAGGATTTAAATATGCAATTTATTAAGAATTTCTTTAAACATGACTCGGTAATTGGCTTATGTGGTCTAAAGAAAAAAACAGAATATGTTTGTATTGAAGTACCAAAGAGCTACAAAAAAACTTTTATTACTAATACTAAGAATAATTATCTATTAATTTAATACTTAAAAATCAATTCTAGCATCAAACTTGGGCAGCAATCTTGCAATTCTATCTTCAAGGTTTTTGGCAAAAGGTCTTATAGCCTCTAGAGTGTCTATAACATCTTTGTCAGACATTCTGCGCATAAAATGATCTACTTCTATAGAATCTAAAATACTTGGTGATACATACCATAATAACTTATAGTCTTTTTTTGCTTCTTTTAAATATTTAGTATTTACAGCACTAAAGCTGCAAAAACTCTTTGAATTATTAGAAACACGCATACACAATACTCCTTTTAAAAAATCAAGAAAAGGAGCAACTAAAGCCGCTCCTTTTCAAACTAATGTTTTATAAAATTAAGATTATTCAATAATTTTATCAACAACACCAGCACCAACTGTTCTACCGCCTTCACGGATAGCGAATCTCATACCTTCTTCAATAGCAACAGGGTTGATAAGTTCAACTTCCATTACTACGTTATCACCAGGCATTACCATTTCGCCTTCAAATTTGATAGAACCAGTAACGTCAGTAGTTCTGATATAGAACTGTGGTCTGTAACCAGGGAAGAATGGAGTGTGACGCCCGCCTTCATCCTTAGTTAAAACGTAAACGTTAGCAGTAAATTTAGTGTGCGGGTGAATTGAACCAGGTTTACAAAGAACTTGACCACGTTGGATTTCAGTCTTGTCAATACCTCTCAACAATGCACCGATGTTGTCACCAGCTTGACCTTGGTCAAGTTGTTTTCTGAACATTTCAACACCGGTAACAGTTGTTTTCTTAGTTTCGCCAAGACCAACTAATTCAACTTCGTCACCTACTTTAACAATACCACGTTCTACTCTACCTGTAGCAACAGTACCACGACCGGTGATAGAGAATACGTCTTCAACAGGCATCAAGAACGGTTTGTCTAAGTCACGTTCTGGAGTTGGGAAGTATGTATCAACTGCATCCATCAATTCCCAAATTTTATCAACCCATTTATCTTCACCACGTTGTACGTTTGGATTAGCTTGAACAGCTTCCAAAGCTTTTAAAGCTGAACCGTGGATGAAAGGAATATTGTCACCGTCGAATTCATAAGAAGAAAGAAGTTCTCTTACTTCCATTTCAACTAATTCTAATAATTCCGGATCATCAACCATGTCGCATTTGTTTAAGAATACAACCAAGTTAGGAACACCAACCTGTCTTGCTAACAAGATGTGTTCACGAGTCTGAGGCATTGCACCGTCAGTAGCTGCAACAACAAGGATTGCTCCGTCCATTTGAGCTGCACCAGTAATCATGTTTTTTACATAGTCAGCGTGGCCAGGGCAGTCAACGTGTGCATAGTGTCTAGCATCTGTTTCGTATTCTACGTGAGCTGTAGAGATGGTTATACCTCTTGCTTTTTCTTCCGGAGCAGCATCGATTTCATCGAATTTTCTAGCTTGTGCTTTACCGGCTGCAGCCATAACACCTGTAATAGCTGCTGTCAATGTTGTTTTACCGTGGTCAACGTGGCCAATTGTACCAATGTTAACGTGCGGTTTTGTACGTTCATACTTTTCACGTGCCATGAGATTAATCTCCTTCTTTGATTAAATATACTACGTTAACTTACTATACTAAGTTATATTATAATTCTAGTCTTTAAAGATTTTTTGTCAATGAGTGGATAAATTCACTACTTAACATCATCCTTAATTACAATCAGATTTTTCACAATCTTCATTGCGCAGGTTGGAAGAACAACTTCTGCCAAGCCGTCTGCTATACTTATTATGCTACCGGCTTTGAGCGTTACATCTTCGCCCTTGTACTGAAATGTGTAATCATCCTTACGGTCGGATCTGATTGTGATTTGATTGTTCATAATTGCATCCTCTTTTAAATACTAATAAACGCGAACATAGGAATGGCAAAAAACTTTCCGCCATTCCTATATTTATACTTTTTGATTTTACATCCAAAATTAATCAAATACATAACTAATAATTGCAGCTTCTCTAGCTCTTTTAATAGCTGTAGTAACCATTCTCTGGTGTTTTGCACAGTTGCCTGTTACTCTTCTAGGAATGATTTTTCCTGCTTCTGTTAAGTATCTTTTTAACTTTGCTGCATCTTTGTAATCAATAGATTCTACGTGATCTGCGCAGAATGAGCAGGTCTTACGTTTTTTTCTATCTTGTGCATCTTGTTTTGCCATTGTTTTATTTGCCTTTCTAGCCTTTTTTTCAACATTTGGTCGGCAGACATTCCATAATAACTACCAGCTTTATATTCAGGACTTGTCCGTCTGCCTCTTAACAGCCCGTTCGCTATCACTAGAATGGAATCTCGTCTTCTCCGATTAATTCGTCAGAAAACTCTTCCTGTGAAAATTTTACGATATCTTCGCCAGAACCGGAAGATTTTGCTGCCGGAGCAGAACCTGCCCCCATCGGTTCTATTGTATTAGCGTCGATTTCATAAATTCTTCTTTCAGCACCGCTGTCATTTTTCACAGCTGTAATCTGCAGTCTGCCTTCTACAAGGACTCTGTCATCTTTAGAAAGAGCAGATACAGCCTCATCCAGAGCTGCACGCTTTACGATAACTCTTAAAAGCATTTCTTCTCTGTCACCGATGTTAAGCACAAAAGAAGATACCGGCACGTTATTTTGGGTGAAACGTTTTTCCGGTGCTCTGAATACTGTTCCTGTTACAACTGCTTTTGCTAATGTCATTCTTTTTAATTCACTTTCTTTCTGGTTTGTATTAAAACTCCAACATATTTTGACTTAAACTGTCTGAGCTTTCTTTGCTTCTTCCATAAACATAAATCTTAAAATATTTTCGTTTAATTTAAGACTTCTTTTGAAATCAACAACTGCTTCGCCAGGAAGAGATACAATCATAGTTGTAAAATAACCATCTCTGTAGCCTTGTACATCATAAGCCAACTTTTTGCGGCCCATTTTGTCAACAGAAGATACAGAACCCTTGTTAGATTTAACTTCTTCAGAAATTTTATCTACAACTTTGTCTAATTCTTCTGAATCAAGACTTGGTTTGAAAATCGTTAATAATTCATAGTTTTTCATAAAAATATTTCTCCTTATGAAACCATGCTAGCATAAAAAGGTTTTAAGTAAAGGGGTTAGGTTTAGCCTAAATCCATTGTCATAAATTTATGCTTATAATCACCTATTGTGTTCATAAGTTCTACAAATTCTGAATATTTTGTTGTATGAAGAGCCTTCGATAACTCTACAGCTTCCAGAAAGTTTATCTTAAAACTTTCTGTTTTTCTATCTGTTATCTTAATCATACCTGTATCTTCAAACATTTCAAGCAATGTTTCAATTACATCGCCTGTAACTCCAAGTGCTGAAGCAGCCCTGCACAGATTAAAATCGCCATTAAGTGAATTACAGGTATATCTTATCATTCCGGAAAAAGTCTTTAAAAGAAGTTCTTCATTATATTTACCCCTCTGGTAATTCATATAGTGAATTGCATCAGGTGACACTGTTGTCATTAAACTCTGCATTACATCATCATCTGCCGGATAATCAAAAAACATTAAAACATCTGACTTTTCAGCATTGCTCCGTGTTGAAATATTCTTGCATATTGCCTCAAACGGTTTCAGAGTTTCCAAAATGCTTCTATCTTCAACAAAAGCACATATTTTTAATTTCGAATTTTTTATATAATCATTCACCTGAGCAAGAATATTTGTTTTCTTTCTATGGTCATAAATTTTAGTTTTTGAAGTTTCTTCCTGCATTAAAGCATCTGAGTGCACATCTTTTAATATCAATTGCACAGAAGTTACCCCGTTGAACGTATTTAGCTGAGGGGCGAAAGCGATATCAAGCCTGTCACCGGCAACAAGAGGAACATCACCCTTTGACCACCAGACGCAGTCTAAAGTACCGGAAGGTGTTTCAACTGTTAATTTCAAGTGTTCTTTTGTGGAGCCCATAAGCTTTTTTTGTTTTAGAACGAGATTGTTCACAACAAAAGCTGGAGATGGATTTGCCATCCCGAAAGGCTCTAACTTTGAAATTTCTTCTACGAGAGAAACATCTACATCATTTATCGAAAGTTCCAAATCAATATCTAATGAAGGAGTAAGCTTCTTTCCTGCAAGCATTTCATCAACGGTTTTATTTAAAGCTTTTTTAACCTCATCAAAAGATATTTTTTCCTCTGAAAAAGCAAAACCGCCGGCCATCTGGTGACCGCCGAACCCGTCAAGATTTTCAGAAATATTAGATATGATGTCATAAAGGTTAAGTTCTTTTACACCTCTTGCTGAACATCTGAAACATTTTGCTTCTTCATTATAATTCATTATAAAAGTCGGCTTATAATATTTCTCAACAAACTTAGAAGCCACAATGCCAATTATGCCGATGTGCCAATCTTTTGAGAATAAAACAATTGCATTATCTCTGCTTCTAGAGGCTTTCCATATTTCGTCCGCTTCAGCAAAGGTATCTGAACACATTTGCTGTCTTAGCTTATTAAAGTTTTCAAGCGAAATAATAGCCATTTCAATTTCCTGTTTATTTTCGGAAATCATAACTTTAACAGCAGCATCGACAGTATCAATTCTTCCTGATGCGTTTATCCTTGGAGCAATAGTAAATGCGACCTGTTCTGCTGTAAGCCCGTTGTCAGTGCCGACACCGGCAACATCAAGCATTCTTTTCAGACCATAATGTTTACCAGCTGCTATTAATTCAAGCCCTTTAGTGACAAAATATCTGTTTTCTCCAATCAAAGGGACCAAATCCGCAATTGTACCTACTGTTACAAAAGGCATTATTTCATATGAAAAATCAAGTTTGTTAAATCTTTCAAGCACCCCCTGCGCAAGCTTAAAAGCAACACCGACACCTGCTAGCGAGGTCATTGATTCAAGCTGAGCCGTAGTAAGTTTATCATCAAGAGCGTTCATTGCTTTAGGGTTTATAATGGCAAGTGCAGGCGGAAGTTCATCCGGAGCTTCGTGGTGGTCTGTTATAATTACATCCCGCCCAAAACTATTTATAAATTTCACCTCTTCAACACTGCTAATGCCATTATCAACAGTAATTATAAGCTTTGGTTTCTTTTTCGTTAAAAGCTGCACAAGAGCTTTTGTATTAAGCCCGTGCCCTTCTGCTTCCCTGTCAGGAATATAGTAATCAACTTCTGCACCTAAATATGCAAAAGTTTTCATCAAAACAGAAGTTGAAGTTACTCCATCTGCGTCAAAGTCACCGTATATTAGTATGTTTTCTTTTTCATCAATGGCTTTAACTATTCTATCAACAGCTTTTGGCATATCACAGAAAGCGTTAGGGTGCATCAGTGTTATACTCAGAGGATTAAGAAAATCTTTCTTTGCCTCTTCAGAAGAGATGCCCCTAACTTCTAACAATCTGTCAATTAATGTTTTATTTGAGCCATTACCCCCGCGGATAATCCACTCTTTTCTATTTGCTCCTACCCCTGTACTAGACATGTCATTTTTTCCAATATTTCTATAGCTTTCTTCAATTGAACGTCATCTTTTGCATCTGCGTTCTCCTGAGTTAATTCTACCACAACATCGGGAGTTATGCCTTTTTTATGAATATCACTTCCTGACGGAGTAAGGTATCTTTGTATTGTAATATTCATGCCTGCTTCATCCGGAAGCTTATTAATTTCTTGAACAAGCCCTTTGCCAAAAGATTGTTCCCCGACTATTGTCGCACGGTGATTATCTTTTAGAGCACCGCTCAAAATTTCGCTTGCAGAAGCAGAGCCCTTATTAATAAGCACCACTATCGGCTTGTCTGTAACCTGCTGCATACGTGCTCTTGTAGTAGTTTTATAGCTGTCACGGTCAACAGTGCTAACAATTACACCGCCTCTTAAAAGCATGTCTGAAATATATATTGCATTGGTCAAAAGACCGCCCGGGTTTGAACGTAAATCAATTATAAAACCCTTCATTCCGCTTGAATTATTCAAGATGGATTCAATTTCTCCGGCTGCATTTTTACTGATAAAAGAGCTCAAACGTATGTATTGAATATCTCCCGGAATTTTTGTTGTTTCAAACGGTGGCTTACAAGAAACCGATTTAACTTCTATTTCATCTCTAACTACACTATAAATTTTATTTGGAACGCCTTTTCTTTGTATAAGAAGTGTTACAGTTGTGCCTTTTTCACCTCTTATTTTATCTGCAGCTGCATCTATACTTATACCTTTTGTACTCTCGCCGTTAATTTCCAAAATTCTATCATCCGCAAGAAGTCCTGCACGTTCTGCCGGAGAGTCCTCTAGCGGAGCAATGATAACAAGTTCGCCGTCACGAAGTCCAATCTGGGTTCCGATACCTTTCAAAGAGCCTTTTATAGACTGGGTTTCTTCCGAAAATTCTTTTGGATCCAGAAAACGTGTATAAGGATCGTTTAAGCTTGTTAGCATTGTTTCAATTGCAACATAGGCATCCTCTTTTGTCTTCAATTTATTTTGATAACGATATCTCCATTTATTCCAATCCTGTGAGTTGTTGGTTGGATCATAATATTTTTTATTAACGATTTTCCACACATCGTCATACATTTCTGCCGGAGTTGCAGCATATGCTGCTCCTATACCCATTAATACGGCAGTCATTAATATTGTACTTGCAAATCTTTTCATAAACTACACTCCTCCAAAGTCAAAAGCGCCTTTTATATTATACTACACAAATTTCTTATACGTTTCAAATGTTTACAGGATTTATTTGCCAAATAAATGTAAATATGCTAGAAACGTATAAAAACACTCTTACAGCAGCTGTAATGCTAGTTCTGGAGTCTGGTTTGCAGTAGCAAGGAGTGTAGTGGCTGCCTGCTGTAATATCTGGTTTCTGATATAAGCACTGCTCTCTTCTGCAATATCAGCATCACGAATTGTTGATTGAGTTGAGGTAAGATTATCAATACTTACTCCAATTGATTCAAGTGCTGATTCAAGCCTGTTGTGGGCGGCACCATATTCGGTCTGCTTTGCATTTACACGTATGATAAGCTCATCTATTTTTTCTAAAGAATTTCTGGCGCTCTCAGAGGTTGATAAATCTATCTTTGGGACGGTCAAGGCAAAAGATATATTTAATGAAATTTTTGAGCTGGACGATGAATCTATACCGGCCTGAAAAACTGTAGGATAATACTTATTTTCTGTTTCTAAAATCGAAGGCAATATTCCAGTTTCTATTAAGGCTTCCAGTTCATGTGTTGTTACTCCGGTTCCACAAGCACTTGTTACCTGAGAGGATTCATCTATATCCCAATAACAATTCCCCAGATTTTGTGCAGAATGTTCTGCCAGACTTCCTATCAGACCACCGCCTTCTCTATTACAAGACACTTTTGCAGCAGCATAAGAATTTGAAATTTTACTATAACATCTTCCTATCAAACCACCTGCCAGCCATGGGCTTGTAACACTTCCAACTGCAAAACAATTATCTACATTATTATAGCTTTCTCCTAATAAAGCACCAACATAACCACTTCCTGATACATCCGAATTTGAATAACAAAAACTTATAGAGTTAGTAAAATCCCAGCCAATAAGACCACCAATTAAGTACCTGCCTGATATAACAGCGTTAGTTGAATAACAATTTTTAACGGTACCTCCCCCTTGTCCTACAAGAGAACCGCAGTGATCTTTACCATTAATTTCAATATTTTCCAGTCCTAAGTTACTTATACTTGAAGTTCCTGTATAACCAAATACCCCGAGATTATTTTCATCTGGTTTAATTATTTTTAAATTTGAAATCACATAGCCATTTCCATTAAACTCTCCCAAAAATGGATTTGCAGCTGTGCCAACCGGAGTCCAATCATACCCTTCTAAATCAATATTATTCATAAGAATATATTTGCCAGATAAGTTATCTTGCATAGCCTGTAACTCATCTGCAGTTGTTATGATTGTATACCCCTGAGCGATTGCTTCATCCTCCGTTAATCGGTCAACTCTGGCTATAAAATCGCCCATCTCTTCAGGTTCACCCTCAAAAAGATTAAGATTATTAAACTCTGTATTTGTCACTAGCCTGTTGATTTCGTCTGAACGCACATTGATTTCAGATTGAATGGCTTGCAAAGAGCTTTCTCCATAAGTTCCATTCGCTGCCTGCTCAACTAAATCACGCATTCGTGATAAATGACTGGAAATTAATTCAAGACTGTCCATCGCAGTCATAACCATATCTAACCCCATTGATACATTGTCCTGTGCTACTTCATAGGAAGATAATTTGCTTGAAAGTTTTGTATTGATTGAATAATTCGCAGCATTGTCTTTCGCGTGGTTTATCTTAAAACCAGTCGACATTCGCTCTATAGCCTGATTAAGTCCATTCGTTGAAACATTCAAGCTTGATTGAACGATAAAAGCACCAAGGTTAGTATTTATACTCAGCATACTAACCTCCAAAAGGGTAATTTTTTAGAGTGTTTTGCCCCCCCCCCCTACAGCCACAAGGGTTTCAGGGGTTTTATTTACACCTGTCTTAAACATATCCATATATATAATATATTCCACATTTAAAGATTTTATAACACTTTATTACAAAATCGTTACATATAGAATAATTAATCGCTAAATGTTTTGAAAGTCTTTTCAACGTTATCTTTGATAACTTTTTTAACAGCATCCATTTCCGTTGCAAGAGCATTTTGTTCAGTATCAAGCTGCTTTAATCTTAATTCCAGCGTTCTGTCTTCCTGTTGGATAATTGATGTCTGAGCATTTATGTCAGCAATTGTTTTTTCATATTGTTCTTTTTTGTAGTTGTATTCATTCATTGCATCCTGATAAGCCGCCTCATCAGTTACAGTTTCTACATTAAGCGAGTATACAACACTGTCATCATCAAATTTTACAGATGTAAATCTTCCATTGCCGTCTGTTTCCAAAAGTGCATTATTTGTTTTTTCAATCTTCGTTTTTATATAGCTTGCATTGTAGTAAGTCAGGTAATCCTGAATATCAATTGGCTGAGCAGGATCGTGAGGCGTATTCATACTATTATACAAATCACTCTCTGTTGTGAAATATGTTTTTCCATTCATTGTAAATGTATAAATCCCCTGTCCGTCATAAATAAGATTCCCATTGTTATCAAAGCTCAAATATTTACTTATAGAAGAGTCCGGACGATCTCTAAGTATTTGTGCAAGCTCTGTTGCCTGATCGTCTGTAAAGTTTGTAAGTTCAGACGCCTTGCAATTTCCGATATAAGTAACCTGCTGTGATGAATAGTCTTTTGGATTTTCTAAATCATCAGGAATAAAGAAATGCCAGGTCCCATCTGCGTCGTGATATCCGTAAACATTATCAGTAGTCAGCACTCCGTCCTTTTGTGCAAGCCCGACAGCTTCTTCAAAGTCCCTCAGAGCTGCTTCAAATTTGGTATCTTCTTTTATATCTTCTTCATCTATCGGCTCGTAAGTAAATGTCTGGGATCCGTCGGCTGTAGTTATTGTATAAGTGTTATTGACCGGATCTAATGTAACTTCTGGTTTCATCTGGTCAATCTCATCAATTTCTTCTTTAAGATAGAAATGCCAGGTTCCGCTTGCATCCTGATAGCCGTAAACTTCACCCTCAGGTATTGCACCGGCTTCATAAGCCAGTTCTTTTGCTTTTGCGAAATCATTGAACGCTTCTTTTAGCTTAGCATCTTTCTCTGTTGCTTCATTGGTTATTGCATCACAGGTAATTTTTGAACCGTTAGGAAAAGTGATTGTATAGGTGCCATCGTCATTTAAGACTGCTGAAGGATCTACAAACTCATTTGTAACAACTTCTTTTTCTACGTGAACCTGCGGATTTTCAAGCTTCTTTTCTGAGCCTGTATAAACATTTGCATAGTAATAAGAATTTACTATGTAATTATAATTAGGATTTGCAGTAGATAACTGCTGCCAGCTGTCAATAACAGATTCATTATCTCCATCAGAGAATGAATACTGAATCTCTGTGTAATCTGTAGTTTTAGGAGCATTTGGAACCTCCAGAGCAAGAAGCTGGTTAAAAAGATTTGCACTCTGATTTGCAAGAGCAGTTCTTGCCTGATTAATCTGCTGCCCTTCCCATTCAGTATTTGTTTTTCTTGCTGTAAGAGCTAAGTATCTCGCTTGTGAAGCTGCCATTCCCATTGGCGGAATCTCCTATTTTTGTTTATTTTTGTTTTAATACTATTTTTAATAAAGTCAACGGTAATAATTCATTTTTCTTTAAGTTTTTACAAAAAAATACTCTGTTCAATGTAATAATTTTGATGTATTATAATTTGTATGAGAAAACAAGTTATTGCCTATCTGCACACCCATTGGGACAGAGAATGGTACAGGGAGTTTGAAATCTTTAGAATGCGTCTTTTAAGAGTGTTTGACAATGTTCTTGAGATGCTTGCAAAAAATAAAATTCCTTGTTTTTATTTTGATGGTCAGGTAAGTGCATTAGAAGATTATCTTGCTATGCGGCCTGAAAGGGAAGAGCTTGTCATTTCACTCATAAGACATAAAAGACTTTTTATAGGACCTTTTTATTGTCTTGTAGACGAATTTCTCACAGACCAGACCTGTTTTAGAAAAAATCTTGAAATAGGACTTAAAACAGCTCAAAAATATGGCTGCAAAGATTTCATAGGATATCTTGCAGATACCTTTGGGCACTCTCAGAATATTGTTGATGTTCTTAGAGATTTCGGCATTGACAAGTGTATGGTCTGGAGGGGCGTAAATGATTTTCCTTCAGAATTCTCATGGTGCGGAATGGATACTATAAACCTTGTAAGAGGGTACTTTAACGATATTTTCTCATTAAAAACATCTATTGAAAAAAAGGCTGAAATTCTAAAAAACAATCTGGATAAAATTGCTGAAAAATCAGGGAATGTACTGCTTCTTCCGATTGGTGCTGATCATCTGGGAGTAGAAACAGACATTAACGATCAGATTGAAGCTGTTAACGAAATTTTAAAAAATGACTATTTCATACGGCTGGGTTCTCCTTTTGACTACTTTAAGAGAATTGAGAACAGATTTAAAGATTTTGTCTGGAATGATGAACTCAGAGATAATTCTAAAACATTTACTCTACAAGGGTGCTACTCATCAAGACTGGATTTGAAGCGTGAAAATATTGAATGCACTTACCTTTTGGATTTAGCCTCCAGATTTGTAAAACAACAGAAAGATAATTCTTATAATACAATTCTTGAATATGCCTACAAAATGCTGCTGCAAAATCAGGCTCACGATAGTATCTGCGGATGCTCTACCGATGATGTGCATGCTGAAAACAAAATCAGATATAAAAAAATTAAACAGATTGCAAACACTATAATTGATGAGTTAAAGTTTAAAAACCACTTTGAAGAAAAGAGAATTCTTAATCTTTCCGGTGAAGCCTATTCCGGCATCATTGAATTTAAAACAAGCAGGATAATTGAAGGTTACGACCGAATTGGTTTTGAAAACGGCTTTGACAGATATTTACTGACAGATACGCAGAGAATACCTGTAACAGAAGATTATACAAAAATTAACACATATCTTGCTGATGTAGAGAATTTAAAACCTGATGAGATTGAATACATTATGCCTGCCATAAATAAATCAGATTTAAAAATAACTGAAACAAGAATAGAAAATTCCAATATCAGCCTTAGAATTGAAAACGGACAAATATTCATAAATGGAATTAAATTTTCACTTTATGATTTTGCAGATTTGGGTGACAGCTATAATTTCGGCCCCCAAAAGGATGATTATGGAACCGAGCTTCATATTATAAGAAGTAAACCTATCCTTAAAACAGCGTCCAGAGTAACACTAAAGATAGATTTTGAAGGCCGCTGGGATGTAATACCTCTCTTTGTAAGCCTCGATAAAAATGCTTCACACCTCCATTTCCGGTTTGATTGGATTAATTCTCAAAAAAATCACCTTCTTCAGGCTGTATTTAATCTTTCAAATCCAATAAGAGAAGTGTTTTCTGAAGATATGAATATTTTGATAAAACGAAACTTCAATCCGGAATATGACATTAGACAAAACCTTCCGGAAAATCGCGGTATTGAAGTAAAAAATAATACAGCGCCTATGCAGAGAGGACTTTTAATTGACGAAGAAGGAAACAATTTAGGAATAATAACCAAAGGATTAACCCAGTATGAAGTATTCCAAAACAAACTTTTTCTTCCTATTTTGCGTTCAACAGGCCAGATATCTAACCCGCAAAATCCGGCAAGAACTACTCCTGCCGGCCCTCCAATTGAAGTGGAAAGCCTGCAGCAAATAGGACGTAATACAGCAGAGTTTTACGTATTCTTTGGAAATCACAATGCTTTTAAAGATGTGCTTAATCACGTCTACAACTACATCGTTGTCTAATTTTCATCTTTATAGTATTTATCAAAAAAACCTATATATGAATTTACATCAGAGAGCCAGCTTACAGCAGCATGTTTGGCACAGTATTTGCCGGAATGTGCAATTTTAGAGGCAGTTGTAAAACCTTCCTGATATCTTGTATTTACTGTTTTAGCAATAGAGTCAATACTTGCTTCTACTGTCTGAAAGTGATGATATTTGCCTCCAATTTTGAGTCCGCCTATATTATTTAATTTTCGCGCCTTTTCTGAAATACCTCTCTGAGATTCACACATAGAAATAGCAACCAAAATGCGCGGATCAATATTGAACTTTTTGCCTGCTTCTATAAAAGCTTTTGCCTTCCCTTGCAAAACACTATTCTTGAATTTACCTTTATATCTTGGAGCATTAAGCATCTGATCAAGAACTTTTTCAAATTCCTCTTCTGACCATTCATAATTAGTTCTTATATTAGACCTGGCACCTAATTTAAGAGGTTTAGGCAGCGACGATACTTCAGTTTCTTTCGCTTCAGCACGCTTCGCTTCTTCCTGTTTCATTAATACTACTTCTGGAGCTAGAGCTACATATGTAGCATCACGCACTGCTACATCGTTATTTTGAAGTGCCAGCTGTGATTTTACCATACCTTTTAAATTATCCCAATTTTTTGATAATAGCTCAGAACATTTTGAGTACCATGGCTCTTTTGAAGCTTCAATTCCATTCTTTTCGCACTCTGCAAGAAATACACTGATTTCCTTCTCTGATAACTTACCATCTTTAACATTCTTATTATCAACTTCTGCTGCAATCTCTTTTGCCCTGCCAGTTAAAATATTGATGTCCAGTCCATCTGACATACGTTACCTCCTAAGATAACATCTTACTTGTTTCACAATATTTAACGGCATAATTTCGTGAAACTTTAGGATTTTGAACAAATTCTTTACAATACGTTACAATAAAAAGACCTCCTGATTTTGGAGGTCTTTTTTTACTTAAAAAGGTTTTGTCTGGTTCAACTTTGCTCTAAGTTCTCTAAATCGGGCGATATCTTCCTGAGTTTTAGGCGATTCTCTAAATAATGCCTGAGAAGTCGGATGAACCATTCTTATTGAATCCATATGAATCTCTAAGAATTCATATCTTTTTGGAGGCTGGTTTGAATTTTTAGCATAAATTTCTACATTTGTGACTGCTAAAAACCTGCGGTTATTATCATTTAACAACTCTGTCAATTGCCTGTTTGCAGCAACTGTACTTGATACAAAAACAGTACCTTTTATATCATCTGTATCTGTTAAAATAATTACCTCTATCGGAATCATATCTTTATTTGGCATTTATTATCCTCTCTTATTATATATAAATTTTATAATAAATTTTACTTCCTGTCTAGTGTTTATGCTTCTTAACTCTAACACCTTCAACTTCGTGTACGTCTTCTGTAACAAGAAACGCCCTAGGATCAATTGTATGCACTAATTCTTTTAATCTAGGCATTTCAAACTTATTAACAACACAATAAGTCTGGATTTTTTCCTGACGTGAATATCCGCCAAGAGCTTTCATATAAGTTACGCTTACATCCAAATCTTTCATTATTGCATTACCAATCTCTTTATAATATTCAGAGAATATTCTTACAGACTTAGCCTTATCCAAACCTTCAAGCACTGAATCAATAACTTTTGAGGCAATATAATATGTCATAATCGAATACAGCGCTCTATCCCAGCCGTACAAGAAGCCGGCCCCCATATATATAAATAAATTTATAAACATTAAAAGTTCACCGACAGATATTATCTTTAACTTTTTAGAAAGGTTAATAGAAATCATTTCGGTTCCGTCAAGAGAAGCATTATTTCGCAATATAAGCCCTACACCAAAACCTAGTATAATTCCGCCAAATACAGTAGCTAGCAGTAAATCTTCTGTAGCCTGTCTGCCATGAAGAATAGTTGTTGCAATTGCAAGCATACCGGTTGCAAAAAAGGTTTGTATTACAAACTTACGGCCAAGGTTTTTCAGGGCAAGAAGAATAAATGGTATATTTATGCAAAAAATCAGCAGACCTAAATTCCATTTGGTTATATAAGATACCATCATTGAAATACCAATTACACCGCCATCAATAATTTTATTAGGAAGCAGAAACATTTCCAAACCTACAGCAACTATAAAAGCACCAATCGTTATAAAAATTGCTTTTAAAATATATTCTCTAGCTATCTCTCCCTTTGTTTTCTTAATTTTCTCCGGTTTCTTTCTTCCAAAAAGCATTTAGTTTTTCCCTTTTAGTAAATCCAACAGACCTTTGTGTTTAACCTGCAAGTCTTCCTTAGGTTTGATGCCCAGAATTGACTCTAAATCAGTTTTCAAAGTCATTAAATCTTCATATTTTTTCAAAATTCCATCCATTGTAATAGAAACATCGCCTGTTTCCTCGGAAACAACAAGGCATGCAGCGTCAGAAACTTCTGACATTCCAATAGCAGCCCTGTGTCTTGTACCATATTTCCAGCTCAATTTAGGATCTTCTGTTAGCGGAAGAAGCACACCTGCTGAATGGATTCTGCCGTTTTCTATAACCATAGCCCCGTCATGAAGAGGAGTATTCGGATGGAATATAGTTAAAATCAATTCTGTAGATATAATAGCATCCAGCTTTGTTCCAACATCTGAGTATATGCCGGTATTCATTTCTTTTTGGAATACAATAAGTGCACCGGTTTTAGTTTTTGTCATATACTTTACAGCTTCAATAATTTCCTTGATAACATCGATTTCATTATCATCATTTTCTCTAAATGAGCCAGAAGTAAAAAAGGTTTTTCTAATAAATCCCGGCTGACCTAAATAACCTAGCAGACGTCTGAGCTCTGGCTGGAAAATGACAATCAGGCTCAAAGAGATTAAAGTTACAAGAGATTTAAAAAATACCCCTATGATTCTTAAATCTATTAGGATTAGTATTTCACTAAAAATCCAGGCAAAAACAAGGAAAAATAAACCTTTTACTAATTTTTCAGATTGGGTATTTTTTATAAATTTTTGATAGAAAACAAGTAAAATAACGGCAATAAATGCTATTTCAAGAATATTAACCCAGCTCAAAGACCACTGAAGCGGACTTATAACATCCTGAATTAAAGAAATTAGCGCATCAATCATTGTTTTCTTAACCTATCGGGAATACTGTCTTTTGCTATGAGATTATCCAACGTCTCTCTATATACTATAATATCAGAATGTGAATTATTTACAAGTACCATTGCCGGTTTTTCTACACGATTATAGTTAGAGGCCATAGAATAGTTATAAGCACCGGTATTGAATACACAAATAAGATCACCGGCTTTGAGTTTTGGGAGAGAAATTTCATTAATCAAAATATCCCCGCTTTCACAGTACCGGCCTGCTATAGTAACGGTTTCCATCTCTTTTTCTGCAAGATTATTTGCTTTTTGAGCAGTATACTCAGCCTGATACATACTTGGCCGCGGGTTATCTGCCATACCACCATCGACAGCGACATATTTTCTACCGTTTGGGACCTCTTTAGAACTTCCGACCCTGTACAATGTTACTCCTGCAGTTGAAATAATACTTCGACCAGGCTCAATATAGATTGTAGGAATATTAACTGAATATTTGTTCATTGCACTGGTAACAGCTTCTGCAAGAGAAGAAATTGAAGGCGGTTGATCAGTATCAATGTACTTAACTCCTAAACCTCCGCCCATATTCATTTCATCAAGGTTCAAATTATATTTTTCATTGATTCTTGCGATTTCTTTAACCAGAATTTCTACTTCATCATAATAGGATTTCAGTTCAAAAATCTGGGATCCTATATGAGCGTGTAAACCTCTCAGATTGAGGTTTTTATAGGTAGAGATTATTTTATTTACTATTTCATCAACCTGAGTAAGATCAAAGCCGAATTTTGAATCAATCTGCCCTGTTTGAATATAATCGTGGGTATGACATTCAATCCCCGGAGTAATTCTTAGTAAAATATCTGCTTTGACATCTTTATCCTCTGCAATTTTATTTAATAATTCTGCTTCGTAAAAATTGTCGACTGAAAATCTTCCGACCTTACAATCAAGAGCTAGTTCAATTTCGCGGGAAGATTTGTTGTTTCCATTAAATAGCACTTTTGACATATCAACGCCGGCTTTATAAACAGTATAGATTTCTCCTGCTGATACTGTGTCAAACCCGAACCCTTCTTCATCCAGAATCCTTGCAATTGCAGATGTACAAAGAGCTTTGGATGCATACATCATTTTTATATTTTCGTAATCCTTAAACGCTTTTTTATATTCACGGCAAATACATCTAAGAGTTTCTTCATCAATAATATAGAGCGGAGTTCCATATTTTTCAGCTAGTTTTGTTAAATCACAACCGCCAATATATAAATTATCTTTCTCTTCTGTGGTAATAGGTTTAATAGACTGATTTACACTCATTTGCACCTCTCTTGATTTATTATAATTGTGAATATTTTAACAGAAGAAAAAGAGCTTTACAATAGTTGTAATGCTATACTTGGTGTTTGATTTGCAGTAGCAAGGAGTGTCGCGGCAGCTTGCTGCAATATCTGGTTTCTGATATAAGCACTGCTCTCTTCCGCTATATCTGCATCTTGTATAGTTGAACGTGAAGACACAAGATTATCATATTTAATCGAAATTTCTTCTAGTACGCTTGCTAAACGGTTTTGAGCAGTTCCTATTTCTGTTTGCTTCAGAGAAACCTGGTTTACAAGTGTATCTATTTGCTTGAGAACACTTTCATCTTCAATACCAGTTTGTAAAAGACTTGACAATACGGAAAAATCAACAAATGTCGTCAAAGTAATACTTGAAGCTTTTAAGTCAGAATTTATTCCAACCTGCAACGAGTATTCTGCTGGAACTGTCATATCTCTGACATTTTCAACAGATATTTTATCTTCACCAACTAAAACATCTCCACATTTTCTCTGATAGTACCAGCAATCTACAATAGAAGACGTTGACTCAGCTGCGGCTCCCATAAATACACCTGTTTTGTTTTCTCCTGTAATAGTTCCATCAACGATACAATTAATAAAATCTATTCCCCGTATTGCGTAGCCAGAGATTCCACCAACAGCAGACATCCCGAATACATTACCTGAAAAATATGCATCATTAATAACTCGTTGCGCGCTTCCAATGATTCCTCCAACTCTTTCTTGTCCAGCGACATTTGCCTCACTTTGTGAATTCTCAACATTATCACCCTCGCCAGCAATACCTCCAACCAGATTTACTCCAGAAATTATTCCCTTGGAATAGCAATAGACAGCACCCGTTGTATGAAGATAGCCAGAGATTCCACCAATATTATTTTTACCTGTAACGTCAACATCGACATAACAATATTTACAACTTGCATACATCGCACTCCCCTCAATTCCAGCAATACTATTACCAGTACCAGTAAGCTTGCCATCAACCACACAATTGTTTATTATACCTGACCAACCAGTGGCATATCCTGTAATAGCCCCAACGTTATTTTTAGCTGTAATATTAACATTTTCTAGCTTTAAGTTTAAAACTTTTGAATTACTCAAGCTTGAAAATAATCCTTGATAATCATTAGATGGTCGATTTATATACAAATTCTTTATAACATGACCGTTTCCATCAAAAGTCATTGAGTTAAAATTACTTATAGGACACCAGCCTCCATCTCCCTCATGCTCTTTACAATACTCTGCTAAATCAATATCATTTGCTAAAATAAATTCACTACCAGCCTCTAATAATCCGGAATTTGCCATATTTGCCAATTTTAAAAATTCTTCTAAGGTTGAGATTGAATAAGCTCCCTTTGCAAGAGCTTGAGTTTGATCTACACTCGAAAGCTTTGTCATTGTTGATGTATCACGAACTATGACTTCTTGTAAAAAACCTTGTTCGTTGAGTTCTAATTCTTTGCCCGCATTAGTAACTTCTGCTTTACCAGTATTAAAAAGCTTTATTCCATTGTATTGAGCGGTTTCATTAAGTCGGGAAATTTCATTCATTAGAGCTTGGGCTTCACTATTTAATGCTATTAGTGATTTTTCTCCATAAGTTCCATTTTGAGCCTGAACTGCCAACGAGCGGATTCTTGCCAGATTTTCTTCAATATGATTTAATGCCTCTGAGCTCGTTTCAAGCATATCCAAACCCATCATTGCATTTTCTTCTGCAACCTCATAGGAACTAATCTTACTCGATAATTTGGTTTTTATTGAATAATTCGCAGCATTGTCTTTTGCATGGTTTATTTTGAAACCGGTAGACATTCGCTCTATTGCTATATTCAAACGTTTGGTTGATGATTTTAAATTAGTCTGAACAATCAAACTGGAAAGGTTAGTATTTACGCTCGGCATACTAACCTCCAAAAGGGTAATTTTTTAGAGTGTTTTACCCCCCCCCCCTACAGCCGTAAGGGTTTCAGGCTCTTTCATTTGAAGATTTTTAATATACATTGACAACAACATATCCTTATATATGTATTATATATTAGGTAGGTATATTTGTCAATATTTTCTACGCAGCTTCTTCCGTACAGACATATTTTGCAGATTTAGCCACAACGCCGTAGCATACCATAGTTAAACGGTTATTTAATGCAAGCATTGTTCGGAAATTATTCGCAGAACTATTCATTGCACTCATCATATCATCTGCTGATACTTTTGAAACCAATGAGCCTTCGTCATGATTGTCTACTTTTTCCTGTGCATACTTTTCTACTAATAATTTGTCAATAAAATCTCGTGCGCCAATTGCCATTGTTAAAACTCCTTTTACTCTCTTAAATATCTCTTATGTATATATAAAGTATTTAATCTTTAAAAAATTGACTTTTTATTAAGTTTTGTTAAGTCCTTCTTAATAACCGGAGTTGTCACCGATTGTATCAACTGCTTCTACTTTAATATCAGTAATCAATTCTGAATAAGAGATTACAACAATTGTAGGGATGTGTCTTTCAAGAAGCTGGTAAAGAGGCAGACGAATTCTTGGAGAGCATAAAATTACCGGCTGTTGACCAATTGACTGATGTGCACGCATTAATGTCATTGCTGTGGATTCAATTAAATCCTGCACCTGCATTGGATTTAACAGGAACATAGTACCAAGTTCTGTTCTCTGACAGCTGTCATCCAGCGTTTTTTCCCATTCCGGAGAAAGTGTAAGAGCATACAGTACGTGATCTCTATCAACATTATTCAAACAGATTTGACGGCCTAATGCTGCACGCAGACGTTCTGACAAAATATCAGGTTCTTTTGAAAATCTTGCATAATCGCAAAGACGTTCAAATACAAAAATAATATCTTTGATGGAAACTTTTTCACGAATAAGGTTTACAAAAATCTTTCTCAAGTCAGATGTTGAAATTATTGCCGGAACAAGGTCATTAACAAGTGTAGGGTCTTGGGAACGAACAAGTTCCATAAGTTTTAATACGTCAGTTTTTGTCATGACTTCATCAACGTGTTTTCTTACACATTCCTGAAGGTGTGTAACAAGAACGTCTGTTGCATCAACAGCCGTAACATTTTTTGTAGCCTTTGCATCTTCCTGAGAAATCCAGTAAGCTTGAGTCTGGTATGTAGGATCAACCCCGACAATCGCATCTTCAGGAATTGTTTTCTTAACAGAATCCCATTGGTCAGCAATAACCATATATTTACCCGGATATACAAAACCGGAAGCAACAACGTTATTACGAATAGAAATAACATACTCGTTTGCCTCTAGTGCAGAAGAATCCATAATACGGATATTCGGAAGAATGTAGCCTAATTCGTCAGTAACTCTCTGACGTAAAGCAGCTATTTTAGCAAGCAATTGACCTTCTTGATCCGGATCTGCAATAACCAGCAGCCCTGCCCCGACCTGCAAGCTTAAAACATCAACCCCAAGTCTTTCATACATCTTATTTGGGTTAACCAAATCCTGCATGTTCTGACGTACACTTTCCAATTGTCCTAATTGAGATTGAACGTCTGCATTGACTAATACAGAGAAGCCGGCAATTGCGAGAATAATTGTGAATAAAAGGAATGGCAGAAACGGCAGCCCCGTTATTGGACAGGTAACTGTGATTAAGCCGAGAAATAATGCCGCAAAAAACAGTGAGTATGGTTTTGACATAATCTGGTTAGTCAAATCACCGCCCAGAGAGTTATTACCGGCTGATGCACGTGTCATTACGATACCGGCTGCTATTGACATTAAAAGAGAAGGCAGCTGTGAAGCAAGACCATCACCGATTGTTAATACTGTATATTTGGTTACAGCGTCGCCTATTGGCATTTGGTTTACTAAACAACCGATAATCAAACCACCTACAATGTTAATTATAACAATGATGATACCAGCCATAGTATCACCTTTTACAAACTTCATGGAACCATCCATTGAACCAAAGAGGCTTGATTCTCTTTGTAAATCTTCACGTCTTTTTACTGCCTCTTCCGGTGATATCAAACCAGCGTTAAAATCGGCATCAATAGTCATTTGTTTTCCGGGCATAGCGTCTAACGCGAAACGCGCAGCAACTTCTGCAATACGTTCTGCACCTTTTGTAATTACCATAAACTGAACAACTGTGATAATAAGGAAGATAACACCGCCTACAATCATATTACCGCCGGTAACGAATGTTCCAAAAGCATGAATTACTTCTCCGGCATCGCCTTTAGCCAGAATAAGACGCGTTGATGCAATTGATAGTACAAGACGAAACATAGTTCCAAGAAGAATAATTGAAGGAAATGCGGCAAGTTCAAGCGGCTTCTGTACGTATAAAGATATCATCAAAAGAACAATACCAAGCGTTATATTTAAGCTTATAGAAAAATTGATAACCCAATTTGGCATTTCGATAATGAGGATTAATATCAAGGTCATTACGAACAATGCAAGAAAAATTTCACTTATTGGTTTGTTATTTCCGCCCTCTGCTGCCATTACATTCCTTCTAAAGCTTTTTTAATAATTTCCAGCTGCGTGTCAATTGAAGCATCCACTATACCATTATTTGTCTGAAAAACACATCCGCCTTCTTCAATTGACGGGTCTGCCACAATATTAATCTTTGCATCAATACCATACTGATAAGTAATATTAGGCAGAGTGTCTTTTATAAATTGAACTGCCTGAGGTTTTACCCTGATGTTTATTTTAGGTTCACTCTTAGAAACAGTTCTTAAAACATCAACAATAGTATTTATTAAAACCTGCGGGTCGGTTTCTACTTCTTTTTTAATAATTTTTTTAGCTATATCAACACTTATTTCCAATATATCAGGTGCAATATATTCAAAAACATCTTTTGCAGCATGCATAAATGCAGTAATATCTTTCCTAAATTCAGCCATATCTGCCTCTGCCTGTTCCAGCCCTTTCCGGTATCCTTCATCAAATGCAGATTTTTTAATGGTTTCGGCTTCTTCTTGAGCGCGCGACACAAGATTTCGGTCATCAATTCTCCTGTAACCGCGCCTTCTAGAGCCGCGCCTTCTCTCCTGACGTTGATTAAAATCAATATTTTCAATATCAAACAAGTCAATTTCGGGTTCTTTTGGAAGATTTACTACCGGCTCTGCGATTTCTTCCGCTTCTTCCTGCTGTTCTACTGGTAATTCTTTTTCTTCCGGTTCTATTTCAGCAGTTTCTACCGGCTTATTTTCAAAATCCGCCGGCTCTATTCTCCTCCTGACCTCCCTGTATTTTTGACTATTTTTCTTAATTATCATAATTCTTTTTTATATTATATACTATCCTCAATGTATTGTGCAACAATACCTGCAACCCTTAAAGGCAATCCGGAATACTCTCCGTCATAGGCCTGTGATATAAAGCGCTTTACGAGAGGACGTTCATTTTTAATAACTTTCTCGATTTTTTCTCTTGGAGTTGTTCTGTAAATACGAAGTAAATCGCCAAGTACATTTTCCTTCGTCAGTTTACGTTTTATTGGCAGGTAGTCTTTCATTTCTTTCAGACAATCTGAGATTAAATCTCCGTCAAGATGAGATTCTAAATCTGCCATATTCATATACTGAGATATTGCAAGAGAATCATTAGAGTCAAACTTATTGAGGATTGTTGTAACTTTATCTTGAGAAAGAATTTTTAGAACAAGAGCCAGAGTCATAAGTTTCATTTGCTTATTGCTAATACCTTGCGGAATTGATGCAAGCTGTTTTTCCTGCTTTCTTTTATTACGTTTTTCTTCACGGCGTTTCTCTGCTTCTCTCAAATTCTTTTCAGACTCTTCTGCCGCTGCCATCTGTCGCTTCTGCTGTTCTTCCTGCGCCTGTTTTGCCATTGCATCAATATTGGATTGGCTTTCTGCTCTATTTTTTATTTCTTCATCAATAACGCCTTTTTTCTGAAGTTCTTCTATACTTGAGTTATAGACCTTTATTACATGGTGTTCTACGGCCTGTAAAAGCTGATCTTGAGGAATTTTTCTTATAACAGCTTGTTTTGCAACTTCAAAGATAGTAAAAGCAATCTTCTGCATAATACCATCCCAGTATTGCGGAAGTATTCCGGAATGTATTAAGTCTATTGATTTATGGAAAGACCACTCTGCTATAATCTGGGTAATAAATACTGCTTGCTCAGCAGTTAAGTTCATCTGTGTATCATTATATAGAGCTTCGCCAGCAAGTAGTGTAAAGTTTCCAAGCGTTTTTACAATATATTCTTTTTCCCTATCCTCGAGTTCCGGAGGCACAAGCTCTTTTGCCTGCTCTGACATTGAGGCTGCAAACGCTTTATAATCAAACCCTTCTATTGGCATATTTCATTTCCTTTTATAGATATAATAATCCCTATTGTATTATAACTGTTTATTTGTTTATTAACCTCATATAAGTTAATGATTTTGTAGTCAGAAGGCAAAAAAAAAGTAACACAATCTCTATTATGTTACATTTTTTATAACGGCATAATCCAATAAAACTTTAGAGTTTCAGTTAAAATCTTTACAATTATTTACATTGTACCATTTGCTTAAAATGTTGAAATACAGATTAGTACAGGAGAATTTTAAACAGCTGGAAGTGGCAAAAGAAGTTTTAGAAAAGACAGAGAAAACAGAAACTTCGCAGCAAAACACTCCCACACCCGCCGTGTCTGCATCAGGTGCTGAACAGTTAGCAATGATTATCCGCCAGATGGAGATGAACATGAGTCAGAACTATGATTTTTCTACAGAAAAAACTGTCGAAGAAAATACAGGAACAAACAGCACCCGCGCTCCGGAAGAAACAGCTAAAGCTACTGATGAAGATATGGCAGAGATAGTTGATTTTCTTAATAACGGACGTTTGACTAAAGCCACAGAAAAACTGAACAATTTGGGGATTTCATACCAACTTGATAAACCATCACAGACAATGTATACAATGAATAGCATTGAAGAGGTAACTCAACAGATAAAACCACCAACTTTTAAACTTGAGATTTCACAAGATGAGTGTGAAGATTTTGCTAAACAATACACTAGTTTGGAATATCAGAAAAAACAATCAGGACTTAACGGAGAAGAAGACACTAAATTCAGAGAACAGCAAAAACAACTTATTAATGACTTTATTCAAAAACACGGCATTAAGTCTATTGATGCAGATTACTTATTAGAAAAAATTGAAAAATGGGATGCTCAAAATCCGGGTATTATTTCCAACAGGGGGTTAACTACTGAATTATTATGGTTCCTTGCCGGAAAAGATGCTAAATTTGAACCAATAGATTATCAGCCACAAGAGCTGCCGGAGTTTAAATAAATATGATATAAAAGCGGAGCTTTATGCTCCGCTTTTATTGTGATAAAATTTGCTTATGAAATATAAGTGGCTTAATCTAAAAAAGAATAGAGAAGTAATTATTTTTTTTAACGGCTGGGGTATGGACGAGAGTGTGATAAAACATTTAAACTATGGCAGTTATGATGTTTTGATGTTCTATGATTACAACACCCTTGATACTGATTTTGACTTTAAATCTTTGGAAAAATACGAAAAAAGATACCTTATTGCCTGGTCTATGGGCGTAATGACTGCATCATTATTTAATATTGATTATGCCCGAAAGACTGCTGTTAACGGAACGCTAAAACCTATTGATAATAAGTTTGGTATTCCTGAGAGAATTTATGATTTAACAGTAAGAGGCTTTAATGAAAAGGGAAGAGAACGCTTTATGAGAAGCATGTTCAGCGAAGCTTCACTGCTGCCGGAGGTCAAAAGAGATTTAGAGAATCAAAAAAGCGAACTTTCAGCCCTTAAAAATTATTTATCTAATGAAAGTTTTAAATATGATAAAGTACTGATAAGCCGGGATGATAAAATTATACCAGCAAAAAATCAGTCTGCTTTCTGGAACATAGAGCCTAATTTAGAGGGGGGACACTCACCTTTCCTTCTATTTAAAAGCTGGGAAGAACTCTTATGAATAAGAATTTAATACAGAAAAGATTTGCCAAAAACCTGAGCACATATAATGATAATGCAAAAATTCAAAAAATCATGGCTGAAAAACTTGTATCACTATCAGCCAGAAAAGATTATGATAGTATACTAGAAATTGGCTGCGGCACAGGACTTTTAACAGAAAAAGTTCTTAAAAACTTTACTTTTAATTCTTATACAGCCAATGATATTGTAGCTGACTGTAAAGAATATATTGACAAACTATCTGACAGGATAAATTTTGTACATGCAGATATTGAAGAAATTATAAGAAAAAGCACTCATAAATACGACTTGATTATCTCTAATGCAACATTTCAGTGGATTGAAAACTTTGAGGAATTTCTTTTATCGCTTTTATCCAAACTAAATCCAGGAGGTACATTATTATTCTCAACCTTCGGGCCTGAAAATTTTCGTGAAATATTTTATATCACAGGAAAAACATTGACATACAAATCATGCGATGAATATAAATCAATACTTGATAACTTTAATCATTATATTGAAGAAGAAACACATGTTTTAGCCTTCAAATCTGCAAAGGATGTTTTAAAACATCTTAAATACACGGGAGTAAATGCACTTGATTCAAACGGCTGGACAAAAGCTGACATGCTTAAATTTGAAGCAGGTTACAGCACAATTTGCTCTACCTCGCCAACACTAACATATAACCCTCTCTATATCAGAATAATAAAAAAATAAAATAGTACATCCGGTTAATATTCGTATAATAAGAAATATTATAGAATATTGGTTAAGTGTAAAAAATACGTTTATTAACGAACGCTTATTGAGGTGTTATGGAAATTTTTGAAATAGCAGAGATGCTTGGCGCAAATATCAACTACGAGAGTTTATTACAAACATTTTTTAAGGATTATCCTGATGCAATATGGATTAAGGATAAGAATTTAAAACTATTAAGCGCAAATAGCGCCTTTTATGAGCACTTTAATAAATCTGCTGATTGCTGTAATTCTTCTGGTGAAATGCAGATATTGCAAGAGAAACGTACTGTTACATTTAGCATTCATTCTAAAAAGAAGAATCAAGTTTTAGCTGTTACAGCAATGCCGGTTCTCAATAATAATTCTGTTGAGTGTATTTTATACATTTCTAAAGATATTACAGAACAGGAAGAGCTAAAAGAAAGATTTTTTGTAAATAAATATCAATTAAATGCACTTTTAGAAAATATTCCTAAAATTATCTATATGCAGGACTTAAACGGTCAATATATCACCGGCACTAAACATTCAAAAGCATTCTTCAATGATGGATTTGACTATTTTCATAAAATACAGCTGGATTTTCAAAGTATTAATGCTACAAGAATGTGTGAAGACAAGTCTGTTATAGAAAATAATAAGCTCATAACATACGATAAAGAAATTGTTGACACTAGAGGTATTCCACACTGGTATACAATTTATAAAGCACCAATAAACGACTATCATAACAATGTAATTGGAATTGTTGTTATGGCTAAGAATATAGATGATGAAAAACATCTTCAGGCACAGCGCGAAACTTTTGTTGCTTCATTAGGGCATGACCTTAAAAATCCTACCCTTGCTCAGATAAGAGCAGTTGAATTACTGCTAAAAGGGGAATTTGGCTCATTAACAAAAGAACAACAGGAAATTTTAGGAATGCTTCTAGACTCTTGCAAGTATATGAATGCAATGCTTAGTTCTCTTCTTGCAACTTACAGAAACGAAAGAGGCGTGGTAAAGCTTAACTATGAAGAAGTTTCTCTGACTGACCTTGCTGAAGACTGCATCAGTGAAATGATTTATATTGCGAAAGATAAAAATGTCAATATTTCTATAGAAAAGAGGTGCGATATTCCTTTTGTTTATGGAGATAAGGTACAAATAAAACGTGTAATAATGAACCTTTTATCCAACGGCATAAAGTATGCATTCAAGGACACTGAAATAAAAATTAAAATATATAATGAAATTAATTTAACCTGTTTTAGTCTTGAGAACAGGAGCCCATATATTCCAGCAGAAAAACGCGAAGCAATATTTGCCCAGTACGTTTCTTTTGCAGAAGCACACAAAGAACTGGGAATAGGATTAGGCCTCTATACCTCGAAAAAGATTGTTAACGCACATGCCGGTACTATTTTTGTTGAAAGTTTTGAAGACGAAAGAACAGTATTTGGCTTCAAAATTCCAAACGTTAAAGATTCTATATGCGCTGCCAAAACTGTTTCTTTTTAAGCTGTAACCTGAACTGACAGATTTTTGATAATTTCAAGCAGTTTATTTACCATCAAATCTTCGTATTTTTGAGCATTTTCTTTGCTGTCAGCTTCAAACCTCAATGTAAATACAGGTTCAGTATTGCTTTGTCTTATGAGGGCAAATCCCTTTTCAAACACAATACGCATACCGTCAATTGTAATAATATCTTTTATATTAGTCCCGAAGAAATCAGGATTTTCGGCAATTACTTTCTGGAACTCTTCTAAAGTTTGCGCTTTCAAAGAATTTGGACAAGGCAGGCGAACTTCACTTGAAGAGTACATTGATTTGAATGGTTCAAGCATATCTGTTATTTTAAAATTAGGATTTTCTCTTTTCTTTCCGGCTACAATTTGAATTATGCGGCATCCTGCATAAACAGCATCATCAAATCCATAATAATGATCTTTAAAGAATGTATGACCGCTCATTTCTCCTGCCAGAACAGCTCCGGTTTCTCTCATTTTTGATTTAATATAACCGTGCCCTGTTTTACACATAACAGCCACACCGCCATTCTCATTAATAGTATCGTAAAGAACCTGTGAACATTTAACCTCAGAAACAATTACCGGCTTTATGCCTTTTGCATTATATTCTTTGATAACATCTTCCGCATAGATTAGGAGAAGCTTATCTCCTGTCATAGAGTTGCCGTCAGAATCAATAACCCCGATTCTATCGCTGTCACCGTCAAATGCAATACCTAAATCGGCTTTATTTGCAACAACAGCTTTTTTAATATCCGTAAGAGTTTTTTCATCACTAGGGTTTGGATGGTGATGAGGAAATCTTCCATCAGGCATTGAATAAAGTTCAATTACTTCACACCCGAGAGCTCTATATAACTTAGGCGCAACAACACCACCGGTTGCATTGGCGCTATCCACTACAACTTTTATACCTTCGCCGATTCTGCCGAACTTTTTAGTCATTTCCTCTATGTAGTCCGGAATTAAATCATATTCATTAAGAATACCAAACGCTACAGGAGGAATTGCAAGTTTGTATTCTTCCATCGTCAGTTCTTTGACAACTTTAATCTGTTCTTCATTCAAAGATTGTTTTGCATAAGTCATTTTAAGTCCGTTATACTGGCTCGGATTATGGCTTGCTGTAATAATCATCGCGCCTGTAACCGGCATATATTTTGTAATGTACGGAGGGAGTCCTACAACTTCTGAATAATATCCGAGAGGTGTCGGTGCAAGCCCCATATCAACGACATTAGCACCGCAGGAACGAATACCTTCTATCAGCGATTTTGAGAGCGATGGAGAATGAAGCCTTGCATCGCGGCAAACAGTTATCCAGATTTCTGAAGGCTGCTTTTTAGCTTCTTTTGCTAAAAATTGAACAAAGCCGCGGCCTGTATAATAGAAAAGTTCTTCTGTTATATCATCTCCGTAAATTCCTCGTATATCATTCTTTCCAAATGCTGAATCTTTTAGCATAACTCCTCCTTAAATAACTATAGTATAATAATAACATGGATAAACATAAAAATTTAATTTTTGTACTACCGGCGCTTACCGGAACTTTTATATTCATTGTTATTCCAATTTTCTGCTCTTTTGCATTAAGTTTTACAGAGTGGGATTTATTGAATGAGATTAAATTTGTTGGACTGGATAACTACAAAAGTATTTTATCAGAACCCGAATTTCTGCAAATTCTTTTAAACACTTTTGTTTATGCTATCTCAACAACTATTTTTGCAGTCATAATCCCTTTATTGATTGCAGCTGCATTAAACACAAAAATCAGAGGCTGTGAAGTTTATAAGACAATCTACTTTCTTCCGTTTATAACTCCTGCTGTTGTATTAGCAATCGTCTGGTCGTGGATTTTTGACCCCAATATCGGAGGGATAAATCTTCTTTTTAAAACACATTTAAACTGGTTATTTGACACGCACCTTGCTATGCCTGTACTTATTTTTGTATCTGTTTGGAAGCTTATCGGCTATAATGTTGTTTTATTTCTAACTGGATTTTCGACAATAAACCAAAATGTTTACGAGGCTGCAAAAATTGATGGTGCAGGTGCTAATGAAACTTTTTGGGATATAACACTTCCGCTCTTGAAACCTACAACATATTTTGTAACTCTGGTAACGGCAATTTCGTCATTCCAGATTTTTGATTTAATCTATGTTATGACGTCAGGCGGCCCTGCAAATTCTACAAATGTTATAGTCTACTCAATATATAAATACGCATTTGAGTATTTTGATATTGGTAAGTCCTGCGCTTTAGCCTATATTCTGTTCGGGATAATTTTTGTTTTAGCTCTTGCTCAAAAACAATTCCGCAAAGGCTAAGTATGTTCAATTTTCGTTAACAATTTGCAGATAAAATTCACTATTATTTTTAATATCCAAAATACAATTTTGTAATATTTTTTATATCTTTTATTACTTTTTTATTCTTCATAAAACCACCTCGTTAATCTACTATAGAACAATATTTGTTATTATAAACTATCGATATATTATTGTCAAGAGTATAAAATTAAACTATGGACGAACAAAAAATATTAGAGAATTTTGGAATAAATTTCAAACATTACAGAAACAAAGCAAAATTATCGCAAGACGATGTAGTAGAACTTACCGGCTTCAGCAAGTCTTACATAAGCAATGTTGAATGTGCAAAGCACAATCTTTCTCTTGTGAATGCTGTTAAATTCGCAAATGTTGTTAATAAAACTGTTGATGAAATGATAAAAGATTTGTAAACTTTATTTACCTATTTTAAAATCAGCGCTTTATCATCAAAGTAATTCAATTTCATTGCCTGTTTAACTTCTGCTAAAGTATTTGCAGCAACTTCTTTGGCCTTACCGGTTCCATCAACAAGAATATCGTAAACTGCACCCATATCCTGTTCAAACTCTTTTCTCTTAGTTCTTATTGGTTCAAGTTCTTCATTTACAATACTGTTTAAAAATCTTTTAACCTTAACATCCCCGAGCCCGCCTCTCTGGTAATGCTCTTTAACCTCGTCTAATGAAGCGTAATCATTCCAGTATTTTTCAAAGTGTTCCGGTTTGCAGAATGCATCCAGATAAGTAAATACCGTATTGCCTTCAATATGCCCCGGATCAGTAACCTTAAGATGAGTCGGATCTGTATACATACTCATAATCTTCTTCTGCACATCCTCTGCCGTATCAGAAAGATAAATACAATTACCGAGTGATTTGCTCATTTTAGCTTTTCCGTCAATGCCCGGAAGCCTCATACAAACTTGATTATCAGGAAGAAGAGCTTTTGGCTCAATTAAAACATCTTCGCCATAAATATGATTAAATTTTCTAGCAATTTCTCTTGTCTGTTCTATCATTGGAAGCTGGTCTTCCCCGACAGGTACAGTATCTGCTTTAAAAGCTGTTATATCTGCTGCCTGACTAATCGGATAACATAAGAATCCGACAGGAATACTTGATTTAAAATCTCTCATCTGAATTTCAGATTTTACAGTCGGATTAAGCTGCAATCTGGCAAGAGTTACCAGATTCATATAATAAAAAGTTAATTCGGTTAACTCCGTAACCATTGATTGAATAAATATTGTTGAAATATCAGGATTTAAACCGACAGACAAATAATCAAGAGCAACCTCCATAATATTTTGTCTTACTTTATCAGGATTATCAAAATTGTCTGTTAATGCCTGCGCATCAGCAATCATTATATAGATATTTTTATAATCTCCGGAATTTTGCAGCTCTACTCTGCGCTTCAAAGAGCCCACATAGTGCCCTAAATGCAGTCTGCCGGTTGGTCTATCACCTGTTAAAATCGTTTTTGCCATAAAAATATCTCTCCTTTAGTCTGTTTAACCATAATGGCGGCACTTTGTCAATAATCGCTTCATTTTATCAAATATTGCATGAAAAATTGTTTTGTACTTCGCACACTCAGGGTCAAGAAGATATAATTTACCTTCTTTAGACATACCCAGCTGAAAAACATCTCCGTCCAACAAATCATATGGTCTTAATCCTGCTGCCTTTATCATATCTTTCATAATCGAAACAAACCCTTCACTCAATCCGTGCTGAAAAAGTTTTTCTTCGAAGTAATAATGAATTTTACCGGCTTTGCCATGTTTATAAATGGTAACATCAAAACTCTGCACAGGCCTGTTTAGCGGGAAATGATTTGTTTCTGTAAGTTTCAAAATATTGCCGTCAGAAGTTTCAAATACAACAGCAGATGAGCCTCTGCCCAGATATTTTGAAACTTTTATATTTGAAAGTTCTTCATTTTTACTCACATTTTTTAGAAAGATATCAAGACGCGTTTCTGCTGCAGAGATTCTCTTATCAGATTTTTGACATTCTTGCAGTGCTCCTGTTAAAGTTAACGGTCTTTTATATACAACTTCATTAGTAATTTCCATATCTGTGTTAAAAGCCCTAAAAATTAAAAATTGCTATTTTTATTACACAATGTAAAGTTTAGACAAGTGATTTAGGAAATAAGTCCTGATAAGCATTAGGATTGTTCTCATCAGCGTACCGGCATTTTCTATACGAAATATTTTCTTTTATCCATGGGATTAATTTATCATAAACTTCTGAGGTCATTTTTGTAAACATTTCCGGCTCTATTAACGGCAGGGTATTTGTTATACGAAAATTTTCTTCAAGTTTTTCTTTAAGTACAGCTTCCGGCTTTTTATACTCTCGGCAATATTGTTTAAATAAACCCTCATTCAGCTCCCGCCTTTCTCTAACAATATTCTTCAAGCTCATAACAGGTTCGTCAGGAAAAATATCCCGCCCGTCATTAAAACTTCTGTAAATTGCAAGCGCAACTTCCGGACTCTGCGGTAATTCTATTTCAATAAAATTTGATAAAATATCCTTATTTTCAGAAGTCATATTTAACGCAAATGCCGTTTGCAGGAGCGGACGCATTACTGCTTGAAACCCTACCGGCCTAACTATATTTTTATTAATAACATGCATTAGTGATTGATTTGCAATATACAATGTCGGTTTATATTCATTAAAATCCTGAACAGGATAATATTTACCGTCTTTACAAACTGTATAAGCAAAAAATAACGCAACTCTTACATCCTTTGTAACATCAAGATAATTGGTTGCAAATTCATAGTGCTGGGCAACCGCATCTAAATCAAATTCAAAAAAGTGCCCCATCACGCTTAGTCTTCTTAAGAGTGTATAGTAAGGCGTCTGCTTAAAGAAAAGCTTAAACTCCTCTCTTTTAATATATTCAACACAATGCATAATTTCATTATTAACAATATTCGGACGCAAATAACCCGGAAGCATTTGCTTATGATTAAAATTCTGACCTCTGTATAAGCAGGGTTCTGCCTCGCGGCCAATAATAATTTTTGCACTGCCATCAAAATCTTGCACAAAAAAACCCTTTTTAGTAAAATCCTCTTTGCGGTAAAACATCAATTTTTGAGCTATACATTTAGTCATCATAATTGAAATTAAGTCACCGGCTGTATCAAAAGTCATAGGGGAAAGATCAAATCCTTCCTCTTCCGGCACAATAATATAACAGTCTTTATTTTTTTTATAATTATAAAGATTTTGAACGAGAAATACTATACGTTTTAATATTGAAAACTTTTTAATTTCAGCCCTTCTGTAAGCATTCTTCCAATGCGCATAACCTAAAAACGCATCTATTTCATTTTCAATATCTTGAATATATCCCGCAATATTATCAACATCAATAAATTTCACCAATCTTTTTTTGGAATAATAAGCTACGGTTTCCATTAATTTGAACGTCGCATAAATACACATATTAATAGTGAAAATTAACTGAGGGAATGTTTTATTCCTATGTTGTTCAAGCAAAATCAAAATCTGGTTTAAATCTCCTTTAGACCAGCCATTCAATTCTTGATTTATAAAGTTAATAGACTTAAAAATATCTCTGTTATTGGTGATAAGCTTAAGTATTAAATCTACAATCATAGGTTCTTTTTTAATAGTGAATGCATAACTGCCAACATTAATATTTAAAGAGATTTCCGGAGGATCCATTAAAGAAAAGACTTCTGCAATATTCTCAATATTTTTATTACACAAAAACTCATCAATAATAGAACACTTATTCCGAACCATTTGTTTTATATTTATAAGGTATTGGAAAAATTCATACAAAGTTAATTGCAAGAAATTAAGCCCTTCTGTCTGCAGCTCTTTTGTCTTTATTTTTTCTAAAACAAAATTTAGACCCAATAATGCAGCTACAGTACAAAAAATCAGAATAGCAGTAAAAATATATTGTTGCATTCCCTCTAACAATTCTCCTATAAACTTTCTCTATATATCTGATAATTTCTTATATCTCTAAAATTCCAGTTTATCCCCCTCTTAACAATTTTTGCAGGATTACCAGCCAGAACAACATTCGGCTCTTCAAATTTCTTTGTAACAATACTTCCCCATCCAATTATTGAATCATCTGAAATTTTAGTATTTTTGCCTATTTTTACGTCTTTTCCAATCCATACATGCCTGCCTATTTCAATTTTATCGCTATAGTTAAGAGCATTACCTTCCAGATCAGTAACTGTATGGACATCAGTACACCAAATATCTATTCCCCAGGAAATCATGCAATCATCCCCGATAGAAATAGATGTACCGCTCTCCTGTAAAAACAATCTTGCCCCGCAAACAATAATATTATCGCCAATCTCAATAGAACAATTATCAGCATCTCTTTTTACCCCCGGCGTAAGCGTATCCTCCGGCGGATTTCCTATATTTATAGTCAAACCGGTCAATCCGATTGTATCATTTACCGGATAAAAAATCTTACCGAGATTTATAGTGTTGCAGCTTCCGTATACTGCAATTAACAAGCCTTTCTGGGTTTTAAATTTTTCCGGATTTTCTACTTTAAGTCTTACGGTATTATTCTCTCCATGAAGCTGTATAAAACTTATATTTTCAGCCTCAATCTCTGTTTTGTCAGGTAATTCTAATATAATTTTATTTGTCATAATTTTATCCTCCACAAAAATTATATTTCCTGAGAGTTACTATCAGTCAAGTATTACAACTAAAATAAACTTAATTGTTCTGATTTGTCTTTTTCCTTATAAACTTTCTCAAACTTACTTAAATTCAATAAGTCATCTTTTATTTTTTCCAGAAATGGTGAAATTTCTAAATTTCTATAAGCACCAAGCCACATTCGTTTTTCTGAATGCGTAAGGTATAAGCGGTCTTCTGCTCTTGTCATACCAACATATAAAAGACGCCGCTCCTCCTCAATTTCATCAGGAGTTTTTGCTCTGTATAACGGTAATATTTCATTCTCCAGACCGGCAATAAAAACGCATTTAAACTCCAGCCCCTTAGAAGCATGCAGCGACATTAATGTAATTCTGTCCGCACGCTTGTCCAGTATATCTGCTTCCGTTAAAAATGATATCTTGTGAATGAAATCATTCTTATCATTACTTTCTTTTGCAAGTTTAAGAAGATAATTCAGAATATACCTGTCAATCTTCTCGCCAAGAATTTCTATTTGCTCAGAAACGGGCTGCAAATCATTAAGTTTCTTGAGTATCTCTTTTATATCTTTTCGTTCACATAATAAATCATTCGACAATTTAACAAAAGGCATTCCGGATCTTTTCAAAGCTTCTGATATTGGAGGAAGCTGTGAGGATGTTCTATATAAAATTGCAAAATCTGAGAACGAATAATCTTCATTTTCTCCGCCGCTTCTTGCTGAATCTATGGAGAAGAAACTATGCCCTCCTATTAAACTCTCAATAGTGCTTGTAATATATTCTGCTTCTGCCTTATCTGTAGGCGCTGAATGTATCGTAATCTTTTCGTGCGGTTTATCAAATGCTGATACAATATTAAAACAATTAATCATCTGGTTAGACGCACTAACAATACTATTTGTAGAACGGTAATTATTTTTTAGATTTACAATTTTTGTATCTGGATAATCTTCTGTAAAAGAGTTAAAGAACTTAGCATCTCCTCCTCTAAAGCCGTATATAGCTTGATTAGGGTCGCCGATTACAAAAATATTACCATCCGACGGCACCAGCATTCTGATTAACCTGTATTGATTTTCATCAATATCCTGATATTCATCTACGGATACATACCTGAATTTTTCACGATACCTGCAAAGAAGCTCCGGATTTTCTTCAAAAAGCTCAAGTGTAAGAGTAATTAAATCATCAAAGCTCAATGCTTCCTCATCCATTGTTAAAGCTTTTTCCTCGTCTGACATAACCCTTATTTCTCTGTCCAGATTTTCCCTAAGAACACTAAAACAAAGAGAATGGAATGTATGAAGATTTATTTTATCAGAAGCCTCTCCCAACAATTTTGAGAGTCTGTTTCTCATTTCTTCAGCTGCTCTTCTTGTAAAAGTTATACCTAAAATATTTTCAGGCATAATCCCCTTATTATTTATTAAATAAGCAATTCTGTGTGTTAAAACGGTAGTTTTACCTGACCCGGGACCCGCAGCGATTAAAAGTTGATTTGAATTTTCTATTACCGCAGCTTCCTGATACTCATCCAGTCCCTTTTTCTTAGGAGGCTTTTCGACAACAGAAGTTTTTTCTACAGCTGCTTCCGCCGGCTTAGGAATATCAATATTAAGCTTTAGGTTTACAAACTTTTTTTTTACAAGTTCACTATCTTCAAAAAGTCTTATAATTCCATATTCACCATCATACCCCGCCTGCTTAATAACTTTTCCTTCTCTAAGGCGTGATACAGCTTCACCCAAAAGTGTAGATGACTTTTTAAGTTCATCAACAGGTACTTCTCTAAGAATTGATAATTCCGACCCGAATTTAGAGGTAAGACGCTCATATTCAGCAGAAACACTCTTAGAAGCAGTTCCAACGCCTAAAATTTCAGCAAGAATTTCCTGCAAAGGTACAAGACTAAAAGTTTGTCCTGCCGTTGCAGGCGGTGTAATTATTTCTTTGCGGTCAGAAAGCTCGTTAACTCTGTAAGAAACCCCTATTGTAAGAGGTTTCCCGCAGACCGGACAAATTCCATTTAATGCTTTTGTTTCTTCCGGCGTCAAACAGACATTACACTTTCTATGTCCGTCCTCGTGATACTTTCCTTCTTCCGGAAAAAATTCAACAGTTCCGCAATAGCCATCACCCGTTTTTAAAGCATTCATGATTGAATAATAATCAGGTTCCTTAGTAAAAACAGTAGCTTCTCTGGCTAGTTTTGAAGGGGAGTGGGCATCAGAGTTTGAAACAAGTCTGAACTTATCTAATTTTGATACATGCCAGTTCATTTCTGGATCAGAAGAAAGCCCTGTTTCAACTGCAAAAATATGTTCTGAAAGGTCGCCGTAACAATCCTCTATAGAATCAAAACCTGATTTTGAGCCTAATACAGAAAACCATGGTGTCCAAATATGAGCCGGAATGATATAAGAATTTTCACCTGCTTCAAGAACAGTTTCCAGAAGATTTCTTGAATCAAGTCCCAATATTGGCCTTCCATCGGATTTTATATTTCCAATAGTTTCAAGTTTCAGACGAAAGTTTTCTGCTGCTTGTAAATCAGGCACAAAACAAACATGATGCACCTTTCTTGTCTTATCCCATTTTTTATAAATCGTAGAAATTTCAACGCTCAAAATAAATTTTACAGGTTCGGTTCCTTGAAAAATTTCTTTTTCGATTTCCGGTTTAAGTCTAAAAGTTCCATTTTCTGAAGGTACAAGCTTCTCTTTTATTTCATTAAACCAGGCCGGATGTGTAAAATCTCCGGTAGAAATCAGACTAAGTCCTTTCTTTTTAGCCCAGAATGCAAGTTCTTCTAAATTACAGCTCTTACTAGTAGCACGCGAGTATTTTGAATGTATGTGTAAATCTGTATAATAAAGCATTGTGATAGATCTCCATGTACAATTTATTATACCAGATAAATAATATTTATATTTATTTTAATTAATAATAAGTTCTGTACTGATGACTTATTAAATTTTATTGGTAATTGCTATCAATTGCTTGTTCTCGCATAATACACTATACCTGAATAAAATTAAATTCAAATATTCAACAAGCTGAACCAAGTTTTCAAGCTCTAAGTTTTTGCCGTCCGAGTATCAAAATGTAGAAAATAAATCCAACTCTAATTTCAGTGCAGTAAAATGTGCTGTTTTTACTAAAAAAGTGACTTTTAGAGATTTTCTAAAAGTCACTTTTTAAATTGGTTGCGGGAGCTGGATTTGAACCAACGACCTTCGGGTTATGAGGACAGCCTCGGGTTGCCCAACCCAAAATGCTTTTTCACGATTTACCACGACTTGGCACTAATTTTTATGAGAATTTATCTTGTTTCACCAAGTTGATTATAATTTGTTAAACTCATGTGTAGCAGAATGTGTTGCTATATAATGTAAAAATATATTTAGAATCTGACTTATCTTTTTAATTGTGATATTATAACAATAATGTATAAAATAAAGTCATTAAGGAAGTTAGATAAATCTATATGCGATAGTATAAAAACTAATTGCATAGTTTATAGCATATATGTACAAGTTACAGATGTTAATAAGGCTGCAAAGGAAATTATAAATATAATTCAAAATACCTGTTGGATAAATAATTTATTAGATGAAGATGATATTGAGTCTTATATTAAAAGAGCGGAACCAACAATAAAATATTTAGTTGAAGATATTTTAAACAAGGTAGAAAATGAGGTTACATCAGATTTTGGGCAATATCTTGTTTCTAATATTTCACAGGTAACTCTTAAAGACAGCCTTAACCATGAAAAAATTCCTCTAGCTGAATTATGGAAAGAACAAACAACGGGAAATCCTGGTTTTGATTTTCATTCATTTAGCCCAAATGATTTATTAGTATATGGGGAAGCAAAATATAATGCTACAAATAACCCATATACAGTTGCAATCAATCAAATAAATCATTTTATTGATATTGAAAAAGATATACAGGAATATACAGATTTAAAAAGGATATTTTCAAAAGTAACTTCAAGACACAAGAATAATAACCATAAAGCATTTGTTGCTGCATTTTCTTTAAATGCAAAAGATAATGATGAAATATTAGCAAAAGCTATTAAACACAATGAATTGTGTAAACTTATGAATTATCCTGAATTATATATAATTGGGGTAGAAATATGCCAATAAGAAAAATCATTAAGACTGAAAAAGAAGCAAGTTCGTATATGTTGGAAATTATTGATGATATACATAAAAATGGACCAACTAATGCAATAAATTTAGAAATGCTTGCGTATATAAAGCATTTTTACCCTAGTATTTTTAAACAAAAAGAGAATTTGTTATTATTAGAAATGGGATTATTTTATAAACCTTCTACTACCTTAACTTTAAAAGAAAAATTGTATTCTATTTTTGCAGAAGTTATAAAAGAAAAGACTAACAAAAATTATACTCCTGTTCAATATAGTATGGATACCAAAATAAAAAATAACAAATTTTTCTCTTTTTCGGCTCCGACTAGTTCTGGGAAATCTTTTTTATTTATGCAATTAATAAAATCTTGTCAAAAAGACATTGTTATAGTGGTTCCGTCAAGAGCATTAATCGCAGAATACACTCATAAAATTTTAAATATTGTAAAAGAAAATAAAGAAATTCTTGTATTACAATTTATAGAAAATATAAATATAAAACACACAAAGCGAAGAATATTTATTGTAACTCCCGAGAGAGGTAAAGAATTATTTGCTTATCATGCAGATTTTGATATTGAAATGTTTTTATTTGATGAAGCTCAAATATCAGAAGAACCTATTCGAGGTATGAAATTTGATACTTTTGTACAAAGAGCTGAAAAAATATTTCCAAATGCAAAAAAAATATTCGCACACCCTTTTATTAGTAATCCAGAAGCCCAATTATATAGAAATAAACTAACAGAGAATTGCTTGCAATCAAAAGTTTACAATCAATATTCAGTTGGTAAAATCTACATGAGTTTTATTCCTGAACTAAACACTTTTTTTTATGCCCCACCACAGGGAATGAGAAGAACTTTATTACATAGGGCAACCACTTTTGACCCTATTACACATATTCTAAGTAACAATGGGGCAGTATTAATATATACTTCAAAATCAGGAATTTATTCTCATGATTATTTGAAAAAATATAGGAAATACATAGATATGTGTCCTAAACTTGAAAATCCAGAGGCTTTAGATTTAATTAATCAATTAAAAGAATACATTGGGTCTAATAACAAAGAAAAACTTTCTAAATTAATAGAAATGATGGAAAAAGGTATAGTTATTCATCATGGTTCAATTCCTTTAAAAGGAAGACTTTTAATTGAAAAATTTGTTAATAATGGTTATGCAAAAATATGTTTTTCTACTTCAACACTATTGCAAGGTATAAACATGCCATTTGATGCAGTGTGGATTGATTATTACCGTTTTGGAGATAGTGATAAAGACATATTAGCATTAAAAAATCTTGTTGGAAGAGCTGGTAGAAGTAATACTGAAAATGAGTTTAATTATGGGTTTGTAATAATAAATGATAGTAGCAGAAGAAGTTTTTTTAAACGTATTCGACAAAATGTTTTCATATCCGAAAAATCATTATTAGAAACAACCGATATAAACACCATTGATGAAGATTTACAAGATATTGTAGAAGCTGTAATTAATAATACATTTGATGATACACTTCAAATTACTCAAAAGCAAAAAGAAAGGTTAGAAAAACCTGATATTATTCCTCACATAGAATTTGTACTGGAAAAATTAATTAAAGAGAATAATGAAGCAATAACAGCGGAAGAATATTACGATATTGAAAGTTCAGAAAGACAAAAGTTAAAAGATGCGTTTAAAGAAATATATTGTAAACATTTAAGAAGAAATTCTTTAGAAACTAACGAAGAACGAATATTAAGTGCAAGTTTACCAATTTTATTATGGCGTATTCAAGGACGCTCATTTAAACAAATTGTTGCTAATAGATTTTTGTATATAATTCGAAATAAAGAAACTAGCACATTAAAAAAACAACTTGAAAATAATGAAATAACTTTGGAAAAGTATAATGAAACTATTAATAAAATGGAATTAATAAAAACTCCACAAGCTCAAACAATTCCAAATAAATCAGTTGGCTATTTCCCTTTATATGGTTTTAAGGCTAAATTAAGTGATTTTGATTATGATTTATTGGTATATGATACATACGATTATATTGACAAAGTTATTTCATTATCTTTGAGTAATCCTATATCTGCGGCTTTTAAGATTTATTATGAACAGACAAAAAAACAAAAAGCTTTGGCACTATCAAATTATGTACGCTATGGAACGAATGATACCCAAGAAATTTTACTTTTAAAATATGGCTTTAATTTTGAAGATATAGAATGGTTAAAAGATTATATAACTAAAATTGATGAAAACGAAATCGTATTTAATAATAAAATTTCTGACCTTGAACCACTAAAATATGAAGTTATACAAAGATACATTTATTAATTTCTATGTATATATCTCCTCCATTTTCTCCAATTCCTGCTCGGCAAAGTCTTGAACTACATGCCCGTAGATGTCGTGGGTAATTTTTATACTTGCGTGTCCGAGTAATCTTGATACTACTATTGGTTGTACCCCTCTTTCTAACATTCTTGTTGCAAATGTGTGTCGTATTGCGTGAACATTGCGTGGTGAAATTTCTAATTTCTTTTGTAATCTTGTGAATATATCTAAAAAAGTTCCTGCATCCGTAAAATATCCGTCTTCTCTTGGAAAAACTAAATTGTAATTATAATAATCTTTTCCAATTCGTTTTCTTAATGCCATTTGTTTAATTTTATATTCTCTTAGGTCTTTCATTAATGGTCGTAAAATTTTGATTGTGCGTGTAGAAGTTTCCGTTTTTGTATTATATACAAACCCTAATATAGTCTTGTTATCTGCTCGCTTATCAAAATTTTTATTTCGTTGTACCTGTTTATTAATTCTAACAGTATTTTTCTCAAAGTTCACGCAATCCCAAGTTAAACCCAACAACTCACCTGCTCTTAAACCTGTATAAAAATCAAACTTTATAGCCATACCGTAGTAATGATTTGGACATTCTGCGATAATTAAATCTTGTTCTTCTTTGGTAAATACTTCCACTTCCTTTTTGCCTTCCCGCCTTAATTTAACAGTAAGCAAAGGGTTTCTAATAATTATCCCCTCTTTAAGTGCGTAATTTATTCCACTGCTTATGACTAGAGGTATATTTTCTACAGTTTTTGGAGCAAGTCCACCTTTTCCATTTAATCTGCCGTCATTATAAAGAAATTTATAAAATTCTCTTATATCATCACCTGTTAAATTTGCAAGTGAAATATCTCCGATATGTGGTTTAATATGTCGTCTAATAATCATTTCATAACTTTGGCTTGTTGAAGTTCGTAAGCTATCAATAACAGAGCCATAAAACCATTTGTCAAAGAATTCTCCGACTTTTAAACTTTTTGGACTGATATCAATACCGGCATGATGTTTTTCCATTAAATCTTTAAGCAATAATCTTACTTCTCGTTCTGAATTACCTGTACAAGATTTGAATTTTCTATTACCTTTTGCGTCATAGCCGATTTCAAATTTCCCTTTCCATTTCCCGCTACGAGTATCTTTATAAATACAGCCTTCGCCGTTACTTCTTCGTTTTGCCATTATGCAACCTCTCTTTCTTCCTTCACAAAATTATAAAAAGTGTTTGTTTTTAGTTTTAATAATTCACAAGCCTTTTTCGCTGTAATTTTGCGACAAGACCAATCACTATAAACTTCTTGCCAGTTATCTGGCTTTTGAATTTTCTTCCTGCCTTTGTATTTGCCCTCTTTTTTTGCAACCGCTATACCGTCTTTTTGTCGTTCTAAAAGATTTGCACGTTCAAATTCATAAATCGCACCAAGCATTGTAACCATTAACTTACCTGCAGGCGTACTTGTATCTAATTTCTCTTTTATGCTTATGAGTTTTACTTTTTTATTTTCAAGAATATCAATGATATTGAGTAAATCTTTTGTACTTCTTGCAAGTCTTGAAAAATCTTTGACATAAACAGTGTCGCCCTCTCTAACATAATCAAGCATATTTTGAAGTTCGGGGCGGTTTGTGTCTTTTGCACTTCGTTTTTCTGTAAAAACTTTAGCAAATTTTAAATCTTTCATTGCTTCCATTTGGCTTTCGTAGTTTTGTTCTTCTGTACTTACTCTGATGTAAGCAAAGTTAAATCCTTCTGTAGTCATCGTTTCATCTCCTTTTGTTGTGACTTTTGCATTATTGGATATTAATGTTTGATTGTAAAGACTTCCGCAAATATTTATTTAAAAATTAAAAAATCAACCTTAAACAAATACATTTCAAACGGTTTCAAAATGTTGTTTTAAACCATAACCTATTTAAAGACATTTCTTAATCAAGTTTTATCAAGCTGATGATTTAATGCACGCATTCTCCGAACATATTTTGAAAGATTATAATTTTATATGGAATAATACCTCTTTGTGGTAAAACTTTTCATCATTAACCATACAGTTAGCTCAAATAAAATGATAAAAATGAATTCCTGTGCCAGAACTGTGTAATAAATTTTGTGAAAAATCTCGTTAAAAACAGTTGTTCACTACCGATATGATTGAATTATAGAGGTTTTGGGTATGGGCATTGGTCAAATACAAATTTTATATATTTTTATTATCAACTAATAACAATATCGGCTAATCTATACCCATATCCCTTTTATCTCTATTATTAAGAATTACACATGTATTTTTACAGTATGCTGAAACTTAATCTGCGGGCAATCTAAAACGGCTGTCATGTCGGTTATTATTGTGAAAATAAAGACCGTCTTTTTGTTTTATTGAAATTCTGCACATTTTCTTTAAATCAAACTGGATTGTATTTGTAAAATCTTCTACAAATCTTAGAATTCCCGATTGCCTTGCCACATACTGTAAAAAATATAGCGGGTCTGTATTTGTAATATCGTAAGCTCGTGAACTATCATTACCAAATTTTTTAGTTATACTTTCAACTATTTTGTTCGAAATTCTTTTTTCTTGCTCTGTATAAACTATAAAAATATGTAAATGTGGTGCGACTGTTTCCGGCGATTCAAATAATTTAATCTTTGAAACAGCTTTTCTTATAGGACGACCTTTTTTGCCATTATGAAATAATACATATTCGCCAAATCTTAAACTTAACTGACTTACACCGAACAGACAAGCAAATGGTATTTTTGTTCTTTTGGCAAATCTATCCATAACCATTTTTAAACGGTTTGCCTCACGTTCCGCCTCTTTCATAGTCCTAAATTTGATTGAGTGTTCTACATTTATAAACCTAATATCCATAATTTAATCTCCTTCTTTTGTCTCTCTTTTAAATTTAACTTTTTACTGTTGGCTACAGCCCATTTTCTATAATCGCTGTAAATAAGATACTTTCTTCCTAGGTTATCTTCTTTTAGCAAGCTGTTAAAAGTTTTGTTTTTATCTAACCATTCTTTCATTTTTACATTGGAATAAATGTTTATAAGTTTGGATAGTGCAAAAACAACTTGATGATATCCAATGAGGCTGTCATTTTTAACATCTTCTGATTGAACCCATTTAATTTCTCTATCTGTGTTTTGAATTCCGAATAAATTAGTTGGGCTGTCTCTATGGTCAACTTTTCCTCTCGTGTCTGGTTTGTGGTTTTTATGTGTTCTGTGGTAATAATTTCCATTAATCATAATTCTATTACCCTTCCTACATTTCTCATTACCCATTCATTAAAATCATTGGCAAGTATGTATTTTTTACCGCCGATTTGAATTACCGGAAAATCTTTAGTTTTACATAGTTTGTAAACAGTATTGATACCAATTTTAAAAGTTTTCGCGAACTCTTTAACGGTAAACATATTGGCATAAATTCTGCCTTTACAGTTTTGCCTGATGTCTTCCATAGTATCAAGCATTCTTAAACGGTTTGGTGGCATACGATTCTGCATAAAATTTTCTCCTTTCTTATTTGTACCGTATTAATAACCGACACTTAGACAGAAAGGATAATAATTATTATTTTTTACATTAACTAAATATTAGCGAGCATAATATTCTATGTTACTTAAACCTCTCTATCCAAGGTGACCTCTGTTTGATAACCGAGCATGAAGTCAAAACTGCTGGGGAGTATTTAAGTAAGGGAAACACTCAAAAATCTAATATTCAGTTTTCAATCTACAATTTGTAGTCACATCTTAACAACTTTAAAATCATTCGTCAAGGGGTACAATACCCGAAGGCTATTTGTGAAAATAATCTGAATATTTAGTAGGCATAATGTGTTCGATGTAAATTTAGAGCTTAATAAAATTTTACAAACAACACAAAACGTGTTGCTAACATAGTTAAAAACCATATCGGGTAAGGATTTGATGTTTATTTTCACAATTATTTTTACAATTTTTTGGGTTTCCCCACCAAAATAGGAGGATTTCTCCCCTGATTTTTAGGGGTTGAGTACCATTCAAATTTTTTGATGTCATATACCTCGATATATTCATAGGGAGATTTGTTTAAATTAGTAATTTCTGTACTGTTATATATAGAATATCTATATTAAACTTGTTCTCTTTTTTGTTTTTCTTTTCCCTGCCAATTAAAAATTAATAGCTTTATGTTGCGAGTTTTCTATTATCGGTATTTTATTTATTTTTGTATCTAAAATTTCTTTTTGTTCTTTAGTAAGTTCATTAATTATGAAATTTTCTAATTTAACTATATTCATATACAAATCAACATCATTATATTTGAGAGCAACCTTTTTTGCTTTATTAATATCAACATAAGCTTTATCAAATTCTTTATTTAAGTACTCTATGTATGCAAGATTATTATGTATTTCACCATGATAAACGGTAGCATAATATGAAGTATCATAGTTATCAAGGCTAGACCTACTCCTAAGTATTTTTTTAGCTTTTGTATAATTCTTATTTAATAATTCAAAATACGCTATTGTAAAAAAATCATTATATTTATTTTCAATTTTTAAGGCATTTTCTTTATTGTTAATCATTAGTAGACATTTTATCTGTAGATTTTTTATGTAATATATTCCTTCTTCGTCTTGGTTATATTTATAAACTTGCTCGATGTAATTAGAAATTACATCTAAGGCTTTATCATATTGCTTATTTAAATATAGTGAAAGTGCTAAATTATAATGAGGTGCATATTTATTAGGGTTTTCTTTGATTGCTATTTGTAAATGTTTTATAGCATCTTCATAATAGCCATTTCTTAATAAATATAATCCGGAATTATTGTGATTTTTTTGATTATTCATAAACATATTGCGATAATTCCCAAACATAAAATAAAAATTATCAATATCATTATCACATTTCCTATTACTAGATGTTGAGTTAATCAAATTTTCTATATCAACTGGTTTTTCTTTAAATTTAGAAAGGTCAATAGTTTTTAAACCTAATTTTAGAGATTCTTGATAATCACTTAATGCTCCATTGTAATCACCTAAAGCATATTTAATTAAACTTCTTTCGTAAAAAGGCATAGCTTTAGGGTCTTTGTAGCTTATATAAATATTATAAAGCTTTAAAGCTTCTAAGTATTTATCTGATTTATATAAGTTGTATGCGTTATTAAAAAATTTATTTGTACTAAAATTAATTTCTGTTTCTAAACGCCACATTTTAACATCTAATGTATCTAAACTTTCTTGTGCATATACACCTAAAGAAGCAAAAAATAATAAGCTTACAATTAATATGATAAATTTCTTCTTCATAAATTTTCCTATTCTTGATAATCTATATTTACAAAATATGTTCCATTTTTCCAGTTCCCTACAATTCTTCCTTTATGCGTAATTATTCCAGTATATGGATAATTCATGCCTAAATATCTATACTTACCACATTCAATCCATTCCAACAATCTCGGGTGACCTTTTTCAAAATCATGAGCCCTGATATCATAGTTGACTATGTTATAGCAATAATCAGAAGGTATTATACTGCTTTTATTTCTTCCATAAAGATTATGAACTCCCTCAATAATTTGCTTTCTTGAAAGAATTTCTCCAACTTGCAGGGTTGCTAAATATTTCACAATTTCTTCTTCATAACTCATTTTAGATTTTCTCTTTTTATTTACATTGTTTGTTGCAAGATTTATTTTCTGTAAATGAAGTATAAATTTGCTTAAATTTTACCTATCTTGTAATAAATTCTATCAATTAAGTAAATTAAAGTCAAAT
>OKWJ01000063.1_pt1 | contig 161486 bp, 127 predicted proteins | sample 1607121 | NCBI WGS metagenome assembly OKWJ01 (sample SAMN04414080, study PRJEB24778) | human gut metagenome | material: faecal | host: Homo sapiens | reverse complement strand
GTCGTTGTTCGCGACTCATTTTTGGCTTCCCGTCAAACGAGGTTGCGAATTATGATCGCCTCCGACTCTTTTGTCAAATATTTTTTGTGCGTTTTGTCCTTTTTTCTTCTGAATATACTCTAACACCTTGTTTTTATTCTCTTTTTTATTTTCGTTTCACCGCCTCAGAAAACGCACCTGAGCACACAAACCGCCATCTTCACGGTTTGTCAACGTAAGTTCCGCGCCAAGCTGGGCGGTCGCACCGAAATTCCACCTCCGTCCAGTTATCAGCTCTTTGCTCCCGGAATCGACACGTTCCTCAAAGAACATCTCTTTTGCGACATCTTCATTCGCGACAACCTCGACGCTCAGAGCCGCGAACTGGCGACCATCGGCGCGTTGGGCGGCATGACCGGCACTGCTGGCCAGATGAACTTCCACTTCAACGCCGCAATGAACACCGGCACCACACCGGAACAGATGCGCGATTTCGTCAAGGTCATCGAAACGGAGGTCGGAGCCGACTACGCCAAGACGGCTCAGAGCGTTCTTGATCGCATCCTCGCAGAACGCAGCGTCCAGGCGAAGTAACGGGACAGCTCGCCTCATGCAGGCCAGGCTTCAAGCGCCCGCATTGAGCAGGATTGTCTTACCGAGCCGAAAGCTTTCACTACGGCCTTCGGCTCACCAATGGAGAAAAAATGTCAACACAGAACGTCTCCGACTTCGTACATCCGATTCGCTTCGTCGAACGCAGGAAACTGCTTCAGACCGCCGCTGCGGTTGCCGCCGCCGGTGTCTTGCCTGTGGCTGCCGCCTCTGCGCCAAAGAAAATCACGGTCGTCACCGGCAGTCCGCATCGTCGAGGCGCTTCCTTTTTGCTGACCGACGAGTTCATTCGCGGCGCCAAGGAAGTCGGGGCCGAAATCTATCGATTCGATGCCGCCTTCAAGCGCGTCACAGCCTGCAGCGGGTGCGACCATTGCGGTCTGGGCTCGTCGCCGTGCGTCTATCGTGATGACATGTTCGAACTGAACCCTCACCTCATTGACTGCGACCTCGTGGTCCTAAGCACGCCGTTGTATTACTTCGGATTTTCCGCGCAGCTCAAGCTTGTGATCGACCGCTTCTACGCCATCAATAGCCAACTTCACAGTCCTCGCCAGACCGTCTTGCTTGCCGCGGCCTGGAACAACAACGATTGGACGTATACCGCTCTGGAGTCCCATTACGAAACCTTAGTTCGATACATGGGTTGGACCGATGTCGGGCGAGTCGTTGCTACGGACAGCGGCACCCGCGGCATGTGTGAATCAACCGATTTCCCGCAAATGGCATACGAGCTTGGGAAAAAGGTAGGCACTCGTTAAAACCGAGAAAATGCCATGAGGATTGTTTCTTGCTTCGAAACCGCCGATCCTCTGCTCAATTGGACTCGGCGCATGCGCCTTGATGCGGTTCTGCTGCTGCTCTTTTTCGTTGTCATGTACGACCGTCTCACGCAAAACCCACTACATGAAGCCTTGGGCACGGCAAGTCTTCTCATCGTCTGCGCGCACTTGCTTGTTAATCGCACCTGGCTGCGGCAACACTTCGGAGCTTGGTTCGGCACGGCAGTTAGGCACCCACGCCGTCCGTCAGTCAAAAACCGTATCAGCACGATTTCCAACGTCGTCTTGCTTGCGACCTTTGCCGCCTCCTTCATCTCAGGTGTGATGTGCTCGCAAACTCTGTTTGCCTCCGTCACGCCACAGGTTTGGCGCATGGATCTTTCCTATCGAACGATCCATGTGTCACTTTCCATGTGGTTCTTCCTGGCAGCAGCCGTTCACGTCGGACTGCACGCGCAGCTTGTCCTGGATAAATGGGAAACCTCTCTGAGAACTCGAGTTCCCGGGTGGGGGTAGTCGTTTTCGGCAAGTACGGAATTTTGACGATATTGATCGTGTTGTCCGTTCAGATTTGGATTCGGCGCGATTTTGCCTTTCTTCTGATGTGCGAAATGTCCTACATCACGGTCGAGCGAAACGAGCTCTTTTTCGCAATGCCGGTGGATCTGGCGATCTTCTTCTGTGTCGTTGCCGTCGCAGTGCATGCACTCGTCAAAATAATTTTCGGCCGGAACTGAAAAATAAAAAAAGGAGACGAACCGAATTGGCACATCTCCTTTTCCTGGAATTTCGTGGTCGGGGCGGCGGGATTCGAACTCGCGACCCCTTGCACCCCATGCAAGTGCGCTACCAGGCTGCGCTACGCCCCGAACGAGTTGCGCATTATGCGGCATTCGAAAAAAATTTTCAAGTCATTCACCGCATAAGCCGCAAATTTTTCTTTGAGTGTGAGTCGAGAGACGATCTCCTTTCGAATCTGTCTCTTACTTCGTCTTCGTCAAAACAGCCGACAAGTCCTTGAGTTGATTGACGAAATTGGAAACCTTGCCACGCAACAAGGCGTTTTCGGCTTCCAATCGGTCAAAGGCTGCCGCACGTGCGCTTTCGTTAGTGGCCGAATACTGCAAAGCAGTCGCCAGTTCGCTCTGCTTCGACGCCAATTCACCACGAGCCGCCGTCAGTTCTTCATTGAGCTGGGCCAACTGAGCGCGAGCGGCAACGAGCGCTTGGTTGACCTGAGCCAGTTCATCCGTCTTGGCCTGCAGAGCCTGACTCGTCTCCAGAACCTTAGCGACTTCGGCCGACAGCAGCTCTTGAGCGCTTGCCGTCTTCTGACGTTCTTCTGCAAGCTGAGACTGAAGCGACTGAACTTCACCGCGAAGATTCGCAAGCTCGGCAGCCGCTGCGCGATGAATTTCGTCCATCGGCATGGCACCGGATTCGGCCGCAGTGTGAGCTGTCTCTTCGCTCTTTACGGTTTCAGGAGCAGATTCCTGCACGGGCTCGACGACTTCAGGTGCCGGTACAACTACCTCGGGGGCTACTTCGACCTGGGGTTCGGGCGTTACTTCCTGAACGGGCGCAGCTTGTTGCGGTTCAGCCTTCGCTTCTACTGTTTCGGCTTCCTTTGCCTTGCCGGAGTAATCAACCGGGAAAGCCATCTCCTGTTTCAGACGCCCCTTAGCCTGCTCAATGGTCAAGTGTTCGACGTACAGCAGCGTCTTGATGCGGTTAATGAGCGAAATATCCGAAGCGTTGTACATGTGCTTCGGTTTGGAGTCGTCTGCGGTTAACTCCGGAAAATGTAGCTCCCAATAACGCAGAATGTAGGGAGCAAGGCCACACTGTGCAGAGACTTCCTGCAGCGAATAAAAACGACCGGACTGATTGTTGTCGCTCATTTGAACTTTCTTTCTTCTAGACGAGAAAAAAACCGACGAACATGAAAAATGTGCGTCGGTTTTCTGAAATTTTTGATCCGAAACCGCACGCGGCAAATTAGCCCGTAAAGTTTAGCGGATCAGAGCGCTCTTGTTGGCCCGATCAGGCTCCTTCCTGCGGCACAGGCCCGGAATATCCGGCCACAGCATCACGCATGAACGGTGCCGGCAGGAACGTCACCACGCGCCGAGCGCTGATCTCGTAAGGCGCGCCCGTACGAGGGTTGCGACCGGGACGAGCCTGCTTGTCGCGGGTGCTGAACGTCCCGAAGTTCGCGAGCTTGATTTCGCGACCTTCGGAAAGCGCCTGTTGCATCTCGTCGAAAATCGAATCAACCACCTCGTTGGCTTCGGCGCGGGACAAACCAACATGTTCCTTGAGCATTTCAATGAAATGCATCTTCGTAACTGTCGGCATCGTCCCTTCCGTGTTCGGGAACATGGCATCAAGCGAGCTGCTGATTGAGCTTTGATTATCCATCTTTCTTGTTTTTTCAAATTAAATCAAAAGGGTGTCGCATTCTACAGGAAAATTTTCTTCCTGTTATTTGCGAAGCGTCGCACCCAGTTCAGCAAACGCCCGTTCTACTGCCTCAAAAGCCGCTTCGGCTTCTTTTTCGCCAATGGCCTCGGCTCCCTGAGTCGAAAGCGTCAGGCGGAATGCCATGCTCTTTTCGGCGGAAGCTTCGGGACGATAGACGTCAAAGAGATCGAGCGACTCAATGATCATCGCTTCGGGTTTCGTGCGACGGATGCGAGAAACTGCGTCCTGCAGCTGTGCGCAGGTCACGTCATTGGGCACCGTCACGCTGATGTCGCGGTGAACCGGCTGGAACTTGCTGACAGCACGAGCGCTCGGCACGTCGAGTTCGCACAACGGCGCCACTTCGAGCTCAAACACCACCGGGGGCTTGGACAGTTCGTAGGTACGGCACACCTTCGGATGAAGTTCTCCGACAAAGCCAACGCCCTTGCCATTTACGATCACTCGAGCGCAGCGACCGGGGTGCATTGCGGGATGCGTAGCAGCTTCAAAAGTTGCCTTCAGGGGAGCGATCAGGTTTTCAACGTCGCCCTTGACATCGAAGAAGTCCACCGAACGCTTGGCTTCGGCCCAGCAATCTTCGTGAGCATCGCCGTAGACGAGGCCGGCCACATGCATAGGCTGGCGCACTCCCTTCACAGACGTTTCGCTGTCGCCGATTGACTCGTCCGGGAAGAACACGCGACCCAATTCGAAGACGCGAACGTTTTCAGCCTTGCGGTTGAGGTTAAAGCGCAAAACATCGACGAGGCCGCCCAAAAGCTGCGTGCGCATCACAGAAAGCTGGCTCGCGATCGGGTTGAGCAGACGAATCGGCTGTTCGTTGCCGGCAAAGTCCTTTTCCCACTGTTCCTGAACGAAGCTGAAGTTTACGAGCTCCTGGTAGCCGAGGCCGGCAAGAGAGACGCGAAGCGCGTGATTGGAGCGCGTGCCTTCAGCGGGGCAGCGCATAGCGCAGCGGGCAAGCGGCGGCAAATCGGGCAATTTTTCGTAGCCGTACAGGCGAGCGACTTCTTCTACGAGATCCTCTTCGATTTCGATATCAAAGCGATAAGCGGGGCTCTTCACCACAAAGTCCGAACCTTCGCGCGTGAATTCGAAACCAAGGCGCGTAAAAGCTTCGGCCATAAATTCGTCGGAAATATCCACGCCGACGATCTTGCGGCAGCGATCCGGGCGCATGCGAACAACGCGAACGGCCGGCAGATTGACGCACTGATCGTCAATGGGGCCAACGCGGGTTTCCGGGGTACCGCAGATCTCAAGCACGAGCTTGGTAACGTAGTTCATGTGATCCACGTTCGAAGCCCAGTCCACGCCGCGTTCGAAGCGATAGGCGGCGTCCGTCGAGAAGTTGAGCTTACGGCAGCGACCCTGGATAGCCACCTGCTGCCAGAAGGCCGCTTCAATGAAGACGTTGACCGTATCGTCGGTGATTGAGGTCGGTTCGCCGCCCATGATGCCGGCGACGGCCTGAGGACCGGCTTCATCGCACACGACGCCGAAATATTCATTGAGTTCGGGAGTCTGACCGTTGAGCAGTTCAAGCTTTTCGCCCTTCTTGGCCCAGCGAACTGTCACGTCGCCCGTGAGCTTGTCGAGATCAAAGAAGTGCGTGGGACGGCCGAGCTCAAGCATCACGTAATTGGAGATGTCGACCAGAGCGGAAATGCTGCGCTGACCGGAACGTTCCAGACGATCCTTCATCCACTGCGGCGTCGGAGCCTTGGCGTTGAGCCCCTTGATCACTCGGCCGGTAAAGCGACCGCACAGATCCGGAGCTTCGATATGCACGGGTTTGACGCATTCGCACGTCGGCGCCACGGCGTCGAACTTGGGCATGTTGAGCGGGGCACCGGTAATGGCATGTACGTCGCGCGCAACACCGACGATCGACAAAGCGTCGCCGCGGTTGGGCGTGAGCTTGATTTCAAAGCGCTTGTCGTCAAGCTTGGCGTATTCTCGGATATTCATGCCGACGGGGGCGTCTGCAGGCAGAATCCACAAGCCCTGGTGGTCTTCGTTGATGCCGAGTTCACGAGCCGAGCACAGCATGCCGAAACTTTCGACGCCGCGCATCTTGGCCTTCTTGATCTTGAAGTTGCCGGGCAACACGGCGCCGATCGTGGCGCAGGGCACCTTGACACCGGTTTTAACGTTAGGAGCGCCGCAAACAATCTGCAGAAGCTCGGGAGCGCCCACATTCACCTTGCAAACATGCAGGTGATCGGAATTTTCATGATCAACGCAGTCGACAACTTCGGCAACCACCACGCCTTCAAAAGCGGGCGCAATCGTCGAGCAATCTTCAACTTCAAGACCGGCCATAGTCATGGCTTCGGCCAGTTCGTCGCTCGTCAAGTCGGGATTGACGACACTGCGCAGCCATTCTTCGGAAAACAACATTTTTCTAACTCCTCACCGATTATTTGAATTGGCGCAAGAAGCGCAGATCGCCTTCAAAGAACAAACGCAGATCGTCGATGCCATAGCGCAACATCGTCAGGCGTTCAAGACCGGAGCCGAAGGCAAAACCGATGTACTTCTCAGGATCCAGACCGTAATTGCGGATCACATTCGGGTGCACTTCACCTGCACCGGAAATTTCAAGCCACTTGCCCTTGCGCGGACCGCTCGTAAAAGCCATATCTACTTCGACGCTGGGTTCGGTGAACGGGAAGTAGCTCGGACGGAAGCGAACCTTGAGATCTTCCGTTTCAAAGAAGCGACGCAGAAAGTCCGTATAGACACCCTTGAGATCGGCAAAGGAAATGTTTTCTGCAACCCACAGACCCTCGACCTGATGGAACATCGGCGAATGCGTGGCGTCGCTGTCGACGCGGTACGTGCGGCCCGGCGCGATTACTTTGATCGGAGGCGTATGGGTACGGGCGTAGCGCACCTGCATCGGTGAGGTATGCGGACGCAGCGGCAGCTGCATGCCCTTTTCGTCACAACGGTCCACGTAGAAGGTGTCCTGCATGGAACGGGCGGGATGGTTGGGAGGGTTGTTGAGCGCGGTAAAACTGTACCAATCGCTTTCGATTTCAGGACCGTCGGCAACATCAAAGCCGATGGAAGCAAAAATCTCTTCAATGCGCATCCAGGTGCGGATCACGGGATGGATGCCGCCGCGTGCAATGCGACGGCCCGGAAGCGTGACGTCAACCGCTTCGGCAGCGAGCTTGGCCTGCATGGCAACGTCGGCGAGTTCTTCGCGACGGGCGTTCAAAAGCGCCTCGACCTGAGCCTTTGCCTTATTGATAGCCGGACCGCGTTCTCGCTTCTGTTCCGGCGTGAGGCCGGCCAGACCACGCATCAGCGCAGTGATGGCTCCGTTCTTGCCGATGTACTTTGCTTTGGCGTCTTCGAGCGCGGCATTCTGTTGAGCGGCCGCAAAATCGGTGCGTGCCGATTCCACGATTTGCACTAAATCATCCATTTCTACACACCCGGTGGATTTCAATCAATTGTCTTTTCGATACGGTCCTGCGTAAATCTGCTCGACTGCACACAAGCCCGTTTCAACCGTCACATGTTCGTAGGAACACGATACGCAATTTTGGCGGATTTTCGGGAAAAAAAAGAGGCCCGGTCACTTTTCAGCACCGAACCCCTTTTTTTGGATCGAACCGCCGCCCTCAGCAATACTGTAAGCGAACGGTTCTACACATGCTCCCTGCTCGGATTAAGCCAGAGCAGCCTTGGCCTGAGCAACGAGGCTGGCGAAACCGGCCTTGTCAAACACAGCCATATCAGCCAGAACCTTGCGGTCGAGCATCACGCCAGCCTTCTTGAGACCGTTCATGAAGCGGCTGTAGGTCATACCGTTGGAACGGGTTGCAGCGTTGATACGGGCAATCCACAGACGGCGGAACACGTGCTTCTTGTCGCGGCGGTCACGATAAGCGTACTGACCAGCGCGCATAACAGCCTGCTTAGCAACGCGGAAAACGTTGTTGCGACGCAGACGGAAGCCCTTAGCGAGGGCAAGAATCTTCTTGTGACGGGCACGAGCCGTCACGCCACGTTTTACTCGGGGCATCTCTATCCTCTCCTCTTATTAAGCGTAAGGCATCATGCGGTGAATCGACTTGCTGTCAGACTCGTGGATGGTGACCATACCGCGGAGGTGACGCTTGTTCTTCGTCGAACGATGGGTCAGGATATGACGCTTGGTGGCGTGGGCACGCTTGATGGAACCGCCAGCGCGGACCTTGAAGCGCTTGCTCGCAGCCTTCTTAGTTTTCATCTTCGGCATTTGCCGTATTTCCTTATGATTTGTCGGAACTCCAGGCGCGGAAAACTTCGTTCCCGACTTCTTTTGCCCGCCCCGACTTTTAAAAAGCCTGAAGTGCAATTTTCTTGCACTTCAGGGCGTTAAGAGCGTGTGATTATACACGCATTTTTATTTTTTGCGCTTGGGAGCAAGCACCATAATCATTTGGCGCCCTTCAAGCTTAGGCTGCAGTTCGATCTGGGCCTCTTCAGCGAGCTCGTCGCGGATGCGATGCATGATCTGAGCCCCCAAGTCCTGGTGGGCCATTTCACGGCCGCGATAACGCAGCGTGACCTTGGCCTTGTCGCCATCGGCCAAGAAGCGACGCAGAGCGCGCAGCTTGGTCTGGTAATCATTTTCGTCAGTGGCGGGGCGGAACTTAACTTCCTTAACCTGAATCACCTTCTGACGAGCCTTCATTTCCTGAGCTTTCTTCTGCTCCTGATAGCGGAACTTGCCGTAATCCATCAGGCGGCAAACCGGCGGCTGGGCGTTCGGCGCGACCTCAACGAGATCCACGTCGTAGTCTTCAGCCATCCGAAGCGCTTCGGCAGTCGAAACAATACCGATCTGAGCGCCGTCAACGCCCGTCAGTCGAACCTCAGGTACCCGAATCTCACGATTGATTCGGTGATTGCGATCTTGTGCTATGGCACGTCTCCCAAAATAGTTTTTTTACCAACGCGCCTTCGCTAAGGCGCGTTCTGATCAATTGTCGATCAATCGTCCGTGTTCTTGCGTGACTGATCTTCGCTCACCACACGGGCAATAAATTCCTCGATAGGCATGACGCCGAGGTTCTTGCCTCCGCGCGCACGCACGCTGACCGTGCCGGACTGCGCTTCCTTGTCGCCGACAACGGCGATGTAGGGCAGTTTCTGCAAAGTCAGTTCGCGGATTTTATAGTTGATCTTTTGACTGCGCAAATCTTCAATGACACGAATTCCGGCTTCGCGCATCTTTCGTGCAACATCGGCCGCAAATTCGGACTGTGCATCGGTAATGGAGGCCACGGCGACCTGCACCGGCGAGAGCCACACAGGCATTGCGCCGGCGTAGTGTTCGATCAACATACCGATCCAGCGTTCGAGCGAGCCGAGAATGGCGCGGTGCAGCATCACCGGCACTTTGCGCGAGTTGTCTTCGGCAACGTATTCGGCTCCGAGGCGGCCCGGCATTTGAAAGTCCACCTGGATCGTACCGCACTGCCACGTACGGCCAAGACAATCCTTGAGGTGGTACTCGATCTTCGGGCCGTAGAAGGCGCCTTCGCCCGGCAGGATTTCATAAGGCAGACCGCAGGCGTCGAGCGACTCGATCAGAGCGGCTTCGGCCTTGTCCCAAACGGCATCTTCGCCGATACGCATTTCCGGACGGGTCGCCACCTTATAGAGAATGTCCTCAAAACCGAAGGTGTGATAGACGTCGCGCACGATGCGAGTGAAGTCCATGCATTCCTTCAGGATCTGATCTTCCGTGCAGAAAATGTGACCGTCGTCTTGGGTAAAGCCGCGCACGCGCATCAGACCGTGCAAAGCGCCCGAAGGTTCATTGCGATGGCACTGACCGAATTCGCCGTAGCGAAGCGGCAGATCGCGGTAGCTGCGCAAACCAGCGTTAAAGAGCTGGATGTGCCCCGGGCAGTTCATCGGCTTCAACGCGTAGTAGCGGTTTTCCGATTCGGTCGTGAACATGTTGCTGCGATACTTGGCCCAGTGACCTGAACGTTCCCAGAGTGAACGATCGAGCAGCTGCGGCGCCTTCACTTCCTGGTAGCCATTTTCGCGATAGATGCGGCGCATGAACTGTTCGACGACCTGCCACAGCGTCCAGCCCTTGGCATGCCAGAAGATGAGGCCCGGAGCTTCTTCCTGCAGATGGAAGAGATCGAGCTCCTTGCCCAAACGGCGATGGTCGCGCTTTTCAGCTTCGGCAAGCATCGTGAGATAGGCTTCCTGATCCTCCTTCTTTGCCCAGGCCGTGCCGTAGATGCGTTGCAGCATTTCGTTCTTGCTGTCGCCGCGCCAGTAGGCACCGGCCACCTTCATGAGCTTGAAGACCTTGAGCTTGCCCGTGCTCGGCACGTGAGGACCGCGGCACAAGTCCGTGAAGTCACCCTGGCGATAGAGCGAAATGATTTCGCCCGCGGGAATTTCGCTGATGATTTCAGCCTTGTAGTGTTCGCCGATGCTCTTAAAGTAATCAAAGGCTTCGTCGCGCGGCAGCGTGTAGCGCTCAAGCGGGATGTCCTTCTTCACGAGTTCCTTCATACGCGCTTCGATCTTTTCGAGATCTTCGGGCGTAAAAGCGCGTTCGAACTTGAAGTCGTAGTAAAAGCCGTTTTCGATGGCCGGTCCGATCGTCACCTCCGCCGTCGGATACAGCTCTTTAACGGCCTGAGCCATTAGGTGCGAAGTCGAGTGGCGGATCAACTCGAGAGCTTCGGGGTCCTTTGCCGTAATGATGGCAACCTTGGCATCCGTTTCAACGACGTGAGACAGATCGACGAGCTTGTCGTCAACCTTGCCGGCGAGAGCCGCCTTGGCAAGGCCGGCACCGATGGATGCTGCAATGTCGCCCACAGAGAGCGGCCCTTCGTATTGACGAACAGAACCGTCGGGCAAAGTGATGGAAAGCATTTCTATTCCCTTTCGTTTTTAGCGTTGCGCAAATGGCTTCACGCGCGGCCGAAATAAAAAAAAGAGTGCTGACTCTGTGAGCCGCACTCTTTTCCTATTCAACACCCTCGCGCGCCCGCAGACTTACTGTTTGCAGGTCTTCGTCGTTCGTACGATCTTAGACGCGCACATTTGCTAGGTGTCTCCAAAAAATTCTGGTAGGCACAATTGGACTCGAACCAACGACCCCCACCATGTCAAGGTGATGCTCTAACCAACTGAGCTATGTGCCTGAGAGATGCGAACTATACCCGTGCTTTTTCAGGAATGCAAGTCTTTTTTCGAATTTTTCCCAACTTTTTTGCGTGTTTACGCATAAGTTATTGATTTTACTGTAAAACAATTTTTCAGACAAATTTTCTGAAAATGCGAAAAATCGGCATCTTCAACAGTTGACGCTCGTTTCTCTTTTTCGCTGCTTCGTAGTGAAAAAAAAGCCGCCAAGACGAATCCCGACGGCTCTCGGAAACATCAGGCGCGGCGTACGCTCATCACGCCTTTGAGTTCACGCAATTGCGAGAGCGAACGGCGAAGATCTTCCGACGAGCGAATCTCGATCGAGATGCGCATATGCGCGTCCCCCTTCACATTGACCGTGTTCAGACCCGTGATGTTCTGCTTTTCCCGCATAAACACTTCGCTCACATCTTTGAGCAACCCTTGACGGTCTCGCGCCACGATGTAGATATCGACCGGGTAGACCGCTTCGGCCTGGTTGCCCCAGCCCACTTCAATCATGCGTTCCTGATCGTTGGCTACAAGGTTCTTGACGTTGGGGCAGTCAATGCGATGAATCGTAACGCCTCGACCGCGCGTAATAAAGCCGATGATTTCGTCGGGCGGAGCCGGATGGCAGCACTTTGCAAGCTGTGTCATCAAACTGTCGATGCCGACAACAAGCACATTGGACTTGTGGCTCTTTTGCGCTTGAGAGCTTCTCACGAGCACTTCGGGTTGAGGCTCGGGTTCTTCAATTTGTGGCTGCACGGCCTGTTCGAGCGCCTTGAGGCTGAACTCTTCCTTGGCAAACGCCACGCACAAATCGTCAACCGAGTCGTAGCCCAGGCGCTTGGCGAGTTCTTCGAGCTTGACGGCCGTCTTACCCAAACGAGCAAGTTCCTTGTCGAGTCGTTCGCGACCAGCCTGCGTCTGTTCCGCAAGCTTTTGCGCGTTGAACCACTGACGCACCTTGGTGCGGGTGCGCGCGCTCACGGCAAAGCCAAGCTCGGGATTGAGCCAATCGCGCGAAGGTCCGCCCGTCTTTGCCGCCACGATTTCAACGGTTTGACCGGTCTTAATCTGCGTATTGAGCGGCACCATCTGGCCGTCAATGCGCGCACCGCGGCAACGATGACCAAGCTCGGTATGCACTTGATAGGCAAAGTCGATCGGCGTCGCCCCCTTTTGGAGTTCCACCACTCGCCCCTGAGGCGTGAGCGCATAAACGTGATCGTCCTCAAGGCCGGGTTCGGCGGGGGGCGCCACATCGCTCTTCCAATCGAGCAGCTGACGCAACCAGGCCACGCGCTGCTCTTCGGCTTCAGCGCCCTTGTCCTTGTTGGAATTGCCGGTTTCCTTGTAGCGCCAGTGCGCGGCCACGCCAAGTTCTGCAAATTCGTGCATCGCACGAGTGCGGATCTGAATTTCCACGGGACGTCCGTTGGGATCGGTCACCACGGTATGAAGCGACTGATACCCGTTGGGCTTGGGATTGGCGATGTAGTCGTCGTACTCCTTGGAAAGCACGGTGAAGTTTTCGTGCACCAACGACAGCACTTCGTAGCAGTGCTCCACCGTATCAACAATGATGCGCACCGCACGAATGTCAAAGAGCTGATCGAAGCGCAGATGCTTGCGGACCATCTTTTTATAGATGGAATAGATGTGCTTCGGGCGACCGCTTACTTCGGCTTCGATACCGTTGGCCTTCAGCAGCATCTGGATGCGCTCGACGCAACCGCGCATAAAGGCTAAGCGCTGCTCGCGTGTTTCATCGAGCTCTTTGGAAATCTCATTGTAGGTTTCAGGCTCCGTGAAGCGCAAAGAGAGATCCTCGAGCTCCCACTTCATCTGCCAGATACCCAAACGATTGGCCAGAGGCGAATACAAGGCCAGCGTTTCACGACCGTATTCGTCTGCCCCCGGTGCACGCGACTGCGCAAACCAGCGCAGCGTCTGCAGACGGCTTGCCAGACGCAAAACCACCACGCGCAAATCGTGGCACATGGCCAAAAGCATGCGACGAAGTGCTTCAGATTGATAGACAGCACCGCTCTCGCGGTTGTCGGAACGAGCGCGCTGACTAACGTGCATCAGCTGCTCGAGATCTCGCACAAGCTGCAAAACATTCTTGCCGAACGTCTTTTCGATCCAACGATCCGCATCATGGATGCAGTCCGTGACGGAAAAGAGGTAGGCCGCAACGATCAATTCGTCGTCGTTACGGACGCCTTTCAGAATTTCAGCCATGCCATCGGCATGGGCCAGTCGGGGTTCTCCGGTGTAAAGCTTTTGATCCAGATAAAGCGGTTCGACCAAGCTGCGGGCCAACTTCCAGTCCACCGGAGCCGCTTCCCCGTCTGCCTCGGGGGTCTTGACCTCGATGTCTTCTTTGTGCTGCATGTTTCTCTCTTCTTTTCGTTTTGCATGCTCACGGCCTGCGGTGGCATGCAACTGTCTTTCCGAACTAAGTGCGGACAAAAAAATAATATCCGCCAAGGCGTTACATTCTACCGCCCCATTAATTCCGTCAAGGATGTTGCAATCAATCGAAACAGGCAAACACAGGCTGACGCACTTTGGCAAATGCAAACATGGGCCGACCGCGCAGGCAGAACTCGCTCATGCGCTCCCGCCTGCGCAAGCCTTCCGTCAGCCTTTAGAAAAGCTGCCGGTACTGAAGCGAAAGCGAGCCGGACTGCTCCCGATCCGAAGCACGTTCATAATTGCCTGCCAACAGCAGAGTCCAGGCGTAAGGCTCCGTTTTGCCTTCATGGTTTCGGCTCCAGAAGTACGATTTGGAGTCTGAATATCCGCTGCTCGCAAGCTCGATCCCCGCCTGCAGTCGCACGGCAAAGCGCTGCGCACTGTCGTAGGAGGCCGCCGACGAAGCGCTTCCGTCAAACAAACGGCTTTCGATTTCCCAATCGGTATGACCTACAGAAGTACGCATGGAAACACCAAACTGCGGTTTCACGCTCACAAGGTCGGCAACGTCAAACCGCCAACCCGCATCGGCTCCCACTTCCAGGGTTCCCCAGACACGGTTGTCCGCAGTGGTCTTGAATCCTTCACCGGCCACTGCGCCGTCTCTGTCGCTGTCAAAAATCGAACCTTCGTGCATCTTGGCCGTCGTCACGGACAGCTGGGCAAACGGTTCAAACAACATCTTTTCAGTAAGCGATCTTGCCGTAACGCGCGCCACCGCTGTCAAATAGTCGATGTCCACATCCGTGTCCAGACGATGGCCGACGGAACGCTGTTCGGCGTCGCCCGCAGCACGGGAGTACGCCAGCCCCAAACGCAAAGTGAAGTCATCGAAATGTCTTGCTGCCGCCAAAGACACCGTTGCCACGGACATGTCACCCGACGTGCGTTCGATCACGCCTTTGCTGTCGGTGTCGATCCCGGCAAAGGACACGGCCACCGTCGTAATCCAATTGCCGAACATGGCAAAGTCGTAACCCAATGCTCCGGCCGTCACATCCGCTTCGAACCCGAAGTCGCCGCTTCCGCCAGAAAAGATTTCACCGGCCTTAATGCGACCGGACTGGCCGTGTGCCCACCAATGGCCCTTGCCTTCAAAAAGCGACAGATCGTGCGTCATTACCGTTGTGACCGCATCGTGAACCGCGCGTTCGGCCGCCGTGGCAATGCCCGACGTCACCGGCAAAAAGATTGCACCGTCAACCACGTTGGAGTAGGCGTCACGCCCCACGTTTTCTTCCGGCAGCGTATCGAAAATAAAGCTGTAGCCCGGGCGCTGCATCAGAATGCCTTCCTCTTTATCCCGGTCGGCCAGACCTTCCACGTGCCCCACCAGAGCTGAGCCCCGCAGGCCTTCGAAATCCTTGCACCACAGACGCGTGGCGATGTTGTCTTTGATCTGGATGCGAGCGCCGCCGAAAGCGTGAACGTTGCTCGGGTCAAAGTCGCCGATGTCAAATGCCTGTCCGCTCCAGTTGTAAAGAATCAGCTCTGCATCATTCTCGGCAGTGATGCGGCTCTGATCCATTCCGGTCAGAACACCCAGGCTCACGGGATCGCTCGCGAAGCTTTTGGTCTCTTCACTTGTGAAATCCACGATCCAACGACCGTCGTTACCGATGTGGATGCCTTCTTCGGCCGCCTTGTCCTTACTTACATCTTTACCGATCACCACGGAAATTCCATCGACAATCCCGGGATTGGAACTCGTGATCAACGTCGCTCGCGAAAGCGAACCGGTGATGACTTTGCTTGAGTTGAGCACATGGCCAACGGTCCTTTGCAACTCTTCGATGTTCTCACCGTCCGCAAGACTCGAACCAAGAATTAGCGTTCCTTCCCCTGTTACATTGACAGTCCTCTGAACGCTGTCCGTCTCCGGCGCCTGAGGCGATCTGTCGACCGCCTCAAGGTGCCGAACAATCAGCACGCGGTTGATGGGGTTCAAACTCGAATCATCGGATTTGTCGCCGGCGACCGTCACGCTTGCTCCGGCACCCAACTGCAGCGTACCGATACGAAGAAACGTTTCACCGCCCTCTTTGCCGCTCGTTTCACCGATGACCAAATGTCCGGCTTGTGCATCAAACGTTCCCAGATCACCGATGCCGACGTAGTGAAACGCGTTGCCTGTTTCGCTGACGATGCTCCCTTCCTTCATGTCCAAACCACCGACAATGTCATAGGTGGACGGCTGCTCTTGGCTCAAAAAAACGGCGTCGCTGCCACGAATCGCCGTATCGGCCTTGATGAAAGCATTTTTGTCAAAATAGAGAGATACACCGTCTTCAAGAAGAACACCTACGGCGTCCTCAGACTGGCTCAAATCAATGTTTACGTCTAATTCTGACGCGAAACCCTCAGCCCAAAGGTAAACATCCGGAAAGCCATCACGGTTTAAGGCCATGAGACCTACCGTTCCGCTCGTTATCTCTAACACGCCATTTTTGATGAACTCTGTTCCTGTCGTAATACCTTGGTAATCAGCAATCACAGATGGTAAGTCGTGAATTGAATCGAAATTAGTGATTTGGTTTCCGAGCGCAGCCGGAGAAATTGCTCCTGCGGCAAAAAGAATCGCTGTCAATACATTGAGGTTCGAGCGGTTCATGAACACTGTCCCTTTTGATTGGTTATAGGTTTTCAAAAGGACGGCATTCTATTGTCTATAGCGAAATTTAAGACGCGTACCCCAAAAGTGGTACTGATGCACAAAGAAAAAAAGCGGCCGCCCTCCCAGGAAGCCGCTTTTTCCGTTTTGTCGCTGCCCGCCCGACGCTTCGAACAGGCCTATTTCCGATTACAGGAAAATGATGTCGACAATGAAGAACGTCGGGAACAAAATGCCGACCGACCAGAGCATGTAGCCAAAGAAGGAAGGCATCTTGACGCCGCGTTCGCGCACGATGCTCACGCTCATCAGATTGGGAGCATTGCCGATGTATGTCACCGCGCCCATGAACACAGCACCCATGGAAACGGCCATCAGCGTGTGCGAGTGCGTGGTCATCATTTCAATGGGATCACCGCCCGCGAGGTTGAAGAAGGCCAGATAGGTCGGCGCATTGTCGAGGAAGGCCGACAGCGAACCGGTGAGCCAGAAGAACATCACGTTGTTGAATTCACCGTTTTCGTCCGTCACGAGAGAGACGAGCGGAGCGAATGCACCTTCGTGACCGGCACGCAACATTTCGAGCACCGGCACAATGCACAAGAAGATGCCGAAAAAGAGCTTGGCAACTTCCTTAATCGGTTCCCAGGAGAACTGGTTGGCTTCGCGGGCACTCTTGGAGGTGGTCAGCACGGACAAGATGGCAACGGCAATGAAGATCGCATCGCGCAGCAGACCCTGTCCGGTCAAGTGCACGCCCAGAACATTGATTTCAATGTCGGACTTCCAGATGCCGCTCATCAGCACGGCGCCGATGATAATGGCCAGATAGAGCAGATTGATGCCGCCGTCGATGCCAAAGGGCTTCGGTTCGACCGCATTGGGATTAAACGAGCCTTCAGCCACCTCCTTCTTAAAGAGGTAGGTGTCAATGGCGAGATAAATCGTAAGCAGAATCGCGAGCGTCACCAAAAGCGGCAGGATCAGATGCTGCGCCGTCCAGAAGAACGTCACGCCGCGCAGGAAGCCCAGGAACAAAGGCGGATCGCCCAGGGGCGTCAGACAGCCGCCGATGTTGGCTACGATGAAGATGAAGAACACGAAGGTGTGCATCTTGTAGCGACGGCCTTCGTTGGCGGCCAACAGCGGACGAATCAGCAACATGGCAGCACCGGTCGTACCCATAAGGTTGGCAACAAAGGCGCCCACAAAGAGGATGCCGGCATTGACGATCGGACGACCGACGAAGCTACTGCGAATGTGAATGCCGCCGGCCACGATAAAGAGAGCGCCGACGAACAGAATAAAGGGCACGTAGTCGCCGATCATGGCGTGCGCAACCGAGCCGACGGCCACCTCTGTCGGGAAGGCCATGAAAATCGGGATCACGCAGCTCAACCCCCAAGCAACGGCGATCTTGCCGTAGTGGTGGTGCCACAGGTTGGGAGCGATGAGCGGCACAAGGGCAATGGACAAAAGAATGCCCGCAAACGGAATTGCCCAAGTAATGGCGAGTTCCGCACCGTTGAGACTTGCTGCCGAAGCTAGAGACGGCAGAAGCACTGCTGCGGTTGCCAAAAGTGTTTTAAGTGCATGCATTGTCTTTGTTTCTCCGTGCACTGATCATTTTGAAGGCGTGTCTGAAAATGTAAAACACACATTCAAACACAAGTCTTGTTGATTTTAGCCAAAAGTGCGGAATCTGTTTACAAAAATTGCCATCGAATCTCAGAGTCAAAACATTATCCACGCACCTTGCAAACCGGTGTCTGCACGTCTCAAAAACGTCAAATCGGCCGACCGCAGGAAGCAATCGACCGATCCATTGTCGCCAATAGCGACGTTACGCAAACGAAACATCAGGGTTTGGAAGAACCGACGGGGGCGCCAGGATCCAGCCCAAACACCTGCCGCAGGTATGCAAGATAGGTTTCGTCCTCGCACATCCCCTTGCCGGGCGTGTCGGAAATCTTGGCTACCGGCTGGCCGTTGGCTCGTACCATCTTCACGACGATATTAAGCGGCGTCGGGCCCAGATCATTCATTAGATTCGTTCCGATGCCAAAGCCGACGCGGATGCGGTGATTGAAGCGACGGTAAAGCGCAATCACCTTGGGCACTGTGAGCGCATCCGAAAAGATCAGCGTCTTGCTTCTCGGGTCGCATTTGTTGGCCGCATAGTGAAGAATCATGCGCTCGCCCCAGCTCTCCGGATCGCCCGAATCATGCCGTGCACCGTCAAAGAGCTTGCAAAAGAACATATCGAAGTCACGCAGGAATGGCTCCGTACCGTACACATCGGAAAGAGCAATCCCCAAGTCGCCGCGATATTCTTTCGCCCACATTTCAAAGCCATAGGTCTGGCTGTCGCGCAAACGCGGACCGAGCGCCTGGCAGGCCTGCAGATATTCGTGCGCCATCGTTCCAATGGGAATGATGCCGAACTCCTTGGCATACATGACATTGCTCGTGCCCGCGAAGAACGTCGGACCGAGTTCTTCGCAAAGCACCTTGATGACTTTGCGCTGCCAATCCCGGGAGAAGCGGCGGCGCGTGCCGAAGTCGCTGATCTTGAGATTGCCGTTGTCGGGTTCGTTCTTGATCCAGCGGATTTTTTGGTGCAGTCTCGCCATGCCCTCTTCCTCATCGGGTTCGGGAACGGTATGACGGAAGTAGACCTCGTTGACGATCGCAAGAATCGGAATCTCAAAAAGAATCGTGTGCAACCATGGTCCTTCGATCACGATGTCGATGCCGCAGGGCATTTCGGAACTGGGCGTGACGGTGACGTACTTCGACTTGAGATGAAAGAGACTGAGGAAATCCACAAAGTCGCTCTTGATGAAGCGAAGACTGCCGAGATAATCGAGCTCGTCCTCCTTCATCGTCAGCGCACACAGGTGCTCGATTTCCTCTCGAATCTCATCGACATAAGGACTCAAATCCACACCTTCGGTACGGCAACGAAAGCGATACTTCACGTTGGCGTCCGGAAACTGATGCAGCACGCACTGCATCATCGTGAACTTATAGAGGTCGGTATCGAGAAGCGAATCAATAATCACTGTAATTTGTCCTGACTTCGGTTCTCGTTCACAGCGTCATCAACGAGCGAGAAATCTTGTAAACATTGGAAGCTAAAAGCTCTTCGTGATTCGGCGGGAAGGGCTTTGGGTCGACAGCTGCCGCGCGCTCACGCCAACCGGCGTCCGGCTCGAAAGCCAGCTCCTGCAGCATCTGATCGACTTCCTCCGGCGCATTGCAACAGATAACGGCATCGCACCCGGCTTCAAGCGCCTTCCGGGCTCTTTCTGTGAGTGTACCGCCCCCTGCGCCCTTCATCGACAAATCGTCCGAAAAAACAAAGCCCGGAAAGTGCAGTGTATCGCGCAGCAATCCCTTGAGAATGCGTTTAGAGAAGGTTGCGGGAACTTCGTCGTAAGCCGGATACACCACGTGCGCCGTCATGACGGAAGCCAGCCCGATGCCCATCCAGGTATAGGGTTTCACATCGGCGTGTTCAATACGCGAAACCTCTCGGTCGTCAATCGGCAGCGCCACGTGGCTGTCGGCAGCCGCATAGCCGTGACCCGGGAAATGCTTGCCACAATTGGCCATGCCCGCCATGAGCATGCCATGGCTGAGCGCTCGAGCCAGACGCGTCACAACACGGGGATCGAGCGCAAACGAACGCTCCCCGATGATTTCGCTCTGCCCCCAATCGAGATCGAGCACAGGGGCAAAGGTAAAGTCAACGCCTGCCGTGCGAAGTTCGGAAGCCATCACGAAACCGGCAGCCGTCAGCGATCGGGCAGCCGCTTCCGGATCGTCCTTGTAGGCTCGGCCGTAGGCGCTCATCGCCGGAATTTCGGTAAAGCCCTCGCGGAAACGTTGTACACGGCCGCCCTCGTGATCCACCCCGATCAGAATACCGGGCTTGATGTCATGGATGGCGCGGCAGAGTTTTTCGAGCTGCACTCGATTTTCATAATTGCGGGTAAACAGAATGACCATGCCCACGAGCGGATGGGCGATGCGCTTTATCTCCGCTTCCGACAGAGTCGTTCCGGCAATATCACAAACAACGGGACCGAGCATGTTTTGTTTCCTTTGTTACTTTTGGTTCATGAGCGCAATTTGCTCGCTCGCGCGCAGGCAAACGGCGTTGTAGCGGCCAACCGTTTCGGTCATGCCGTACTCAAGCGCTTCGCTGATCAGCGCGTGGCCGATAGAGACCTCGGCGATACATTCACAGGCAACGAGCAAATCCTGCAGATTCGTGAGACTGAGATCGTGGCCCGCGTTCACGCCGAGACCGACCTCACGGGCAGCACGAGCCGCCAGCGCATATTTCTCGAGCATCGGGCCGACGGCGGCTGTGCCGCAGGCCGCGGCATAAGCTTCGGTATAAAGCTCAATGCGATCAGCACCAAGGTCCTTGGCAAGTACGATCTGTTCAGGATCCGGATCCATGAACAGGCTCACGCGGCAACCTAGATCCTTGGCTTCGGCAATCAGCGGGCGCAGCTTTTCTCCTTGTTCCATCAGATTAAAGCCGTGATCGCTCGTCTTTTGCGACTCACTGTCGGGCACAAACGTCACCTGATCAGGACGAACTTCGCGGACGTGTTCCATCAAGTTCATGAAGGGATTGCCTTCGATGTTGAATTCGCGACCGGGCCAGTTCCTGAGAAGCTTGGCGAGAGCCGGAACATCATCGCGGCGGATATGGCGTTCATCGGGGCGCGGATGAACCGTCAGACCGGCGGCCCCGGCCTTAAGCGCCACGGCGCCGAAGAGCGTAACGGACGGCGTATTGCCGTCGCGGGAATTGCGGATGAGTGCAATCTTGTTGAGATTGACAGAAAGTTTGGTCAACATAAAAGGGGCTGCCGACAAAAAACGGCGTTATCGGTTCTTTACTTTCACTCAGCAACCGAGTCGCCCGTCTTTACCTAATGTGTCAGATTTGCGACCAGATTTCCAGAGTCTTTCGGGTCTTCAGACCCGTGTCGCCAACATAGTAGCCGATTATGAGGCGAAGGACGTCGCGCACCTCACGCAGATCGGCACTCGGGGTGATTTCGGCTTTGGCAATGGCCAAGGCCGTACCCAGGCTCACCGCTTTTTCGCCTTCACAAAGCTCATCAATGCAAACCAGTTCCCCCTGGCGAACCGTCCAGATGCCGCCCTTTTCAATCTCTTCGACCTTGGAAACCTGGCTCCAGCCGAGCGAATTGAGGAGCTTGATTTCAAATGTGCGCAGGGCCACAGAAAGTTCTTTGCCATCCTTGAGCGAAACCTCGCTCATCACCTTCAGATAGTCGTTGTAGAGTCGAAGCGAGGAGTCGCTTCGCATCGTCAGGCGTAGCACCAGTTCATTGACGTAGAAAGCCGACACGAGTCCCTCGGGGTCAATGGGCGTCATCGGCCCCATCCAGCGGGCATCGGTGAGGTTTTTGATGTCTCCTGCGCCGGAAAAGCTCACCACAAGCGGGACAAAGGGCATGATGATGCCGCGAAAACGACTCGAAACACGTTTGGCGCCCCGCACCACAACCGTGACACGGCCATGCCGTTGAGTGAGCAGTTCGGCAATGACACTTGTCTCCCGCCACGGTTGGGTAGAAAGCACAAACGCCGCTTCGGAACGCACGCGCACCACGGGTGTACGTTCCGGAGAACGGGATACAGTCGCTGCGGCCATATGAAAAGAATCAGTCGCCGTAGCCGAGGGACTTCAGAATGCGGGCGTCGTCGCTCCAACCACGGCGCACGCGGACCCAGACTTCCAAATGCACGCGCTTGCCCAGCAGTTCGGCGATGTCGGCTCGGGCCAGTCGGCTGATTTCGCGCAGTTTGGCTCCCTTTTCACCGATCACGATCGGTTTGTGGCTTTCGCGGTTCACCCAAAGCGAAGCAATGATTTCGGCGCCGTCGTCGGTTTCGTTCCAGCGCTCGATCATCACGGCAAGTCCGTAAGGCAGTTCGTCACCCAGAAGACGGAATGCCTTTTCGCGAATCGTTTCGGCCGCTATGAAGCGAGGCGACTTGTCGGTATAAAGATCCGCATCAAAGAAAGGCGGCGACACCGGCAGCAGCTTCTTGATCTCGCCCTTCAGGTCGTCAAGCATCTTGCCCTTTTCGGCGCTCACGGGAACGATGGCGGCAAACGGGAACTTCTGCATTGATACGGCCATGAGCGGCAGCAGACGCTCCTTATCCTTCACAAGGTCAATCTTGTTAAGCACCAGAATCACATTCTTGGCTTCTCGGTCAAGAAGCTTCAAAACAAGCTCATCGTCGCTTTTCCAACCGGCAGCATCAATCACGAAAAGCACGGCTTCGACATCGGCCAACGCGGTGCGAACAGTACGGTTCATGTGCTTGAGAAGCTGCGAGGTGTGCTTGGACTGGAAACCCGGCGTATCCACGAAGACGATCTGAGCGTCGTCGTCAGTTGCCACACCGAGTACACGGTCGCGCGTCGTCTGAGGCTTTTTCGAGGTAATCGAGACCTTTTCGCCCACAATCGCATTGATGAGCGTCGACTTGCCGACGTTGGGACGACCGACGACAGCGGTGTATCCGCAGCGGTAGTCCTCGGGAATCTCTTTTTTATTACCCATGCCGGCCGCGGCCAGCATTGCTTCAAAATCGTTGTCGCTCATTCACTTTTTCTTTGCGTACGGAAATTTGGCCTTGACCTTTTCAAGCATGCGTCCTGCTGCTTCCTGTTCGGCCGCTCGACGACTCTTACCCTCTCCCACTTCTTCAAGTTCAGCCTTGGGTACGGAACAGGCACAGACAAAATGCTGGCAGTGCGCCGCGCCCGTCACCTTGATGATTCGGTAGGAAGGAACCGGAAGTCGACGCGCCTGCAGGAATTCCTGAAGCAGCGTCTTGTGGTCCTTAGCAAGACGTTCGCCCGACATCGCCTTCGCGGAAAGAATCGGCTCGTACAGACGCAAAATGACGTGCTGAGCCTCTTCGAAGCCGCCGTCAAGAAACACCGCGCCGAAAACCGCTTCACAGGCGTCGGCAAGAATAGAGGGGCGATCGGCGCCGCCCGTCTTGAGTTCGCCCTCGCCGAGATAGATGAACTGTCCGATCTGAATCTGCGCGGCGATCTCGTCGAGCGCCTTTTCGCAAACCAGATTGGAACGCACGCGCGATAGCACGCCTTCGGTGAAGTGACGATCGCGTAGGAAGAGCGCGTGACCGATGACGCAGTTCAAAACCGAGTCGCCCAGAAATTCAAGGCGTTCGTTGTGCTCGGAAGCAAAACTGCGGTGTGTGAGTGCTCGCTTTAGTAGCGCTTTGTTTTTGAACTGATACCCGATGCGGGATTCGAGTTCTTCGGCCGGCAGAAGCACACGTGTAACCTGAGCTGACATAGTTCTTCTCGCCTTATTTGATCGAACCGACGCGGCTCATGTCGCTGAAGTTGGCCCAGATGAGAACGGCTTTGCCTACGATCATGTCGTCGGTCACAAAGCCCCAGTAGCGGCTGTCCTCACTGTTGTCGCGGTTGTCTCCAAGCACGAAATACTGATCCTGCGGCACCTTGCAGGTAAAACCGTTGCTGAAGTAACGGCAAGCGTTGCCCACGCGCGGATAGGGCTGACCGCGCAGTCCCGCCGGATAGCGGTTGTCAACAGCTAAACGATGTTCGTGTTCGCCGAGCTTTTCCGTACGTTCCTGCAGAGTCACCATCGAGAACGGATCAACCCAATCACCCACGAGCGTCTGCTTGACCACTTCGCCGTTGATGCGCAGTTCCTTGTTGACGTAGGACACGGTATCGCCGGGCAGTCCCACGACACGCTTGATGTAATCCATCGATTCATCCATCGGATAGCGGAACACCATCACGTCGCCTCGCTGCGGGGTGCCGACGTCAATGATCTTTGTGTTGGCAACTGGCAGACGAACGCCGTATGTGTACTTATTCACCAGAATGAAGTCGCCGATGTAAAGGGTCGGCAACATAGATCCCGATGGAATGCGGAAGGGTTCAAAAAGGAAGGAACGCAACAGGAACACGATCAGAATCACCGGGAAGAGTCCTGCCGTGTAATCCAGCCACCAGGGCATGCGTGTGTCACGTGCATACATATCGTTGCGCGCCTTGATGACGCTTGTCTCGCCGCGATCGATGGCTTCGCGGTTGGCGGTCTCAAATTCCCGTGCCTTGGCATCGGCCTCAGCTCGGCGGCGTGGACGGAAGTAAAACTTCTCGGCAATCCACATCACGCCGGTAAAGACCGTCAGAAGAAACAAAATCAGTGCAAAGTTCATTTTTTCGAGCTTTCGAAAGCGATCTGCCGCAAGCGGTCAAGCAACCCGGCAGAATGATTTGAATTCTGAACAAAAGCCGGCCAACGATGTAAACGCACCGTTGCCGGCCTACCTTTTTATTTGTCGTCGACCTGAAGAATGGCAAGGAAGGCTTCCTGCGGAATTTCCACGCTGCCCACCTGTTTCATGCGCTTCTTACCAGCCTTCTGCTTTTCCAAGAGCTTCTTCTTACGCGTAATGTCGCCACCGTAACACTTGGCAAGCACGTTCTTTCTTAAGGCCTTCACATTTTCGCGAGCAATGATGTTTGCGCCAATGGCTGCCTGAATCGCCACGTCGTACATCTGGCGCGGAATGAGACTGCGCAGGCGGCTAACGATCTCGCGGCCGCGAAACTGTGCGTTCGTGCGGTGAATGATGGTGCTCAACGCATCCACGCGATCGCCGTTGATGAGCATATCGACCTTGACGACGTCGCTTGCGCGGTACTCTTTAAACTCGTAGTCCATGGAGGCGTAACCGCGGGTTATTGACTTCATACGGTCAAAGAAGTCGAGCACGATTTCAGCCAGCGGCAGTTCGTAGGTCAGGTGGACCTGACGTCCGTGGTAGGCCATGTTGATCTGCACGCCGCGCTTTTCCTGACACAGCTTCATCACCGCGCCCACGTAGTCGTTGGGCACAAAAATCGTCACGGTGTCGATCGGCTCGCGAATCTCGGCAATCTTGTCGACCGGAGGCAGCTTGCTTGGGTTTTCCACGCGCACGACTTCGCCGTTGGTCATCAACACTTCGTAGACCACGCTCGGTGCCGTCGTAATGAGGTCCATGTCGTATTCGCGCTCGAGACGCTCCTGCACAATGTCCATGTGCAACAGCCCGAGGAAGCCCGCGCGGAAACCGAAGCCCAGCGCCTGAGAGACTTCAGGCTCAAACTGAAGCGCCGCATCGTTGAGCTGCAGCTTCATAAGCGCTTCGCGCAACGCGTCGTATTGATTGGACTCCACCGGATACAGACCGGCAAACACCTGAGGCTTGACTTCCTTAAAACCGGGAAGCGGCGCCGAAGCAGGATTTTGAGCGTGCGTAAACGTATCGCCCACGCGCGCTTCCTTGAGCTCCTTGATGCCTGAAACCACAAAGCCCACTTCGCCGGGCTTGAGGCAGTCGCGCACCTGCGCCTTGGGCGTAAAAACGCCGACCTGCTCGACGAGGTGAGTGGCGCCGGAAGCCATCAGCATCACCTTGTCCTTCGGACGGATGACGCCGTTGACGACTCGAACGAGCGTGACGATGCCCACGTAGTTGTCAAACCAGCTGTCGATGATGAGCGCCTGCAGCGGAGCATTTTCGTCGCCTTTGGGCGGCGGCACGTCGCGCACGATGCGCTCGAGAATATCGTCGATGCCCATGCCGGTCTTGGCCGAGCATTCCACCGCGTCAGTGGCATCAATGCCGATGACGTCCTCGATTTCTTCCTTGGCGGCGTCGGGATTGGCGCTTGCCAAGTCCATCTTGTTGAGAACTGGCACGACTTCAACACCCAGATCGATAGCCGTATAGCAGTTGGCCACCGTCTGTGCTTCCACGCCCTGAGTGGCGTCGACCACCAAAAGAGCACCTTCGCAGGCCGACAGAGAGCGGCTCACCTCATAGGAGAAGTCGACGTGCCCTGGGGTGTCGATCAAATTGAGTTCGTAAATCTGACCGTCCTTGGCCTTGTACTTAAGACTGGCCGTCTGAGCCTTAATCGTGATGCCGCGTTCGCGCTCGAGATCCATGCTGTCGAGCACCTGTTCGCTCATCTCTCGATCGCTCAGACCGCCGCAACGCTGAATCAAACGGTCAGCCAGCGTCGACTTGCCATGGTCGATATGGGCAATGATGGAAAAATTACGGATATTGTCCATTGAAAATTACGTTGGGTTTATCGTGGGATACAGGCCGATCGATCGAGCATTTCCAAGGACTCGTGAGACGATCCTTTCGCGCGCAAAGCCAAAGGCGCACCGTCACACCAAGCCTCGCGACCGACCTTTTGGGAAATGTTGGCGCATTTTATCATGCGGCTTCATACGAAAAAGACGCAAAACCAACGTCCGAAACGCTTGTTACGAGAAGCTTTCGGTTTGTTTCTGAAAAAGATTTTCGAGCACCGGCATCTTTGTTTTTGGGGGCTATTGCGCTAGACTCAGTTTCCTTTTCATTTCCGCTTCTAATTTTGTGACCGTGAGCTCAGAAATCCGTCTCGACAATGTCCGCAACGAACTCATCCGTGTGATGAGCGTGTTGGTGCAGTGCACCTCGCATATGCAGGCGCAACCCCATGAGGCTCGCCTCAGAGAACTGTGCGATGCCGTTCTCTCTGAAGGCGAAGACGGCGACATTGAGGCGGCGCTCGCTCACTTCAAGGCCGAAGAACCCGGCGGATACGGCTATGAGAAGCTTCTTACCATCGCGGAAGACTGCGCCGAAGCCGTTGTCGACGAACGCGGCAGCGCCCTGCTTCTGCTGATTCCGATCATGGCCTGGAGCCGCTACCGCAACTATCACGGCGTGCTCGACGAAGATGTACTCGAAAAAATCGCCGATTGTGTACGCAAGAGCTTTTCCTCACCTAAGGCAAACGTCGTGATGGGATCGCACATGCTTTCGGCCGATCATCTCCCGGAAGCGTTTCGCGATGTGCGCGGCCTTCTCGAACAGATGCGCCGCCTCAACCACGGCGACGTATACGACATCGGCTCTTTGGTACGCGAAGTTCCGCCGCCCGACTTTGCCGACAGCCGCTACATCCTTTGCTCCGTTTCTGCTCAGAACACAACCGACCTGTTCCGCAGCACCAATGACGGCCTCGTTGAGGTAGCCCGCGGCATGATGGATTTTTGCCTGCAGGTGCACGAACTGCTTGAGCTCACCATGATCGGTTCGGTCTTCGAAGTGCAGCCCGTCGGCGGTTTTTATCAGAGCTGGCGCGAATCTGAAACCACGATGCGTTCCTGGGGCCTGAAGTCGCTCGTTGACTTTGCGGGCAGCATGGGTTACGAACCCGACCAGCTGATCGCTACGCTAGGCCTATTCGTGCCCAATTCGCGCGAACAGGACAAGATGAGCGAACTGCGCATCGGCCTTACCCCCAAAAACGAGCGCGATCACGTCATCTGCGGCGTCGCCTGGCCCGTGATTCCTGAAGAAGTCGATGCATTTTCAGGTACGGCACGCGACATCCTCGAGAGCAAAGGTCTGAAGTACATCGTCGAGCATGAACAAAGTTTCTCGCTTGAGTGGTGCGAAGACTGCGGCTCCCCTCTTTACGCCACCCCCGACGGTCTGGTGGTGCATGTGGAATTGTCCGGAGCAGACGCCGTTTCCGAGTTTGCGCCCACGCTCAACTAAAACAACTTCAACCGACAGAAAAAAGCCTGAAGGCGAGGTTTGTCTCGCATTCAGGCTTTTGTGATCGGCCGACAGTCTCGTCGGCCGTCGTCGCAGCGATTTAGGCCTTTTCGACCTTGAACTCGAATCCGTTCTCGCCGTAGTCGCACACCACCTTGTCCTTAGGTGCCGCGCGACCCTCGAGAAGAAGTCGAGCCACCGGGTTTTCAAGCTTGTCTTGTACGGCGCGCTTGAGCGGTCGAGCACCGTAGACCGGATCAAAACCGGCCTGGGCGATCGCCTCGAGCGCCGCGGGCGTCACTTCGAAGGTGATGTCCTGCGCGGCGATCCGTTCGGCAAGCTTTGCCACCTGAATTTTGGCAATCGACTTGATGGCTTCGTCGTCAAGAGCATTGAAGACCACGATTTCATCGATACGGTTGATGAATTCGGGACGGAAATGCGCCTTGACTTGTTCCATCACGGCATCCTTGATCGCTTCCGGCTGAGCGTTCGCCTGCATCTGCTGGATTTCGCCCGAGCCGAGGTTGGATGTCATCACGATGACCGTGTTCTTGAAGTCCACCGTGCGGCCCTGTCCGTCGGTCATGCGGCCATCGTCAAGAACCTGCAGCAAGACGTTGAACACGTCGGGATGCGCCTTTTCGACCTCGTCGAGCAAAATCACGCTGTAGGGCTTGCGGCGCACGGCTTCCGTCAGGTAGCCGCCCTCTTCATAACCCACATATCCGGGAGGCGCACCGATCAGACGAGCCACCGAGTGCTTCTCCATGAATTCGCTCATGTCGATGCGCACCATCGCCTCATCGCTATCAAAGAGGAAGTTGGCTAGCGCCTTCGTGAGTTCTGTCTTGCCCACGCCCGTAGGGCCGAGGAACAGGAACGAACCGTAGGGACGGTTGGGATCCGAAAGTCCGGCACGACTCCTGAGAATCGTATCGGTCACGCAACGCACGGCCTGGGACTGTCCCACGACACGCTTGGAGAGAGCTTCGTCCATGTGCAAAAGCTTCTGACGTTCGCCCTGCATCATCTTGCTCACCGGAATGCCGGTGGCGCGACTCACGACTTCGGCAATCTCTTCGGCGCCCACGCTCGTGCGCAACAGCTTGGGCTGCGTCTCAAGCGTCTTTTTCTCGGTGCTTTCGGCTTTCTTGAGCTTTTCCTCGAGCTTGGGCAGAACGGCGTACTGCAGTTCGGCCAGACGTTCGTAACGGGCCTCACGGCGGCAGGCGTCCATTTCACGGCGCACGCGGTCAATCTCGTCGCGCACGTCCTTTTCGCCGAGAGCCTGGCTCTTTTCAGCCTTCCAGATTTCTTCGAGATCGGAATACTTGCGCGAAAGCTCTTCGATTTCCTTTTCAATGGCGCTCAGGCGCTGACGGCTCGCGTCGTCGGTTTCCTTTTTCATCGCCTCGCGTTCGATCTTGAGCTGTATCAAGCGGCGTTCGAGCTTATCAAGCGCTTCGGGCTTGGAGTCGATTTCCATCTTGACACGGCTGGCAGCCTCATCAATCAAGTCGATGGCCTTATCGGGCAGGTAGCGATCCGTGATGTAGCGGTGCGAGAGCTCGGCGGCCGCCACAATGGCCGGGTCGGTGATTTCAACGCCGTGGTGCGCTTCGTACTTTTCCTGCAGGCCGCGCAAAATGGCAATCGTATCTTCCACGCTCGGCTCGTCGACGAGCACTTTCTGGAAACGGCGTTCTAGAGCCGCGTCCTTTTCGACGTACTTACGGTACTCGTCGAGCGTCGTCGCTCCGATCACGTGCAGTTCGCCGCGCGCCAGAGCGGGCTTGAGCATATTGCCTGCGTCCATGGAGCCTTCAGTCTTGCCCGCACCCACCATTGTGTGCAGCTCGTCGATGAAGAGAATGATGCGGCCTTCGGCAGCTGTGATTTCCTTCAAAAGCTTCTTTAGGCGCTCTTCGAACTCGCCGCGGTACTTGGCGCCGGCAATAAGGCCCGCCATGTCAAGCGAGAGCACAGCCTTCCCCTTCAGACCGTCGGGCACTTCGCCGTTGACGATACGCTGCGCCAAACCTTCAACCACAGCCGTCTTGCCGACGCCGGGCTCGCCGATCAGCACCGGGTTATTTTTTGTGCGGCGCTGAAGAATCTGCATCGTGCGGCGGATCTCGTCGTCGCGTCCGATAACGGGATCGAGCTTGCCCATACGAGCGCGCTCAGTGAGGTCAACCGTATACTTCTTGATGGCGTCGCGCCCGGTTTCACCTTCGGCGTCCGTGACGCTCTCGCCGCCGCGCACGGCTTCAATGGCTGCTTCGAGAAGCTTTTTGGTGACGCCGGCCGAAGCCAGAATGCGAGAAGCTTCCATATCGGCGTCGGCCAAAGCAAGCAGGAACATTTCCGTCGAAATGAACTGGTCGCCGCGCTGCATCGCCTCCTTTTCCGTGAGATTCAAGGCGCGGATCAAGTCGCGGCTGACCTGTACGTCGCCCGACGTGCCCGTCACCTTCGGAAGGCGCTCCACCGCAGCTTGGGCCTCATCGCGCACACGCTTGGCGTTGCCGCCCGAGCGCTCGATCAAGCTCGAGGCACTGCCTTCCTGATCGTTCATCACGGCCAGCAGCAAATGCACCGGCTCGATGTACTGGTTGTCGTGAGCAAGCGCCAGGGACTGAGCTTCACCCAGGGCCTGCTGAAATTTCGTTGTCAGTTTGTCTTGTCTCATCTAATCCAATTCCTTACTTCTGTCGAGACTTCATCACCTCGACGTTAATGGCTATGTGGGGTTGGTTTTTCCTCATTTCAAGGAATGCAATTCCGAAAAAGTTTCTAAATTTTTCGCGGTTTCTTGCCCTAATACTGTGCACAGGCCTTTGGCGGGGCTACAATGGATGGCAGTTTTTCCAATTTGTATAAAAAGATCGGCCAATCGCGCGTCACTGCGAGGGGCTGTTCGCTCATTACGAAAGGAAGATGAAGTGACTGTCAATCGTCGTACTTTGATCGGCACCGTCTGTGCCATCTCCGTTTTCGGTGTTCCGCTGATTTCCTCGGCCCAGACCGGAACCCGCTCCAATCCCATCAAGATCGTCGTTCCCTACCCGCCCGGAGGCCCTCTGGACGTTTCGGCACGCGCCATTGCCGAAGCAGTGCACGCTGACCTGGGCAACGTCATCGTCGACAACCGCCCGGGCGCCGGCGGCAACCGCGGCGTGACCTATCTCGCGCAGCAAAAGCCCGACGGCATGACGTTGTGCGTCGGAGCCGTTGCCACGCACGCCGTCAACCCGAACTTGTTCAAGAAGCTTCCCTACGACCCGATCAAAGACTTTGAGCCGGTTACGCTCATTGCTCACGTTCCCAATGTGCTTGTCGTCACACCGGAATTTCAGCAACGTACCGGCATCAAATCCGTCAAAGATTTGATTGCCTACTGCAAGGCAAATCCCGACAAGCTCAACTACGCCTCCGGCGGAAACGGTTCGGCCGGTCACATGGCAGGCGAACTTCTCAAAGCCAAAGCCGGCATCAAGATGGTGCACGTGCCCTATGCCGGTGCCTCGGCCGCTCAGCTTTCCGTTCTTGCCGGTCAAACCGACCTCATTTTCGACAACCTCTCGTCGGCCTCCGCCAACATTCAAGCCGGCAAACTGGTTCCGCTTGCCGTCACCACCACCAAACGCGCAGAAGCACTTCCCGATGTGCCCACTATGGTCGAAGCCGGCGTGGCAGGATTTGACATCTCGACTTGGTACGGTTTGTTCGTGCCAGCCAAGACGCCTCGCGACATTGTCATGCACCTCAATAGCGTAATTACCAAGGCGCTTGCGAGCGACGACATGAAGAAACGTCTGGCACGTCTGGGGGGCGAATCTGCACCGTGCAAACCAGAAGAGTTTGCCGCTTTGATCAAGACGGAATTGGCGAAATACGCCGAAATCGTCAAAGCCTCCGGAGCTCGCGTCGACTGATCAACAGCTCACGGAGCATCCCGGCCGGCGTTTGATTGTCGTCGGCCGGGCGTATGTGCGCGGGCGCCGTACGTCATAGAAAAACAAAACGGCGCCTTTCCTCGGTCACTTCAAGCACTTTTATGGTTGTAGGGAATCGCAAAGACTTCTGGTCGGGCATCCTTTTTGCTCTACTCGGCGTCTTTTTCATCGTATTTGCCCAAGAGCACGAACTCGGTCAAGCATCCCGCATGGGGCCCGCCTACTTTCCAACGGTTTTGGGCATTCTGCTGGCAGCTATCGGACTTATCGTCGCTCTTCTCGGTTATTTTCGTAAAGCCCCCATCACGGAAACCGGCGAAGACACGGGCGAGATCATGCCGTTTCGTTGGAATGTTCTGTTTTTGATTCTGGGCTCCATCCTGGTCTTTGGGCTAGCTTTGAATACTTTCGGACTGATGCTCTCATTGGCGGCCATGATTTTGATCGCCGGACTTGCATCACCCGACTTTCGTTTCAAAGAAACACTCGCCATCATCCTTGTAATGGATCTGTTGGCATGGCTTATTTTCGTCTACGGCGTCGGGATGCTTGTGCCCGTCTGGCCCGTCTTCATGTAAGTAGGAGCCGGAAATGGATCTGGGACTCATCTCGAATCTGATGTTGGGCTTTGACACCGCCCTTTCACTTCAGAACATCCTCTACTGCACGATCGGCGTGACCATCGGCACGTTGATCGGAGTGCTGCCCGGCATGGGACCGGTTGCAACGGTGGCCATGCTGCTTCCGGCAACGTACGCTCTCCCGCCAACTTCAGCCTTGATCATGCTCGCCGGCATTTATTACGGTGCTTCCTATGGCGGGTCAACCACCGCTATTCTGGTCAACATACCCGGCGAAGCATCTGCCGTCGTCACCTGCCTGGACGGACATATGATGGCCAAACGGGGACGCGCAGGTTCTGCGCTTGGCATCGCTGCCCTCGGCAGCTTCTTTGCCGGGTGCGTGGCCACGCTTCTGATTGCCGCTTTTGCGCCCCCTCTGACCGAGCTCGCCTTTCAGTTCGGACCGGCCGAATACTTCAGTCTGATGGTTCTCGGTCTCGTAAGTGCTACGGTACTAGCCACAGGTTCGCTGCTCAAAGCCATCTGTATGGTGTTGCTGGGCTTGCTTTTAGGGTTAATTGGCACAGACGTCAATTCCGGAGCTTTCCGTTTCACCTTTGGTCTGGATGAACTGCAAGACGGCATTGATTTCGTACCATTGAGCATGGGCTTGTTCGGCTTTGCTGAAATCATGCGCAATTTGGAAGGCAATATGAGCAGATCGCTCGTACCGAACAAAGTGAAGAATATCCTTCCGTCCTGGCAAGAAATCAAAGTATCCGTGGGACCCATTGTTCGCGGTACCGCTCTGGGATCCATTCTGGGAGTACTGCCGGGAGGCGGCGCTCTTCTGAGCTCTTTTGCAAGTTACACGGCTGAAAAGAAACTCGCTGGCGACAAAGCCGATCCTCCGTTCGGCTACGGCAACATCCGCGGCGTTGCCGGTCCCGAATCAGCCAACAATGCTGGTGCACAAACGTCGTTTGTCCCCATGCTCACGCTCGGCATCCCTTCCAACGCCGTAATGGCTCTGATGATCGGCGCCATGATGATTCACGACATTGTGCCCGGACCTCAGGTCATGCAGTCTGACCCGGGGCTTTTTTGGGGCTTGATCATTTCCATGTGGATCGGCAATCTGATCCTCGTGGTTCTAAACCTTCCGATGATCGGAGTGTGGGTACAGTTGCTGCGTGTGCCTTACCGCTGGCTCTTTCCTGCAATTCTGGTCTTCTGCTGCATCGGCGTGTATTCCATTAACAACAACGTATGGGATGTTTGGATCGCCATCTTCTTCGGTTTCGCGGGTTACGTTTTCGGTAAGCTCGGCTGTGAAACCGCGCCATTGGTTCTGGGCTTTATTTTGGGTCCGATGATGGAAGAAAATCTCCGCCGCGCCATGCTTTTGTCTCGCGGAGATCCCTCTGTGTTTGTATCCAGTCCGATTTCGTGCGGACTGCTCATCGCTGCTGTCCTAATGGTCTTTTTGGTTGCCGCCCCGGCCTTCAGAAAGGCCCGTGAAGTCGCATTTAAAGAAGACTGACAGCACAACCGCTGTATCAGACTTGAAGGTTGGGAAAGTTCTTCGCTTTTCCGACCTTTTCTTTTTTAGCGGAAGCAAAGGCTAGAATCCGCCTGCGTTCGATTTTTTTTATCTTTTAGTTCAATGTCTCCGCATTCTGCCTGCGTCTTCGAAATCACCTGCTCCCTACCCCTTGCGAGCGAATCCCTGCCCGATGCTTTTACACAGGCTCCCTGCGCACGCATGAAAGTCGCCAGACAATTCGTGGTGCAAAAGGGCATGATCCGCCAAGGCTTCAAGGGGCGTGCCGGCCTCGGCATTTTCGAAGAAAACGGTCGCACCTGGGGAATGCTGGTGTTGGAGCCAGCTGCGCCGCTTTTGTTTGCGCCTCCCGCTAAGCTGTCAGCCAAACGCCTGTGGCCCGGCATGCAAGAAGAAGATGTTCCCAATATCGAATTGATCAACGGCAAGGGCGAAGCTAAAACTCTCAAGACACGACTGGACGAGATTTTCGAGCCGTTTCCGCAGCGAGACTATTTCAGGGGCGGACGCGAGCAGGCCGAACGTCGTGCGTTGTGGCGCCGTGTTTTGACCGATGCTCTCACGAGTCCCGTTGTGCGTATTGTCCAAGAACTCAACATTCGTCACCGCGACGCTCGGCTGACGGAACTCAACGAATGGTGGTGCGGCAAAAGCCCTACGTTTGAATGCCGTTGGGATCAAACGTTCTATGCGCCGCGCTCAGGAGCTCGATTTCTGCTCGAGTGGATGCTAATCGGTCGCCCTCATTGCAAAAGCTCTCCAATGCAGACTAAAGAGTCCGCGCCGCGCCCCGTCGTTCTCTACAGCGACGACGACATTTTGGTAATCAACAAACCTGCACGTTTGAGTTCCGTTCCAGGCGTCCGTGAGAAAGTCTGCGCTAAGACCATGCTGGAACGCCAATACGGCGAACTGCATGTCGTGCATCGACTGGACCTAGACACCTCGGGCCTGCTCGTTTTCGCTCGTAACAAGCGATCGCTTGAACATCTCAACAAGTCGTTTCGCGAGCGTGACACGCACAAGATCTACGAGGCACGCCTCGAAGGAGTCATCAGCGAACAGCAGGGCCGCATCGAACTCCCTCTGGCACTCAATTGGCTCGATCGTCCTCGGCAATGCACTCTCACTGAAGATGGCGGCGGAAAGGCGTCGGCCACAGAATTTGTCGTGATTGGCACTCAGCAGACTGCGGGAGGACCGAAAACTCTCGTGCGCTTGAGCCCTGTCACGGGCCGCACGCACCAGCTGCGTGTGCATTGCGCCAAAGGGCTCGGTTGCCCCATTGACGGCGACCCCTTTTACGGTCATCCGGGACTTGAAGGCGAAACCGATGCCACACGCCTGTGTCTGCACGCCGCCGAGCTCACCTTCATACATCCGACTTCCGGCGAACCGGTCACTTTCAAGGCGCCGGCCGATTTTCCGGATTTCTGACAACCAAAAAAGATGTGTTGCGCAAACAGATTCCCTCATCGAAAATTTTTGCTATCCGAGCGCCTGCGCTATGATTAGAAGATCGCCTGTCGGTCGAGCCTGTCAGTAACACGCTCACGCCGTCAGTCCTATCCTTTTTTGTAAGACAAGAATGTCAGATCAACCACATCCTGGACCGGAAACTTTTCTTTCCCGCAAGGAGCACATCTGATGCGCGCCGCTGTTGAACGTGTGCTGCACGATGTGTGGTCGCACCGCGGCATTGCCGCCTCTCTACTCTACCCTTTTTCGCTTGTCTACCTTGCCATTGCACGACGCCGGGCAGCTAGGACTACACCTGTTGAACTGCCGGTGCCCGTTGTCGTTGTCGGCAACATCTACGTCGGCGGCACGGGCAAGACTCCCATCACGATCGAGCTCGTCCGCGAACTGAAGGCCGCGGGCTTTACGCCCGGAGTCATCAGCCGCGGATACGGACGCGCCAGCAAAGAGCAACACCTTGTCGAAGACGACTCTCCGGCAAGCACCGTCGGCGACGAACCGCTTTTGATTCGCCGCGCCACCGGGGTTCCTGTAGCCGTGGGACGCGACCGCGTGGCCGCAGGGCGTCTGCTGATCCGAAGCAATCCGAGCGTTAATGTGATTGTCAGCGACGACGGTCTGCAGCATCGGCGCCTTGCGCGCGACGTTGAACTTGCCGTCGTCGGTGCTCGAGGGCTGGGCAACAGCTGGGCGCTTCCCGCAGGCCCCCTGCGCGAACTCCCCTCACGTCTGGACTCTGTTGATGCCATCGTTCTGAGCGCTACCGAAGATACTATTGAAAGTCGTACGCCTCGCTTTGCCGCCACTTCCCAGCTCGGGGATGTCGTGCGTCTGTGCGACGGCCGCCGCCGCTCAATCGAGGACATTTCGCACCGCATCGCCGAAAAAGAAGCCAAGGTACTTGCTGCGGCCGGCATTGCCGCGCCCGATCGCTTCTTCAATATGCTTGCCGCTCACGACATCGTCGGCAAGAACTTGGGATTGGGCGATCACTTTGCCTTTGATTCGAATCCGTTTGCGCAGTCCGACGCACGCTACATCTTCATCACCGGCAAGGACGCGGTCAAAGCCATGCAGAACGCGGATATCAAGAACGACCGCCGCATTTGGGTCGTCGAGTACCAAACACAACTTGACCCCTACCTCATCCAGTTCGTAGTGGAAAAGCTCACGGATGCGGCCGAACGCAAACACATTGACATCGTACCGCCCACGGAAGAAATCACGCACTGAAATAAAATGAATCGCGCTTGCATGAGTATCGGTCTTGCCGTCTGCTGCCTTCTGGCCGGCTGCTCCACGCAGTCAGTCCGGGCACCCGCTTACAACATCAAACCCGGCAACGTCTGCGTCATTCAAGATTCAAGCAACCGAAAGGTCGCCTACAACTCCGTCATCAAAGGTCTCAAGCGCAAGGGTTTTTCCGTGAAGCGCGTCGGCGCGGGACAAACGAAAAACTGTTCCCGCGTCTTTTCCTGTCAGTCGATTTCCCGCTGGCAGATCGCCAACTACACCTCCAACATTCATCTGCAATACTGGGAGCACGGCAAGCTTGTAAGCGAAGCCAAGTACGATGCGCCGACAAACGAAATCAACATCTCGAAATTCATCAGTACGGAAGATAAGATCTTTCAGCTGCTCAATGAGATGCTTCCCGGCACTCGCACTCTTCCGAGCAAATACAACTCCCGCTGACGAACGCTTCGTCAGCCGAACATTGAAACGACAATATTATGGACAGCCGCCTTACCGAAGTTTTGGTCTGCCCCGTCTGCAAGGGGCCTCTTCATTTTGATCAGCAGAAGTCTGAAATGCAGTGCGCCAAGTGCGCGCTCGGCTTCCCGCTTGACGGAGAAATCCCGGTGATGCTCACCAAGGAAGCGCGAGAACTCACGCCCGAGGAACAAGAAGCCGCTCGTATCAAACCCGCCAACTAACGAAGGACTTGCCATGGGCTTTGTAGTAATCGTGCCGGCGCGCATGTCGTCTTCGCGCCTGAAGGAAAAGCCGCTTGCCGACATCTGCGGCAAGCCGATGGTTGTGCGTACCGCCGAGCGCGCTCTCGGGTGCGGTGCCGATGCGGTTTTCGTCGCCTGCGACTCACCGGCCATCGTCAAGGCCTGCGAAGAACACGACATCAAGGCGCTTCTGACGGATCCGAACTGTCCGACCGGCACCGATCGTCTCGCCGAAGCCGCCGCGGCTCTGGGCCTAACCGACGACACGATCGTCGTCAATGTCCAGGGCGATGAACCTCTGATTCCCATCAATGTCATACGCGCCGTTGCCGAAGACCTTGAAAAGCACGACGATTGCGCCATTGCCACCGCTGCGCACCCGATATCCGACGCCGAGCACTTCTTCAATCCGAACGTAGTCAAGGTCGAAATCGACGCCAAGGGTCGAGCGCTTACCTTCTCCCGCGCGCCGCTTCCCTGGCCGCGCGACGCATTTCGTAGCGACAAGTCTGTGCTGCCCGAAGGTTTGCCCGCCTATCACCACATCGGGCTTTATGCCTACCGTGCAGGCTTTTTAAAGGCATTTCCTAAGTTAGCTCCCGCCCCCATCGAAAAGTTCGAGTCGCTGGAACAGTTGCGAGCCCTCTGGCACGGGTACCGTATCAGCGTATTGATTCTCAACGAGAACCTGCCTTCGGGCGTGGACACCGCCGAAGATCTGGAGCGCGTACGTTCGGTGTACGCCGAATCTCTCAAAAACTAGTTTTTTTGGTTCCGAAAAGCCGCGTTTTGCCTCGTCCGAAAGATGTAACAAAGGTTTCGCTATTGTTTTGCAGAATGTTTCAATTACAATTTCCGCAGTGCAAGAAAAATTGTGAGCTTGTCGCGATGCGGCGGGCAAAGCGGCGCGACCTTCGGGACTCGCCGAATTTTTCTTGAAAGAGTTTCCGACGTAAATCTGTCTTTTACTGGTTTTACGTTGAATTAATTGGAGATTTTTCATGCGTTTGATCCTGATCGGACCCCCCGGCGCCGGTAAAGGCACCCAGGCCAACTACATCAAAGAACACTTCGGCATTCCGCAGATCTCGACGGGCGACATGCTTCGCGCCGCCGTCAAGGCCGGTACCGAACTCGGCAAAGCCGCCAAGGTGATCATGGATCAGGGCGGCCTTGTGAGCGATGACATCATCATCGGGCTTGTCAAGGAACGTCTGCTTGCCGACGACTGCAAGAACGGCTTTCTTTTCGACGGCTTCCCGCGCACCATCCCGCAGGCTCAGGCTTTGCAGGACGCCGGCGTGCCGATTGACTTCGTGCTCGAAATCGCCGTGCCCGACTCCGAAATTGTCGAACGTATGTCCGGCCGCCGCGTGCACCCCGCTTCGGGTCGCAGCTACCACGTCAAGTACAACCCGCCCAAGGTTGCCGGCAAGGACGACGTGACGGGAGAAGACCTCGTACAGCGTGACGATGACCGCGAAGAAGTCGTGATGAAGCGTCTGTCTGTCTACCATGCTCAGACCGAAGCACTCGTCGACTACTACAGCAAGCTCGCAGCGTCCGGCGAACCCAACGTGCCGCAGTACCGTAAGGTCAACGGCGTCGGTTCGATTACGGACATCCGCGATGCGATCTTCGAGGCGCTGAAGTAAAAAATTAAAAGGGAACACGATGTGTGAAATCACCGTGTTCCCTTATTTTTTTGTTTTTTCTTTAACACTTTTGGCGTCGGCTTGACCCTCCTCGGACGTTGAGTCGACACCCGGAGCTTTCAACATCATGACTACAGCTTTGTGGCTCGCCATTGCCGCGGGCATCATCGCCGTGATTTTCGGTCTTGTCTCTCGTAGCTGGATTCTGGCCCGCGATCCCGGCAATCCCCGCATGCAGGAAATCTCGCACGCCATTCAGCAGGGTGCAACGGCTTATCTGACCAAGCAGTACACGACCATCGCCATCGTCGGCGTGGTTCTTTTCCTTATCATCGCCTTCGTTCCCGCACTGGGCTTTAAGACGGCAGGCGGCTTTGCCGTCGGCGCCATCCTTTCCGGCGCTTGCGGCTTCATCGGCATGAACGTTTCCGTCAAGGCCAACGTTCGCACCGCTCAGGCAGCCAGCCAGGGCATCGCCGAAGCTCTTAACGTCGCCTTCAAGGGCGGCGCCATCACGGGCATGCTCGTGGTCGGTCTGGGCCTTCTCGGCGTGGCCGGCTACATGGCTGTGCTGATCGGCACGGCTGCTCCCGACGCCAACCTCTACGACACGATCAAGCCGTTGATCGGTCTGGCTTTCGGTTCGAGCCTGATTTCCATCTTCGCTCGTCTGGGCGGCGGCATCTTCACCAAGGGCGCCGACGTCGGTGCCGACCTTGTGGGTAAGGTTGAAGCCGGCATTCCCGAAGACGACCCCCGCAACCCCGCCGTGATCGCCGACAACGTGGGCGACAACGTGGGCGACTGCGCCGGTATGGCTGCCGACTTGTTCGAAACCTACGCCGTGACCATCGTGGCCACCATGATGATCGGCGCGCTTTCGGCAACGGGCGACACCATGCGCATGGTTGAATACCCGCTCGTCTTGGGTGCTGTCTCGATCGTCGCTTCCATCATCGGTACGTTCTTCGTGAAGTACCTGCCCGGCAAGAAGATCATGACGGCTTTGTACCGCGGCCTTATCGTCGCCGGCGTCATCGCCGCCGTTGCCTTCTGGTTCGTCGGCGACTTCGTCTTCTCCGATCCCAAGATGCTGCCCGAAGGCGTGACGACCACGCACCTGTTCGGTTCCGCTCTGATCGGCCTCGTTCTGACTGCCTTGATGGTCGTGATCACCGAGTACTACACCGGTACGGAGTACAAGCCCGTGCAGACGGTTGCCGAAGCTTCCACCACCGGTCACGGCACCAACATCATCGCCGGTCTGGCCGTCTCCATGAAGGCCACCGCTCTTCCGGTTCTCGCCGTGGTTATCGCCATTCTCGTTAGCTTCTCGCTTGCCGGTCTCTACGGTGTTGCCATCGCCGCAACCTCGATGCTGACCATGGCCGGCATCATCGTTGCTCTCGACGCCTATGGCCCGATCACGGACAACGCCGGCGGTATTGCCGAAATGTCCGAACTCGATGAAAAGGTCCGCAACGTGACCGACCCGCTTGACGCAGTCGGCAACACGACCAAGGCCGTCACCAAGGGCTACGCCATCGGTTCGGCCGGTCTGGCCGCTCTGGTGCTCTTTGCCGACTACACGCACGCTCTGAAGCAGCAGTTCAACATTGACTTCCAGTTTGACCTTTCCGACCCGTACGTGATTGCCGGTCTGATCATCGGCGGTCTGATTCCCTACCTCTTCGGCGCAATGGCTATGGAAGCCGTCGGCCGCGCTGCCGGCTCCGTGGTGATTGAAGTCCGTCGCCAGTTCAAGGAAATCAAGGGCATCATGGAAGGCAAGGCCAAGCCCGATTATTCCAAGGCCGTCGGCATGCTCACCGGCGCTGCCATTAAGGAAATGATCATCCCGTCCGTTCTCCCGGTCATCGTCCCGATCCTCGTCGGCCTCATCCTCGGCCCGAAGGCTCTCGGCGGCGTGCTGATGGGTACGATCGTCACCGGTATCTTCGTGGCCATCTCCATGACCACGGGCGGCGGCGCTTGGGATAACGCCAAGAAGTACATCGAAGACGGTCACTTCGGCGGCAAGGGCAGCGAATCTCACAAGGCTGCCGTGACGGGCGACACCGTCGGCGACCCCTACAAGGACACCGCCGGCCCCGCCGTCAACCCGCTCATCAAGATCATCAACATCGTGGCTCTGCTCATCGTGCCGCTGCTGACGATCTAATCTCCGTCTTCTGACGTTGATTCACAGGCGCTCTTTTCTTCGAAGGAGCGCCTGTTTTGTTTGTACGTATTTCTCAAGACAAACGTACGGTCGCGCCGCGTAAACTATGTCTCGTTTCGATTTCTCGGAAAAAACATGGCTTCGCTTCTGTCCGACCTTCAGGCGTGTCTCGGCTCCGATCGCGTTCTCACCGACGCGATGTCCCTAGCTCCGCTTTTGCTTGATAATCGCGGCCGCTGGCAAGGCCGCGCGCTGTGTGCCGTCTTCCCCTCCACAACCGAAGAAGTCTCGGAAATCATGCGCGTCGCCTGCCGACACAATGCGCTCGTGTTTGCTCAAGGCGGCAACACGGGCAACGCCGCGGCGGCTACCCCCGTCGTGAACGACACGGATGTCTCGCGAACCGTTTTGCTCTCGACAACCCGTCTGCGCCGCATCGAGAAAATCGACACCGTCAACGACTCGGTCGTCGTACAAGCAGGTGTTCCGGTCGCAGCCGTCAGAGAAATGGCCGCTCTGCAAAAGCGTCTTTTTGCACTCAGCCTTGCCAGCGACGGAACGGCTACCGTGGGAGGCGTTCTTGCGACTAACGCGGGCGGCGTACATGTTCTGCAATACGGCAACGCCAGAGACCTATGTCTGGGACTTGAAGTCGTTCTTTGCGATGGACGCGTGCTCGACCTGATGCGAGGCCTGCGCAAGGACAACACCGGCTACGACTTAAAGTCGCTTTTCATCGGAAGCGAAGGAACGCTTGGCATCATCACAAAGGCAGTACTGAAACTGCATCCGCTTCCGGCTTCGCGCAAGGTGCTTTGGCTGTCGCTGGATTCTCTGCGCAAAATCGAACTGCTTTTCTGCGCCTTTCAAAAACAGGCAGGTCATGCCCTGAGCGCCTTTGAAATCGTTCATCAAACGCCGCTGCAGCGTGTTGCGCAGGTCTTTCCCGAGAAAGTCAAAAAAATCGATACACACTCGCCCTGGTCGGTTCTCGTTGAACTTTCCTATTCCGACACCCAAGATGAAACTCAAAGTGCCGACCTTCTCGAGTCACTGCTTGAAGGACTTCTCGAACAAGGAATCATCACCGAAACCGTTCTCTCGCAAAGCGAGATCCAATGCGAAGCGCTTTGGGCAGTGCGCGAAGCAGTCCCTGAAGCACACAAGAAGACCGGAGGCAACGTCAAGCACGACATCAGCGTGCCGCGAAGCCGCCTTGCGGAGTTCGTCGAACAAACCAATGCAGCGCTCGCAAAGCGTTTTTCCTGGATCGAACCGAGTGTTTTCGGTCATTTCGGAGACGGCAATCTCCACTACAATATGGGCGTCGTTCCGGGGCAGGATCCCCGGCTTTGTTTTGCCTTTGAAAAGGAAATCAACGCCATCGTCTACGAACATGTAGCGCGATTTAACGGCTCGGTTGCCGCCGAGCACGGCGTCGGGCGCATGAAACGCGACCTTATTGAGCAAACAAAACCGGCAGATGAACTGCAGTTGATGCGCAAATTGAAGCGCATTTTCGACCCCGACAACCGACTCAATCCGGGTGCCGTTGTGTCGCCCTAAAACTGATCTTGCTACGGAGCGCGAAGAAAAATGAAGACGTCTCGCCTTTTTCTGAAAGCCACTTCCGCTGCATTTGCCGCAGCCGTCCTGTTGAGCGGTTGCGCGACGCATACTGTTGACTACCAGCCCAAAGCCAACTACAAGGAATTCACCGACGCAACGTGGCGCCCAGAATCGAACATTCGTCCGCCCTTCCGCAGCACGGAAATTCCCGTTGACTCCGTTGCCATCCTGCAGGAAGGCATCTACGCCTTCTATGACACTCACCGCAGTTTCTTTCAACTGCAACCCGCTCAAACGGGCAGCTGGACCGTCAGTGAAACCGTAACACAGGCCGGAGAACGCTGCTTTACCTGGGGTCAAGGCGCCGTGCAGCTCATCCGTAACTCCAGAGTGCTCAACAACGAAGGACCAATGGTTGCCTCCCGCCTGCCCGACGGCCGCATCCTTCTGCAGAATTCCGGTCAGGCGGTCTTTAACCTTGCCGTTGAACTTCGCGCCTACAACATCTCAGGCAAACCCATCCGTCACTTCCTTCGCAACGGCAACAACCAACCTGATTCGCTCGCCTGGTTTGTGCCGGCCGACGCCAAGTTCCCGCAGGGCTCCGTAGCGTATCTCGCCACTTACTGGCTCGGCGACGATGAAATCGTGCAGCCGTCGCGCTCGGCCTTTACGGGCGCCCGCAATCTCGAAAGCATGATTGCGCGCTACACAGCCAAAACTACGCCTTACTGCATGAGCTACGTGAGCCATTTGGAAGCAACGCCCTACGGTCTGTCCTTTGAGCGTCCCGTGCGCGAGCGCGGCAAGAACCGTGCGTCGGCTCCTCAAGGACGCTTCATTCTTTCACAGGTTCAGCGCAGCAATATGTTCTGCGAACGACTGCCCAACGGCGCACAAAAGGGCGGCTCCTGGAAGATAAGCCGCATTCAGGGAACGCGTGTTCTTGAACTCACCGAAGACGCCGACGTGCCAAGTTCCGACATCGGCATTCAGCCAATCAACAACGACGGCATTGACGTGGGCTTTGCCGAAATCGTGCGCGGCAACAAAGGCCAGTCACGCATGCAGGTGGTTCCTGTTCGCATCGTGCGCAACAACCAACCGGTCACAGACTTCCGCCTGAAATTCAACGCCGCAGCAGCTCAGGCGATCGCTGAGGTACTGCCCGAAGCCGATGCTTCCCGCCGCGCTCATGATGAGAGGAACAAGCTTACCGGCAAACGCTAACCGAATCTCAACATCGGGCGGTCGCAAGACCGCTCGCTTTTTTAGGAAATTTCGTCTATGTCAGCACAAATCCTCGACGGCAAGGCTCTTGCCGCTGAAATCCGCTCCGAAGTGAAAACACAGGTTGCAGCGCTTGCCGAAAAGGGCGTTTCCACGGCGCTGGCCGTGATTCTCGTCGGCGACGATTCCGCCAGCCAGGTTTATGTGCGCAACAAAATCAAGGCTTGCGCGGATACGGGCATCCGTTCGCTCGAATTTCGAATGCCTGCCGAAACGACGCAGCAGCAGCTTCTGGCAAAGATTGCCGAGCTCAACGCCGACGAAAACGTCGACGGCATCCTGGTTCAGCTGCCGCTGCCCAAGCAGATCAATGCCGACGCCGTGATCTCGGCAATTGCCCCTGCCAAAGACGTCGACGGCTTTCACGTGGCCAATGCGGGTGCTCTCGTCACCGGCAAACAGGGTTTTGTCCCGTGCACGCCGTTCGGTGTGATGCGTTTGATTGAAAAATCGGGCGTCAATCCCCGCGGCAAATCCGCCGTCATCGTCGGACGCAGCAACATCGTGGGCAAACCCATGGCCTTGCTGCTTCTGGCTGCCGACGCCACCGTCACTGTCGCGCACAGCCGCACACCCGATCTGAGCGCTGTCACGCGCAACGCCGACATTCTGGTAGCCGCCGTAGGCCGCGCCAAGCTCATCAAGGCCGATATGGTCAAGCCCGGCGCCGTCGTGATTGACGTCGGCATGAACCGCGATGAAACCGGAAAGCTTTGCGGAGACGTGGATTTTGCTGAAGTAAAAGAAATCGCCGGCAGCATCACCCCCGTACCGGGCGGCGTCGGTCCCATGACGATTGCCATGCTGATGCAAAACACAGTGCTCGCCGCTCAGATGCGCCGCGGCATTTCTTTGTCTTGATGTTCCTTTAGTTTTTTTCAGTTGTCATGACCAATCCCTTGATCGATCAGGGCTCTCTTTTAAACTGGCCCGCCATCAAAACCGAACACATAACGCCGGCTTTGGACGAGCTGCTCGCCAAGGCAAACGAAGCCGTTGCCAAGGTCACGGCGCCCGAGACGACCGCCACCTGGAGCGATGTCGTCGATCCGCTCGAACAGGCGCTTGAAAAGCTCTCGCGCGCCTGGTCGGCCGTGGGCCACCTCTCGGGCGTCATGGACAGTGAAGCGTTGCGCGAGGCATATAACGCCAACCTGCCGCGCATGACGCAGTTTTATATCGAGCTCTCTCAAAACGAAGCTCTCTTTGCCAAATACAAAGCGATTGAGAGCTCAGAAGGCTTTGCAGCCTTGAGTGAAGGATGTCAGCGCATCATCAAGCGAGAAATCCGTGACTTCCGTCTTTCGGGTGCGGAACTTGCCCCCGAACCTAAGGCTCGCCTCAAAGCTCTCGGCCAACAGGACGCGGCCGACAGCCAGAAGTTCAGCGAAAACCTCCTTGACGCCACCAACGCCTTTGCGCTGGACATAGAGGATGTTTCCGAACTCGATGGCATTCCGTCGGATGTCGTCGACATGTACGCCGCCTCAGCCAAAGCCGCGGGACTTGAAGGCAAGTGGCGCATTTCGCTGCATATGCCCAGTTATTTGCCCGCCATGCAGTACGCCAACAACGCCGCACTGCGTGAAAAGCTTCACCGCGCCTATTCGACACGCGCCTCTGAATTCGGCCCGGCTGAGCGCGACAACACGCCGCTTATCCGATCCCTCCTCAAAAACCGCCGCGAAGAAGCGCTGTTGCTGGGATTCAAGAACTACGCCGAAGTCTCGCTCGTTCCCAAGATGGCTGATTCTCCGGCCGCAGTTGAGGCGTTCTTGACGGAACTCGCTCAGAAGGCCCGCGCCAAGGGCGAGGCCGACTGGGAAGAAGTCAAAACGTTTGCCAAAGAAAAGCTGGGGCTCAACGAAGTGCATCCGTGGGACGCCGCCTGGGTGTCCGAGTCCCTTCGCCGAGCCAAATACGCCTACAGCGATCACGAAGTGAAGCGCTATTTCACGCTGCCGGCCGTCTTCAGCGGCATGTTCCGTTTGGTCGAAAAGCTCTTTGACGTGCGCATCAGCGAAGACTCGGCTCCGGTTTGGCACGACGACGTCAAGCTGTGGCGGATTTCAGACGCTTCCGGCAATCTCATCGCGCGTTTTTACACCGACCTCTACGCTCGCGCCAGCAAACGCGGCGGCGCCTGGATGGACAGCGACACCACCTATTGCGTGCTACCCGACGGGACAGTGAGAACGCCGGTTGCTTACCTCGTATGCAACTTCTCGCAGCCCGTCGGCGACAAGCCGGCGCTTCTCACGCACGACGACGTCACGACGCTCTTTCACGAATTCGGCCACGGTCTGCATCACATGCTCTCGCGCGTACCGCAGGCGCAACTTTCGGGCATTAACGGCGTAGAGTGGGATGCCGTGGAAATGCCGAGCCAGTTCATGGAAAACTGGACATGGAACTACGACACCTTAAAGACGCTTTCCGCGCACGTTGATACGGGCGAGGTGCTGCCAAAGGAACTTTTTGACAAGATGCTGGCGGCCAAGAATTTCCAAAGCGGCATGTTCTGCCTGCGTCAGCTTGAGTTTGCTCTCTTTGATCTGCGCATTCACGATGATGACTCCACGGATCACGCCGATGACTTCCAATCCGTTTTGGATAACGTGCGCAAGGAAGTCGCCGTGGTGCCGGCTGCTGAATATTCCCGCTTCGCACAGAGCTTTGCCCACATCTTTGCGGGCGGCTACAGTGCAGGCTACTACAGCTACAAGTGGGCCGAAGTGCTCTCAGCCGACGCCTTCAGTGCGTTTGAGGAGGAAGGGCTCTTTAATCCGGCCACCGGCAAGCGCTGGGTCGATGAGGTGTTAAGCCGCGGCTCTTCGCGCGACGCAATCGAAAACTTCCGTGCTTTCCGCGGACGCGATCCGTCAATCGAGCCGCTGCTGCGTCACAGCGGCATTGTCTGAGCGTCCGAAAAAAACGGCGGCAACCTCCCGGGATGCCGCTGTTTTGCTTGATCAAGGCTGCGGAGCGTCGGTTCCGAACACGTCCTGCCAGAGCTTAAGAACCGCTCGGCGTTCATCGGCCACACTTTCCGGATCCACACGGCAGCGGACGTCTTCGCCGTGGGCAAGACGGATTTCGCGTTGGATGTTGCGATAGTGACGATAAGCCTTGACGGCTTGCTCCGCCGTTGCTTCATCGAGCAGTCCCAGTCGCGCGGCCATTTCCGTGAGATGAATCGTACCGAAGTTGTTGACGAGTTCCGGGAAAACGGAACTCTTGGCAAGCACCAGGTACTGCACAATGAATTCCAGGTCCACCATGCCTCCGCGGTCGTGCTTCACGTCAAAGAGATCGGTGCGGTTCGGGTGCCCGTCGAGCATTTTGCCGCGCATCTCGATGACGTCCTTTGCCACCTGTGCGGCATCGCGCTCAAGCGTGAGGATGTAGCGGCGTTCATCCTCAAACTGCTGCCCCACCTGCGGGTCGCCCGCACAGAAACGGGCGCGCGTGAGCGCCTGATGCTCCCAAGGCCAGGCTCCGTGTCCGTCGGCGTTGCGCTGATACTTGCGGAACATTTCGATGTTGGAAGCAATCAGCCCGTCCTGTCCGTTGGGACGAAGGCGCATGTCAACATCAAACAGAATGCCCGAACTCGTCTGCAACGTGAGCCAGCTCAGCATGCGCTTGACGAGCTTCACGTAGTTGCTCTCCGACTCCGGCGCATCGTCGTCGTATAGGAAAATCAAGTCGAGGTCGGACGCGTAGCCGAGCTCCTTGCCGCCCAACTTGCCGTAGCCGATCACGGCAAACTTGGGATACTCGCGGTGCCGCGTTGCAATGGAGTCCCAAGCAAGCTCAATCACCACCGCAAGCACGGCATCGGCCAGCGCCGAAAGATGGTCTGCGAGACGCTCCACCGTTAGACGGCCTTCCAGATCGGCTGTGAGCAGCTGAAACAGCGCGCTGTGGTGAGCGTCGCGCAGATGATTGAGCTGGCGCTCCCGATCGCCGTCTGCCGAGCGCATTTGCGCACGCAATTCTTCCAACCACCGGCTGCGATCCACCGGTGTGTAATCGTCGATCACTCGATTGCGCGCATCGACCAGTTCGTCGAGTACCAAAGGATGCGCGGCGATGTAGTCGGCCGCCCAGCGGGACACGGCAAGCATCCGTCCGACACGTTCGGCCGCGTCCGGATACTGGTTGAGCAGCGCGATATAGGTTGCTCGCCCGAGCACCATCTCCAAGATGGTCAGGTAGCGCTCCATCACCTCATCGGCCGAAACGCAGCTTTCGCGCAGCTGCGCCCAACCGGCCGCCTTTTGCGCAACCTTGGGCACAAAACGCGCCAACTGTTCGCGCGTCTGTTGCGTACGCGCGTTCAAATAGCGCGAACGCATCATCTTGAGAATGCGGCCGGCGAGCTTGTTGGCCTCAATAAAGCCGATGTCGGCAAGCGCATCGGTGAGTTCACTTTCAAGAGCCGGATCGCCCGTCGACCACCCGACAGGCCAGTTGCTCACGCGATCGGTGGGCGCCTTGGTATGGAAAACACCGTCAAAGGTCGTCGTCACAAACGCTCTGATCTCGGCGACTTCGGCATCGAGCTCGGCAAGCGTCATTCCCATCATCTTGGCAACGCGTGCGCGCTCTGCATCGTCCTTAGGCAAAACCTGCGTCTGCTTGTCATCGACATACTGCAGGCAATGCTCAAGATTGCGCAAGAACACATAGTTGCGATTGAGCCGTTCGGCCGTCTGCTCATCAATGCAGCCGCTTGCGGCACAGGCAGCAAGCATGGGCCCCGTGGTCTTGCCTCGAAGTTCAGCTTCGCGGCCTCCGCGGATGATTTGGAAAGTCTGGCAAATGAATTCGATTTCCCGAATGCCGCCGCTTCCGAGCTTAATGTTGGTGCCGCGGTCCTTGACGGCTTCCTTGCGGGCCGTTTCCGCACGGATCATCTCATGAATCTTCGCAAGAGCACTGATGGCGCCGAAGTCAACGTACTTGCGAAACACGAACGGCCGCACCAGAGAATTGAGGTTGCGAACGGCCTGCGCAAAGTTCTCTTCACCCGCAAAAACGCTGCGGTTGACAACACGTCCTTTGAGCCAGGCAAAGCGCTCCCAGTCGCGACCTTCGCTGTAGAGATACTCTTCGAGCATTGCCGAGGAAATCACCAAAGGACCGCTGTCGCCGAAGGGACGCAGACGCATGTCGACGCGAAACACAAAACCGGTACCGTCAATTTCGTTAATAGAAGCAATCACACGTCGTGCCAGACGGTCAAAGAACTCGTGGTTCGTCACCTGTCGGCGTGCCGAAGCGAACTCTCCGATTGCCTGCGTTTCGCCGCCTTCGTCGTAGACGAAGACCAGATCAATGTCGGAACTGACGTTAAGTTCCTCCCCGCCGAGTTTGCCCATGCCGACGACAAGCAGATCCTGCGGTTCACCCGAGACGCCCACCGGCACGCCGAAGCGCTGCGCAAGCTTTCGGGAGTGCACCCGCACGGCCGCCGAAACGGTTTCTTCGGCCAACGCCGTCACCGTGCTCACGACTTCATGAAAATCGGCGTGAGCGGTCAGGTCACGAACGATCAGCGTCGTCATCACTTCCCGGCGCAACTGACGCATGACCATGTCGAGCATTTCCGGATCATCGATTTTTTCGAGACGGCTTCGCATCGTCTCGCGCGTCACAGGTTCCTTCTGAAACCGCTCGATTAAATCCTGAACGGTGGTCCCGCTCTGCAGCGCCATGGCATTGAGCGAGCGCGCGGCATATTGTGAAAATTGAGGAACTTCCTGCGGAGTCAAACGCGGCTTGGTTGAATTCAGTTCGCCCATGACATAAAAACTGCGTAAAAAAGTTGTTTCAAATCGAGACCAATTTGCGGCGAGATACAAAATCGCCCGAGTTGTCCGCAACGAGCTTTGCTATATTGCCTTGTGTGAGTTTTTCGTTTCATTTGCGTGACAGCTCGACCGGTTTTCGGCGCTTGCCTGTTCGGCTCATTTTAGCTGTGTGAGCAATCGCGCTGAGTCGTTTTTTCCTCCTAGGTCCGTGATCTTCGCAATTCCTGCGGCATGAGTTCGACGTTTTCCATACTCCCGGTCAGATTCAGAGCCTACCTGCGCCACCCCAAAGTACGCGCGGCGTGGATCTCTTTTTTTTGGGGCGTCGTTCTCTTCTACTTCCTCTTTTGTGCTCTTGTGCTCACAACGCGCTGGGTTCTGCTGCCTCAGGTCGACAAGTACAAGGACGACATAGCGCATTTTCTGAGCGAGTCGCTGCACGCCGAAGTCAGCATCGGGCGTGTCTCGCCGCGGTGGGATACATTCTGGCCGCAGCTTTCCCTGCGCGATGTCGTGATTCAACGTCCCGACCCACGTTCACGTGATGCCAACATCCTGCATTTGCCGCAGGTTGAGGCGAGTTTTTACTGGCGCTCCGTCTTCGGACAGCCCCTTTTCAGAAAGCTTGAAGTTCCCAACGCCGAAATCACCGTTCGACGCGTTGATCACGGCGTCTTTGACATTGCGGGCTTTATCATCAATTTCAACGATACGGTCCGACGCGACGCGCAAAGCGGTTCGGCCGTCACAGACTGGCTCCTGCGCCAGGGCCGCATTGACGTTACGTCCTGCAAGCTTCGCTTTCAGGATCTGATTGCCAAGCCTCGCGCCCGCACGACCACGATCGAAAACATCAACTTTACGTTTGAAAAGAACGTGAGCGACTATCGAGCGGGCATTCAGGGCGAACTCGCAGGGCGGCATGAAAACCGCATCGACATCCGCACGCGGTTCACTGCTCCGCTTTTCGGTGACCGCAGCTGGAAGACATGGTCGGGCGAACTTTATCTCGGCGCCGACAATCTTGACGTCGCCCGCCTGACGCGTCCCATTCCGGACGCCCGCAAACTTTTGAAGTCGGGGCGCGGCAGCACGCGGACCTGGCTCAAATTCCAGGACGGAACCCCGAGTGAACTGACCAGTTACCTCGGCCTGTCGGACGTGTTGCTCACTTTCTCGCCCGATTCCGAACCGCTGCAGGTAAAGACGCTGTCGACGCGTCTGACGGAAACCTTTACCGAAGGCGAACTGCACGCCAAAGCTGAAAATCTCGATTTCGAATTGAGCGATGGCACCGAAGCTCACGACCTGCTTTTGCAGACCGTCGTGCACACGGCTGCAACACCGGACGCCGAAACGCATCGCTCAGGCTTCAGCATCGCACGGCTTGACGTTGAAACGCTCAAAAAACTCCTTCCGTCCGTGCCCTTTCCAAAGTCGGCAGCCGATCTGATTCACCAGCATGAAGCCTCCGGCACCATCTCCAACTTCGAGGTTTCCTGGCTGGGCTCTCCCGGCAAGACACAGGACTGGCGCATCAAGACCGATTTCTCCGGCCTGACGGTTGCCCATAACTCGCCCGAAAACGAAAAGGTTTTCTTCTCCGGCGTTGAGAACCTTTCCGGCTCTCTGGAAGTCGCCGCCAAGCGCGGGCGCGTGGCTTTCGCCACCCAAAAAGGCGCCGTATCAATTCCCGGCGTCTTTGAAAATCCCCGCCTGCCTCTTGATTCACTCACGGGCGCCGTGAGCTGGCAGCTTTCCCGAGCCTCCGAGACTGACAACGAAAAGGTTGCGATAACCTTTGACAACGTGGCCGTTTCCAACGAAGACCTGTCTGTGTCCGCGCAGGGCTCCTGGCAGCAAAACGACACGGCGGCCGGTCACATCAATCTCACGGGACGTATCGAGCACCTGCAAGCCAACCGCGCCTGGCGGTACATGCCGCTGGCGATCTCCGAAAACGTGCGCAACTGGCTGCAGGGCGGCCTCGTTTCCGGACAGGCGCAAAACGGCACGTTCGAGTTGCGCGGCGACCTCGTGAAATACCCCTGGGTCGGGCCGAACAAGGACAAAGGGCACTTTATCGTTTCGGCAGAACTCAAGGATGCCGCCATTGACTATGTTCCTTCCATGAAGGTGCTCGAAGACGGCAATTTTGAGCGCGCCGCCTTGTGGCCGCTTCTCACCGACATTCAGGGGCGCCTCACCTTTGAAGGCGCCTCCATGACGGTGCTTGCCGATTCGGCCAAGACCAACGGCGCCACGGTGACGAAAACGCGCGCCGACATCCCGAATCTGAGCGCCGGCGACAACACTCGCCTAATCATCAACGGCAACGCCGACGCCGAACTTCAAAAGTTCTTCGACTACGTGCAAGCAAGCCCCGTCACGGAGTTTGTCTCGGGCGCGTTTACAGGCACCAAGGCAAAAGGTCAGGGACATCTGGATTTGTACCTCGACATTCCGCTGCTGGAGGCATCCGGCACCAAAGTAAAGGGAGCCATCTCCATGCAGAAGGCCGACATTGCCATGGGCTGGCCCAAGCCGCCGCTCAACGATGTCGAAGGCACCGTGCACTTTTCTGAAAAAGGAGCAACGGCAAGCAACGTGCACGCACGTCCCTTCGGATCGGGCGACGCGTCCGTGTCGGTTCACACCACGGCTGACGGTGCGATCGTGATCAGTGCTTCGGGTTCCACCGACGTTTCACACCTGACCTGGTTTGCGCAGAACCCCTATTTCGATCCGGTCGCCAAGCGCATGTCCGGCATGTTGCCCTTTGTTTCCACGGTAGTCGTGAAAAAAAATCAAGGTGTCACCGTCTCGGCGCGCTCTTCGCTTCAGGGCGTAGCTATCGACCTGCCGGCACCGTTAAAGAAAACCCCGACGGAAACCTGGGATACTGCCTTCAGCTTCACACCCGTTACCATCAACCGTCAGCCCGGCTACATAATCAAGGTGGGCTCCGGCAGTCGCTTCGACGTCCTGCTGCAGCTGCCCACTGAAGGATCCAAACTTGCGGCTCTGGGCAACATCGCCGTAGGACACCGCGCGGGTCTTCCCGCCCGCGGCATCGCCGTAACGATTCAGGCCAAAGAACTGAACCTCGTCGACTGGCAGCCCTTCGTGCGCACCATGACCGATACGGCCTCCGCGCAGATTCCGAAAAAGAACGCCGAGAACAACCCGCTTCCGGTGTCGGGTGCCGCGCGAGCAGGACTTTCTCGCGTAGAAGTGACCGCCGATCAGCTGTTGCTCGGAAGCGGTCCGATCCACAAGACGCATTCGATTCTGGAATTCGACGACGCCAACAATGTCTCGATTGATCTATCTTCCGACGAAATTCTCGGCAAACTGCGCTACGAACCGGCCGGCCGAGGCAATGTCACCGGCAGTTTTGATCGCCTGAAGATTGCCGCCAAGGACGTCACGACAATTCGCCGCTTCCTCGAAGGTGAACAGGTCGATGTCGTGCTCACGCCGCGCCCGACCATCCTGCCGAGCCTGGATCTCGTCGTCGACGAACTCTCATACGCTGACAAGAAAATCGGCCGCATGGTGCTGCAGGCCGAGGCTTCCGGAACGGCCGATGAAGAAACGCTTCGCATCACTAACTTCGCAGTATTCTCCGACGTTTCGGCTCTGACCGGAACCGGCTTCTGGACACAGGGCAAAAAGCTCACGCAGCAACATCCGGGCGAGACGCAGTTCACGCTGAAATTCTCAACGAAAGATCTCGGACAGACGCTCTCGGATCTGGGATACCCCGGTGTGATCGAAAACTCGACCGGCACGGCCGAAGGACACTTCAAATTCGACGGTATTCCCTGGTCGCCCAAGCTCGATACGCTTGCGGGTACTTACGCACTCGACTTCCGCAAGGGCACCATCGCCAAGGTCGATACCGGTGCGGGCGGTCTGCTTTTGTCCTTTGTCTCGATGCAGTCGCTCTTCAAGCGTCTGATGCTTGACTTCTCCGACTTCAAGAGCGGCTTCTCGTTTGACACTTTCTCCGGAAGTTCGATTGTGACAAACGGCGTGTTTTCAACCGACAACACGAAGATTGTCGGCACGCACGGCACGATTCTGCTATCGGGCAACGTGAATGTGGCCGAGGGCAGCGTTGACAGTCGCGCCATTGTATTGCCGGAAATCAATGCCGGAAACGCCAGCCTTGCTCTGGCATTCGTCAACCCGGCTGTGGGCATCGGCTCGTTCCTCGCGCAGCTTCTGCTGCGCACGCCCTTGAGTCACCTCTTTAAGGTCGAATATTCCATCAAGGGACCGTGGGAGAACCCCGTCATCACGAAGGTGTCATCGGGTACGGAAGAAAAGCCGACGCAAGAGAATTGATGAGGCTCTGGTGCGAGCGCCGCTGCGGGCGCCCTGTCGCACCGTCGCCGATTAATTGCGCCGCTGATCGTGCTGTTGCAGATGCGGCCAGGCGGCAGACATATAGACGCACATCGAGTAGATGGTCAGAATCGCCGCAATGTAGATGAGCACGGTCCCGATCCATGCAATCGGCAGACCGAAGATCGGATCGAAATAAAGAAGCATCGGGATGGCGGTCATCTGCGCGATAGTCTTGATCTTGCCGAACCAGTTGACCTTGACGCTGGCTGCCGCCCCGATCTTTGCCATCCATTCGCGCAATGCCGTCACCGCGATCTCGCGGCCGACGATGATGAGCGCGACCAGCATGTCTACGCGGTCAAACGCAAGCAGCACAACGATGGCCGAGCACACCACCAGCTTGTCGGCCACGCTGTCGAGGAATGCCCCCATATTGGTCATCATGTTGTAGCGACGTGCGATGTATCCGTCAAGGGCGTCGGTAATGGCGGCCACAACGAACATCACGCACGCCAAAAGATTCTTGACATGCGGGCTCAGTATGACGTCGGGCACATAAAAGACGCCGACGATCAGCGGAATAAAGGCAATGCGCGCCCATGTGAGCGCCATCGGAATGTTGAAGCGTTTGTCAGGCACAATCTGACCCATGGAGTTGTGAATAGATTTGTTCGGCAAGTTTGCGCGAAATGCCGTCAATTTTAGCGATATCTTCCACGCTCGCATTCTTCAGCGCCTTCATGCCGCCGAAATGCGTGAGCAATCTGCGACGCCTCACGGGACCGATTCCTTCGATATCCTCGAGTCGGCTTGTCTGCCGAGTCTTGCTGCGCTTGGCGCGCATACCCGTGATGGCAAAGCGGTGCGCTTCGTCTCGGATCATCGCAATGAGCATCAGTGCGGGGCTTGCCGCTCCGAGCACCAACGGTTCTCGGCCGTCAGCAAAGACGAGCGTTTCCAAGCCCGTCTTGCGTCCCTCGCCTTTGGCCACGCCGACGATCACGGAAATATCAAGTCCGAGTTCGTGAAAGACGTCCTTGGCCATATGCACCTGGCCGCGCCCGCCGTCAACGAGCACGAGCGTCGGAAGCTTGGCTTCGCCGCGGGCCACGGGCGCATAGCGGCGCTCGAGCACCTGCCGCATGGCCGCGTAGTCATCGCCGCCTGTGACGCCTTCGATGTTAAAGCGCCGATAGAGCGCGCTATTCATGCGCGTTCCCTCAAAGACCACGCAGGAAGCCTGCGTGGCTTCGCCTGCGGTGTGCGAAATGTCAAAGCACTCGATGCGCAATTCGGAGCGCTCCTGCTCGGTGAGTTCGAGCGAAAGAACGTTGATGAGATCGTCAATGCGCTTGGATTCGCCGGCGCTTTCGGCAATATGCCGATCCAAGGCGATCATGGCATTGGTAACCGCCATTTCGTACCACTTGCGGCGCGTGAGCTGCGGCTCGTGCACGAAGACGATCTTGCGGCCGGCCAAGGCCGAAAGCAGCTGACCGGTTGCCGTCGGATCGTCCGCTGCCTGAGAAATCACCGCATCCGGAACGGGAACGTTGCAGTAGTGATGCGAGATGAAAGCTTCAAACACTTCACTTTCGGTGAGATCGTCACCCAAACTGCGCGCAAAATCCGGGAAATAGGCGTGATCTCCAAGATGACGCCCTCCTCGCACCACAGCCAGGTTGACACAGATGGCACCGTTTTTGATCAGCACCGCAATGATGTCCGCATCGGTGTCGCCGCCCGTCGTTTCGACGGCCTGCTGGTGCATGACGTCGCGCAACAAGCTGATGCGGTCGCGCAAGACGGCCGCCTCTTCGTAGCGGCGATCCTCCGCAGCGTTCATCATGGCGTCAGTCAGTCCCTGCATGATTTCTTCGGTCTTGCCATGCAAAAAAGCGCAGGCGTCCTCCACATCGCGCGCGTACTCCTCGGCGGTCACTTTGCCGATGCAGGGCGACGAGCAGCGCCCCATCTGCCCCATCAGGCAGGGGCGGGTACGGTAACGAAACACGGCCTCCTCGCAGGTCCTCAAATGAAAGACCTTCTGCAGCACGCCGATTGCCTCGCGTACGGCCGAACCGTTTGGATACGGCCCGAAGTAACGGCTTTTGCGGTCGACCGCTCCTCGGTAGTAGCTCACGCGGGCAAAAGGACCTGCGGAAATTTTCAAATACGGGTAGCTTTTGTCGTCCCGAAAGAGAATGTTGTATTTCGGATTGAGCGTCTTGATGAGGTTGTTTTCCAGAAGAAGCGCTTCTGCTTCGGTGCGCACGACGGTTGTTTCGAGCCTCGCGATTTTCTGCACCATCAAGGCGATGCGTGGACTCTGCCCGGTCTTGCGAAAATAGCTTGAAACGCGGCGCTTGAGGTCGCGCGCCTTACCGACGTACAAACACGTACCGGCTTCATCAAAATAGCGGTACACGCCGGGCAAACTTGGCAGGCCGGCAAGAACTTCCTTATTGTTGTCGGCGCTGATAGCTGACATCATCTGTCTTTTTCAACCGTTGTGAATTTTTCTCGTTCAAGGAGAGTTTCGACATGCGCACCTGCGACATGTTCTGCCGCGTCATCGACAACTACGGCGACGCCGGGGTGTCCTGGCGTCTGGCTCAAATGCTGGCCAAGGAGTACGACTGGGCGGTGCGCCTAATCATAGACGATGCGGCCGTGCTCTCGGCAATCGTTCCGACCGCAAAAGCAGAAGTCGCTCCTGTCAAAGCAGGATCGGTCACGGTTTGTGACTGGATCGAAGACGGCTCCGACGTTCCTTTCAGACCATGGGACGGCCAGGCGGCCGACGTGGTGATCGAGCTTTTCTCCTGCCGTCTGCCCGACGCTTACGAAGCGGCGATTGCCCGACGTTTCGAAACGTCGGCTTGCGCCGTCTTCGCGCTCGACTACCTCACGGCGGAAAAATATGCCGAAGAAGGCAACGGTCTACCGAGTCCTCACCCTCGCTACGGTTACGACAAAACCTTCTTGTTCCCGGGCTTTTCGGAAAAAACCTGCGGCATCAACCGCGAGCGCAATCTGCTGCAGATCTTCAACCCCGCACGCAAAGAAAGCGTACGCAAGCGTCTGTTTGCAGAATTCGGAGCCGACCCGGAGCATCCCTTTACGCTCTATTTCTTCACCTATCCGGAAATGCCCGTCGAAGGGTTTGCTCAGTGTCTCGCGCAAGACCCGCGCCCCGTGCAAGTGCTCGCCGCCCCCGGAGCGGCCTCCGCACGCCTGAAGCGCGCGCTGGAACCCTTAGACGCGCCGCATATTCGTTTCGTACAGGCTTCGATGGTGGCGCAGGACGTGTTTGACGATGTGCTTCTGAGTTGCGACGCCGCACTCATTCGCGGTGAAGACAGCGTGCTGCGCGCGCAGCTTGCAGGCATTCCAATGATTTGGACGCTTTACCCGCAGCAAGAGGACACGCATCTCACCAAACTTGCCGCCTTCGCTTCTCTCTACACGCAGGCGTTGCCGCAGACGGCCCGGCAGGCATGGCTCGAAATCGAAGACTACGTCAACAACGGCCCCGTGCATGAACACGTCTGGAAAAACTGGCGCGACCGCATCGAAGAGCTGCAAGCGGGCGCAACCGTCTGGCAGAAAACCCTTTTTTCGCTTCCGACTTTGGCCGAGAGCATTTCCAAATTAGCTGAAAAAAAGCTAAAATTTTGAGTTCACAAAAATTTGAAAGCCCGGCGCGCTGAATTTTTATGCGTTCTTTTCGGGCGTGCGTCAAAACTTTTTATCAAGGAAAACACACATTATGAAGACCGCGCAAGAGCTGCGTTCCGGCAACGTGTTCATGGTCGGCAAGGATCCGATGGTTGTCCTGAAGTCCGAATACTCCAAGGGTGGCCGCGGTGCCTCCACCGTCAAGATGAAGATGAAGAATCTTCTCAACGGTGCCGTGACCGAAACGGTTTACCGTGCCGACGACAAGTTCGAAGACATCATTCTCGAACGCAAGGAAGTGACCTACTCCTACTTCGCTGACCCGCACTACGTCTGGATGGACGAAGAATACAACCAGTACGAAGTCGACGAAGACACGATGGAAGACGCCAAGAAGTACCTGCAGGACGATCTGACTGCTGAAGCCGTCTTCTACGAAGGTCGCGTGATCGGTATCGAACTGCCGACCATGCTCGTTCGCGAAGTCGTCTACACCGAACCCGCCGTCAAGGGCGACACGTCCGGCAAGGTGATGAAGCCCGCCCGTCTGGCTACCGGCTTCACCCTCGACGTTCCCGCTTTCGTGAACACGGGCGACAAGATCGAAATCGATACCCGTACGAACGAATACCGCAGCCGCATCAAGTAATTTGTACTTGACTCGGTGTTCGGGTCTCGGGACTCGAAACAAAGCGCCGCAAGGTCCTTCGGACCGCGGCGCTTTTTCTTTGTTGAAATTTCGACCTACACTTTCGGTATCTTTCAATTTTTTCCCGGAGACACCCATGCCTCAGAGCACGCAACGCCCCATGCGCCGCAAGGACCGAGAACTCTCGCGTGAAGAAACGCTCACCGTCATCAGGCACACGCCGCACTGCGTCATTGCAACAGTCGACGAATCCGGCACGCCCTATGCCACGCCGATCACGGCTGTGCTCTTTGAAGGCGCCGTTTACTTCCACAGCTCAAGTGATGTCAACGGTCGGCGCTACCAGAACGCGCTGCAAAATGACAAAGTCTCGATTGTCTGGATCGGCCGCGGAGAAACAGCCGCCGATGAACTGCCGAAAGACTTTTCGGTGAACTACGCCTCGGCCATCGTCGAGGGGCGCATTTCTCTTGTCACCGATGAAGGAGAAAAAAAGCGCGTTGCCAAGGCATTCTGCCTGCGACACGTACCTCAGGCAGGTGAAGAAGCAATTGACAAGTATTACGCCGCCGGTGGCAAATATGTCGTGTTCTGGAAAGTAACGATCGATTCACTGAGCGGCAAGGCACGCAACAAGCAGGGCTACTTCAACCGCATTTTGGCCGTATAGCAAAAAGCGCTCCGTTTCGGGTGATTGTCGCCGAAACAAAGCGCTTTTGCATCCTTTTGCGAGACCCGATTTTTAGCCGATCTTCTTGAGCTTTTCCTGCACAAACATCAGCTTCAGGCTCTTTGGCTTTTCCGAACCGTTGAAAGCAATTTCGAGGTTCGTTTCGGCAGGCTTTTCCGGATAGTGAATGGCCACGATCTTTCCTTGACCGAGCGTCGGATGGCTTACCGTGTCCCCCACGGAAAAGCCGCCGGCCGTCACCGTCTTCTTCTTGGCGAGCAATTCGCTTGCCTTCATCAAACCGGCCTTCTTCCAGGAGTCGGAGTGAAGATTGCGAGCTGCGCTGCCGCTCGGCGCGCGGCTAAACGACGTCGAAGATCCTGAAGATCTCGCGCCGCTTGCATAAGAAGAGACGTTACGCGAACCCCAACCGTTGTTGCGGCCGTATCCGCCCGAGCTCGACTGGCGAGAATATCCGCCGCCGAAACCGCGCGAGCCCCAACGCTGATCGGCATCGTCCCAATCGTCATCGGCATCCTCTTCGCTGTATAGCTTTTGCACGTGCTCGGAGGGAATTTCGTCGATGAACTGCGAAGCCTGCTGCATGCGGGTTTCGCCCCACATCATGCGCTGACGCGACCAGCTGATCCAGAGATTGCGGCGGGCGCGTGTCATGGCCACGTACATCAGGCGACGCTCCTCGGACAACTGAAATGCCGGATTTTCGTCTTCGCGGATGTAGTGCGGAAAAAGATCCTGCTCCAAGCCCGTCAGATAAACATACGGAAACTCAAGGCCCTTGGAGGCGTGCACGGTCATCAGGCGCACGGCGTCGGGATCCTCTTCGGCATTCTTGTCATCGGGTTCAAGCGCGGCCTGCGACAGGAATCCGTCCAGAGGCGACATGGTGCCGCCGGGCACGGGCTCAAGCGCCGGAGCGTCTTCATCAATGCCGTTTTCTTCGCAGTAGCCCACGGCGGCATTGACGAGTTCACCGAGGTTTTCAAGGCGCACATCGGCGTCCTGCTGCTTCTGATAGAACGCTTCCAGCCCCGACTTCTGCGACACCAGCGTGATGAGTTCGGGCAGACTCTTGCCTTCGGCTTCGGCGCTGATTTCTTCAAGCAGCGTCACAAATGCATGCGCTCGCCGAATTTCAGGAACGGAATCCGCTTCAGCCAGAATTTCCCAAATCGTAACTCCGGCGTCGCTAGCCATCGTCGTCGCACGTTCAACCGTCGTTGCGCCGATCCCGCGCGGCGGCTGATTGATGATACGAAGCAGGCTCGTATCGTCGGCATTGGCAAGCACGCGCAGATAGGCCACCACGTCCTTGACTTCCTGGCGATCGAAAAAGCGCAGGCCGCCGTAGACGCGGTAAGGAATGCTGTTGGCCGAAAGCATGCGTTCGAAATTGCGCGACAAGTTGTTGTTGCGGTACAGAATCGCAAAGTCGCTGTACTTTTTGCCGCGGCGCTTCTCAACCATAATGTCCTGTACGACCGCTCGAGCTTCCTGCATGTCGGCCTCGGCGCGATACAGACGAATCGGTTCTCCCGCCCCCGCATCCGTCCACAGGTTCTTGCCCATGCGATCCTTGTTGTTGGCGATGACCGCATTGGCCCCATCGAGAATGTGCGAGGTCGAACGGTAGTTCTGTTCGAGCTTGATGATCTTCTCGACCTTGTAGTCCTTGACGAAGTCGGACATATTGCCCACCTTGGCGCCGCGGAAGGCGTAGATTGACTGGTCGTCGTCGCCCACGCAGAACACGCAGGCGTTGGATTGCTTGGGAGGGCACAGCGCCTTGATCAGGCGAAACTGCAGTGAGTCCGTATCCTGGAATTCGTCGACGAGAACATACTTGAAGCGATCGTTGTAGTGCTCGCGCACAAGCTGATTGCCCTCAAGAAGCTCGACGCAGCGCAGCATCAGTTCGGCAAAATCCACAAGCCCTTCGCGCTGACAGCGTGCTTCATAGGTCTCATAGAGCGTCACGCGCGTCTTGTCTTCCTCTCTGGCAGACACGGCTCCGGCACGCAGCCCCTGTTCCTTGTAGCTGTTGATCGCCCACTGCACTGTCTTGGGATCGCGCAGTTTGGGATCAATGCCCGCCTCCTTCATGATGCGGCGGATGAGCGAGAGCTGATCGGACGTATCGATGATTTGGAACGTGGGCGGCAAATTAGCTTCCTGAGCGTGCGCGCGAAGGATGCGATGAGCCGTACCGTGGAAGGTTCCCATCCACAAATGACGCAGGTCGCAGGAGACCATGGCCGACAGTCGGTCGCGCATTTCGCGCGCGGCCTTGTTCGTAAAGGTCACGGCAAGAATCTGCGAGGGGCGCGCCATTGCACGCGACAGCAGCAAGGCGATGCGCGTCGTGAGCACCTTGGTCTTGCCGGAACCTGCGCCGGCAAGCACCAGCGCGTTTTCGCAGCCGAGTTCGGCAGCCTTGCGCTGCATGGGATTGAGAGAATTCAGAAAGTCATCAAGCATCGATACAGTCTCGTGGCAAATCTCAAAATCGCGATACGCCGCGCGTAGCCCTTTCCTCGGGCAACGTCGGCACTCCATATGCAAACAAAAAAAGCGAGCGGCGATTGTAGCCTGAAAGACACCCTAACACACGGACGATCCTCAGACGACGATGCCCTCGGAATTCGTTCCGAAAGCGCGCCGTTATTGACTTTCCGACTCTCAAACAAGGGACAAAAGGCCTTATACTTGTGGGTCGAATTTTTCCTTCAAACACAACAACAAAAGGCGCCCCATGCGCGAAACCTACAATCCTCAGGAAATCGAATCTCAGGTCCAGGAACAGTGGCGACAGAACGACGTCTACCGCGCCGTCGAACACGCCCTCGGCCCTGACGGCAAGGAAAAGCCCAAGTTCTACGTGTGCTCCATGTTGCCCTACCCCTCCGGCAAGCTGCACATGGGCCATGTCCGCAACTACACCCTCAACGACGTGCTTTACCGCTATCGCCGCATGAAGGGCTACAACGTGATGACGCCGATGGGCTGGGACAGCTTCGGTCTGCCCGCAGAAAACGCCGCTTTGACCAAGAAGGTGGCTCCGGCCGAATGGACCTACCGCAACATCGCCGACATGAAGGAGCAGATGCTCCCGCTCGGCCTGGCTTTCGACTGGTCGCGCGAAGTGGCCACCTGCAAGCCCGAGTACTACCGCTGGAATCAGTGGATGTTCTTGAAGATGCTCGAACGCGGCATCTGCTACCGCAAGACCCAGATCGTGAATTGGGACCCGGTCGACAAGACGGTTCTGGCCAACGAACAGGTCATCGACGGCCGCGGCTGGCGTTCCGGCGCTCTCGTTGAAAAGCGCGAAATCCCGGGTTACTACTTCGGCATCACGCAGTACGCCGAAGAACTGCTCGAAGACCTTAAGAAGCTCGACGGCTGGCCCGAACAGGTGCGCCGCATGCAGGAACACTGGATCGGCAAGTCTATCGGCGTCAACTTCGGCTTCCCGTATGAAATCGACGGCGAAAAGAAGCTTCTGAAGGTCTACACGACGCGCGCCGACACCATCATGGGCGTGACCTTCGTGGCAATCGCTGCCGAACATCCGCTTGCCAAGCGTCTGGCTAAGGACAAGCCCGAACTGCAGGCCTTCATTGAAGAATGCGCCAAGGGCTCCGTTACCGAAGCTGACATGGCCACGATGGAAAAGAAAGGCATCTTTACGGGCTTTTACGTCACGCATCCCCTGAACGGCCGTCAGGTCCAGGTGTGGATCGGCAACTACGTTCTGATGAACTACGGCGAAGGCGCCGTGATGGCCGTGCCCGCTCACGACGAACGCGACTTTGCCTTTGCCAAGAAGTACGGCATCGACATCATTCAGTCCGTGGCCGTCGAAGGCAAAACCTTCTCGACGGACGCCTGGCAGGAATGGTACGGCGACAAGACGCTCAATCCCTATTGCGTCAACTCCGGCAAGTACGACGGTCTGCACATCCACGAGGCGATCGAAGCCGTTGCCAAGGATCTCAAGGAAATGGGCCTGGGCGATCGTCAGACGATGTTCCGCCTGCGCGACTGGGGTATTTCCCGTCAGCGCTACTGGGGCACACCGATTCCGATCATCAACTGCCCGAAGTGCGGTCCCGTTCCGGTTCCGGAAAAGGATCTGCCCGTGCTGCTGCCCGAAAACCTGATTCCGGACGGCACCGGCAATCCGCTCAACAAGTGCGAAGAATTCCTCGCCTGCAAGTGTCCGAAGTGCGGTGCCGATGCGCGCCGTGAAACGGACACAATGGACACATTCGTCGACAGTTCCTGGTACTACATGCGCTATTGCTCGCCGGACTCCGACAAGGCCATGGTTGACGAGCGCAATGACTATTGGAGCCCGATGGATCAGTACATCGGCGGCATCGAACACGCCGTACTGCATCTGCTCTACGCCCGCTTCTGGACGAAGGTCATGCGCGACCTCGGCCTGGTGAAGTTCGACGAACCCTTCAAGCGACTCTTTACCCAAGGCATGCTCACGGCCGAATGCTTCTACCGCGAACAACCCGACGGCAGCAAGCGTTGGTACTACCCGTATGAAATCAACATCGAATACGATGAAAAGGGTCGTCCGTGCCGTGTGACCGCCAAGGACGACGGTCTGCCCGTTGTCTCCGGCGGCATCGAAAAGATGAGCAAGAGCAAGAACAACGTGGTGGAACCGCGCGACATCATCAAGCAGTTCGGCGCCGACACGGCCCGTACCTTCGTGATGTTTGCCGGTCCCCCCGATCAGTCCGCCGCCTGGTCCAACTCCGGCGCCGAAGGCTGCTACCGCTTCCTGCGTCGTCTTTGGAACTGGTGCTACGCCCGCCACGACGAAATCCACGCCAGCGCCTGCAAGGTTGATATTTCCACCGCGCCCAAGCACGTCAAGGACATGCTGCGCGAGGTCTATCAGACTCTGCAGCAGGCCGAAAGCGACTTCGATCGCATGCAGTTCAACACAGTCGTGTCAGCTGCCATGAAGATGATGAATGCGCTCGACGGCTTTGAAGGCACTGACGAAGTGTCGGCCTGCGCCCGCAAGCTCGCTCTGTCGCTGCTGTTGCGCGTGCTCTATCCGCTCGCACCGCACATCACGACCGCGCTCTGGCAGGAACTCGGCTTTGTGAAGGACTTCGGCGTCGAAATCATCGATGCACCGTGGCCCGAAGTCTGCAAGGAAGCTCTCGTCGCAGACGAAATCAAGCTGATGATCCAGGTCAACGGCAAGCTGCGCGGCCAGATCATGGTGCCCGCTCAGGCCAGCCGCGAAGAAATCGAGCAAGCCGTGCTCGCTCACCCCGATACGATTCGCTTCGTCGGTGAAGCTACGGTCCGCAAAGTCATTGTGGTGCCCGGCAAACTCGTTAACGTCGTCGCGAAATAATTCGCTTTTTGCGGCTTAACAAAAACCGCCGGATTGAAATGGTCCCTCTCACGAAGCCATTTCAGTCCGGCGGTCTCTTTTTGCCGTCAGGATCGGCTAGAGCACCATTGGGTTGTTCGGATCGCCTCAGTTCGAGCGGCTCAGGAACTGGGCGTCAAGCGACCCCGCGCGCATCTTCATCAGATTGATACGGCAGGCAAGAATAGCGTCACCCGAACCGGTACCGGCACCGTAGCTTGCCTCCACCCACTTGCATTCGGCGTCCAAATAACGCGCAAATGCCTTGTTGGATTCCTCAAATGCCTTGGCCGCGCCCTTGCGCTTCTGGATGCGGTCCAGATCGCGGGCGTTGGCAAGCACACGATCGACGATGTCGTCATAGAACTTTTCCGTTTCGGCCAGTTCCTTCTTCAGGCATGCCTGCACCTCCAGGCGGTTGTCAGCCGTGCGGTAACATTCAGACAGTGCGTCGGCCGCCACCGCAGACATACTCACGGCAGCCGTCGCCAGAATCAACATACTTGCCACGCTTTTGCGCATACCTCTCTCCAAAAAAACTTCCGTCGTCAGGCCGTAATTTGCCGGACCACCGCAAAACCCACCGCAGTTGCGGCAAACGAACCGAACAAATGCAGGCAACTGTGCGCCAACGCACGCAGCCAGTCGCCGGCCATCATCATCTGCACGCCCTCGGCCGAAAATGTTGAAAAAGTCGTCAGACCTCCCAAAAGGCCCGTCACGAGAAAGAGCCTCCACATGGGAGAAACCTGCAGATGCGTTGAAAACCAAGCCGTGAGCGCTCCGATCAATAGGCCGCCCAACAGATTGCACAGCAACGTCCCGAGCGGCAGCAGCGCAATACGGCTATTGAAGACGTAACTCAACGCCCAACGGCCGCAAGCGCCCAGTGCTGCCCCGGTACCAACGGCAAGCAACACGGCCCACAGGGCTCCGTCACGCGTCACCATCGTCACTCACCCCAACGATTCTTAGCTAGTTCATCGCTTTCGCGGGCATCCACCCAACGACCGCCTTGCGGGGTGACTTCCTTTTTCCAGAAGGGCGCTTCAGTCTTGAGCCAATCCATGATGAACTCGCTGGCTTCAAATGCTTCGCGGCGGTGTGCGGATGTCACGACCGTCAGAACAATGCGGTCACCCGCCTTGAGTTCACCTACGCGATGAATGACCACCGCGTCTTCGATGTCCCAACGCTCACGCGCCTTTTCGACAATGCGCGCAAGACTCTTTTCGGTCATCTCCGGATAGTGCTCAAGGTGCATTGCCGTCACACCGTCGTCGCTGCGCACAACGCCGGTAAAAGTCACCACGGCGCCCGCATTGCGTCCCTCTCGCTCGAGGGCAGAGATTTCCTCGGATACGTCGAAATCATCGTGACTGACACGAATCTTCGTAATGGGAGCCATGCCGTTAGCCTCCAGTTACGGGCGGGAAAAAAGCCACGACGTCGCCATCCTTGACTTCCGCCGTCATCGGCGCCATTTCACCGTTGACGGCAGCGCGGATGCGTTTGACGGTTTCAAAGGCCGTACGGTGAGAAGCATCTTCGCAGAGCTTTTCGCGCACATCGTTGACGGTCGCTGCGGCAGCTTCCAGCTCGATCGTTTCGCTGTCAACGGCCACGGCTTCGCGCAACAGCGCAAAGTATTTCACTTCAATTTTCACTTTTTATTCTTTACTTAAAGAGGTCCCCAAACGGGTAATAGAGCACCACGTCGCCCTTCTTCACGGTCGAGCCGGCGGGAATATCCACCAGGCCGTCGGCCCAGGCGCAGCTCGTGAGCACCTGGCTGTTTTGCGTGTGGTAGAGATCGAGGCCGCCCTTGTCGTTGCGACGTACACGAACGAACTCTTCGCGGGCGCCGGGTTTGGTCCAATCGAAATCCGCCCGAATCTGAGCAGGCATCGCCTGCACGTCCTTGCGTCCCTGAAGCTTCAGAAGATACGGACGCGCCAGGAGCAGGAACGTCACAAAACTCGACACGGGGTTGCCGGGAAGACCGATGAAAGGCTTGCCCAGTACTTCACCCAAGGCAACGGGTTTGCCGGGCTTCAATGCCACTCGCCACATGTCGATGCGACCGAGCGATTCCACGGCGGGCTTAATATGATCTTCCTCACCCACGCTCATGCCGCCGGAGCTAATGATGACGTCAGCCGTCTTGGCGGCGCGCTCAAACGCTTCGCGCGTAGCCTGCAGCGTATCAGGAATGCTGCCGAGGTCATAGACCTCGCAGTCAAGGCGCTTCAAAAGAGCACGGATCGTATAGCGGTTGGAGTTGTAGATGCCGCCTTCGGGCAGAGGTTCACCCGGCGCCACCAGTTCGGAACCTGAAAAGAACACGCCGACGCGCAGATGACGGTAAACCTTGACGTAACCGCATCCGACGCTTGCCACAAGACCGAGCACGGCAGGTTCCAGCACACGGCCGGCTTCTGCAACCACACTTCCCGACGCTATGTCGCATGCGCGGCGACGCACCCACGTGCCGGGCACCACGGGCTTTGTGAAACGGATGGAGCCGTCTTCGTTGACGGTCACGTCTTCCTGAGCCACCACCGCATCAGCCTGAGCGGGAATCGGCGCACCGGTAAAGATACGAGCCGTCGTACCGCGACAGAGCGCCTGACCGGACGTGCCGGCAGGAATACGCTGCGAGACGGGCAGATCAACAGGCGTCTCGGACGAAGCTTTGGCAAGATCGTCGCTAAAGACCGCGTAGCCGTCCATCTGCGAATTGTCCCAGGCGGGAACATCAATGGAACTCACTACGTCTTCGGCAAGAACACGGCCTTCGGCATAGAGCGTCGGCACCGTTTCCGTGCCGACTGCCACACGAGCGTGGTTTAAAAAGAGTTGGAGCGCTTCGTTATAGGTGATCACGATTAGCCTTCAGAGAAACGACAAAATTGGCAACGGCAACGGGGTTGTTCACATCAAGTTTGGCGATGCCTTCAGGCAGAGCGAGCGAATCATCGTCGGTAGCAACCGCTACAACGCTTGATGTCAATACGGGCGCTTGCAAACCGGCGTCCTTGCGATGCACCAGAATGTGCGGAATGTTTTCTTCGCTCTTATAGCCTTCGACGAGAACGATGTCGACCGGAGACAAACGCGAAAGAATTTCCTTGAGCGACACCGGCTCTTCGGTCTCTCGCATCAGAGCCCAGCGTTGATCACTCACCAGAACCACTTCCTGAGCGCCGGCTTGGCGAAAGCGATAACTGTCTTTGCCCGGTACGTCAATATCAGTGCCGTGATGGCTGCTTTTGATCGCCGACACTTTGCGATCGCGCGAGATCAATGCTTCAAGCACTTTCTCAATCAGTGTGGTTTTGCCCGACCCTGAATGGCCGGTAAATCCGACAACCAACATGATTCTCCCCTATGTTTACCGGCCGGCCTATGAACAGGCGACCATTGATATGCACTGCGATTGTAGCGAAGCAAGCCGCATCTACGGCCTCTCGGGACGGTTCTGATGAGAAATTTTTCGTTTTTTTGCAGATGCAAAAAAGCCCCGCAAAGCAAATCACTTCACGAGGCTTTCCAAAGGCGGACGAGGCCGCCTTCATTTCGTGTGTCCGGCTGAAATTATTCAGCAGCAGCCTGCACGTTTTCCTTGCGGACGAGGAGTTCGCGGATGCGAGCAGCCTTGCCGGAACGTTCGCGCAGGTAGTAGAGCTTGGCACGACGCACGTCGCCGCGGCGCTTGACTTCGATGGAAGCAATCGTCGGCGAGTAGAGCTGGAACGTACGTTCAACACCTTCGCCGCTCGAAATCTTACGAACGATGAAGGAGCTGTTGAGACCACGGTTGCGCTTGGCGATAACCACGCCTTCGTAGGCCTGAGTACGCTTGCGGGAACCTTCGATCACGTTCACGAGAACGTTGACGGTGTCGCCTGCGCGGAATTCAGGGATGGTCTTGCCAGCAGACAGGCGAGCGATCTCTTCCTGTTCCAGGGTGTGAATGATGTTCATTTTTAACTCCGTGACCATCATGCGGCGGCATCTTTTCAGTTGTTTCTGCAGCCGTCCAGAGGATGGAACCTTTATATGTCTCAAACGAGACGATTGACCAAAAAAGCGTTCCAAGGTGAGCAGAAAGCACCAAGGAACGCGTGATTATATTGAATTGATTAGGAAAATTCCACTCTTGCCAAAATTCATTTCTCAGCAAAGCCTCACTTCTCACCGAGGTGCTTGAGCTCGAGCATTGCTTCACGGATAGCCTCCGAAGAGGCCTCGTCGATCTGCCAGATCAGGCTTTTGCGAATCGTCGTCGACACCAGTTCGAGCCAACGCTCTAACTCCGTTCGATCACAACTTCTTTTTCTCAGACGAACGTTTGCGAAATAGATCTCCGCACACCATCGGTTGTGACGGTACTTGCCGCCTTTGGAGGATTTGTCGTAGTAGATGTAACCCTTTGGCATCCTGCGTCCCTGTGACACTTGCGCCAAAACCGACACCTCCTTTGAAAAAAAAAGCGGGACACACGCTCAAGCCAGTCTCTCGCGTATGCTCCCGCCCAAAGTTTCAAGCTTTGCCGCAAGGCTCATGCACGAGGCATGAACCCTGCGATGGCCCAAATGCTCTTCCGATTAGAAGAGATAGGAAGCCTTCAGGTTGAACGTGTTGTTCGAACGACCGTCGTTGCCAAAGCCATACTTGTAGCTCAGGCCGAAGCGAACGGCGTCCGTACCAGCATTCACACCGATCGACGCGTTGTAGACATTGTCGATGACGTCCACGTCGCCGATGATCGTTTCAACTTCGGTGTCGCCGATCTGCGGAGCAGCCGTGAAGTCAATTTCCGGAGCAACCTGCCAGCCGGAAGCCGTTTCAAAGACGCCCTTGACCGTCACACCGATCGGCATTTCGATCACGTTCATCTTGTCCATGCTCAGACCGCGGTAGTCATCCACGTCAATGGATGCCCAACGGACACCGGCGTGCGGAACAACCTGCAGAACCTTGCCTTCGTATGCCTTCCAGTCGGCGCGAACACCGAGCGAGAAGACCGTGGAGTCAAGCGATTCGGAAGCAGAAGCACCGGCAACAGAACCGCCGATGTCGTTGTCAAGCCACAGGTAGGACATATCGCCCGTGAAGGTCAAACCGCCAAAGTCCTTGCCGGCGTACACGGACAGACCCCAGAAGTCGGAATCGGTCGAGTACTTGGAAACGGAACCTTCGCTGTCGCCGTCGCCGCTACCGATCGAGAGAGCAGCACCGAAGCGAGCGCCTTCACCGAAGCCGAAGTCAACGCCGAGCATGCCGCCGTAGATATCGGAGCTGTAGCCGGAGGCGCCATAGAGCGAATCGGATTCGTTGGAGCCGTAGAAGACATCAGCCCAAACACCGAGGCCCTTCTTGGCATCCAGATTACGCTGGATCAACGCGTTGGAAATCAATTCCATCGAGTCGTAGGCCATGTTGTAGGTACCGGCCGTGACAGGAGCAGCAACAAATTCCTTCACTGCCTGTTCGCCGCGACCGTTGAGCTGATCGCCTGCAGCATTGAGGAACTCGTCTTGCTGACCAATGGCGTTGATCACTATCTGATTCTTGCGGTTGCCACCGGCAGTCAAAATCTGATCAACGGCTCCGGCAACTGCTGCATCCTTAACCGCGCCTTCGTTAAAGCCAATCACAACAGAGCTCGGATCACCTTCCACCGTCCCCTTGAGTTCAAGGAAGAGGTTCGTAGAAGTGATATATCCTGTGGGATCAGGAACGTTCTTGATATCCCCAGTTGTGAGGTCAAGCGTCCCCTTGCTCAGTAGGTTATCAAGCACAATGCGAGCATTTGTCGTTCCACCACCGCCAAGCGTAAGGTTTGCACCTTCACCGGCAAAAACAGATTCACCTGACTGCATGAAGTGATCAGCGTCGATCACGGTCACGCTGTTGGTCGCAAGCTTAACGCCACCACCATTATCGCCTTCAACATTGCCAAAGTAGAAGCCGCCGTTTTTACCAATCACAATGCTCTGATCGACATAGGCCACAGCATCCGTTTCAAGATTGAACTTGTCACCTAAGGCCTTCTGTGCAACGTTGACTGCACGTTCAAGCGATCCTGCCGAGCCGTTGGTCGTCAGATAAGAGTCACTCTTAAGGTTCAACGTGCCTTGAATTTGAGGCACTACCTTGCCCTGTTCGTCAACTGCAGCCTTCGCGATGTACACGTCAGCGGCCTCGCCGTCACCAGACTTCAGGGTAGCACCTTCCGCAAGCGTCTGGAATCCGGCCATATTGTTGACCGTCACCGTGCCCGCATTGATATTTTGAGCAAACAGCGAGCCATCCACAGTTGCCGTCGAAACCGACAGGTTGTCCACTCGCAGATTGGCAACTTCGCTGATGTTAACCGTACCTACATTCACAGTTCCGATGTTGAAAACACCACCTTCGACGGCAAGCTTTCCATCAGTTCCTGCGATGGTACCGGCAAAGGAACCACCTGAAGTAGAAACAGAGGAGGAGCTACCAAGCGTGAGCGTATAGGTATCCACATTGACCGTGGTGCCTCCGTTCGAACCGGTAATCACTTCCGTTCCGTTGCCAAGAATCCGGAAGTTATCTTGCAAGTTAAGCGTCTGTTCTGCATCACCAGCATTCGGGGTCAGTGCAACAGTCTGGACACCCGTGAGACCGGCGTTAATGTCAGCCACATTGCCTTCTCCGAACTGAACATTCAAAACAGCGCTACCGTATACGATGCCATCAACGGCATCGACGCCTTCCACGTTCGTCGAGAGGTTACCGTTGTCAATCTCGGTAATTTCAACCTGCTGACCTTCACCAGTCGTAGCAACAACTTCATCAGCTACGACAGTTACACCACTGAAGCTAGAAGCTACAGCACTCCATTTGCTCAGATCCAGAGTATCCGAAATACCGACCGTGCCAGAGGCCAGGGTGAAATTACTCTTGAGACCCTTGTCATCAAGCAGACTACCTGTAGTCGTATTAAGCGTGCCGCCATCAACAGTTAGCTTGCCAGTCCCATCCTCAAAAGTAATGTTGTTGACATTTAACTCGCTGTTGCCTACAACCTTGATGTCAGCGTCTGCTCCATCGTAACCAGATTTATATACATGCAACGAACCCAAAGTAAGCGAAGCTCCGCCTTGGGTAGTCAGGGTACCAGTCGAACCAACCGTCATCGTTGCGAAGGAATAATCACCGTCCGCGATCGTGAGGGCTCCGGTCGTATGAGATTTCTCATCACCGAGAACGCCCACCTTGATGTTACCGTTGAATTCAGAACCAGCCACATAGAGCTTGCCGCCATCGAGCGTGTAGTCGGCACCGTAGGCCAACAGCAACGTGTTATGCGGCGTGACATCCTTGGCTCCATGTTCTTGCCCCTTAGTGCCACCAGCATTCAGATCCTGAATATTAAAGGTACCGCCTTCGTTGACCGTTACCTTCTTGAACTTATTGTCATCCTGCCAAATAGAAGCATTCAGACGACCGTCATCAATAGTAACTTCTCCAAAAGTCGACGCATTGCCATTCTTGAGGGTGATATCCGCACCATTGACCACAACAAGCTTCAGGTCTTGAGCCTGCGAAGCAAGATCAAGCGTATCCACTGCGCCGTCAGCTACGAGCCGAGATCCCGTAACAGTTTCGGAGAAATTAATCTTGCCAAGAACCTTGGATTTCGAGCCAAGAACTATTGTGGTGTTGGTTGCTTTTTCCTTGACTTCGATTGCAGAGGCGTGTTCTCCTTCAGCAGAGATCGTGCCATTGTTAACGAGAGTGTTCTTGTTCGTATTGATCAGAACGCCGTGGCCAAAAAACTCACCGTTCCGTTCCTCAGTAATGTCACTAACGGTAATTGTTCCGTTGTTTACTGCCAGGGATCCCGAAACACCACCGAGTTCAATGCCAGCGCCCTGTTCTAAAACAGTAATCTGACGGTTGTTTATGATCGTACTGGCCGGCCCTTTGTTCTCAATAGTCATGCCATAGGCGTTCTTGGCAACGATATTGCCTTCGTTAATGATCGTTGCTCCACTGCCGGCCATCATGCCTTTCTGCGACCAGGAAACAGAACCTTCTCCAGCCTGAACATAAATATTGCCGGTGTTGGTCAGTTCCGTTTCTCCGCCCACAGCATGCAAAGCATGAGATCTAGCGCCTTTGGTCCCAGTAACCCAAACATCTTTGCTAAAAGTGATTTTGCCTTCGGATACGGTATGGAAACCTTCCGTTCTAGCTCCATCGAGCGTGTAGTCGAACTGGGAATTACCGTCAAGCTGTTCCTGCGTAACAGGCGTGCCTACGATGTCAAGAGCACCTTCCGGAGCCCATTCCTGGGCCATCGCCGTACCCATTGCGAGTGCGGCAGCTGCGGCGATCATAATCTTGGCAGCCTTTTTGTGGGGAGTTGCAGCTGCTTCGCTGGCAACAACCATCGTGCCGCGAACCTTGCTGAACACAACTTTGAAAGTCCGATTCATCTATAACTCCTTGGTTAGGTTGGACTAAAGTTGTAAGAAAGGCTACCCCCCCCCGTTTGCCGTTTGTCAAGGCCTCTTCGTAAAAAAAGAAGCTCTCTGTATCCATTTTGAGACTGAGGACCAGCCATCAAAATAGCTATCTTTCAATACGTTTGAACCGCTGTTTTTAGGCAGCGGTTCAAGTGGGTTTTAACTTTAATTTTTTGAACTCAACATCAACAGAGTCTTCTCATCGCGCTTAGTCAGAAAACCTTGCTGTCTTGCCGTTTCAATGAGTTCCGGCCTGTTTTTGAGCGTCGCTTCAAGACTTTTTTCTCTTCGCCACGCCTCAATGTTGGCGTGATGTCCCGTGAGCAACACATCGGGCACACGCATACCGTGCCACTCTTCGGGGCGGGTGTAGTGCGGCGCGTCCAGAAGCCCCGTTGAAAACGACTCGTCAGAGGCCGACAAATCCTTGATTGCGCCAGGAAGCTGACGCACGATGGCGTCAATCAATGCGCAGGCGGCCAGTTCTGCTCCTGAAAGCACAAAGTCGCCCAGACTGATGAGTTCATCAACACAAGTGTTCAGGAAACGCTCGTCAATGCCCTCGTAACGACCGCAAATCAGCACCAGCTGCAAATCGTCACACGTGGAAAACGCGCGTACGCGTGCGTCCGTCAAATGCGCTGCCGACGGAGCAAAAGCGAGCACGCGGCCGTTGTTGCCCGAGGCACGAATGCACTGCAGCGTTTGATACAGCGGTTCGGCCATCATCACCATGCCGGGACCGCCCCCGAAAGGACGATCGTCAACGGTGCGATGCACGTCGGTCGTCACATCGCGCGGATTCCAGAAATGCACGTTCCAGAGTCCCCGTTTCATGGCTCGGGACGTGATGCCGAAATCTTTCACCGCCGTGAAGATTTCCGGGAAAAGCGTAATGACGTCAAAGCGCGCTGACACGATTCGATTTCCTCGTTAAATCCAGGACGGATCCCAATCAACGCGCACGACGCCTTCGTCGAGATCCACTTCAAGCACGTATTGTTCGACATCGGGAATCAGGTACACGGCGTCCTTGCCGTTCACCTTCGGACCACCTTCGACCTTGAAGATGTCCTGCACGGTGTTGGTACCGATTTCGGTCACGCGTCCGAGTTCAACGCCTTGCTGATTGACGACAGGAAGCCCGATCACGTCGGCAGCCCACACTTCGCCTTCGCCGGCTTCCGGGAAGTCTTCGCGCAGCACGCCGATGCGGCCGCGCAAAGCATCTGCGTCTTCCTTGTTGAGAACGCCGGTGATGCGGGCAATGAGCATCTGGCCGTGAACCTTGAGTTCTTCGACTTCGAGCGTCTTGGTGTTGCCGCGGATGTCAGTCAGGAACCAGCGCTTGGTCGCGGCAAGAATTTCCGGTTCTTCAAAAGGCACCACGCGAACCCAGCCGCGTACGCCGTAAGCGCCGTTGGTACGGCCCACTGTCAGGATTTTGTTGTCGGACATAAAACCAAAATCGGAAATTAAAAAAGCGGCCTCTCCGTTTTCCGGAAAGACCGCCTTCGGCGTTGGTGAGACGTCACTATTCTTGATCAGGAAACCGCCGGGTACTGCGAGTTAGATACCGAACCCATCTCAAAGAGGATAGCCGTCGGCGCATTCGGGTGTGCTTGGACACGAGAGGCACGGCACCGAAGCAGCGAGGTTCGCAGGCAGTCCGTCTGACGGTCGGGTTAATTTTCCTTCGTTTGAAAGTTCCGTCTTACGTCGTCTTGTCGCTGATTAGGCGGCAGCCTTCTTGGCACCCTTGAGGATGCGGGCGACGGTGTCGCTCATCTGAGCGCCGTTCTTGACCCAGTGAGCCACGCGTTCTTCGTTGAACGTCAGGCGCTGCGGGCCTTCGGCGATCATCGGGTTGTAGAAGCCCAGACGTTCGTTGAAGCGGCCGTCACGACGATTGCGGGAATCGGTCACGACGATGTTGTAGAAGGGACGCTTCTTGGAGCCCGAGCGGGACAGACGAATGATAACCATTGTATTTTTCCTCTTTTAAATCAATGCGCCCGTACCAGGCGCTTTCAAAATTTGCCGTCTTGCCAACCGGCAAGTACGGGACGCAAAACCGCCGCACGCAGCCGCTTTGCGAAAGGCGCAATTTTACGCGCAAATTTCCTAAAAAATCAAGCCTTAGAAGAGAGATCCAGTCTCTCCGATCGCCAATTCCCGCGCGGTCTCGGTTTCGGACGTTTTTTCTTTTGCATCAGACACTTGCTCAGGTTGCCCGACAACCGGTCCGATCATCTTCAAGAAGCGCGCTTCGTCGATCACAGTCACTCCGAGCGCCTGCGCTTTTTCCAACTTGCTTCCGGCAGCCTCTCCGGCCAAAACGTAATCGGTTTTCTTGGAAACGGATCCCGAAACCTTGCCGCCCAAGGACAGGATCATGTCTTTGGCCTTGTCTCGCGAAAGCGTCGGAAGCGTTCCGGTGAGCACGAACGTTTTTCCGGCGACCTCGGGATTGACCTGCACTTCTTCCTGTTTCCAGTGAACCCCCTCGGCAATGAGTTCGTCCACCACGGCGTTGTTGTGCGGCTCATCGAAAAACGCGCGAATTGACTCCGCGAGAACCTCGCCCACATCGTGCACCTGCATGAGGTCTTCGACCGTGGCGCTGCGCAAAGCGTCGAGCGTTCTGAAAAAGAGCGCCAAATCGCGGGCGCTTGCTTCGCCCACGTGACGAATGCCAAGCGCAAACACAAAGCGCGCAAGCGTCGTTTCCTTGCTCTTTTCGATTGCTTCGATGAGATTGGCGGCACTCTTTTGCCCCATGCGTTCGAGTTCCGTCAGCTGCTCCACTGTCAATCGATAAATGTCGGCCGGCGTCTTGAGGAGCTCTTTTTCAACGAGCATGTCGACCATCTTTTCGCCCAGCCCATCGATACCCATGGCACGGCGCTGCGCAAAGTGCACCAAAGAGAGCTTTCGCTGCGCGGGACAAACCAGTCCGCCCGTGCACCGCGAATCCTTCTCCTCCTCGTCACGCACCACGGCAGAGCCGCAGATTGGGCAGACGGACGGCATGACGAAGGGCTGTGCATTTTCCGGGCGCTTGTCGGTCACCACACGCACAATTTCCGGAATCACATCTCCGGCGCGGCGCACCACAACCGTATCCCCGATCAAAAGCCCCAATTCCTTGATGTGGTCCTCATTGTGCAGTGTGGCGTTACTCACGGTCACGCCGCCCACAAAGACGGGAACAAGACGCGCCACCGGCGTCACGCGTCCCGTGCGTCCGACCTGAACATCAATGGCCTGCACAACCGACAACGCTTCTTCCGGAGGATATTTGTGCGCGCAAGCCCAACGCGGTTCACGGGCCACGAACCCGAGTGCTCGCTGCTGGCTGTACGAGTCGACCTTGTAGACGACGCCATCGATTTCAAACGGCAGTTCAGCGCGGTGAGCCAACACGTCGCGATGAAACTCAGCAAGCGCCTGCGCGCCGCGAACCGTACGGCGCTGTTCAGCTACCGGAAAGCCCAGCTCTGTGAGCTTTGCGAAAAGTTCGGTCATGGACTGAGCGAATTCTGCGTCGCTCACCTCCCCCGTACCGTAGGCGTAGAAATGAAGCGGACGCTGCGCCGTGATGCGGCTGTCGAGCTGACGCAAGGCACCGGCTGCGGCATTGCGGGGATTGACGAACGTTTTTTCTCCAAGTTCCTTTTGCTTTTCGTTGAGCTTTTCAAAGTCATCTTTGTGCATGATGACTTCGCCTCGCACCTCGAGCACTGCGGGCGCAAGCTTCGGATCGATTCGCAGCGGAATGGAACGAATCGTGCGGGCATTGGCCGTCACATCTTCGCCAAAGGTTCCGTCACCACGCGTCTGCGCGCCCACGAGAACGCCGTTTTCGTATCGAAGATTGACGGCAAGCCCGTCAAACTTGAGTTCCGCGTCGTAGACAATCGCCGCGTCCGTTTCGTTGAGCCCCAATTCCTTGCGCACACGCTCGTCAAAGGCCAGAGCGCCCTCATCGGTGAAATCCGTTTCGGTTCGGATAGAAAGCATGGGCACTGCGTGACGCACCTTGGTGAGATCGCTGCGTACCTCTCCACCCACACGCAAGGTCGGGGACGTAGCCGACTTCAACTGCGGATAGCGTTCTTCGAGCTCGCTCAAAGCCCGGAAAACTCGGTCGTACTCGGCGTCCGGCACGGACGGGTTGTCCAATACGTAATACTCGTAATTCCACCGATCCAACAGCTCGGCGTACTGCTGCATGCGTGCGCGCACTTCTTCGTCGGGCCCTTCAAAACGGTCGTCCGTCACGGTCTGGTTTCCTTTTTTGTGTCCTTGAATCTGAAAAAGCCTCCGGGGCAAGCGGCGCCGGAGGCTCTTTGTACCGCAAAATCCTCGGCCGTCAGTCTGCCGAGAAAATCAGGCAGGCACGGCGGGAACCGGCGGGAACGCCGTGCTCGGCCATGGTATTGTGCATGCCCTTGAGAGCCGACTCGATGCGGCTTGCAGCGCGCGAGCCAATCGGATTGCCCGAAGCATCCGTCATCACGGCATCGATCCGGCAGCACAGATCGTTGGCAATCGCAAAGAACTGGCTCAAGGGATCGGAAGCGGGCGCCATCAGCGGCACTTCGAACGAAAGCTCGATTTCGTTGCCGAGCGTCTGCGGGGGCAGGATATGGAAGACGGCCGTCGAAATGCCGGGCACGTACCTCTGATATCGATCGCTTTCCTTCACGAAGCCGCAAGCCTTGGCCGCAGCGTCGAGCTCTTCCTCTCCGATGTCCTTGGCGGCCACGAGCTTAACGCACAGGCGCTTGTCAAAGGCCTGAATGATGCGCTGGATGCGCTCGGCCCCCTGAATCATTTCGTTGGAGTCGGGCGTTTCGGATTCGCCCTTGAGTTCGATTGCAAATTGCTCGGCGTGAATCATGAATTTCGAAGCCGTCGGCTGATCAACGCGGCGCGACCGATTGGCCAGAAGCATCGAAAGGTAAATCTGCGTGCACTCGGTCACGCGATCGGCGCCGTCGTACCACAGGCCGCTCACCTTGTCGAAGCACTGAACGCGCACGAGATCCTTCAGAAGAGGTTCAGCCTCAATATCGGCAATGCGCTGCTTGAGCAGGCGAATATCGAAAGAACCGTCAAGCGGCGTGATGTTGATCACGGCTTCTACCGCCGGATCCACTTCCGGCTTGCGGCGCTGAACGGTCGGCGCGCGCAGGGCATCCTGGGACACAACCGGTTGCGCAACGGGTTCAGCCGGCTGCTGAACCGGCACCGAAACGGTTTCTTCGAGCGGCTGAGTGGAAACCGCGGCAGCAGCTCCTGCCGCAGCCTCAGGGTCTTCATCGGCAGCCGTAAGTACCGGCACCGACTCCTCGTCAACGGATGCATTGTCGGAAAGAGCGCCTGCATTGCGTTTGTCGCCCGCGGCTTTCTTGAGAAGATTGTCGCCAACTTCCTGTGCGTGCTTGTCTTTCTTATGCTGGAAGTACCAGACGACACCAATGACAATCGCAATGAAAATAGCTATGTACAGGGGTTCAATATTAGGCATGCGCCTGACTCCGTTAACGTTTGAACAATCGGAAATTGTAGTGCAAGAGACCCTTTTATTGGGCTGCCATCTCGGAGGCCTGCTCCACATCCACTGATACGACACGAGAAACGCCGGGCTCTTTCATGGTAACGCCGACCAGGGTTCGCAAATGCTCCATCGTGACTCGGTGATGCGTAATCATCATGAACTGCGTGTTGCTGCTCATCTGCAAAATGCGCCGCGCCAAGCGGTCCTGATTGGCTTCGTCGAGCGGTGCATCGACTTCGTCAAGCAAACAGAAGGGAGCCGGGTTAAGTTTGAAGATGGCAAAGACGAGCGCCGTGGCGGTCATCGCCTGCTCGCCGCCCGAAAGAAGCTTGACGCTTGCGTTTTTCTTGCCCGGCGGCTGAGCCGACACCTCGACGCCCGCTTCCAGAATCTCTTCGCCGCTCATCCGCAGTTCGGCACTGCCGCCGCCGAAAAGCCCCGTAAACATCTCTCGGAAGTTCTTGTTGACCTCCGTAAATGTGGTGCGCAACAGCTCTCGGGTTTCGGCATCGATCTTGCGAATCGTTGCTTCCAGGTTGGCGATGGCTTCTTCCAAGTCCGCCACCTGTCGTTCGGTTTCTTCCATCGCGCGGCGGCTTTCCTGAAGGTTCTCAAGCGCGGCATGGTTGACCGCTCCCAGCGCGGCAATGGCTTCGTTTAGGCGCGAAACGCGGCTCTTGAGGGTGGACGCGCGCAACCCCTCTTCCTGCACCTGCAGCGCCAGCGCCTGACGATCGGCCTGAGCGGCATCCAAGTGCTCGGTAAAGACCGCGCTTTGCGTAATCCAGCTTTCTCGGCGCACCTTGAGGTCCGCGATTTCCTGCAGCAACGGCGTCTGGGCGGCATTCAAATCCGCATTGCGGGTGCGTGCGGCTTCAAGTTCCTCTTCGGCTCGGGCGCACTCAGCCTCAGCCGCCTTGTGCGCTTCGTTTTTGCCGTTGAGTTCCTCAAGCACGCGCGTTAGCCCCTCGCGTTGGGCAGTCTCGTCCAGGCTTTCGCGGCGAGCGGCCAGTTCTTCCATATGCGCCGTCAGATTTTCAATTTCCTCGTCGGCTCCGCTCTGTCGCTCCTTCGCATCGCGCACACGTTCCTGATTGGTCTGCAACTGCACGCGCATGAGTTCGATCTGACTTTCCAGACTTCTGACTTTTTCCGTCAGAACCGACGATGCGTGTTCAGCCTCTTCAAGCGCCACCTTGGCGTCAAGCGTCTTTTGTTGAACCTCTGCAAGCGTCTGATCGGCTTGCTCGAACGCCGCATCCGTCTCTTCCTGCTGCGCCATGAGTTCTTCGTGACGCATTTTCAGTTCGGCTTCCTGATCGGCCGTTCGACGGCTCTTTTCACGCCAGGCATCAATGGCGGCGGACAGTGCCGAATATTCGACCTGCAGCATGTGCAGCTCGTTGCGGCTTGCATCGGCCGCGCGGCTCGTTTCGGCAGCCTGCGCTTGAGCCACTTTCAGGGCACCCTGCTGAGCCACCAGTTTTTCTTCAATCGCATCGAGCTCATCGCGCTCGCGTGTGGACTGTTCCGAAAGCGTGCGAATTTCGGCCGCCCGCGACATGACGCCGGCACTTTCGCTCTCCTCAGCCCAGAAGCTGATCGAAATCGCGTCAACAATATGGCCCTTTGGCGTGACAAAACGCTCGCCACGGGCAAGTTCCGAGCGTCGAGCCACCGCCTCATCGAGCGTATCGGTGACATAAACGCCTGCAAGCCATTCCTCGAGCGCCCCTTTTACCTTAGGGTCGTCCGAGGCGACTTTTTCGGCAAGCGGTTTGGCAAGCTTAGGCAGAGATGCCGTCTGCCCCTTGGGCTCACCGTAAAACACGAGGCGCGCGGGAGGCGGATCGTATTCAAAACCGGCCGCTCGTTCGAGAACGCTCATGTTGAGTGCCCCTGCTTTGGCGCTTAACACCGCTTCGAGCGCCACGGCCCAACCGTCTTCAACCGTAATCTTTTCGAAAAGACGCGCGGCTTGGGAGAGTCCCATTTTGCCGAGCCATGCCGGAAGCTTGCCTTCGGCCTGCGACTTTTGCTGCAGCGCTTCAAGCGCCTGCAGTCGCGCTACGGTCCGGGCGTGAATTGCACTCAGGCGTTCCTTTTGAGCACGGGTCTCATCGTTGGCGTTGCGAGCCAGCTCAAGCTCGGTCTTTTTTTCCTCAACCGTTGCCGTCAGTTCTTCGAACTGCGCCTGCGTCTCTTCAATCAGCGCCGAAAGCTCGGCAAAGCGCTCTTCATCGGGCACCTGCCCCGAGCGGCGCTCGGCTTCGATCGCTTCCAGCCGCGCTTCAACGTCGTTTAATTCACGCGTCAATGCCTGCATCTGGACGTTTAGAACTTCCATTCGCTTTTCATGTGCGGCAGCGTCCTGTCGGGCCTTTTCGTAAGCCTCTTTTTTCTCCTCGCATTCCTGCTGAAGTTCCAGAGCGCTTTCCTGAGCGGCCGCACACTCTTCGGTCATGGCCTCAGCGTTTTCGCGCAGTTCCTGCTCCTTGGCGGCGAGTTCGGCCAACCGACTCAAAGCGGTATCCCGTTCGTTGCGGCGTCGTGCAATGCTCTCTGCCGCATTGGCGATTTCGCGGGCAAGCGAATCCTTTTCCGTAATGATGCGTGCAATCGCCCCTTCGAGTTCAGTGACGCGGGCATTGGCCTGCCAAGCCGCTTCGCGGGCCTTGTCAGCCGCTTCGCGCCTAACGCGGGCCTCTTCCTTTAAAGCATCAATCTGCGTTGTAAGTTTTTGCAGTTCACCTCTTCCCTGCAGCAAATCGGCTTCACGCGCCGCAATCTGCGCGTTGACCTTGTTGACCGCCGCTCCCGCATCTTGCTCCTGCAGGAAGTACCACAAGAGTTCCGCCGTATCCCTTTGGCCGGTGAGTTCCTTCCATCGAGCAGCCACTTCGGCTTCGGCCGTCAGGCGCTCGATTTCGGTGCGCTTCGTTTCCTGCAGGTAGCTGACCTTCTCAAGATTGTTGCGCGTACCGGCCAGCGCCGTTTCGGTTTCACGGCGACGATCCTTGTACTTGCTCACGCCGGCGGCTTCTTCCAGATACACGCGCAGCTCCTCAGGCTTGGCCTTGATGAAGTTGCTGATCATGCCCTGGCTGATGATCGCATAGGAGCGGGGCCCCAGGCCGGTGCCCATGAAGATGTCCTGCACATCGCGGCGGCGCACCTGCTGATTGTTGATGAGGTACGCATTGCTGCCGTCGCGCGTGACGACGCGCTTGACGGAAAGCTCCGTATAGCGCCCCCAGGCCCCCTTGATCGTGCCGTCGGAGTTGTCGAGCACCAGTTCGACCGAAGCGCGGGAAGATGCCGGACGATTCACCGAACCCGAAAAAATGAGTTCGCTCATGGACGTCGAGCCACGCAATTCAGAGACGCGCGCTTCGCCCAGCACCCAGCGGATGGCGTCAATCACATTGGATTTGCCGCAGCCATTGGGACCGACAATACCGGCCACCGCCCCCGGAAATTCGATGACGGTGGTATCGGCAAAGCTCTTGAAGCCGGAAATGCGAAGCTGTTTTAGACGCACGGTTTGTTAAGTGAAAAAGGATGCCAACAAAAAAGAAAGCGCCTGAAAAAGAAACATGCGGCGCTTGTGTTCGGATTGTACCGTCACCGCGCATTTTCAAGGCAAAAGCCACCTTATAATTTTTTGGATGTGCCCGCGCCGTTTTTCACTAAGGCCGCTTCTTTTACAAAGGATTCTCCCGTGCCCAATCCCGGACTTTCTCGCACCCGCCCCTACCCTTTTGCCCGACTGCGCAAACTCTTCGAGGGAATTGTTCCGGCCGAAGGCAAACTCAAGCCGATTTCGCTCGGCATCGGCGAACCCTGTCATCCGATTCCTCAGTGCATTGGCGAAGCGATTGCTCAGAACATTTCGCTCATGAGCTCCTACCCGGGCACGGCAGGCAACCCTGCCCTGCGTGAAGCCATCAGCGCCTGGTGCGAACGCCGCTACGGGCTGGCCCCGGATCCCGCAACCGAAATCCTGCCGGTGCTCGGTACCCGCGAAGCCCTTTTCAGTCTGGTCCAATGTCTTGTCGACCCGACCGTCAAAGGCGGCGCCAAAGTCGTGATGCCCGTTCCCTTCTATCAGATCTACGAAGGCGCAACGTTTCTGGCCGGAGCCGATCCCGTGTACTTGCCGCTGACGCGCGAAAACGGCTACAAACTCGATTTGTCCGTATTGAGTTCCGAAACACTTTCTCAAACTCAGCTTGTCTACATATGCTCTCCGGGCAACCCGACGGGATCCGTCTTTGATCTGGACGACTGGAAAAAACTCTTTGCTCTTTCGGATCAATACGGTTTTGTCATCGCAAGCGACGAGTGCTACAGTGAAATTTATTTCGAAGAAGGCAACGCTCCGATCGGCGCCATGACGGCGGCCAAAGCCTGCGGCCGAACCGATCTGAAAAACATCATCGTATTAAACAGCCTTTCCAAGCGCAGCAATGCGCCGGGTCTGCGCAGCGGCTTTGTGGCCGGCGACCGCTCGCTCATCGCCTCTTACCTTCTTTACCGCACCTATCACGGCTCAGCCATGAACCCGATGATTCAGGCCGCTTCAATTGCTGCCTGGAACGACGAGGCGCACGTCGTGGAAAACCGCCGTCTGTATCGTGAAAAATTTGCCGTCGCGCAACCCATTCTGAACTCTGTGATTGACGCGCCCATGCCGCAGGCTAGCTTCTACCTCTGGGCCAACGTCGGTGAAGACGATGAAGTCTTTGCTCGCGAACTCTATCGTCAGACGGGTGTCACGGTGCTGCCGGGCTCCTACCTGTCGCGTAACGTGACACTTGCCGACGGCTCGACCATGAACCCGGGCGCAGGCTACGTGCGCATCGCACTGGTTGCCGAGCCCGAGCGCATCGGCGAAGCAGCAGAGCGCATCCGCAACTTTGCTCTATCGCGCAAGTGACCTATCATCCGTAAAAACCGATTTTTTAACAAACGGCGCGCAGGGAGGCTCGGTACGCGAGCAAGTGCGCCAACCTTTGAAAGGAACACAAGAAATGACTCAGGAACTTACCTCCATCATCGAATCCGCATGGGACAGCCGCGATCAGTGGAATGCCGAAACGATCGCTGCCGATCAGCGCGAAGCCATCATGAGCGTGCTCGCGGGCCTGAACAACGGCTCGATGCGCGTGGCAGAAAAGACCGCCGAAGGGTGGCTCACGCACCAGTGGATCAAGAAGGCAGTTCTTTTGAGTTTCCGTCTGATGCCCAACGAAGTGATGAAGGCCGGTCCCTTTACCTGGTACGACAAGCTGCCCGTGAAGTTCCACGACAACGACGGCCAGAAGATTTCCGAGTCCGGCATCCGCGCCATCCCCGGCGCCATCGCCCGCTACGGCTCCTTCATTGAACCGGGCGCCGTGCTGATGCCCTCCTTCGTAAACGTCGGCGCACGCGTGGGCTCTGGCACGATGGTCGATACGTGGGCCACCGTGGGCTCCTGCGCTCAGGTCGGCAAGAACTGCCACCTCTCGGGCGGCGTTGGCATCGGCGGCGTTCTCGAACCCGTGCAGGCAGGCCCCACGATCATTGAGGACAACTGCTTCATCGGCGCACGCAGCGAAATCGTCGAAGGCGTGGTCGTCGAGGAAAACTCCGTGATTTCCATGGGCGTCTTCATCGGTCAGTCAACCAAGATCTACGACCGCACAACGGGAGAAATCCTGCGCGGCCGTGTGCCGGCCGGTTCCGTGGTCGTCCCGGGCTCGTTGCCGAGCAAGGACGGCACTTACAACCTCAACTGCGCCGTCATCGTCAAGCGCGTCGATGCCAAGACCCGCTCCAAGACCTCCATCAACGATCTGCTGCGCGACTGATCGGTCATGCCTGTCATTGATCTAGCCAAAAAGCTGCTTGCCCGCCCCTCGGTCACGCCCGACGAAGCAGGATGCATGGCCGTTTTGCAAGCAGCGCTTGAGCCCTCGGGTTTTGCGTTTGAAATCGAACGCACGCCCAACGGCACCACCAACGCCTGGATCACGCACGGCAACGACGCGCCCCTTTTCGTCTTTGCAGGACACGTCGATGTGGTTCCGGCAGGCGATCCTGCCCTATGGACAACTCCTCCTTTTGAGCCGACCGTGCGAGATGGCAAACTCTACGCCCGCGGCGCAGCCGACATGAAAGGATCTGTTGCGGCAGCCGCCGTTGCCTTTGCGCGTCTGGTTCAGGAAAAACCGGATCATCCGGGAACGCTTGCTTTTCTGATCACTTCTGACGAAGAAGGCGACGGATATGAAGGCACCAAACGTGTAGTGCAAAAGCTCAAAGATGAAGGTGTGACGATTGACGCCTGCATCGTTGGCGAACCCTCTTGCTCGAGGTTTTTCGGTGACACGATCAAAAACGGTCGTCGGGGTTCTCTGAACGGAAAAGTCACAATTCGGGGCAAGGCCGGACACGTCGCCTACCCGCATCTGGCGCGCAACCCCATTCACGAAGCTGCACCGTTTTTTGCCGAACTCGCTGTTAAGCAATGGGATCAGGGCAACGACTACTTCGGTCCGACCACCTTCCAGATTTCCAACATTCAGGCCGGTGTTGGCGCCGTCAATGTGGTCCCCGGAGAACTCACGGCGCTCTTTAACATTCGATTCAACACCGAGTGGACGGCTGAGCGCCTCATCCAGACCATCGAGGATCTTGCCGCCAAATACACACTTGATGCGTGCTTTGAATGGAAGCGCAGCGCCGAACCGTTTGTAACGAATCCGGGCAGCATGACGCAAAAGCTGACACAGGCCATTGCCGACGTCACGGGAGTGAGGCCCGAACTTTCAACCGGCGGCGGTACCTCTGACGCACGCTTTATCAGCAGCATCAGCCACGAAACCGTAGAATTCGGGCCTATCAACGCAACGATTCACAGCGTCAACGAATGTGCGGGCATCGACGAACTCGAAGCGCTCGCCGAAATCTACTACCGCACCGCTAAAGCGTATTTGGAGAACTTCTGATGTCTCATCATCAATATCCGACCGAACTGCACACCGTCTGCGACGTGGTTCGCTGGGCCATGAGCGAGATGGAGCGCTTTGACGTGAGTCTCGGGCACGGCACGGCCGACTACTGGGAAGAAGCCACTTTTCTTGTGCTGCGCACCCTCAAGCTTCCGTTTGACCGCCTCGAAGCCTTCTGGAATGCGCACCTCACGCAGGACGAGCTCTGGGAAGTTCTGAAAAACATTGAGTCTCGCGTGCACAACAAGGTCCCCGCGCCGTATCTCGTGCACGAGGCCTGGCTCACCGAACACCCCTTCTATGTGGACGAGCGCGTGCTGATTCCGCGCAGCTACATTGCCGAACTTCTTGAAGAAGGGCTCGAGCCTTGGGTTGAGCCTGAAAACGTACACACGGTGTTGGATATGTGCACCGGCAGCGGTTGCCTTGCGATCCTCGCGCAGATGGCATTTCCCGAAGCGCAGGTCACAGGCGCCGACATCAGTGCCGATGCACTCGAAGTCGCCAAAATCAACCGCTCGAAGTACGGCCTTGACGACACGCTGGAACTTGTCCAGACCGACATCTTCTCGCATCTGGGCAAGCGCAAGTTCGACCTCATCATCTCCAATCCTCCTTACGTGACGCAACAAGCCATGGAAGAGCTCCCTGCCGAATACCGTCACGAACCGGCGCTGGCTCTGGAAGCCGGAGACGACGGAATGGACTTCATGCGACGCTTCATGCCCGCGCTCAAAGAACACCTGACGGAAAACGGCGTAGCCATCGTTGAAATCGGAGACGGCCGCGAAGCGTTCGAGGCCATCTGGCCCGAACTGCCCGTCACGTGGCTTTCGACCGAAGAAGAAGAAGACATGGTCTTTGCCGTGCGCGCCGAAGACCTTCAGCACCTGTAAGCCGACACTTTTGCCAATGTTTGTCAGGGCGCGGCTTTCTCGCGCCCTGAAATTGTTTCCATGCTCAGACTCCAACACCTTTCGATTGTGCGCGGCACGCGTACGCTGTACGACAACGTCAATCTGGTCGCCTCCGACGGCGAGCGCATTGCGCTCGTCGGTGAGAACGGAAGCGGCAAATCGTCGCTTTTTGCCGCCATTCTGGGCGAACTGAGTCCTGAATCGGGCACAATCGACGTGCCGGAACTGGTTTCCGAAGTCGCGCAGAGCGTGGAAGAGACCGATCGCGAAGCGTTGCAGTACGTGCTTGAAGGCCACGCTCCGCTCGTGGCGGCCCAAGCTGAGCAATTCGCCGCACACGAAAGCGGCGACGACATGCGCATTGCTGCGGCCGCCGCACATCTGGCGGAAATCAACGAAGGCGCTGTAAAGGCGCAGGCGCTCACGATCATGAACGGTCTGGGCTTTCTGCCCGGGGATGAAAACCGTACCGTACGTGAATTCTCGGGCGGTTGGCGCAATCGCCTGGCTTTGGCTCGTTGTCTCATCAACCCGGCACAGCTGCTGCTTTTGGACGAACCCACCAACCACCTGGACATCGACAGTCTCATCTGGCTTGAAGCCTGGCTCAAGCGTCTGACCTGCACTGTCATCATCATCAGCCACGACCGAGAGTTTCTCGATCGTGCCGTACAGACGACTTGGGCTGTTGAAGACGGTACCATCACGCGCTACGGCGGCAACTATTCGTTCTACGAAATGCAGCGCGTCCAGAACCTGCGCCTGCAGGAGGCCAACCGCAAAGCCTATGAGCGTACGGCCGCTCACCTCAAAAGCTACATCGAGCGCTTCCGCTACAAGGCCACGAAGGCTCGTCAGGCACAGTCGCGCATCAAGATGCTCGAGCGTCTCGAAGTCGTCGAACCCGTGCGCAGCGCCACCAGCTGGCGCTTTGCGTTCGAACAGCCCGAACGCATGCCCACGCAGCTGGTAACCCTTGAAGATGTTGCGGCCGGCTATGGTGAGAACCGCGTTCTAAACGGCGTCAATCTTTGCATCCGCTCGGGCGAACGCATCGGTGTGCTCGGCGTCAACGGCGCGGGCAAGTCCACGCTCATCAAGACGCTCGTCGGAAAGCTCGAACCTCTGCACGGCACGGTGCGCGACGGCCAGGGACTTCAGATCGGCTACTTTGCCCAGCATCAGCTCGAAGCACTTGATCCCGACGAAACGCCTCTTGACGTCATGAAGCGAAAAGCCCCCTTGGTTCGTGAACAGCAGCTAAGAGACCATCTCGGAAAATTCCGCTTTTCGGGCGACAAGGTCGACACCTTAATCGGCGTTCTTTCGGGCGGCGAAAAAGCTCGCCTGGCTCTTGCTCTGATCGTCTGGGACAAGCCCAATCTGATCGTCTTGGACGAACCGACCAACCATTTGGACATGGCCACCCGCGAAGCGCTCACCGTGGCGCTTTCTTCCTTTGAAGGCACCTTGCTGCTCGTCTCGCACGACCGCCATCTTCTGCGCAGCGTCTGCGACAAGCTCATTTTGGTGCACGACGGCGCCGTGACCGAATACGACGGTGACCTCGACGACTACGCGGCTTTTGTTCTGCAGCACCGAAAGCTGTCGCAGACAGCCGACAAGCCCGTGACTCCGCAGCAAGCTTCTGCAGGAATCAATCGCAAAGAGCAACGCAAACTCGAAGCTCTTGAGCGCAACCGCATTGCGGCACTCAAGAAGCCGCTTCTCGCGAAACTCGCCAAGGTGGAAAAGGAAATGGGCAAGGTCAGCGAAGAGCTTGCCTCGCTGGACGCACAGCTTGCTGACACCGCATGGTACGAAAAGACGCCTGCTGAAACCGTGGCCGACGTCACGCGCCGGCGCGGTGAAGCAGCCGGCGTTCTCGAAGAGCTTGAAGCTCAGTGGCTCGAGGTTTCCGAACAAATCGAAGCCTGCGTCTGACGCTAATCTCTCGTTTTTTGGAAAAAAACGAGCAGATCGCCCGACAAGCGCTGCTCGTTTTCTTTGTGTCAGACTTGTTTAGAAGCGCCAGTTGACGCCGCCGCCAAAGCCCAGACGCACGCTGTCTTCAACCATCGGGCTGTCCTTGACTTCGCTGCCGAGGTGACGTACGGAGCCTTCCAGCCAGATCGAGAGGTGATCGTTGAAGCTGTAGTCAAACACCATGCGAGCGTAGGGTGTCACGGAGCTGTCGGCTTCGTATTCTTCCAGACCGCTTCTGGCGGATTCGGCTGCGGAAATACCGTAGTAGTAGTCGTTGAAGTTGGAGCTCGACCAGGTCACACCGATCATCGGCGTGATGCCCAAGCGCTGAATCTGAAAGCGCTTGGCGGCATTCACGTCAACGAGAATGCCGTTGCTCTCGCCCAGAATGTCGCCGGAAATCTTGGCGCCGAAACTGGCCCAATCACCGGTGTAGCGGTAGCTCAGATTAAGAAAGGCGCTCGCATCGCGATCGTCCAACTGCTTCATCTGACGGTCGTCACTGTCGCCGGCATCAAATTCAAGCGGCATATACGACACGCCGAGCATGACGGCATGCTTGGGACTCTTCAAAAGATAGCCGCCCGCTTCCAGGCCGTGCAGATAGAAGTATTCCGTCTCGGCGTTCATGATCGGAGCGGGAACAACTTCGATATCCACGCCTTTGTATTCGCTGGCGTTCATGTGGATACCCGCACCGAGCGCGTATTCCGCAGCGAAAGTGCTGCCGGCGCACAGGGCGCATGTTGCGGCGACCGCTAGAGTGATTGTTTTGTTCATGGTGGTAATGATCAAAAAAGTTTTCTGGATTTTGACATTGGCGCCGCCGTCGCAGAGGCCAAAAAATTCAAATTGCGCCGGCGCTTTTGAGAATATTTTTAAGATGTTCCGGACTGGAAGCCGAAAGCTTCTTCATTGCGTGTGAGCGATGCAGTTCAGCCGTACGCGGCGAAATGCCGAGTCGCTCACCGACGATACGGCTCACAAGCCCCTGCGCCACCAGCTTGGCCACCTCGAGCTCGCGCTCCGTGAGCCTTTCAACCAACGCGGCCGCAGCCTCGTCGCTCACCTTGCCTTCGGCCTTCATGACGCTGTCGCCGGCGGCTCGCATCACCGAGCGCACGAGGCGCTCCTCATCAACCGGCTTTTGCAGGAAGTCGTAGGCACCGTCCAGAATCGTCCGTACGGCCATGTCAATGTCGCCGTGTCCGGAAATAAACACGATCGGGATATTTGATTGCCGCTCGTTGAGTAGGCGTTGGCACTCCAAGCCCGTCAGTTCGGGCATACGCACGTCAAGCACGAGGCAGCCGGGCACAGACGGACGATCTTCGGCAAAAAAGCGGCGAGCCGAGGTGTAAGCCGCTACCTGCCAGCCGTCAAGCTCAAGATAGAGCTTTAAAGCCGCGCCGAGCGCTTCGTCGTCGTCAAGAATTCGAATCAGGGCCTTTTGCTTGATGTAATCAGGTTCCATGCTTGATTCCTAAGCCGTTCGGTCGTTTTCGGTTTGTTGTTTGTCGGCTTTCTGCATCTTGGATCCGCGCAGATTGATATCAATGACAGCCGTCAAACCGCGCGTTCTGTTGCGCACAAAATGTAGCCGAGCGCCGTGCGACTCGGCAATGCCGCGCACAATCTGCAGCCCAAGTCCGAGCCCCTCTTCCTTGACGCTCATCAGAGGTTGCGTCAGGCGCTCAAAGTCCGCCTCGCTGAGCGTCTCGCCGTTGTCCGAAACAGTCAGACGCACCTTGTCGATGGCAAGATGTTCGAGCCCCACGCGCACTGTCGGGCGTTCCGTATTTTGACAGGCCTCGCAGGCATTTTTCACAAGATTGTGCGTCACCAGTTCCCACTCCAGCGGATTGGCTTCAAAAATGACGCCTGGATCGGTTTCCACAAAAATGTCGACCTTCGGGTAACGCCCTGTGCTTCGAAAGGCGGCAATCGACTGATCAATAATGACTTTCAAGTCGACTTTTTGTCGTGATTTGCGAATGCCCTTGGCATACGAGCGCACATTGTCGATGATGCTGTTGGCTCTTTCAATCTGAGACTCAATATTGCCGAGCACCTCGGTAAGAAGCCTCGTGTTGGGCTCCTCGCGAGAGAGAATCTTTCTGGCGCTCTTGCTAAAGAGCAATGCAGCGCTCATCGGTTGCCTCAGCTCGTGCGCAATCATTGAAGAGAGCTGACCGACAATACCGCCTTTTTGCAGACGCTCGATGCGCTCGTGAGTTTCGTTGGCCTGGGCTTTGAGTTCCTTTTCGCGCTCCAAAGCGTCACGAAGTTCCTTGGTACGGATAGCCACGAGCCTTGTGACGCGTACCGAGTGAGCAATCCATGCCAGCAGAAAAACAAAAAACGCGATGATAAGGTTGCCGTACTCGTCCCATATGCGGCTAAAGGTCCAATTGCGCATCCACTCATAAGGTCCCAAACGCAGTGAGCGGTATAGCTCGTCGACGGCACGGTAGTCGGTGCCGACCGTCCAGTAGTGACCGTCGCCGGTGGGCGCCATTGAAAAGGCTGCGTACACCACGGCTTTAGTAATTTCAGGAGGAGCGGCGGGAGCCGATGCGAGCACCCAACTCGGATACAGTTCAGTCGAGCGTTGACACACGCCGTTTTTCACCTGCGCGGGCGTTCTGTCACGCGGCTCAATGACGCGATACGCCCCCCTTTCCTGCGGGTGCTTTTGCAGGTAATGTTCAAGCCAGCATTGACGCAGAATTGCCACGTCAACCTTACCTTCTCGCATCAGCTCAAAACCCGCTTTGAGCCGGTCGTCGGGACCGACGAAAGCCACTGAACTGAAAAACTTTTCAAACGGATAACCACGGCGGACGACCTCTCCCATCGGAATCAAATAACCTGTAAAGCCGCCTGCACTTGATGCTGCCGCCATTTTCCCCTTCATGTCGACAAAGCTTTGAATTGTCGAATCCGAACGGACCACAAAAGCAGAACCTTCCCCATGATTGGGATCCGGATAGGCTTTGCTTGCCAGAGAAGCAACCGCCACCGCTCCGCTTTGCATCAGGCGCCAGTAGAAACCCGCGCTTGAAAGAAAAATATCGACCTCTTCATCACGAATGGCTTGCGCGAGCTCCGTCATCGTATATTCGCGCACGCGCACGTTCTCTTCGCCGAACGATCGACGAAGGGAGTGAATCGTGGCATTTACCACCGCTTCGTTGGGAGACGGCCGCGTGTAGGCAACGATGCCGAAATTGATCGGACGCGGCAATTGCACCGAGGTGGCATATGCGCCGAAATCATCCAGCCGCGAAACCAAATTGAGAACAATGCCGTCCTGCGCCGGCACAACAGTCTCGGCTCGGACTGTCACACAAAAAAAAGCGCAGCTTAAGGCTGTCAGAAATCTTTGGAAGCGGGTCATCTCAAAAAACACCGTCGGTTGCAGTACGTTCGAATTTTGCCGTAATTTGCGGACGCCCGAAACGCAAAACCTCGCCGAAGCGAGGTTTTGCAGTTTCTTCAAAGCTAGGGAAGCGAAGACTTATTCTTCAACGACTTCCTTCACTTCAACGCCGTACTGATCGCGCGTGATGGTCTTCATGTTGATGAGAACCATCCAACGACGCAGCGTGCCGAAGATCACGAACGCCATCAGCAGCATCACAACGCAGGAGAGCGTAGCGAGCAGATGCTGGCCATTGGGCAGATATTGGTTGACAACCAACCAGATGCCGGCCCAGATCGTGATAACGGTCATCAGCAAGCCGGGCACGCCGGTCATCCAGGCATACTTGCCCTTGTTCATGCGCAGCAACACGGTCGTGCCGATCAAAAGCGTCACAGAGGCTAGCAACTGGTTGCAGATACCGAAGAGCGGCCAAATGCTGGAAATATCACCCGAATACACAAGGTAGCCCCAGGAACCGGTAAAGAGCACGCTGGTGATGATGATGCCCGGCACCCAATCCTTCTGGTTGAACTTCGGCGAGATGTAGCGGCCGATCATTTCCTGCAGGAAGAAGCGGCCGACGCGGGTGCCGGCGTCAACGGCGGTCAGAATGAAGACTGCTTCAAACATGATCGCGAAGTGGTACCAATAGGCCATCAGATCTTCCATCCAGGGAATACGGGAGAAGATGTAGGCCATGCCGACGGCGAGCGACACGGAGCCGCCCGGACGAGCAGTCAGAGTTTCCTGCACTTCAGCTTCAAGCATCGGCAGGTTCTGAACCTGCATGCCGAGTTCGGCAAACTTGGCAGCCGGCGCATTGATAGCGAAGTAGTCGGCAGGCACGAGCACGCAAGCCGCCACCAGAGCCATCACAGCCACGAAGCCTTCAGTAAGCATCGCACCGTAACCCACGAAAAGCACGTCCTTTTCGTTGCCGATCATCTTGGGCGTCGTACCCGTACCGATCGTGGCGTGGAAACCGGACAAAGCACCGCAGGCGATGGTAATGAAGATGAACGGAATCACAGGACCGCCCACAATCGGGCCGCCGCCGTGGATGAATTCGGTGATGGCGGGCATCTTGAACTCGGGCATCACAAAAAGAATGCCAAGAGCAAGAGCCAGAATCGTCCCGACCTTCAGGAAGGTCGACAGATAGTCACGCGGCAACAGCAGCAGCCAGACCGGAAGCACCGAAGCAAAGAAGCCGTAGACCGGGATCAACACCGACATCGTCTTGCGGTCAATGTCAAGGAATCCGAAGTATTCGGGGTGCGATGCAACCCACGGGCCGGAAAGGATGCACAGGAACAGCAGCACCACGCCCAGAAGCGTTGCGCCGAGAACGTCGCCCTTACGCCAAATCTGCAGGTACAGACCCATGATGATGGCGATCGGAATCGTTGCGACAACCGTGTAGGTCGACCACAGCGAGTCATGCATGGCGTTCACGCAAGCAATCGACAGACCGGCAAGCGTCAGGATCAGAATTGCGAGCACAGCCCAGGATGCCACGAAACCCGTAGTGGGATCGATTTCGCGCGTGGCGATGTAGGCAAGCGAACGACCCTTGTGACGCACCGAGCAGAACAGCACGACCATGTCATGCACGCCGCCGGCGAGCACACAGCCGATCAAAATCCACAACAAACCGGGCAGATAACCGAACTGCGCAGCAAGCACAGGACCGAGCAGCGGACCGGCAGCAGCAATGGCGGCAAAGTGATGCCCGAACAGCACGAACTTATCGGTCTTGACATAGTCCTGACCGTCAGCGTACTTCACAGCGGGGGTCACGCGGTTGGCATCCACGTTGAGCACCTTGGCTGCAATAAACAGGCCGTAGAAACGATATCCGATTGCAAAAACGCAGAGCGCTGCAAAGATGATCGTTACGGCATTGACTCCGTCGAACGACGACATGAGAGCTCCTTTCTCTTGAAAAATGTCTTTTTTGTTATCAACGGTCCCCGAGAGAGGCCGCAAAAAATCTGCCTTGGAAACTATGGCAAGATTTTGAAACAGTTTATGCAGACAACATGTGAAATAAAAACCTTTGACTTAGTACTTACCCTAGTTAACGCATAAAAAAAAGACGGTTTTAAAAGAACCGCCTTCTTTTTGCCTTGCTTTGGGCTTTTCGTTGCTTACACAAGCTCGAATTCGATCATGCCGATGCCGTTGCAGCCTGCGCGCACAATGTCACCGCGATGCAGTGTGGAAACGCCCGAGGGGCTGCCGGTAAAGACCAGATCGCCGGCCTTGAGTTCCCAATATGAGGAGATCTCGGCAAGCACTTCAGCAACCGACCAGATCATGTCGCGGGTGCTCCCCTTCTGCTTGCACTCGTTATTGACATAAAGCCACAGTTCAGTGTCGCTCGGATCAAGCACGTTTTCCTTGCGCACAATGTGCGAAACAGGCCCCGAATAGTCAAAGCTCTTGGCAGTGGTCCAGGGACGGCCCTTGGCTTTGGCTTCGGCCTGCAGGTCGCGGCGAGTCAAGTCCACGCCCACGGCCCAACCCCAGATGCACTCGGCTGCCTGCTCGACCGTTAGATCCTTGCCGGACTTGCCGACGGCAACCACGAGTTCGACTTCATGCTGCAGGTTTTCGGTGTGCTGAGGAAACGGCACCTGAGCCGTTTTGCCTGCATCAATCGGGAATATCGCATCGGCGGGTTTGGCAAAAAAGCACGGCGTCGTCTTGCCAGTACCGCCCATTTCCTTGTCGTGATCAGCGTAATTGCGGCCGACGCAGTAGACACGGTTGACTGGGAAGAACACATTCTTTTCGCCGGAAACGGGCACAACGGCCTGCGGCGCGGGTGCAAATACAAACATGAAAACTCTCTTTGATGAAACAAAAATTTTCCCGCCCCAAAAACACCGTCTTGAAGCGGGACTTTGTAAATGGTATCAAGGCTTCACTGAAGGACTGGACTCGCTCTGTCGAGCACTCGGGTCAGTCTTCGTTTCGGCCGATTCTTCTTCGGGGAAGTCAGGGCCCGCTTCAGCAACAGACTCGGGCTCAGACGAGCCAAAATCAACCGTGTATTCGCCAGGCAGCACGGGATTGGGCTTGTCGCTGATGAAAAGCCACAGCTGATAGGCGTAGCCGCTCAAGGCATACACGCAGAAGATCGTGAAGATTGCCAGCGGCGGATTGCTTGAAATCAGGATAAAGGCCAAAGCGCCCGCCACCATGACGATAAAGGGAGCGTTTTTGAGTGAAACGCCCGACTTGCCGGAATAAAACGGCGCGTTGCAGACCATGGTGAGGCCCGCGTAGATCGTCAGCACGAAAGCAAACCAGGGCAACGATTCACCCAGGAAGGTCGGCATCTTGTTTTCAACGGCAAGCCACACGAAACCGGCCAGAAGCGCTGCGGCAGCCGGACTCGGCAGACCCTGGAAGAAGCGTTTGTCAACAACGCCAACGTTGCAGTTAAACCGCGCCAAGCGCACACCCGCGCACAGACAGTACACGAAAGCCGCAGCCCAGCCCAAGCCGCCGAGCGTATACAGGCAGAACTTGTACATCACAAGGGCGGGAGCCACACCGAAAGCCGTCATGTCGGCAATCGAGTCGAACTGCACGCCGAACTCGCTTTGCGTGTGCGTCAGACGAGCCACGCGTCCGTCCATGCCGTCAAAGAGCATGCTGAGCATGATCATCAGTGCGGCCAGACCGAAGTTTTGCTCCATTGCCTGCACGATCGAAATGAACGCACAGAAAAGCGAAGCCGTGGTGAACAGATTGGGCAACACAAAAAGACCGCGCGAGCGAACCTTCACAACCTTCTTGCGGCCAACTTCAATGATGCGTTGCCGTACCGGACGGCGACGGCGAATTCTTTCAACAGCCATACGATTTTTTGCCTGAGTGTTTTATCGGCGAGTGTTCAAAAAACAACGAGCCCGCGACCTACAGGGAATTCTTCCACTGGAAATTCTTTTTCGGTGCGGGCTCGCCTCTTTTTGGTAACCGAAGCTTTCAGTGTTTACTGAGCCTTGTCTTCGGGCTTGGCATCAACAGCGCTTGACTGCGCGGCAGCTTCGGGCGTTGCTTGTTCTTCGGCCGTGCCAACGGTTTCGGTCGTTTCTTCTTCCTGTTCAACAGGCGGCTGCACGGGTTCGCCCAAGCGAGCAATCACGGTTTCCACACCGGTCGTCTTTTCACCAATTGATACAAGCACCTGAGCGCTCATCGGCAGATAGACGTCCACACGAGAACCGAAGCGAATGAAGCCGTAGCGTTCACCCTTTTTAACCACGTCGCCTACCATGCGATAGCACAGAATGCGGCGTGCGACGAGACCAGCGATCTGCACGAAACACACGCGCTGGCCGTCTTCGGTCACGACCGTCATCGCGTTACGTTCGTTCTGTTCGCTTGCCTTGTCAAGCGAAGCGTTGAGGTAGCGACCGTGGAAGTATTCGATCTTTTCGATCTTGCCCGCAACCGGCGTCTTCTGGCTGTGAACATTGAAGACGTTCATGAAGATCGACACGAGCTTGGTCTGTTCACCCGTATAGGGGCAAACAGCCTCCTCAACCTTGATGACGCGGCCGTCAACGGGAGCCACCACGGCCTTTTCGTCATCGGTCATTTCACGAGCCGGATCACGGAAAAACTGCGCCACAAACAGAAACAGCAGCCAGAAAATGCCGGCAACGAAGCCACCGACAAAAATCTGCACGAGCAGGGCAAGCACAAAAGCGATGCCCATGATGGCCCAGCCTTCACGAGCAAAGAACGGATGCGGATAAATGCGTTCCAAGATAAAAGCTCCGTAGAGTTAGATCGGGTGTCGACGCCTTACATGCGGCGTTCAAGATGATGACGAATCGTCTCCAGCGCTTCGATGAGCACCGTGTCTTCAGCATGGTTCTTCTTGACGTATTCCAGCGACCAGCACGTCTTTTCCCATGCGCGGCGATTTGCTTCGAGCTCTCCGCGCAGCACCTGCGCCGCATGCTCCAAATCGGCCGGTTTAATGTCGAGGAAGTTAACGTCGGTTTCGTCTTGTCGCATGGTCATGGATGGTAACCCCGTCTTGTAATAACAAAGTGAAAATAGTTGAAATTTCAATTCACTGAGTATCGGACGCAAAGCCTGGCCTTGCGTTGCCCATCAGCAAATTATAAACGTCAGGCTTAATCGGTCTCGTCGTCGATGATTTTCTCGGCAAAACCCAGAAAGCCCGGCACCACCACTTCGTCGTTGCCGGTGACTTCGCCCTCGGGCTTGCTCACGGAAAGCACCTTGACTTCAAACTTCAGAGACCAACCGGCCAAAGGGTGGTTGGCGTCAAGCACGGCCATGCCTTCGGCAACGTCCGTCACTCGCCAGTTTCTGCCGTCGGGCGTTTCGCCCGGGACGCTGGAAAACACCAGACCGGGGACGATCAGTTCCGGGTCGCCCAAGGACTCGACCGGTACAAGACGAATGGCCTCATCGTCAAAATCGCCGAAAGCCTCGTCGGGCTCAAGCTGAACGACCACCGTTTCACCCGCCTTCTTGCCTTCGAGCGCCTGCTCGAGTTTAGGAAAAATGTCACCGTGGCCGTGCAGATACGTCACTCCCTGCGGTTCGGTTTCTTCCAGAAGATTTTTTTGCAGATCAAACATGCGCACGTGGATGCCCACGACGCAATCCTTTTCAATAAGCATTCTTTACTCCGATTGCCTCGTTTCTACGAAGCGGTCGTGAGAGCGTTGAGATTGTTTCGGGTGGCGTATGGATCAGGACCGTAACGGTTTTCGTGCTGCTCTCCGACAAGGCAGCCGAGCACAAACCAGAAAATAGCTCCCAGTACGGGAACGAGAACGATCGGCAGAACCCACAGGCCGTTGCGACCGACGTCGTGCAGTCGACGTACGGAAATGGAAACGGAAATGAGTGCAAGCCAGATTTGGAAAGCTCCGACGGCCACCGTCACGAAGTCCCAGGTGATTTCCGTCATTGTGGTCATGTAAAGCGTCGCGTAAAGCCAACCGACAAGCCAGCCCAACACCGAGCACAACAATGCGGACACCCAGAAGACACGCCGCGGCACTCGCCCCGAAAAGCGCACGCTCAAGGCTTCGCCGATCACCGAACCAGAACTCACTTCTTTTTTCCTTGATAACACAAGCGGGACACACGCTCTTTGGACGCTGTCCCGCTTTTAGGCACATTCAAAATGTGCGTTGAACCGACGTTGCGATTAGCGCGTTTGTTCGCCGATCAGCGTGAGAATGCGCGGTGCGACACCCGTGGTATCGGCACGGCCGTCTTCACCGGTCACCGTCACGCGTGTCGTTTCGCCGTCCGGCGTCAGACGAATGCGGTAGGGAACCGGGTCAACCGCTTCGGCATTGGAGAAGAGGTTTGCGAAGAAGCCCTGTTCACTCTTTTTCTGCTGTTCGTAGTCAGGATCCAGGTAGTTGATCATGAAGAGCCCCTGCGTACGGTCGCGGTCGGTCACCTCGAAACCGCCGCGATCGAGCGCAACACCGACGCGACGCCACGCACGATCGAACGGCTCGTCGATCACAACAGCAACGGGCTTGCCGTCTGCGCCTTCTTCAATACGGCTCATCGGCGAGTACTTCACGGCAGCCAGTTGCTCGAGAGCCTTCTGTTCTTCAGGCTTGGCCTTCGGATTGAACTCGGTCTCAAGCATCTGAGCCAGGCGCGTAAGCATCACGGCTTCGAGCTCGGGATCGCTCGGACCGGGCTGCCAAATCGTGCTCTCTTCCTGACGGCCCTTGAGCACTTCCACCATCTGGCGGTGCGTGATGAAGATGTTCGTCGTGCCGTCTTCAGCGCGTTCCATGCGGGCGCGGTACTGATCACGCGTGCCGGTGTCGTAAACGACGTCCAGCGCTTTACCGATGGTGGCACGAATGATGTCCTTCGGGAGATTGGCCTTGTTTTCGGCCCATTCCGTCTGGATGATGCCGGTCTTGGCATCCTGGTACTTCACAGCGAGGCCGACGCTTGCCCAGAAGTCCTGCAGCAAGGGCCAGACTCGATCAGGCGAGACCGCCACGTGAACATAACGGAACTGACCGTCGCGCACAACCTTGGCGTAATCGGTTTCAGGCAGAACCTGGGAGGGTTGATCGCCGCGAGCCTCCGCATCCATGCGAGCCTTGGCCGCTTCGGCATTGGCACTCACAATCTGGGGACGGGAAGGAACCGCAAAACGATCGTTGTTCGTCACGGTGTTGAGATCCGGCGGCACTTCCAGCGGAGCACGCGACGTAGAGGTTTCATACTGAACCTTTTCGTCGCCGAAGTTAACCCCGAGCGCATTACATCCGGTCAAAGCTGCAATTGCAGAAACAACAGCCGCAGCCCTCAAAGCACGATTCACCATAAAAGTGTTCTTTCCTTGAATAACGCCCGCTCAAGCAGCCTGACCTGATTGCGGGCGAAGAAACTGAATTTTGCGAAGTTTAGCAAAGGATGGCTTTTGCGACAGCCGCCGAACACAACTCGATACGAGTTACAGTCGGATCCAAGCCCGCAACCGGAGAGGGTCGCGGGCTCGATTGAGTTGAAAATTCAACGATTCAGAACTCCACACCGGCTTCGCGCATCGCCTTTTCGACCACCGGTCGATTGGCTTCAGAAAGCGGCGTGAGCGGCAGACGAATCCCCGAACCAATACGTCCCATGCGGTAAAGCGCCCACTTCGGCGCCACAGGATTGGGTTCGCAGAAAAGCTTCTGGTGCAAAGGCATGAGTCGGTTGTTGATGGCTCGAGCCACGGCAACGTTGCCTGCCACGGCGGCCGAAGCCATTTCGTGCATTTCGCGCGGCATGAGGTTGGCCGTCACCGAAATCACGCCCGTGCCGCCCACGAGCATCAAGGCCAAAGCCGAATCATCGTTGCCGGAATAGACGGCAAACTCCTTGTCGCCCACAACCTCCGGCAGGCGACGCAGCAGATCAATCGCACGGGCGATGTCGCCGGTAGCGTCCTTCAGACCAACGATATTGGGAATCTGAGCCAGTCGCAGCACGGTGTCGTTCTTGAGATCCGCAACCGTCCGACCGGGAACGTTGTAGAGCCACATCGGCATATTGACCGCTTCGGCAATCGCCTTGAAGTGCTGGTAGAGGCCTTCCTGCGTGGGTTTGTTGTAGTAGGGAACCACCTGCAGCGAAACGTCAGCTCCGACGTCTCGGGCATGCTGCGTCAGTTCGATTGCTTCGGCCGTGGAGTTGCCGCCGGTACCGGCGATAACAGGCACGCGGCCGGCGACCTTCTTCACCGTAAAGGCCACAACTTCGTTGTGCTCGGCAATATCGAGCGTGGGCGACTCGCCCGTCGTACCCATCGTGACGATACCGTCCGTACCGCTGGCGATATGCCATTCAATCAAGCGTTCGTACGCATCCCAATCCACGGCGCCTTCGGGCGTCATCGGGGTGACCAAAGCCACCAAAGAACCCTGAATCAACATCATCTGCTCCCTGTTTTCATTGTTGAACTTTACCGTCGCGCCCGACGCAGTCCGTTATACCGAGGGGGTCGGCTTGTTCGACAGCAGCGCAATCAGTTCGGAAACCACCTGACGCATGTCGCGACGATCGACAATCATGTCGATGGCTCCCTTTTCAAGCAGCATCTGCGAGCGCTGAAAACCCGCAGGCAGCTTTTCGCGAACCGTCTGCTCGATGACGCGCGGACCGGCAAAACCGATCAGCGCCTGCGGTTCTGCTATTACCACGTCGCCCATGAAAGCAAAAGAGGCCGACACGCCGCCCATCGTCGGGTCGGTCAAAACGGACACGTACGGAATGCGTGCTTTTTCAAGCAGCGTCACGGCCGCATTGGTCTTGGCCATCTGCATGAGTGACAACAGGCCTTCCTGCATACGGGCACCGCCCGTGCTCGTGAAGGTCACAAACGGAATGTTTTCACGCAAAGCTCGTTCCACACCCAAAGCGAAGCGTTCGCCGACCACGCTGCCCATGGAGCCGCCCATGAACGCGAAGTCGAAAGCGGCCGCCACAACAGGGCGACGGCGCAGTTCGCCTCGCATGACAACCAGAGCGTCTGTTTCCTTCGTGGCGCCCTGAGAGGCTTCCAAACGGGTCGGATATGACTTGGAGTCAACAAAACCGAGCGTATCAACGGGACGAACGTCCGCGCCGATTTCTTCGTGCACGCCCTTCCAATCGAGGAAGGCATCCAAACGCTTGCGACCGCTCAAGCGCAAATGATGGCCGCATTTCGGGCAGACCTGGAGAGAATCATCAAGCTCTTCCTTGTAGAGCACCTGATCGCATTTGGGACACTTCGTCCACAAGCCCGCAGGGATGGGACTTTTCTTTTTGTTTTCAGCATCGGCGGGTTTCGAAGCGATTTTTGGAAGGATGCGGGTGAGCCAGCTCATGGTTACTGAATAAATCGTCTGAAATGACACGCACGCACACGTCCCGTGCCTCCATTGAGACCGGCATCAAATGCGCACGCTAAAACCTTGGAACAAAACAAACTCCTGTTCCAATCTCGAATTCGAACGATTATACGGCACGCGTTTTGCGCTCATGGTCATCTTTTCGGCTAGGTTCGTCTCGGCAATTGCCCGAAAATACCACTCGGGACCGTTAAGATTGTTCTGTTTTTTGACTTGAATTTCCACCTGTTCTCTTTGCCGCATGTCTGATTTTTCGTTCCTCTCCGATCTGATTCAGTCTGGTCCGCTTGCCGCCGTACTTTTGGGCACAGGCTTGTCTTTTGCCGCCACTGCATTAGGCGCTGCCGTGGTTTTCGTGCCGATGTCGCAGCAAAAAGCCCGGACGTTTCAGCCGCTTGCCATGGGTTTTGCTGCCGGAATCATGATTGCCGCCAGCGTCTGGTCGCTTTTGATACCTGCCATGGAGCACGCGCAGGAAAACGGCGTGAGCGGCTGGCTTCCGACAACCGGCGGATTCCTCTTGGGTGTCGCCTTTGTAGCACTTCTGGACAAAATCACGCCGCACATGCACCCGGACTCTGAGACACCCGAAGGTCCCAGCGTTAAGCTTGACCGCACGACGCTGCTGGTGAGCGCCGTGACGTTACACAATATCCCGGAAGGCATGAGTCTGGGGCTCGCCTTTTCCATCGCGGCACTCTCGCAGGACCCGGCCGCTCTTTCGGGCGCCTTTGCACTGGCGCTCGGCATGAGCATTCAGAACATCCCGGAAGGCGCGGCCGTATCGCTTCCTTTGGCCTGCGGCACCATGAGCCGCGCCAAGGCCTTTGCCGTGGGCGTTTTCAGCGGAGCCATGGAACCGCTTTTTGGCGTTTTAACCGTTCTTGCGTTAAGCCTTGTCGTTCCCTATCTGCCATGGCTGTTGGCCTTCGCCGCCGGCGCCATGATGTACGTCGTTGTTGAAGAGCTGATTCCGGCTGCGCACTTAACCGAACACAGCGATCTGGGCACCTTGTCCGTCATGGCTGGCTTTGTCGTAATGATGCTTCTGGACACAACGCTGGGCTGAAAAAAAGCACCGCCGGAGAAATCTCCAACAGTGCTTTGCGAATCTTTCGGAGACGCTTACCGCGTCTCGTCAACTTTTAGTGGTGGCAATTGCAGGACTGTTCTTCACCGCCGCAGCAGCAATCCTTTTGCATCGCCTTGAGGAACCACACGCGCTTGGCGTAGCTTTCAAGATAGCCGTCAAACTGAGCCGTGAGCAGGTAGTCGCCCATCTTGTCGGCGCCTTCGCGGATTTCCTTGGCCAAAGCCTGCATCTTGAGCACATCTTCGGTCACAATTTGCAGCACTTCAGACACCGAGAAGTCGCGGGCGTCGAGTTCTTCGACCGTGGCGATCTTCAGGAATTCGCTGAGACGAACCGGCGGGAAGCCACCGCGCATCTTCATAGCTTCGGCCACGGCGTCAAACTGTTCGAACAGTTCGTCGTAGAGACCCTCGGTGTATTCATGCACCTGGATGAAGGCGCGGCCGACGACGTTCCAGTGCAGGTTGTGCAGCTTGGCGTTCAGAACAGCGAGATTGGCGAGATAAACCTTGACGGGGCAGACGGCAGAGGTTTCGCAAGCCTGGTTGTTAGCATGAGGGCAGGTCATTTTTATTTCTCCTATCAAATCTGTGCGGCGATTCGTTCGCCGTGTTGAGTGCATTATGGAATGCCGTTTCGTCCGCGTCCAATACTATTTGAGACCTCTTTTGATAGCTTTTCTCTATAACACTCAAAAAGCCTTGTTTCGTCTGGAAAATCTCGAAAAAAACGGCAGCCGAAATTGCTTCCGACTGCCGTCAACTCAATTGTAACCAATTGATTTACTGGACAATTTCCTCGTCTTTATTGCGAGGCCAGCACTGTACGCCGCGCATATTGCCCAGACATTTCGGATCGAATTCCGGGTTCTCAATGCCGGCTTTCTTCTGCTTGATGTAATCGTCCAACGCCCTGTACGCATAGCGTCCGATTATCGCAATGGACGCCAGGTTGACCAAAGCCATCAGTGCCATGAAGAGATCGGCGAGATTCCACACCAAACCCAGTTCGGTCACGCTGCCGATGAAAGCCATCAGCACCACCAGAGCACGGAAGATCCACAGCGCCGCCGGATGCTTGCTGATAAAGCCCATGTTCATTTCACCGTAGAAGTAGTTGCCGATGATGGAGCTAAACGCAAAGAAAAGCACCACGACCGTGATGAAATGGTTCATCCAGGAACCGATCTCGGAGGAAAGCATGTGCTGGATGAGTTCGATGCCGGTGAGCCCTGATTCCTTCCAGCCCGGCACGATCAGAACAATCATGGCCGAAGCCGTACAGACAACCATGGTGTCGAAGTAAACGCCGAGCGCCTGAACCAGCCCCTGCTTGACCGGATGTGTAGCATCGGCCGCAGCGGCAGCGTTCGGAACGGCACCCATACCGGCTTCGTTCGAGAAGAGACCACGCTTGATGCCGGTCATCACGATCATGCCGAACGTCGCACCGTAGGCGGCGTCGAAGTCGAACGCGTTCGTGACGATTTCATAGAGCACGCGCGGGTACTGATCGATGTGCATGCAGGTAAAGAAGATCGCGACCATCAGGTAGGCGCCAGCCATGAAAGGCACCATCACGCCCACGACGCGGGCGATGCGAGTCAGACCACCGAAGATGATGAGTGCCGTGAGAACTGCAACCGTAAGCCCCGTGGCAAAGGTCGAAACACCCCAGCTCGTCTGCACGGACAAGGCCATCGTGTTTGCCTGAACCGAATTGAAGATCAGGCCGTAGGTCACCGAGATCAAGACCGCAAAGAGGCCCGCAAAGAAGGGAGAGCCAATCACGTTGCGGATGTAGTAGGCCGGACCACCCGCAAAACCGCCTTGAGGACGCTTGACCTTGTAGATCTGAGCAAGCGTCGATTCCACAAAGCCCGAAGCCGCGCCGATCGTTGCGATCACCCACATCCAGAACACGGCGCCCGGACCACCGAGAACCACCGCGATGGCAATGCCCGCGATGTTGCCCACGCCCACGCGCGAAGCGGTTGACACGCAGAAGGCCTGGAACGTCGAGATATGCCCCTCGCGCGGCAGACTGCCAACGCCTTCGCCAATAAGGCGAAACATTTCGGGAATGCAGCGAATCTGAACGAACTTCGTTTTGTAGGTAAACCACAGTCCCAGCAGAATCAGGGCGGCGATGAGAATGTACGTCCAGAGAAAATTGTTGACCGTGCCGACAAGTTCTCCAAGGATATGCGCAAATTGATTTAATCCGTCAGTCAATGTTGTCGATCCCCCGTTGTATCTTCTTGTTTTTACTGTCGAAAAGAAAGGCCGCTATTTTACAGAAGCTTCGGAACAATCTGAAAGCAGTAACTTTGGCGCATACCAACTTCTCGTTTGAGAGTCTAAGACTGTATCGATACAATGCCGCTCTCGCTTTTTTCGCCGATTCCCATTCATGCCGCTCTCCACTTTGCCCGAACTAACCGTTGCGCCCATGGAAGGTCTCACGACCGTTGTCTATCGCCGTCTGCACGCGCAGTTTTTCGGCGCAGCCGACCGCTACTACCTTCCGTTCGTCACGCCCACGCGTGAGCCGAAGTTCACCGATCGGCAGATGCGAGAACTTGCTCCGCAGGCCAATGAAGGAATCTGCGCCATTCCTCAGCTGCTCACGAGAAACGCCGACGATTTCATCTGGGCGGCCAAAGCTCTAGCCGATCTCGGGTACAAAGAAGTCAATCTCAATTTGGGCTGCCCCGCGGGCACCGTTACCGCCAAAGGCAAAGGCTCGGGCTTTTTGCAGTATCCGACGGAGTTGCACGCCTTTTTGTCCCGCATTTTTGAAGCGGACTTGCCGATAGCCGTTTCACTCAAGACGCGAGTGGGCTATCGCTCACCCGACGAATTTGAAAACCTCGTCGACATATACGTGCGTTTCCCCATGACGCGGCTCATTGTGCATCCGCGCCTAAAAACGGATCTCTACCGCGGAGACGTGCGTCTGGAGGTTCTCGACAAGGTTCTGTCCTCTTTGCCGATGCCGCTGGGCTACAACGGCGACCTGATCACTCCCGGGGACATCGAAAAGGTCTCCTTGCGCTACTCGGGCGCTCCAGGCGGCCTGGCCGAAATCATGGTTGGCCGGGCACTGATGGCCGATCCCGCCCTCTTTCGCAAATCCAAGGGCGGAAATGCGGCGAGCCTATCGGAAATCCTTTCCTTTCACGAGGCGCTCTTTGAGGCCTACACAACGCTCTTCGAAAGTCAGAAAAACGCCATGATGCGCATGAAGGAATATTGGTTCTTTCAGCTATGTCTTTTCGGCGAAGACGGCGATGAAGCGCGCCTCCAGAAAGCCGCTTCAAAGATCTTCCGCTGCAAACAGATTCCCGACTTTGAAGCTGCGGTCCGAGAGGCGGCCGAAGGCTTCCCACTGCGCCGCGACGCTCGCTACGGCTGGCGCAAACCGCTCTGAATTTCGTTATTCCCGCACAACGGTCACGTCAACCCAACCGAGTGCGTGCGAGGCTTCAAACAGTTCCTGCGGCGTAAAACGCACCGCACTTTGATCGTCTCCGCAGGCCGGGTAAACCGTCTCGAAGCGCTGTAGGCTTACATCGCAATAAATCTGCACGCCTTCGTTGACGCCAAAGGGGCAAACACCGCCCGGAGCATGTCCCACGAGCGCTTCCACCTCTTCACCGCGGATCATCTGCGCTTTGAAGCCGAAGTGCTCCCTAAACTTGGCGTTTGACAATTTCACGTCGCCCGCAGCCAGCACCAGAACGGCGCCGTCGGGCGAGCGCAGCGCCAACGTCTTGGCAATGTGCGCGGGCTCGCAGCCCAAAGCCTGGGCGGCCAGCGCCACCGTTGCCGTGTTGGCTTCGAAAAAGCGTACGCGATCGCCCCACCCTTCGGTCTGCAATTGAGCCAGAGCTCGTTCTCTCGACATAGTTATCTCCTTGTTTTTTGCATTCTGTCCTTGGCTTCGACAATACGTCGAATCAAACCGCCCTGACGCTGAACCGGCGTGCGCAGCGCCTTTTTCACCACGGTAAGTTTTCCGAAGACGTCCAGCGATCCATAGGTCGTCTGCTTACCGTTGCGCTCATCGCGCACGCGGGTGACGGCGGTGTAGAAAAGCTCTCGCGTAGCCAGCCCCGAGTTAGGATCCTGGGGCATGAGTACGGCAACGTGATGGTATTCCGAGCCTTGCGATTGATGAATCGTAATGGCAAAAGCAGGCTCAATGTGACCGATCAGGCCGAATCGCACCAGCCGTGCGCTGTCCGGAAAATAGACGTTGGCCTGCGTTGCATCGAATTCAGCTCCTTCAAACCAGCTCTGCCCCGGCATCACCACACCAATGTCGCCGTTGTAGACCTCAAGCATCGAGTCGTTGCGGCGGACAATCATCGGACGAAACGCCGGATAAGGAATACCCTCTTTGACAAAAATCGATTCGGCAAACGCGTTGACGGCTTGCGCGCTCATCGGACCCTCGCGGTTAGAGGCAAGTACGCCAACGGAAAAGTAGAGCCGCGCAAGCTCACGCGCCGCATCGTGAAGCGACTTTTCTGTGCGATTGCGCCGCAGTTCCGCAATTACCTTGAGCGGCGAGGACAATTCGTTTTCAAACCACTTCTTAAAGCTCGCCGACAGATCGCCCTTGGGGGCATCCTCGTGCAGTCGCAGCGGATTGTCGACTCGCGGATCGTTGTCGCTGTTTTCGACAAAAGCGTCCGTCACAATCAGTTCCTCACCTTCGCGGCTTGCCTCTGCAATTTTTCCGAGCGCCTTGCTTGCATCAAAACGCCAGCTCTTTGTGAGATGGCTGATGTTATCGGCCAGCGGCCCCTTCAGGTCGCTCACGTCCGCAAAAAACGAACCGGGACCGACGGCGGCAAGCTGGAAGCGATCGCCGAGCAGAATCACTTTGGTTCTGTCGGCATCAATGCACTTGAACAAATTGCTTGCCAGGCGGATATCGATCATGGACGACTCGTCAACCACAACGATGTCAGCTTGAAGAGGATTGTTCTTGCTCGGCGTTCTGCCGTCGGCTCCGGGCGTGTAGAGCAAACGGTGCAGCGTCTTGGCTTCCAGCCCCATAAGCTTTTCCTGAATGCCTTTTTCCTCGATACGGCTAACGTTGTTTGCCACAGCCTCCTTCATGCGCGAGGCAGCTTTACCGGTCGGCGCGGCAAGCTGAATTATCGCTTCGGGATCGTTCTCGATAAGACACTTGAGAATGTTGACCACGGCGGTGGTTTTGCCGGTTCCGGGACCTCCGCTGATCACTGTGAGACGGTTGGCCAAAGCAATGGTGGCTGCACGTTGCGCTTCATGCAGAGCGTCAACTTTGGCTACGGCCACAGAATCAAAGCCAAGTCTTGCCAGGTACTCGCCGAGCGTCTGTTCCTGCGCGTAAGACTTCTGCGTATAGACAAGCGTCTCGGCATCGGTCGTTTCGCTCACCAGCAAAGCCGGACCGCCATCAAAGACGCCTACGCCGGCCGTCATGCCGGGAAGTCCCACCAGACCGAAATTGCAGAGTTCATTGACCAGCGCTTCAAACGTCAACGTTTGCGCCAGAGGCTCAAATACCTTTCCGGCCGAAGAAGCGCGCCGCTGCATCGTGTCGTTGTAGAGTTCCAGGTGACGCTTGAACTTTTCTTTCCCGACGCACAGACTGCCGTTTTTGAGCGCATCGAAAACGCAGAACATCAAAAGCGACAACTTGTCTTCAATATCGGGACCTATACCGCTTTCGCCATGCCGCTGCAGCATGCTGACGGCGGCACGCGCACGCATGCGCGCCGCGTCCAGATCGGCGTCCGTGGCTGCCGCGTTCGAGCCTAGGAGCCGGAGCGTTTTCGTCACAGTCTGCTGCTCGCGTACCTGCGCGGCATAAAGCACAGGACCGAAATCCAGACTCTGCTGTCGGCTGTCGTTTTGTGCGCGTCGATTTCTAGTCATTGCTGTCACCCAAAAGCGCATCGAGCGCATCCACCGCCTCTCGCGGACAATCAAAATACACGCCGGTTCGTCTTCCCTTTTCGTCCAATGCGCACTGTGCGTTCACCCCGCGCACAAAAACGTAAAAGGCGCCACCGATAGCGTTCCATACCGTTTCCTGCGTCAACCCCGCTGTTGCCATCAGATGACGCTTAAGCGCCGTCAAATAAATCACGTACTGCAGCGCGTAATGCTTGCGCTCAATTTCCCCGCGCAGCGCCTCTTGCGAATAATCCTCTGGCGAGGCTCCCAACCAGTTGCTCTTCCAGTCGAGGATGTAATACTTGCCGTCGGCAACGAACACCATGTCGATCGCACCGGTCAGATACCCTTGCAAAACATTGTCCCGGAGGCTTTGCATCGGGAAACCGTGCGAGGCCATGCACTCAGCTACATCCTTGGAGCGAAGCTTCGAATTGGGAACCGAAAGCAGGAACGGCATTTCGCACTGACGCTCGCCGAACGTGAGTCGATCGAGTACAAAGGGTGGTGTCGCTTCATTCGAACCGATCGTCTTTGCATTAAAAAGCTCACATGAAACGGTGTTTCTAACGTAACCGGCAATGAGTTCAGCGCCAGCCTCGAGCACGGCCTCACGCTGCTGCGGGTCCGCCCGCCTTAGCAATGCGGAAGCAGCCAGCAACGGCCGAATGTTTTCAAGAACGGCTTCACGGTTTTCCGGTTTGGCGTTCATCACGCGCTCAAGTAGCTTGTGAATCCAGTCGCCGGCCGCCGCACCGCGTAGTAACAACTGCGCCTGCAATAGGTGTTCGTCCTGTCCTTCTTCAATCTCAACGGTCGCATCCTGCTCGCCCGCGGAGGCAGCAAAGGCGCGTTGATTTTCTTCATCGGCTTCCAAAACGGCATCGGCGCCTTCGAATTCCTCGGCTTCGAACTCTTCACCGACACTTGCGCCCAAACCGGAGGCGATTGCCGTAAAGCTCGATCGATGCCAGACCGAATGGACGCTCACCGGATCGGCAGCCTGTACGCGAAGGGCCTGCACACTCATGACGGGAGCGGCAGGGGGAACGCTCGAGCGGATTTCAAAAAGATCCTCCCCCGAACAGGGTTCCGACGACACAAGGTTTTGCTGCAAATCTCGACAAAGCGCCTCGCAGACGGCCCGAACGTCGGGCAACTGTCCTGATTGCTTGATCGATGCAAGATAGCGACGGCGGGTTTCTTCGGCGGCATTACGCACAATTCCCAAAACGTCAACATACTCCTTCATCGTTTGGGCAACCGGAGAAACCTCGCCGGTCATCGCCTGTACATAGGCGTTATTCGCACTTTCCCTGGAGTATTGCCTGCTGTTGGCTGCGATAAAAAGCGGCAACACCAGACGGGACGACGCACGCGTCATGGCCACGTAGGCCTGACGCAAAAGCTCGAGCTGCCTACCCTCGAATACTTTGCCGCTTGCGTCTTCCCTTTCATTGGGATTGACACTAACTTCATCGCTGTCGGCGCCGCCGGACATCCAGAACGTTTCGGCGTCCCGCCTTTGTGACCTCATAGACTCGGTTTGCACCAGATATACGACCGGGTATTCGAGCCCTTTGCTGGCGTGAACGGTCACCACCCGAACCACATTTTCATCATTGGGCTTTCTCACGCAATGGTTTTCATTGGGCCGACTAGGGTGCGCCAAGCGTGTCATGGCGCGCAAAACGGCACCGGGCGAACCCACTTGCCGATAAATTTCCTGAAGAAGCTCACCGAGCTGTTCGTGGTTCATCAGCATCGCAACGCCGCCTTGAATAGGCAGCAGCCGTTCCTGCAGGCGACGTTCGCGGGCTATGTAAGACAAAGCCGCTGCAGGGCCACTCGCCTCGAATCGCTCAAGAGCGTTTTGAAGGAGCTGCCGATCGGCGCCCGCCGCCGACAAATCCTCGCGAATGTCACTGAGCGTTCGTCCGATCAGCCGTGTGGCTCGGGCCGTCGCAAACTTTTTTGTATCCGTCGGCGAAAGCATCGCTTCAAAAACAGCTCTCACGTCGTCGGCTTCAGACGTCGTAAACACGTTCGTCTGATCGTCAAGCAGCGTGCGTACGCCGCGCGCGAGCAGTTCGCGCTGAACGTGCTGTGAGGCGGAACGCTTTTTAACCAGAATCGCGATGTCACCGGGACGTAGCACGCGCCATTGTCCGTGTCGATGGATATAAACCGTTCCGTCCAGCAAAGAGGCGATGTCATCAGCCATGTATTTGGCTTCGGCCTGTCTTACGGCCTCGATTTTGGAGCCTGACAGCGTTTCGTCGTCCACCCAAAGACTCATGACCGGCACGAATTCCGGTTTGCCATTGCGAATCCTCACCAAGGGCATGGCTGAAGCACCGGTCTTGAGATCCGAATAGCGAATGTCGGCAGACAGAAAACTGCCTGAGGAACCGTTAGCGGAGAAAAATGCATTGACGGCAGTCACCAGTGCCGAGGTCGAACGGTAGTTGGTCTCGAGCGTACGAAGCCCCGCCGTTTCGCTTTGGCCGCCCATTTGCTCGATGTCGTTTCTCGCTTGCAGATAGACATCAAGCTCTGCGCCGCGAAAGGCATAGATCGCCTGCTTGGGATCGCCCACAAAAAAGACGCTCTTGGGAGCCTCGGGCACATCGGCCAAAAACAACGCTTTAAAAATTCGGTACTGGATGCGATCGGTATCCTGAAACTCATCGATCAGGACGGCATCGTAACGATTACGGATGCGCTCAAGGGCCGAATCGCCGCTTTGCACAAGCGAATACATCTCGGTCAGAAGCGCGGAAAAACTCTTGACGCCGTGCAGCCGCTCAAGTTCGCGTACGCGCCGCGGACCTTCCTGCAGAAAGCGCTCGAAAAGCTCCTTAAGCGCCGGATCGCTCAAATCGTCACTGTCAATCCGAGCCTGAGGCTTAACGCTGCTGCCATATTCTCCGAGCTTGGAAAGTAACTGCGGCAACGATCCCCACTCAAGCACTTTGGCTCTTTGCTCGGGCGTCAGCGCCGGCAATTCACGCCGCAAAAAGGCTTGAGTGACTTCGGCTTCAAAACCGGTATCACTCACGAACTCAACGTCGTAGGCACCGGCACGCGTAAAGATGAATTCACTCAGCATCTTCTGGCAAAAGCCGTGAATCGTCAGAATGCTCGCCTCGTCAAAATGTTCGAGAGCACTTTCGATCAGCGCTGCCGGATCATGCTCACGCAAACGGGAGCGCTCGAAAAAAGTTTCGAATTCGGATTGCTCGTCGCCGTTTTTGAGCACTGCGGACGCTTTGAAGAAAAGCGCACGCACGCGCTCGCGCAGCTCGGCCGTCGCCGCATTGGTAAAGGTCACGACAAGGATTCTGTCAATGGACACCGCCTCTTCAATCACCAAACGCAACACGATGCGCTCAAGGGCAAACGTTTTTCCCGTGCCGGCGCTTGCTTCCACGAGCCAGCGCCCGCTTAGGTCAGCCGTCTGAACATCAAAGCCGGACGTCAATTCTTTTCTCTCGGTTTCGTTCATCTCTCAATTCCTTGCGTCCGTCTCAATTCCGATGTCCTCGAAGCTGGCCACTGCTGCGTTAAAGATTTCTTCGGGACTTCCCTTCGGTTTCTTTGATTTTTTCGAGGTTGTCGGCTTTTCGGCAATATCGAACATACCGGCTATGGCCACCACCGCTTCCTTGAGCTTTTTGCAGCTTGCAGCCGCCAGATCGCCGTCTTTGAGTCCCCGCCAGATCAGGGAAGTTCCATCGCAGGCCGAATCGTCTGCCAGAATCGGTCGGGCCTCAGCATGACAGTTGACAAGAGCAAGCATGCTTGTCACCACGCTCTGCAATAGCTGCGTCGTATTGCATGCCTCTTCGTCGGATTCGTCGTCATTGACATGCCAGCGGTAATGGAATGTCCCCTTCGACTCATCCCCGCCAAAGAACACAAAATCGATCGGCCTGTGCCCCTTTTTAAAGGCCATCAGATTAACCGCGGCAAACTGCAGGAAAGTCTTCAGCAGGTCGTTGTCGGAAATTCCGATCACTCCGACGACGATTTCGTCTTTTTTGTTTTTATAGCCGTCATGGTCAGGCACCGCAAGCGTACTGAACGGTCGATTTCGCATTTCCTCAAACACAAGCCGTCCACCTTCAACACGCACGGGCACCCCTGCGTCAGAAAGCATCTCTTCGGTCAGCTTTTCGTGCATCTGGCCGAGCACATCCACGAACTTCTCGACCAACAGCCGGCGTACGCTCTGCTCGCCAATTGTCGGGTCGCAGGAAGTAACCTCCAGGATTTCATCCTCCGTCATCCCTTCGGCAAACGCCCTGTCCATACGGCGACGAACTTTGCTCCTGAATAAGAAGTCCCTGCTGCCGTATCGCCGGATCGGCGTCGTCTCCGCCTGCTCGTACGAAGCTGAGGTCAAACCGATCAGCTTGAGCGAGTTGCTTTCGGCGTATGTAAAGAACTTGACAAGGCTGTCGACCGACAAAGTTGCTCGTCGACTGACGGAAATCGGAGCGTCGGCAAAAGGCTCCTCCTGAGCCAAATAGCCGCTCTCAATAGCCTTATTGACGGCTGCGGCAAGCGAAGCACTGCGGCAGCGAAGCACTCCCATCTGCGGCAAGAAGCTTTCGGGCGAAGCAGCCAGTGCCGGCACAGTCTTGGTGAGTTTGCGTTCGATTTCCGTAGGATCGTCGAGCCCCTCGGCCAGAGCTTGCTTCAAATCCTGCAAAACGACCGAAGGATTGGCAGGTACCGAACCCGAACCGATCGAATACGACACATAGAAATGGCGTTGCGCTGCAAGCAGCAAATCCAAAAAGACGCCGCGGTTGCTCTCGCGCGAGTCCCTGTCGCCGCGACGCGCCACGTGAAGTTCCTTGCCGTCGACAACAAGCTTGGCGGCCGTGAGATCAAACTCTTCGCGTCGCGAACTGCCCGGGAAAGATTCACCGTCGTTGAGTCCGATGACTGCGACACACTTAAACGGCATGCCGACGAAGTCTCCCGTGCGTGCAAACGTGACTCGCCCCGTGGCTCGCGCCGTCGTCTTGTTAGTACGCATCGTCTTTTCCAGCGCCGAACACCAGGTCTCAAACGTAATTTCCTGAGCGCCGAGCACTTCGGTTGCGCTTTTCGCCAGTGACGCGGCTCGCAGCACAAAAGCAATCATCTCGGGCGACTTGGCGTATCCCGCAAAGAGCGTGTCGGCAAAACAACGCGTGGTTTCAAGCCACGCCTCAGCCGTTTGCCGCTCAGGCATTTGGCCGATGTCAAGAAACGCACGCGCCAAGGCCAGCAAGAAGTCAAAGGTCTCGCCATCTTCTTCAGTCCCATCGAATCCCCCGAGCTCACAGCCGCTCACGGCAAACACATCGTGAGCGACAAGTCCGTCCGACTGTCCCACAAGATTGCCCGCGACCAGACGCTCGAGCGCACGTTCAAGCGTGCCTTCATACGCATCGCCCCCTTCGGGCCAAGCCGCAGAACGCGCGATCGCACTTTTGGCGTGCGCCTCGCTGAGTCCCCAGCGGTATCCGGCTGCCGCAAGCCAGTTGGAGATCAGAGAAACATTGGCGTTGCCCTGAGAACGTGCAGCGGCAAAGGCTGGCATCTCCAACAGTTCGATGAATTCCGATGCGGTGGCCGCACCGCCCACAAAACGCATGGCGGCAAGCATGGCGCGCGCGGCGCTGTTGACGTCAAGCTCCGACTGACCGGCTATGTGGTAACTCAGGTATTCTTCCTCGCTTCTGGCTCCCATCACCGCCGCAATGACGCCAGCCATCGCATCGATGTCCGGCGTCACCACCAAAAAGTCGGACGCCTTGAGCGGTTCGTCCGTCTTTGCCGAAGCCTCAATCATGGAAGCGATCCAGTCGCACAGCGTCTGCACTTCGCGAACAGCGTTGGGTGCCCGAACGATCAGGAAAGAATCATCGTCATCGGCCACCGTTTGGGGTAATGCATTCGGATCGTCTTCAAGCACCGCCTGCTGCAGCGAACCCAAAACATTGTTTTCGCGAGGACGCAGGTAAATATCAGCGGACTGCTCGGCTTTAGCTTTGAGTTGGAGCATATCGGCGAGCGCCTCCGCACCCACCGTTTGATTGTGCGGCTCGGTGCGCGGAACCTCAGGCAAGTCGTCCTCCAAAAAGACGGCATCTTCGCCCGTGTCCTGAGTTACGAAACAACGTAGACGATCGATCAGGGCGCGGCGCACGGCCGCGTTGCGGTGAAACCAGGTAAAGCCGTCTTCTCCCTTGACCGTCGGATCGAACCAAAACGCCGACGAGGGGTTCTGGACATAAAGATAGACGCAACGGCGACGGGATTCAGCCAACAACTGCGGCAGAGCCAGAGGAGGCAATTCCCTCGGTATGAAGACGTAAAGCGGATCGATGTTTTTTTCGGATTCGCGCATGCGCTCGAGCCACGTCTCGGGAATTTTCAAAAAAGTATCGGCCGTGGGCCACAGCTTGGTACCGTCGGCCTTGGTACGGGAACAAAGTTCCAGCCAGAGCGCCTTTTGCCAGGCAAAGTCCGGGTGTTGCATCAAAACGGTGGCTTCGCGCGTGGTCCGTTCGACATTGTTGTTTGTCAGACTTTTGCCCGCCCAGTTCCAGAGCCAATCGGCGCGATAGGAAAAATAAGTCGAAAAAAGACTGGCGATGCGGCTTACCAACGGCCATAAAGCCGCAGAGGCGTTGTCCTCAATGTATTTTTTAAGGCGCGCGCATTCGGGCCGTGCAAGGAACGCCTGATCGGTGACGACGGCGTAAATTCCCCACTCGAGCGCTCTCGCACGTCCGCTCACATCGGGAGAGCCGTGGTTCATCCGATCGAGCCATGCCTGCGTCGTCACAAAGCGAATACCGCTTGCAATGCCCTGGGCATCGGCCAAAGAACGATTGAGCTCGTCCTTGACGGCTTCGTCCGGCACCACCACTTCGGCAGAGAAAAAGACCGAACGCAAACTTGCTGCCGACTGTCGCCTCAAGATGAGGGCATTCATGAAAAGCGCCTTGAGAACGTCGTAAGAATTGCTGAAATACGGATAGATCACTGCTCTCACCAATCGGGCCTTTGGGCACCACGCTCAAAAAGAGTCGATGCTGCGGCTTTTTTGTTGCAAATCGGCAATACGACTGCCGTCGGTTCTCGAATTTTATGCGCGGCCGGTCGCGCGTTGAGCAAGCCGGCCGCAGACGTGCGAAAATACGGCCTCAATAAAAATTGGATATACCGCTTGTGTGCCGCGGCATGTTCCACCTGACGGACTGCGCGCGGGTTTTGTTGTGCGTGGAAAACCGATCGGACCCTCGCCTGCGGCGCGACGAGCAAATGAATTTTGCAAAGTCTTCTTTTCTAAACGCGTCATGAGCAATACGAAAGAACTCGCCAAGAGCTTTGAACCCGCCGGCATTGAAGAACGCTGGTATCCCGTCTGGGAACAGCGCGGTTATTTCGACGCGGGGCTTGATCCTTCCAAGCCCTCGTTCAGCATCCAGTTGCCCCCGCCCAACATCACGGGCATTCTTCACATGGGGCACGCCTTCAACCAGACCGTCATGGATTCGCTCACGCGCTACTACCGAATGTCGGGCTACAACACGATGTGGCTGCCCGGTACCGACCACGCAGGCATTGCCACGCAGATCGTGGTGGAACGTCTGTTGCAGAAGGAAGGCAAAGACAAGCGCGACATCGGCCGCAACGCATTCGTCGAACGTATCTGGGAGTGGCAGAAGTTCTCCGGCGGCACGATTCTCAATCAGATGCGCCGCCTGGGCGACAGTCTCGACTGGAAGCGTCTGTACTTCACGATGAACGACAAGCTTTCGGCCGTCGTTCGCGAAACGTTCGTCCAACTCTACAACGAAGGTCTCATATACAAGGGCCTTCGTCTGGTCAACTGGGACCCGAAACTGCAGTCGGCTGTCTCCGATCTTGAAGTCGAAAGCGAAGAAGAAAACGGCCACATGTGGGAAATCCGCTACCCGGCCGTGGATGGTTCCGAAGGCGTCGTGGTTGCCACTACCCGTCCGGAAACACTCTTCGGCGATCAGGCCGTTGCTGTTCACCCCGACGACGAACGCTACAAGCACCTGGTGGGCAAGATGCTCAAGCTGCCGCTCACCGACCGCGAAATTCCCGTCATCGCCGACGAGTATGTCGACAAGGATTTCGGTTCGGGCTGCGTGAAGATCACGCCGGCTCACGACTTTAACGACTTTGAAGTCGGCAAGCGTCACAACCTCGAAATGCTGAGCGTTCTCGACAAGACCGCTCACATGAATGAAAACTGCCCGGCCAAGTACCGCGGCATGGATCGCTACGAATGCCGCAAGGCCGCCGTGGAAGACCTCAAAGCGCTCGGCCTTCTGGTCAACATCAAGGCGCACAAGCACATGGTGCCGCGCGTGTCCCGCACGGGCGAAATCGTCGAACCGATGCTCTCGGAACAGTGGTACATGGCCATGAGCAAGCCGGCCGGCGAAGGCACCCGCTATCCGGGCAAGTCCATCGCCGAGGTCGGTCTCGAAGCCGTTGAATCGGGCGAAGTCAACATTTTCCCAAAAGAATGGCAGGGCGTTTACCGTCAGTGGCTGGAAAACATCCAGGATTGGTGCATTTCGCGTCAGCTCTGGTGGGGCCACCGCATCCCGGCCTGGTACGACGAAGCGGGCAACGTCTATGTCGCCCGCAACGAAGAGGAAGCTCAACAGCAGGCAGGCGAAGGCGTCAAGCTCACGCAGGACGACGATGTGCTCGATACGTGGTTCTCTTCTGCCATGGTGCCCTTCTCCACGATCGGCTGGCCCAACCCCCAAGGCGATGAAAAGACGGCGTTTGACCTTTATCTGCCCTCTTCCGTACTGGTGACCGGCTACGACATCATCTTCTTCTGGGTCGCCCGCATGGTCATGATGACCAAGCACTTCACCGGCCGCGTCCCCTTCAAGAACGTGTACATCCACGGTCTGGTGCGCGACGCCGAAGGCAAGAAGATGAGCAAGAGCGAAGGCAACACGCTCGATCCGCTCGACATCATCGAAGGCATTGATCTCGAATCACTCGTGGCAAAGAACACTCGCGGTCTGCGTCAGCCCGAAAAGGCCCCGATGGTGGAAGCCAAGACACGCAAGAACTATCCCGACGGCATCGCCGCGCACGGCGCCGACGCACTGCGCTTTACGATGGCCGCCTACGCCACGCTCGGCCGCAACGTCAACTTCGACATCAAACGCTGCGAAGGCTACCGCAATTTCTGCAACAAGCTCTGGAACGCCACGCGCTTCGTGCTGATGAACATTGAAGGCAAGGACTGCGGTCTGGGTGCCGACGCCGGCAAGCCGATGAATCTTTCGATCGTCGACCGCTGGATTCTCGACGAATACAACCGCACGGTCGATGCGGTGCACAAGGGTTTTGCCGAGTACCGTCTCGACAACGTCGCTAACGCCATTTACAGCTTCGTCTGGAACGAGTTCTGCGACTGGTATCTGGAACTTGCCAAGGTTCAGATCAACGGCAGCGACGAGGCCGCGGCACGCGCCACGCGTCATACTCTGGCCACGGTGCTCGAAAGCGTTCTGCGTCTGGCTCACCCGATCATTCCGTTCATCACCGAAGAACTTTGGCAGAAGGTGTCGGTGGCGGCCGGCGTGCGCGGCGAAGACGAAGAAACGAGCGTCATGATCGCCCCGTACCCGCAGTTTGACGCGGCTCAGCTCGACGAAGAAGCCCGAGCCAAGACCGCGCTCGTCAAGCAGATGATCGACGCCGTGCGCAATCTCCGCGGAGAAATGAAGCTTGCTCCGTCCGTTCGCGTGCCGCTCCTCGTCGAAGGCGACGAACAGACCATTGAAGCTATCGGTCCCTACATTGCCTTCCTCGGTCGTCTGTCGGGTGTCGAACACGTCGCCTCGATCGACAAGGCCAACGAAGGCTCGATCGCTCCGGTGGCCATCGTGCGCGACTTCAAGTTGATGCTCAAGGTTGAAATTGACGTGGCCGCTGAACGCGTCCGCCTCACCAAGGAAATCGAACGCGTCGACGGCGAAATCGCCAAGTGCAACGCCAAGCTCGGCAACGAACGCTTCGTTGCTCGCGCTCCGGCTGCCGTTGTTGAACAGGAACGCACGCGTCTGGCCAACTTCACCGATTTGGCTTCGAAGCTGCGCGAACAGCTCGCCAAGCTGCCGTCGGCCTAACGCCAGACCGACACGCACTGTGACCACTCGTCTTCCCGTCCCGGAGGTCGTCCGAACCCAGGAAAACACCCTGGGCGGGATTCTGGTGGTCACTCAGCCCGGGTACGGACCTGAGGAATACTCGTCCGCGCGCCGGGCTTTTTTGTTTGACAAAAGCGTGGATCGAGGCCCTGTTTTAAACCGATTCGGCGACTGGTTTGAGCTGTGGGGCATTGATGTCAAACGCGTTCGCGGCACCGAAGGCGCCTTCGAGCGAAGTTTCTTTACGCTCGAATGGCCCGAGGTTCCCGTTTCCGGTCATGGGCCTCAAACCGTCCCCCGCATTGCTGAGCACGTCTTTGCGCTGCGCGATATCATTCAGCAGCGACGCCCGCGCCTTGTGATCTTTCTTTCCTGCTACCTGTGGCAGGCAGTCAACCAGCCCTCGAGTCTTGCGGCTCTCTCGGACGCGTGCGGCTCTCCGCTCGATCATGGCCGACGCATCACCTCCGAACGGTTGGGCGCCTACGTGCAGAAGTGGTCGAAGCTGCAGATGCTCGCGTTGCCGCAACCATCGAAAAATACCACGGAGAAATGCGTGCGCGCCATGGCTCAGGGCGTGCGTCAGGCGCTCGAAGCCTGCGCCTTGCAGCCCGAGAGCGTACAAGATCCCTTAATGCAGTCGGCGCTTGATTTTCTCTACCTGGATCGCGACAAAACCATTCGTCTGATGGCCGCCGGCCTGCACATTCAAAAGGAACGCGCCGCCGCAATTTTCGAAGCGCTGGAAAACCGCGTCTGGATTCAGGACGGCGTCTCGGGCCCCAAACTCAAGCGTTAATTTTTTCTATCGCCGAGCCTTCAATTCGGCAAATCGGGCTGAAAATTCCATGTCCTCATAACGCACGAAACGATCTTCGGGATGCGTAAGCCGATAGCCGAGCCAGATGCCGACAAAGATCAGAATTCCGATGTAGGTGGCAAGAACTCCGAGCCAATCACCGTTGAATACGGCTTCGGTGTTTTGCCCCAGCGCTACGACCAAGCACACCGCAAATGCATAGAGCGTGCCCAGCGGAAACACAGGCGATCGGTATGGCAGCAGACTCAGATCGTAGCCTTGTTTTTGCATGCCGCGACGAAAGCGCCAGTGACTCAAGCCGATACCCAGCCAGCACATGAAGCCGCCCATGCCCGTGGTGTTGAGCAGCCACACGTAGACGCTCTGCGTCTGCAGGAAGGTCGTAAGAAAACACAGGGCCGAAAGAGCCGTTACTGCATAGAGCGCATTGCGCGGCACGCCGGAGGAGGAAACCTTGGCAAACGTGCTCGGCAGGCGTCCTTCCTGAGCAAGCGTGTGCACCAGACGCGTAGCGGCGTACATGCCGGAGTTTCCTGCGGAAAGCACCGTCGTGAGCACCACCACGTTCATCAGCGCTGCAGCCCATGGAAAGCCCGCGTTTTCAAAAACAAGCGTAAAAGGACTGAGTGCGATGTCGGCAAGATCATTTTCGAGCAGACGCGGATCGTTGTGCGGAATCAGCAGACCTATCACAACGATGCTCAGCACGTAGAAGAGAATGATGCGCCAGAAGATCGTACGAATGGCGGCCGGAATCGTACGGTCCGGATCCTTCGATTCGCCTGCTGCCACCCCTACGAGCTCAGTACCCTGAAAGGAATAGCCGACTACCATCGCCACACCCAGAAATGCGGCAAATCCGCCGACAAAACTTCCTTCGCCGTTCAGGTTCCAGTTTTTAAGCCCCACGGCGTCATGGCCGGGCAGAACGCCGGCAGTCAACATAAAGCCCGTGATAATGAAGGCGATGACGGCGCAAACCTTTACAGAAGCAAACCAAAACTCCGCCTCGCCGAAGCTTTTGGCAGAGAAGAAGTTGATGCAGAACATCACGCCCAGAAACAAAGCGCTCCAGATCCATCCGGGGACATCGGCAAACCAGTACTGCATGATGATCTGCGCGGCCACCAGATCCACAGCCACTGCGATCGCCCAGTTGTAGCTGTAGTTGATGCCCATCGCCAGACCGAAGCCCTTGTCGACGTACTTTTCTCCGTAAACAGCAAAGGAACCCGAAACCGGCTCAAAAGCCGATAGTTCCGCCAAGGCAGTCATCAGGAAGTAGACCATCACGCCGATCAGAGCATAAGCGAGCAGTGCTCCGGAGGGACCGGCCTGAGACACGGGGGCGCCGGAGGCCAGAAAAAGTCCCGTTCCGATGGAACCGCCGAGCGATAGCATGACGAGGTGCCGAATCGAAAGCGTTCGCTTTAATCCGGTTTGAGTGTGTGCTTGGCGGCTCGACTGCATGAACGGAAACTCCTTGGGTATTTTTCCCGCCCAAAGGATACACGGTCAACTGAGGTATTTAACTCGCTTCCATGCCTGTTTTGCGGCAATCACAGTCGGAATATTCTGCAAACCATCACAGCCGTCCGCAATCTAACCGTCTGCTGAGAGATGCCGGCAGGTTGGCAGATCGGCGATAGCAGCTTTGTTTTTTGGGGACGCAAAAAAGGCGTCCGGGGACAATCCAAGACGCCTTTTGCTGTTCAACGGTCCGCCGCAGCGAACTGCTTGATGAAAGATATCAGCGGCCGTTGCGCAGGGCTGCGATGCGATCCTCGATGGAAGGATGCGAGGCAAAGAGGCTGCCGATGCCGCCCGAGATACCGAAGCCCTTGACGGCTGCAGGCAGTTCTGCAGGCTGCATGGTGCCCAGTCGCTGCAGAGCGCTGATCATGGGTTCGGGACTGTTCATCACCTGGGCAGCGCCAGCATCGGCACGGAATTCACGGTAGCGGCTGAAAGCAGCCACGATGATGCCGGCCAGCAGACCGAAGGCAATGTCGAGCACGATGCTCGTCACGTAGTAGCCGATGCCGGGGGCGTCGTCTTCGTTGCGCAGAATCTGACGGTCAACAACCCAGCCAATCAGGCGGGACAGGAAGACCACGAACGTATTGGTCACACCCTGAACCAATGTCATGGTGACCATGTCACCATTGGCAACGTGGCTCATTTCGTGGGCCAGAACGGCTTCCACTTCCTTCTGATTCATCATGCTCAGAAGCCCGGTGGAGACAGCCACCAGAGAACTGTTCTTGGAGGCGCCCGTCGCAAAAGCGTTGGGTTCACCTTCGTAGATGCCGACTTCAGGCATCTGCAGACCAAGCTTGTCGGCCTGAGAGCGAACCACACCGACGAGCCACTGTTCCAGACCGGGAGAAGGATTATCCGTATTGATCAGCTGCACTCCCATGGTCATCTTGGCCATGGACTTGCTCATGAAAAGCGAAATGATCGAACCGGCAAAGCCCACCACCAGGGCGAACACAAAAAGTGCGCCTACATTAAGACTCTTTCCGGCCATTTGACCGAAATTGATGCCCGTGAGCATGCTCACGACGGTAAGAACGATGCCGAGCATCACCACCACGGCGATGTTCGTGAGAATCAAAAGCGCAATTCGCTTCATATGCTTTCTAGTTGACCTTGAATTTTGACGTATTGTTCACACAGACAACGAAGGTTGTCGCGGCTTTACTTGCCCCGAAAGTGTAATAAGGAATGCGAATTTCCTTCGCTTGCAAATGCTGTTTTTATTAACAAATTGTTTTTGACGCGGTAGTAGTTACCATTAGCTTGGAAAGTCTGTCCGAGCATCTGAGGCCTTGCGGTACAATCCTCGAGATTTTGACAAAAGCGCAGCGTCCGAAGCAGCCGCGTTTTTCTTCTGAACTAGCTTTTTTTACACATGAACATTGACGACCGTCTGCAGGACGAGGAATCCGACGACATCTACGAAGGCCCGTCCAAATCGCAAAAGAAACGAGAAGCCGAAGCATTGCAGAAACTTGGGGGCGAACTCGCCAAGCTCGCTCCCGACGCCTTTGAGCGCGTCACCGGTCTGCCCGAAGACATTCGCGACGCGATTTTGGAATACCGTCGCCTAAAGTCCTTCGGTGCACTGCGCCGTCAAATGCAGCTGATCGGCAAACTGATGCGTCGCCTCGATTACGATGCCGTGCGCGAGGCCATTGACCGCGCCACAGGCGCAAGTCGTGCCGCCGCTGCCGCTCACCAGCGCGCTGAAAAACTGCGCGATGCGCTTCTTTCCGACAACGACAAACTAACCGAATACGTCTCTTCGCACCCGGATGTCGACGTTCAGCAGCTGCGCACGCTGATTCGTCTGGCACGCAAAGAAAAGGAAGCTGCCAAGCCGCCTAAGTATTTCCGCGAACTCTATCGCTTCCTGCATGCGGCCGAACTCCCGGCTCTGACGCTCGAAAAGGCAGACGACGAAGAAGTCGCATAATCTCACGCGGCTTTCAGGCCTTTCTCCTGTCCTCCTTTTGCACGACCTGTTTTGAGGAACGATTTACATGTTGGCACAACGCAATTCGGAAAATGAACTGATCTGCGGTCTGATTTCCATCTCAGACCGCGCTAGCCGCGGCGAGTACGTCGATGAAGGCATTCCCGCGCTCGAAGCCTGGCTTCACGATGCCATCATCACGCCGGTGCAGTTTCATACCCGTCTGATCGCCGACGATCGCTACACGATTGAAGAAACCATCCGCGAGCTCGTCGACCGCGTCGGTTGCGATCTGGTCTTTACCACTGGCGGCACAGGTCCGTCCCGCCGAGACGTAACGCCGGAAGCTACACTTGCCGTGGGCACCCGCGAACTTCCCGGTTTTGCCGAACAGATGCGCCGCATTTCGCTCAATTTTGTGCCAACCGCCATTTTGTCGCGTCAGGTGGCCGTGTTGCGCGAAACGCCCACGCACGCGGCGCTGATCGTAAATCTTCCTGGTCGTCCCAAGTCCATCTCGGAGACGCTCGGCGGCTTTCGAAGCGACGACGGCGAAGTAATCGATGCCGGTATTTTTGCCTCCATCCCCTACTGCATCGACCTGATCGGCGGTCCGTACATCGAAACCAACCCTGAAATCATCGCCGCGTTCCGTCCTAAAAACGCCGTGCGCAAACACGTGTCCGAACAGCCTGCCAAACCACAGGAACCGGCTTCGTCCCCCTCACAGGAGCAGGCTCAGCCCGCGCAGCGCATTCTGCGACAAGCACCCACGCGCATTGTCACGCCCGAAACGCATGCCAATCCGAACAATGCCGCCAGTTTTGCCGCTGCGTTTGCTCAACCTCAGCAGCAGCAAGTCCAGCAACCCCGCGTGCAAAAGGTTCTTCGTCCGCACTCAACGGATACCAACGCCAAACCCGCGATGAGCCCCGAAATGATCGCCCGCCGGTCGGTGCAGCACGGCATTCCCCTCTTTGCCACCCGCACCCGCACCGCACCTGAACCACTCGAAGTCATCGTGCGCGATCCCGAAGACGGCTCCACGCCCGAATGCACCGTCATCTGGCTGCACGGGCTCGGTGCCGACGCTCAGGATTTCCTCACCCTGCCGCAACAATTGAGAGAATTCGGAGCTCCTGCCGCCCGTTTCATCTTCCCCAACGCTCCGGAACGCGAACTGACGGTGCGTCCGGGCTACAAGACGCGCGCATGGTACGACCTGCTCTCAAATGACTTCGGCTCTCAAAACGAAGATCGACAGGGACTGGCAAAGATGCACCAGCGCATCTCGCAGATCATCAATGAAATCGTTACGAGTGGCCTTCGTGCCGAACGCATCTTCCTGGGCGGGTTTTCGATGGGGGCGGCCATGTCGCTTTACAGCTCCGTACGACAAGTCCGTACGCTTGCAGGCTGCATCGCGCTTTCAGGCTACTTTCCTGCTGCCGATCTGATCGAAAAGGACATCACGCCGGCCGGTCGCGGTACACCTGTCTTCATGGCCCACGGTGCCTTTGACAGCGTGATTCCGTCGGTGCTTGCAGAACACGGTGCCGACCTGCTCGAAAACACGCTCGACACCCTCATCTGGCGTGAATACAACATCGATCACGAAATCTGCCCGGACGAACTAATGAACGTCGCTCAGTTTATGAGCACGGCTCTGCAACGTTAACCGGCTTCGACAGCGCGAGAACATCGCGCTGTATTTTTCGGCGCCTTCTTCGGCGGTTCGAAAAGTAACCTGCGAATCCTTTCGGTTCCAACTCTCGTGAGTAAGCGCGTCAGAAGCCTCCAACGGACTGATGCGCTTTTTCTTGCTCCCAGCAAGAAAAAGCGGCTCTTCATTGTCTCGCATTTGCGAGGCGAAGAGCCGCGGTATCAGCGAAGTGATTGATCGTTAAGCCGCCTTGTACTCGCACAGAATGCGAAGCATACGGCGCAACGGTTCGGCGGCGCCCCAGAGCAACTGGTCGCCGACCGTAAAGGCGCTGATATATTCCGGTCCCATGGCAAGCTTGCGAATACGACCGATCGGAATACGGCGCGTACCGGAAATCTTGGCCGGAGACAGTTCCTCAATGGACTCCTCCTTACGGTTGGGAACCACATAGGCCCATTCGTTGGCATTGTCGAGAAGGTTTTCGATCTCTTCAACAGAAACGTCCTTCTTGAGCTTAACCGTCAGAGCCTGGCTGTGGCAGCGCATAGCACCCACGCGCACGCACAGTCCTTCGACAATGAGCGAACCGGGTTCGCCGTGAGCAGGCAGACCGAGAATCTTGTTGGCTTCGGATCCGCCCTTCCATTCTTCACGGGACTGTCCGTTGCCCAGATCCTTGTCGATCCAGGGAATCAGGGAGCCGGCAAGCGGAGCGCCGAAAGCCGTCTTCGGGAAGTCGACGGCGGAAAAAGCCTGCGTCACCTTGCGGTCAATGTCGAGAATGGCAGAACGCGGATCGGCAAGCTCTTCACGAACGCTGTTGGCAAGATATCCCATCTGAGAGAGCAGCTCGCGCATATTTTGTGCGCCGGCACCTGATGCGGCCTGATAAGTCATGGAGCTCACCCATTCGACGAGATCAGCCTTAATCAGACCGTCCAGAGCCATCAGCATGAGCGAAACGGTGCAGTTGCCGCCGATATAGTCCTTGATGCCAGCGGCCAGACTCTTATCAATCACCGGGCGATTGACGGGATCAAGCACGATGACGGCGTTATCCTGCATGCGCAGCGTGGAAGCCGCATCAATCCAGTAGCCATCCCAACCGGACTCGCGCAGTTTCGGGTGCACTTCCTTGGTGTAGTCCCCACCTTGACACGAAATGATCACATCGCACTGAGAAAGCGCCGCCACATCCTTGGCATCCTGCAAGTCTTCGGCTGCGCCTTTGACATTGGGCGCCTTGGCGCCTGCCGCCGACGTAGAAAAGAAAATGGTCTTTTCCACATGCGCAAAATCGTTTTCTTCCAGCATACGGCCCATGAGCACACTGCCCACCATGCCGCGCCAGCCCACCATACCTAAAATCATGGCAATGTCTCCCTATCGTTTCAGTGCCGTTGTCGGGAACCGGATGCGCACATCGAGGGTTGTGCGCGGTATTTTGGAACGCAGGCAGCGCGTTCCCGTACGCCGCCCGTTCCTTTTGTTTTAGTGAATGGCTGCGGCGATGGCGTCGCCCATTTCGGAGCACGACACCTTGCGGCAACCTTCGCTCATGATGTCCCCGGTGCGTACACCGTCGGCAAGCACCTTTTCCACCGCCCTTTCGATGGCGTCGGCTTCGGCGTTCATGTCGAAGCTGTAGCGCAGCATCATGGCCGCGGAAAGCACAGTAGCGATCGGATTGGCAATGTTCTTGCCGGCGATGTCGGGAGCCGAACCGTGCGAGGGTTCAAACAGGCCCTGCTTTTTGTCATTGAGGCTAGCCGAGGCGAGCATGCCGATGGAGCCCGTGAGCATGGAAGCTTCGTCCGAGAGAATGTCGCCGAAGATATTGCCCGTGAGAACCACGTCAAGCGCCTTGGGGGCACGCACAAGCTGCATGGCGGCGTTGTCGACGTACATGTGTTCGAGTGTCACGTCCGGATATTGCTTGGCGACTTCAATCACCGTATCACGCCAGAGCTGACTCGTTTCCAGGACGTTGGCCTTGTCCACGCTCGTCACCTTGCCGCGGCGCTTGCGGGCGGCTTCAAATGCCACGCGTGCAATGCGTTCGACTTCGGGCACCGTGTAGCGCATCGTGTCAAACGCTTCAGGGGCTCCCGGGAAGTTGCCGTCCGGAGCCGTACGGCGACCGCGCGGCGTCCCGAAGTAGATATCGCCCGTGAGTTCGCGCACGATCACCAGGTCAAGACCGGAGACCACTTCTTCGCGAAGGGTCGAAGCCGACGTCAGTTCCTTGAAGCACTTGGCCGGACGAAGGTTCGCAAAAAGCCCCAGGGCCTTGCGCAATCCCAAAATCGCCTGTTCCGGACGCAGATGGCGTTCGAGATGATCGTACTTGAAGTCGCCCACGGCTCCAAACAGAATCGCGTCGGACTCCTTGGCAAGCTTCAGCGTGGCTTCGGGAAGCGGATGACCGTGATTGGCGTAGGCAACGCCGCCAACATCGGCGTATTCCATTTCAAAGTCGCAACCGAGCGCCTTGAGTACCTTGACGGCCTGTTCGACGATTTCCGGACCAATCCCGTCGCCGGGAAGCACTGCAATTTTCTTACTCATTTTTGTTTTGCCGTTGTTTGGTTTCTTGTGAAAAAGGTTCAGGCTTCGGTTTGCTGAAGCGTCGGAGCCAGCCAGGGCTTTTCAGCCAAACGCTTGGCTTCATATTCTTCAATCGCCTGCTTGTTGCGTGAAAGCGTAATGCCGATGTCGTCAAAGCCGTTCATCATGGCCCAGCGGCGGAAAGGTGCAACGTCAAAGTGCGTGGACGCTCCGCTCGGTTCAATCACCAGCTGTTGATCCAGATCGACCGTGAGCTTGTAGCCGGGCGTCGCCTTGCAGTCTTCGAACAGACGATCGAGAACCAGCTCGGGAATCATCACGGGCAGCAGACCGTTTTTAAGCGAATTGGAATAGAAAATGTCGGCAAAGGACGGCGCGATGACGCAGCGGAAACCGTACTGCATCAGAGCCCAGGGCGCATGTTCGCGACTTGAGCCGCAGCCGAAGTTCTTGCGGGCAAGCAGAATGCTCGCGCCCTGATAGCGAGGTTCGTTCAACACGAAGTCGGGATTGAGAGGACGCTTGGTGCAGTCCATCCCCGGCTCTCCCTTGTCGAGATAGCGCCATTCGTCAAAGCAGTTGGGACCGTAGCCGGTACGGTAGATTGACTTCAGAAACTGCTTCGGAATGATGGCATCGGTATCGACATTGCTGCGGTCAAGCGGAGCGACAAGGCCGTTGAGCACAGTGAATTTTTCCATTTTTGTTTTCCTTATGCGTTTGCCTTGTGAGCGTTAAAAGAGTTTGGAGACGTCGACGAAGTGACCTTCCACGGCCGCTGCGGCAGCCATGGCGGGACTCACCAGATGCGTGCGCCCGCCTTTACCCTGACGGCCTTCGAAATTACGGTTGGAGGTGGAGGCGCAGCGATCGCCCGGACTCAGACGATCAGCGTTCATCGCCAGACACATCGAGCAGCCAGGTTCACGCCACTCAAAGCCTGCTTCGATGAAAATCTTGTCCAGACCTTCTTTTTCGGCCTGCATCTTCACGAGGCCGGAGCCCGGCACAATCAGAGCCTGCACGACATTGGGAGCCACCTTCTTGCCAAGCTTCTTGACGACGTATGCCGCCGCACGTATGTCCTCGATGCGGGAGTTCGTGCAGGAACCGACGAAGACGTGATCGGGCTTGATGTCGGTGATCTTGGTGCCGGGCACGAGATCCATGTACTTAAGCGCGCGCATCTGACCTTCGCGCTTTACCGGATCCATTTCCTTTTCGGGATCGGGCACGACGCCGTCGATTGACGTCACCATTTCGGGCGACGTTCCCCATGTCACCATCGGACGAATTTCTTCGGCGCGCAGTTCGACCACGACATCGAAATGGGCGTCCGGGTCAGACACGAGTGTCTTCCAATAGGCAACCGCCTTGTCCCAGTTTTCTCCCTTGGGCGCCAGCGGTCGGCCACGCATGTATTCGATCGTCTTTTCGTCGACGGCAACAAGACCGGAGCGTGCGCCCGCTTCAATGGCCATGTTGCACAGGGTCATGCGGCCTTCCATCGAAAGCGAACGGATCGCAGAGCCCGCGAATTCAATCGTGCAGCCCGTTCCGCCGGCCGTACCGATCTTGCCGATGACTGCCAGAGCGATATCCTTGCCGGTGATGCCGGGGCCAAGCTTGCCTTCGACACGCACGAGCATATTCTTGTTCTTCTTGGTGATGAGCGTCTGCGTAGCAAGCACGTGCTCCACTTCAGAGGTGCCGATGCCGAAAGCCAGAGCCGCGCAAGCGCCGTGCGTCGACGTGTGGCTGTCGCCGCACACGACCGTCATGCCGGGCAGCGTGGCTCCCTCTTCCGGGCCCATAACATGGATGACGCCCTGCCCCTTGTCCATAAACGGGAAATAAGCGGCCGGACAGATGCTCTTCATGTTCTTGTCGAGGGTTTCGACCTGCAGCAATGCGATCGGATCGGTAATTCCGGCGAGTCCCTTCTCCCACCCCGTCGTCGGCGTATTGTGATCGGCCGTCGCCACAATGGAGGATTCGCGCCAGGGCTTGCGTCCGGCAAGCCGCAATCCTTCAAAGGCCTGCGGGCTGGTGACTTCGTGCATCAAATGGCGGTCAATGTAGATGGTGGCAGTACCGTCGCCTTCGGCGGTTACCACATGTTCATCCCAGAGCTTGTCGTAAAGAGTTTTTGACATGGGGCAATGTCCGAGAGTTTTAAGTTTTGATTTTGTTCTGAAATAGGCACTCATTACCTTGAGATAAAGGAAACAGAGCCGATTTTTGTAGTATGCCACGAGCGTCATAAATCGACATAAGCACTTCTGCTCAGAAAACAGAGGCTTTTGAAGTAACCTTTCAAATGACCTCAATTTCAGCCACGAAACTTTTAGAATTGAACATTCGGTAGCACCCTATGAACGTCCTTTTCATATGAACTTTCTTCTCGTCGACGACCATTCTCTGATTGTTCAGGCCCTTTCGGTTTTGCTCAAGGCAAAGTTTGAAGGAGCTCAAGTCTTGACCGGCAGCACGGCCGAAGATGCGCGAGCTCTTGTGCGCGAACACAGCGAAGATACGGATTTGCTGATTCTTGACCTGAATCTGCCGGGCGTGCAGACGCCGACGAGTCTTCTCGAAGAGTTGGTTCAGACCAACCCGGCACTCAAAATTCTGGTGCTCTCGGGCATCGTCGATCAGGCCAACATCATGCGCGTGCTGCAGCTCGGTGCCGCCGGATTCGTACCCAAGTCGCTCGATACAAATATGCTGAGCGATGCCATCACCTTCGTGCTTCAAGGCGGCGTCTATATTCCGACTCAACTTTTGAGTCAGAGTCAAAAGGAAGGATTCTTTACGGAAGCTGCCGTCGAGATGCAGCAGTCCACGCCTCAGGTCCGCCTTACGCAGCGTCAGCAGGAGGTGCTGCACACGCTCGCACGCGGTCTTCCCGTCAAGCGCATTTGCCGCGAATTGAATTTGTCGGAAGGCACAGTAAAAACGCACATCTCGGCCATCTACCGCGCCTTCGGTGCCCGCAACCGCACGGAAGCGCTCATCGCGGCTCGTCGTGCGGGCTTTGACGTCGTTCTCTAGTCCGTTGTCTTGCGGTTTTCCGCCACCGCTCGGCGCAGGGCGGAGGCAAGCGCTTCAGCGCCTGCCGGCTTTTGCAGAATCACGGGCATGGCTTGTCCTTCGTTGTCGGGATTGAGAACAAGCGTTCGGTAGGCTCGTGCAATCACGTCTTCGCTTACGGCCGTAAGCAGCACGCAGGGGAAGTTGCGCGCCGCGCCAATACGCACGGCGAAAATCGCCTCCAACCCCGTCATCACGCCTTCACCCAAGTTGTAGTCCGACAATAATGCGGCCAGATTACCGTCCTGGGCTTCGGTCACCATGCGACTGATGAATTCCTGAGAAGGCTCACGAGAAGAAACGACTGTTGCGCCCCAGCTGTGGATGATGGCGCTCACGGCATTTCGCACAATGTCGTTGTCTTCCAGAATGCCCACCACACCGCGCATGTCAAGGTCGGTGGTAAGCGGCAAACCGTCGGCGGCATGATCCGCCGCGGCGTTCTTGACGCTAGTAAATTCCAGACGAAACACCGAACCCCGACCCAGTCGGCTGCCGACGGTAATCGGAATACCCAGGCGCTTGGCTAGCCCGCTCACAATCGAGAGTCCAAGGCCATAACCGGTTTCGGAGTGTTTACCGGCCTCACCGCGATAGAAGGCCTCGAAAATGCGATGTCGGTCTTCTTCCGAAATACCCGGCCCCTGGTCGTACACACCGATCGTAATGCGGCCGTTTCGCAGACGGCGCGCCGCCAGCACAATCTTGGAGCCGGGCTTCCTGCTGTAGCGAATGGCATTGGTAATAAGGTTCGTCAGAATGCGCTTGACGAACAAGGGGTCCGTATGGACGGTAAGCGGCAGCGGACGAGTCAGGAAGAAAAATCCTTTGGAGGCGGCAACCGGAGCAAATTCGGCGGCAAGCTCGGCAAAAAGCTCCGCAACGCTCACATTTTCCATCTTGACGTCCAGGTGTCCGGTCTCAATGCGGCTGACTTCCAAAAGCTGCTCAACCAACGTCGAAATGTTTTGCGCGGTTGCACCAAGCTGCGCGATGACATCCTTGGTTTCGGGCGTTGATTGCATCTGCAGGATCTGCAGATAGATTCCCATGGCCTGCAAAGGCTGACGCAAATCGTGATTGGCGCCAGCAAAGAACTTCGCGCGTCGTTCGCTAGCCGCCGCAACAGCCCGCCGTTCGCTTTCGGCTCGCGACTTCTCACTTTTGAGTCGAGCCACCAAGCGTTCATTTTGCGCGTCGCGTGTCACCGCCATCACGACGACTTCACTTAAACGTCGGCCGCTGTAGAGAACAAAACAGATGAGTACGATGACGATCACGGTAAGTGCCGTCTGACCGATCTCCAGGGCACTCGTCAAGCCCAGCGTCAGGGGCCCCAGAGAGAGCAGCATCACGGCAAAAAGGCTGGGAATCCAGCAGGAATAAGCCGGCCACGACGCAAAAACGACGGCCACCATCACCGACACCAGCACGACGATGTCCATTGTGTCCTGTGTGATGAGAAAAGCAACGCCCGCAAAGCCCCAGACGATGCCGGTTGCCACCGACTGAATCATCCACTGCCTAAGCCATTCGCGAATGTGCGCCTCGCGCCTCGTATCGGCCAAAAAGCGCCGACGCAGACGCGCCCACAGCCAGACGGTGATCGTCAGAGCAACAAGCCAGGAGACCAGCATCACGTGATTGACGAGCGGCCAAAAACGCGCCGCAATCCCCAAAGCTCCGATGATCTGCCCGGCAAGCGACACGGGAAGCAGTCGAAGCGACACATGAATCTGCTCGGAAAGAATGCGCGCGGTGGGGCGCTGCTGAGCGTCCATCCCCGTAAAAAGTCGCTTAATTGACTGCAGCCACTTCACTTTCGTTACTCTTCAAAATTGTCGTCAGACCCACCACAGCGGGGCATTTGCCTGTTGAGCACCGGGAAATTCGGTCGGCACCGGACAGTTGTCGGCTCGGATCACGAGCGTTTCATCGCGTAGTGTCACACGGCCCGACACGCCAAACGGCAGACACATCGTCGAATTGATGTGGCCATAGGGCAACCCGTACACCACAGGCAATCCGCATTCCGACATCGCATCCCTGAGCGTGTAGCGCCCCGCTCCTGATCCGGCATTGCGATCGGTTCCGGTAAAGTCTCCCGCGAGAATCAGCTTCTGGCGCTGCAATACGCCCGAGAGTTTCAACTGAGAAAGCATTCTCGAGACGCGCCAGGCCGGCTCGTTGATGTCCTCGAGATACAGAATTCCGCCGTCGATTTGAGGGAAATACGGCGTACCGATTAGTGACGTAAGCACCGACAGATTGCCGCCCCACAAAACACCTTCTGCTTCGATCGCTTCGCCTTGCGCTACAAGCTTTTCCTCAAACAGCGGACGACTCATCGCCCTCATGAAAAATTCAACCCTCGTCTCATCGGGAATGGAAAAGGCTGCCGCAACCGGCCCCTGCCAGCTCGCCTTGCCGCACTTGGCATAAAGCGCAAGATTGATTGCCGTGAGATCCGACAATCCCATAAAGACTGCGTGCGAAGCCCCCACGCGATCCCAATTGATCCGATCCAAAATACGCGCCGTACCGCTGCCGCCGCGCAATGCCAAAACCAGATCGGCCTGCGGAGCACACATCGCCTCTTCAAAACCTGCCGCACGCTGCGCATCGGTGCCGGCAAAACTCTTGTCCACTTGTCGGACATTAGCGGCCTCTTTCACCGACCACCCCAACGCACGCAAGGCGCCGCAGGCCGCATCGATACGTTCGTGATCAATTCTTTCATCGCCGGGCACAACAGTGAGAGCACGCGAAGGCGCGCAAATCCACAATTCCGGCGCAATGACGGTTTCGGAAGAAGGAGTCTCGCAGATCATGTGCAGCACCTCCATCCTCAAGCCTGTGCTTTCTTACGTTTGGCCTTGAAGAAGTCCTGAAGAATCTTTTCGCACTCGGCGCGGCGTACGCCGGGCGTCATCTCCGGACGGTGATTCAAATGCGCTTTGGCGGCCACATCAATGGCGCCGCGCATGCCGCCGCAGTCGGGATCATCGGCGCCCCACACCACACGAGCCAGGCGCGCCAGACTGCAGGCAGCGGCACACATCGGACAGGGTTCCAGCGTCACATAAAGCGTCGCGCCGTTGAGACGTTCATTGCCAAGCATCGCCGCGGCTTTGCGAATCACGAGCACTTCGGCATGTGCGGTCGGATCGTGACGAGTAACCACTTCATTCATGGCTGTCGCTACGATATTGCCGTCCATCGCAATGACGGCACCGACCGGCACTTCATCGTTGTCATAGGCGAGTTTGGCCTTGCGCAACGCCTCCTGCATCAGGCGGCGATCCAACTCAGGATCGGTGCTCATCGGCTTTGGTGCATTGACCTCCCGGTTTTTGGCCTGAAGCTGAGCGCGCACCCGATGTCTGCGCCTGACGCGTTCTCCTTCAAGCTCCCGCCAGTACTCGACCACCGCATCGGTCGTCTCGAATTCATCCGAGACGGGCGCTGTAAAGCGCACGCCGTCGTCGGTGAGCACCACAAGTCCGCACCCCTGCATCCACTCGTAGATTTCCTCGGTGGTACCGGCAAGCCAGGCTGCGTGATGGCTGCGGAAAAACTCCAACCTCGCCAGGAACGTTTCCTGGTCAAGGGAATCGTCCTTTCCGGCTTGCGAGATAAAAAACAGCGCCGCCTGAAAGAAAATTTCCAGATCCAGCGGATTGCGAGTGAGACCGTTTAAAGAGACGCCGTTGCGTAGGCTCAGACGGTTGTAGTGTCCTGCGCTTTTGTTCGTAAAGCGGCCGGCTTGTGCAACATCGTTTTGAGACACGTGACGTCTCCTTATCGTCGGTTTGCAAAGTTGATTAGGCGGCAAGCATCAGAATCTTTTCGATGTCGCCCTGCGTGAGAGGCTTGAAGTGTCCGAGCGTACCGCCGGCAGCAGCTGCCGCGGCAATTTCCTTGACCGGCACTTCCTTGTCGGTGAGCTCATGCAGGCGCGTCGGCAGATTCATCACCATCAGGAACGACGTGAGTTTGGCAACGGCAAGCTTAACCACTTGCTCGGGATCGGTACCTTCCGAAGCGTTAACGCCGAGTACTTCGTGAGCAAAGCGCAAAACGCGCTGCGGATTGGCGCTCCAAACGTAACTAAGCCAAGCCGGCGTCACAACGGCAAGGCCTGCGCCGTGCGTGATTTCAGCGTCCCAACCGGAGATCGCGTGCTCAATGCCATGGCAGGCCCAGTCTTCCTCAAAACCGAGCCCGAAGTAACCGTTGTGCGCAAAGCTTCCGGCCAGACCGATCTGAGCCCAGGCATCGTAATCCTGGCTGTCGGCCATCAGCTTGGGGCCTTGCTCCATGATCACGCGCAGCGCGGCCTCGGCCTGCGCCGTCGTGTAATCGACAGCTGGCGTATTGGTAAAGTAGCGCTCCATGATATGGCTCATCATGTCGAAGACGCCCGCCGAAATCTGGTTCTGAGGCAGGGTAAAGAAAAGTTCGGGATTGATGGCCGAGACCTTCGGACGCACGAATTCGTTGCCGCAGCCGGCCTTGACGTTGCCGTTGGAAATCACCATACGAATCGACTGTTCGCTGCCCGCTGCCGGAATCGTAAGCACCGTCGCCACCGGCATAGCCGCCTTCGGCACGGCCTTACCGCAGAAGAAGTCCCAGACGTCGCCGTCGTATACGGCACCCGCCGCCGCAGCCTTGGCCGTATCAATGACGCTGCCGCCGCCGACAGCAAGCACCGCCTCAATGTTTTCTGCCTTGATCACCTCGATCATCTCACGCACCAGATCAATGGTGGGATTGGGGCGAACGCCGCCCTTGGCGATCACGGTCATGCCTTCTTTTTCAAAACTTTCCGTCACGCGACCAATCAGACCTGAACGAACGGCACTTCCGCCGCCGTAGACCAAAAGCACGCGGCCGGAGTCGCCTGCAAACGGCCGAAAGCTAGCCGCCACTTTCGTTTCGGACCCGCGGCCGAAAATGAGACGCGTCGGGTTGTAGTATGAAAAATCAAGCATTGTTATTGTCCATCTAGTTGATTTTCTGCCTGCGCAAGCGCAGCTCCGCGGGCAACCTTAACAGGAATCAGCGCAATGATCCCGGCCACAAAGAATAATCCCGTCACCACAATAGCGAGCCTTTGATTGTTCCCCGTCATCCAAGTCACAGCACCGTACGTGATGGGCCCGATGACCGCCGAGAGCCACAACGCCATATTCCATATCCCGTAAAAACGGGCAAGTTTCTTTTCGGGCGCAAACACGGCCACCAGCGCACGTCCAGCAGACTGGCTCGACCCCATCGCAAGACCGGCCAGATTTGCCGCCACCCAAAACACGGCGCTCGTCTGCGCACTTGCCGCCGTAGCCACCATCGCGATCCATAGCAACAAGGTCAGCGCAAGCGCCAATTTGTGTCCGATTCTATCCTGTATGTAGCCAAAGCCAAAAGCGCCGACGGCAGCCGTGATGTTCACCAAAAGCACCATCACGAGCGTTTCAGTCAGACCGAAACCCATCACGGCCGAAGCGTACACCGCAGCCAACGTGATGACCGTTGCCACGCCGCACTGGTAGAAAAAGCCGCAGACGACGAGATAGCGGAAGTCGACAAACTTCATGAGTGTCTCGGCCGTCTTACCCTTGTCTACGTCCTGCGCCATGGCGGTCTTAAGCTGGGCGACTCCGTGCACCTGCGGCACGGCGCGCTCCTTAAGCCAAATGAATACCGGAAGGCTCACCACGAGAAAGACGGCAGCGGTGATGATGTTGGTTGCCGCCACCAGAGAATCCATTCCGAGCCCCTGCGTTTGCCCCGCAGTGACCACCGCAAGACAAAATCCAAGCGTAATCAAGCCGCCGACGTAGCCGAGCGACCATCCCCAGCCCGAGACCTTGCCCACGGCCTCGGGGCGGGATATTTCGGGCAAGAAGGCAGAATTGAGCGATTCGCCCACGTTGTAACCGATGTAGCTCACGATGAGCATCGCCACTGAAAGTATGTACGTGCCGGGGCCGGACAAAGCAAGCAAGGCGGTGGCCGAAACACACAGAATCGTTGCGGCAATCAGCCACTTCTTTTTGGTGGCCGTCAGATCGGCCACGCGCCCGATCGCAGGCATCAGAAGCATGGAGATGGCATTGGCCGCGCCTACGGCGCAACTCCAGAGAAACGTCGCCCAGGAAGCGTCGCCGCAAACCGTGGATACAAAGTAGGCGTTGAAAACGGCTGTGAGCACAACCGTGCTATAGCCGGAATTGGCGGCGTCAAAAAGAGCCCAACCGAAAGCTTCTCTGGGACTCACGCCCTCCTTAAGGGCGCTTCGCTGAAATAAAGGCATGTCGATCAGTCATCGGCAAAGGGGCAGCCCGTGAGCAGGCATGACCAATAGTTGACAAAAGACAACACGCTGTCGTTTTGCTCCAGCCCCGAGAGGTTGCCGTTGCCCATCAGACCGATTTGCTCCAAAAGCACATAGGCATTGTTCAGAAAGAGACGCGCACCGATTTCGATCATCTCGTAATCACCGTCGGGCAACTTTCCGCCCAAAACGTCGCGCACCCGCTCTCCCATGCCTTCTCGCAGATACTGAGCCAGCCCCGTCGGATTCCAGCCTTCGGCAGTTTCAAAATGACGGTTGCGGCCGGCAAAGGTGTCCGTGAGCCACGTCACAAGCTTCAGATCTGCATCAACCAAATCCTGGCGAGACAACTTTCCCTCAGAAGCGTCAACCGAACGCTGCGCCGTATTTTTGACGGCCTGAAGCAAAATGCGCTCGACAACGTCAATGGCGGCCAAACTCGGCAGACCGACCGCCTTGGAAGAAAAATCACCGCATCGGCCCGAACGGCAAGATCCGCAACTACTCATCGAACTTATCCTTTGTTTCTTCAGCAAAATCGGGAAGCGGCGTTTCGTCGCCGCTCAGAATCAGAGACCAGCGTGCGCAAAAGGACAGAATCTTGCCTCCGATGGCCTGCGCTTCGTCCATCGTTTTGTCTTCCTGCAGCTGCTCGGCAAACAGACCGTGAAGCTCAACGGCCATTTTGCTCACCGCAAACGCCACGAGATACGCATCGTCCTTCCAGGCAAAGCAGTCGCGGTCCTGCTCTGTGAGATCTTCGACCATACGCGCCCGAAGCCAGGAGGTAAAAGGTTTGCCACTCCAGCCCTCGTCTTCGCCGTATCCCCGAAGAACTTCGGGATAACGTCCCTGAAAGAGCCCCGTCACCTCCCGCAGAAACGCAGCCAGGCCGAGATTTTCGGCGTTTCCCCCAAATCCGGCCATCTGGTGCTCGGCATAGGACTGCACAACGAGGTTCAAAAGTAGAAACACGCTTACGCGGTCGCGGTTAAAGCCCTCACCCTCGGCAAGCTCAAAGCCCAGATGCTCGGCGCCTCTCTTACCTGCCGTCTTGTCTTGCGTCGTGTCGGTCATAGCGCAACCTTTCGCTTAGGACTTCGGAAGCACCTGAGTTGCACCACCGTTGGCGCCGACGCCCTTGACCATCGTCATCGCGGAGGTAATCAGTGTCGACAGATCACCCAGGTTGGCAGGGACCACCAACGTATTGCCTTCCTTGGCAAGCTTGGAGAACGCTTCAACGTATTTCTCGGCGACCTGCAGATTGACGGCGTTCATGCCTCCAGGAGCGTTAGTTGCTTCAGCCACCATGCGAAGTGCTTCGGCGGTTGCCTGCGCAATAGCAAGCGTCGCCGCAGCCTGACCTTGAGCTTTGTTGATTTCGGCCTGTTTTTCGCCCTCGGACTGAGCAATGGCCGCTTCCTTAGCGCCGGTCGCCAGATTGATCTGTTCGAGCTTGCGACCTTCGGAAGCCGCTACCACGGCGCGCTTTTCGCGCTCGGCGGTGATCTGTTGCTGCATGGCCTGCAAGATGACCGCGGGCGGCGTCAGATCCTTGATCTCGTAGCGAAGAACCTTCACGCCCCAGTTGAGAGCGGCTTCGTCAATGGCCGTCACCACGGACTTGTTGATGAGATCGCGTTCCTCGAAGGTCTTGTCGAGCTCCATACGGCCCACGACGCTGCGAAGTGTGGTTTGCGCAAGCTGCGTGATGGCGATGATGTAGTTGCTCGTACCGTAGCTTGCTCGCTGCGGATCCGTCACTTGGAAAAAGAGTACGCCGTCGACAGTTAGCTGCGTATTGTCCTTCGTGATGCAAACCTGGCTCGGCGTGTCCAGAGGCACTTCCTTGAGGCTGTGCTTATAAGCGACGCGGTCGATGAAGGGAATGATGATATTGAGCCCCGGCGTGAGCACGCTGTGGAATTTACCGAGACGCTCAACCACCCATGCGTTTTGCTGCGGTACCACCTTGATGCATTGCGTGACGAACACAACGGCGAGCAAAACGAAGAAAACCGAGAAAATCAAAAAGTTGGATATGGCCATATTCGATCCTGCTACAAGAATGTTCAGTGCGAAGCCGGTTCAATCAGCAACCGCGTTCCCTCGACTCGCACAATACGCCAAACGCCGACCGAAAGCTCGGATTGTTGCGCGGTGTATGCGGTCCACAGAGCGCCTCGGTAGGAAACCTGCGTCGTACCGTCGTCGTTCCATTTCTTAACCGTGACGTTCTGGCCGACGTCGGGCTGCTGCAAAGCGTCGCTCTCGGTGTGTTTGGCACTACGAAAACGCTGCACGATCAAACTGCCCACGATAGTAGCGACAGCAAAGGCGGAAAACTGCCAGCCGACCGACAAGCCGCCCCAAGCTGCCAGCGCACCGCATCCGGCCGCAAGCCCCATCACCAAAAGATAGAAGGTGCCGAGCAACATATCGACACCAACCAGAAGAAGTCCGGCCACAAGCCAGCAAACAACCGGAGAAATTTCCATTTCGCTGTCTTCCTCTTACTCAATGAGCAGATTGGGACTGAACCGCCCCCTGCTCGCCTTGTTCCTCGTCCTTCTTATAGTAATCGAGAATGTTGCCGGTGAGCACTTCCGAAACGCTCTCGGAATCGAGATACACCTTCGCAATACCCTCGGACTTGAGATGTTCGACCTCGTCGTGCGAACCCGCGCGAGCCATGATATTGAGATCGGGATTGAGCTGCTTGGCCATTTCAACAATCTTGAGCGTCTTTACCGGATCAATGTCAATCACCATCAGCTGCGCGGCCGTCACGATATGCCCCTGAACAAGAACCATCGGATCAGCAGCATCGCCGCTGATCACTGCGTGCTTCTGGCTGCGCAGTTCTTCGGCAAAGGACTTGTCCTCGGATATGCACACAAACGGAACGTCATCGTCTGACAGACGCTTGGCAACGGCGCGAGTCACCGAGCCGGTACCTACCAAAATGGTCTGCCCCATGAGCATGCGGCGCGAAGTCTCCTTGGGCAGCACCGAGTATGGATCGGTGAGCATCGCCGCAGCGCGCGCCCAAGCAAAGTAGCGCACCGAGAAGCGGCGCACGTAAGGAATCATCGCAAACATCACCGGATTGAGAGCAATCGACAAAATGGCTGAAGCCACCACCATCGAAAGCATCTTCTGATCGGTCATGCCAAGCGCAATGCCTTGCGCGGCCAAAATGAACGAAAATTCGCCGATCTGCGCGAGCGCCGCGCCGACGTTCAGAGACGTATGCAGCGGGTAGCGCAAAAAATGCACCAAGCAGAAGGCTGTAAGCGACTTGCCGATCATGATAATGGCAAGCATCGTGAGGATCGACCAGGGCTCTTCGATGATGACGCGCCAATCGAGCATCATCCCGACGCCCACGAAAAAGAGCACCGAGAAAGCGTCCTGCAGCGGCAGCGAATCGGATGCGGCGCGGTGCGCGTACTTACTTTCACGCATCACCATACCGGCAAAGAAGGCCCCTAGAGCAAAACTCACGTCAAAGACCGCCGCCGCGCCGTATGCGATTCCCACCGAAGCGGTGAGAATCGACAGCGTGAAAAGTTCGCGCGACCCCGTCTTGGCAATCTGCCAAAGCACCCAGGGGATGAACTTGCGGCCGACCACCATCATGATGGCCACGAAGGCCACAACGTGCAGCAGCGTCGAGGCAATCACGTATGCAATGCCACTTGCCGTCATCGGTTCAGCCGCTTCGCTGCCGCCCGGCGCAACGCCCATGATCTGGGCTATCGGCGGCAACAGCACAAGAATCAGTACCGTCGCAATGTCTTCCACAACCAGCCAGCCGACGGAAATCTGTCCGTCAACCGTGTTCAGATGCCCGTGCATTTCCAGAGCTTTAAGCAGCACCACGGTCGATGCGCAGGACAGGCACAGGCCGAAGATAAGCCCCGAAGCAAGGCTCCACTCCCAGACATAAACGGCAAACAGCAACCCCAACAAGGTCGCTATCGTCATTTGTAAGACCGCCCCCGGAACCGCAATGCCCTTGACTTTTAAGAGATCGGAAATCGAGAAATGAAGCCCCACTCCGAACATCAACAGGATGACGCCGACTTCCGAGAGCTGCATGGCGATTTCCATGTCAGCCGTCGGTCCCGGCGTATTACTGCTGCAAAGGATGCCCGCACACAAAAAGCCGACCAAGGCCGGACACTTCAGCTTTTCAGCAATGCAGCCGAAGATAAGCGCCAAGACGAAGGCCAGTGCCAAAGTAAAAAGAAGCGGAAGGGAGTGATCCATTGGGCGGTGCGACAGATAGAGGGTTCAAACAACGTGCGGCATGCGCGACAAAAAGATTGTCGTCACGCTGCAGCCTAGGGAATAAGTTTAACGACTGAAAAGAGCGCATTCGTGGAAATTTCACTAATTTTTGCCGCTTTTTCAGCAAAAATCAGAGCGGTTAAAAACAAATTTGTCAGACTGTCCACAGACGCAAAAAAAGGCGGCACCGAATTCGGAAACCGCCTTCTTCGAATCAGCTTTGGGCCGATGCGATTAGTCGAGAGAATTGGCCACCTGCAGGTAGTCGCGCAAGCGTTCCTGGAAGTCAGGGCTGCGCAGCTTGCGAATGGCTGCACTTTCAATCTGGCGGACGCGTTCACGCGTCAGCCCCATCGCCTGACCCACTTCCTCAAGAGTGTGGTCATGGTTGGTGCCGATGCCGTAACGCAGGCGCAGAACCTGGGCTTCGCGCGGCATCAGTTCATTGAGCGAACGCTTGATTTCTTCTTCCATCGCCATGCGAAGGAACTTGCGCTGCGGATCGTCCGATTCGTCACCCTTCACAAAGTCCAAACGGCTTGCATCCTCGTCGTCGCCGATCGGAGCATCGATCGATTCCACGCCTCGCATGGCCTGCGTAAGCAGCTGCACCTTGGCAAGCGGCACGCCGGACAATTCAGAAAGCTCGGCATCGGTCGGGTTGCGGCCGCGTTCCTGTAGGATGCGCTGACGCACGCGACGGATCTTGTTGTAGGACTCGGTCATGTGCACCGGGATACGGATGGTGTTGCCGTAGTCAGCCACGGCACGCGTAACGGACTGGCGCACCCACCAGGTGGCATAGGTCGAGAACTTGTAGCCACGACGGTATTCGAACTTGTCGACGGCCTTCATCAGCCCCAGATTGCCTTCCTGAATCAGGTCGGTCATCGCCAAGCCGCGGTTAACATAACCCTTGGCAATGGAGATCACCAGACGCAGGTTGGCTTCGATCATCTTGGCCTTGGCATTGGCCAGATTGGTTTGGGCCAGACGCACTTGACGAGCCAGATCGCGCTGATCGGCAATCGAGAGCAGAGCCGTCTGTTCGGCTACGCGCAACTGATCCTGCAGGTGTGCAAGCAACGGACGGTTTTCTTCAATGCGAACGCTGTAGGGCTGACCGGCCTTCTGCGCTTCATCAATCCAGGCCGGATCGGTAATGCGCGTGTTGACTTCCTCAAGGAAGGCCTTGAGGGGATAGCCGCAGCGATCAACCATCAGGGCGCGCAGCTGACGGATGTTTTCGTTGACGGCATCCATATGCTGCGTGATGTGTTCAGTAAGAACCGTGACGGCCTTGACGGCAAAGCGAACCGGAGCGAGTTCGAAAGCGATGGCGGCACGAGCATCTTTGTATGCCTGCAAGCGCTTGGGGTCGCCGAAGCTGTCGCGAATAGCCTGCAGATAGTGGCTGCAGGATTCGAACATTTCGATGGCGCGCTGTTTCATCTCTTCGAGCTGTTCGGTCGTCATGGCTGCCGCGCCGATGTCGGTAGCCACTTCGTCGCTGCCGACCTCTTCGTTTTCGTCCATTTCGGCCAGGGCCTGGTTGTCGGTGAAGCCGTCAATCACCGTATCGATATCAGCGTTGTCTTCCTTGAGGCCTTGGGCGATTTCAACCAGTTTCTCAACGGCCATCGGATGCTGAATGATGGCCGACAAGAGCTTGGCTGTATACATTTCGATCTGCTTGGCGACTTCAATTTCACCGGCGCGCGTAAGCAACTTGTGGGAACCCACGCCGCGCAGATAGGCGCGCAGCGGATCCTTGGACAAGCCCGCGCTTTCTTCCGGCGTGAGCATGGCGGCAGCGTCTTCTTCGCTGATGTCTTCGTCGTCGCTCACCGGCTCGTTCATCAGGATGTCGTCTTCGCTCGGCGGCGCTTCAAACACCTGAATCGACAAACGCAACAGCTGTTCGGTGATTTCGCTCAACGACTCTTCGTTGCGCACGACGTTGTCAGGCAGATGGTCGTTGATTTCGGCCACGGTCACCCAACCGCGCTGGCGGCCGAGGCGAACCAGAGAGCTGTAGCCGTTGGGCACATGGTCTTCGGAATCGCTCGATGCGTCGACACCGTCGGACACACGATCGAGTTCTTCAAGTTCCGAAAGATCTTCACCGCCCTCTTCATCGGCGTCCATATCGAGATCGATCATCTCGTCGTCACCGATGTCGTCCATGTCGTCTTTCTTTGCAGCTGCCTTGCGGCCGGGCTTACGACCAGGTTTGGCCTTGGGCTTGTCTTCGCCGGCGACCTCGGTCTTCTTGGAGCTCTTACGAGGCTTCTTGGCAGGCGCAGCAGACACCTCTTCAACCAGATCATCGCTCACGATGACCACATCGCCGCCCACCTTGATTGCAGGCGCGTGCGCAATCCATTCAATGGCGGCAAGATCGGGAAAAACGATGTCAGCGACAGTGTTTTCGGTTTTTTTTGTCATAACTAAGTAAAACTTCAGCTCAGTCAGAAAAAAGAAAGAATCGGCAGTTTCAATGTCTTTGTCGGCAACCTCGAATAGGCCTCATTCACCCAAAACGAGTACACGCGACAAAGCCCGCAACACCTTCGAGTTCGAATGCGGGCGGTGAATTGAAAATGCTAGAAAACGATGAAACTGCTCAGAACCTTCTTATCAAGTCGACTATTTTTTCTCCAAAGCACACCCCTCAGGCACGCTTTGCCTTTACCGGCTCCATTGTTTTTCTGGTTTGATCAGGCGGAAAAACGCGTTTCCGTTCCTGCATCAAAACATGCGTCCCTTGAGTTCTCTACGAGCTGAATCGCGCACGCCGACGGCCGGGTACATTCCCCATTTGCCGAATCGGCCAGTTGATTGCGGGTACGCCTCTATTCTGAATCGTGTCGCTCGCCTCCGATGGATTGCTCTCATCTCCTGGGCGGTCTTTTACCGGTATCAAAAGACTCCTACACGAATTTCGCATTTTAGTCTTTTCACGGTCAAGATTCTAGTTTTTTTCCTATTGTTTTACCCGGAGCAAACTCCGCCCAGAAGATTTCCTATCACGCGCGGCTTACTCGACTCGCTCACCATGCAATGCCAGGTCAAGCCCCTGACGCTCGGCTTCTGTGTCAACACGAAGACCAAACAGCAGATCAACGAGCTTGAACAGAACGAAACTCGCCAAGCCGCCGTATACAAGCGTTGCCGCCACGCTGGCCGCCTGGATGCCAACCTGTTCAAGAACCGGTAGTGTCGCCGCTCCGGTCACAGCGCTTGAAGCAAAGACACCCGTGAGAATTGCGCCCAGGATGCCGCCGACACCGTGCACGCCGAAAGCGTCAAGCGAATCGTCCCAACCCATGCGGCGCTTGAGCCCCGTGGCGCCCCAGAAGCACACGACGCCGCCGAGAAGCCCCATCAATAAAGCCGGAAGCGGCTCGACAAAACCCGAGGCCGGCGTAATCACCACGAGTCCGGCCACGGCACCGGAGACCATGCCGAGCAAAGAAGGCTTTCCGCGCAAAATCCATTCGCAGGCCATCCAGCTGCAGCCGGCCGCAGCCGCCGCAATCTGGCTCACAAGAATCGCCAGCACCGCCCGCTCATTGGCCGCAAGCCCCGAACCGCCGTTAAATCCGAACCAACCGATCCACAACACGCAGGCGCCGATCATGGTGAACGTTAAGTTGTGCGGACTCATCGCTTCTCGACCATACCCCAAACGTTTGCCGATCACCAGACAACCGACCAAACCGGCAATGCCCGCATTGATGTGAACAACGGTGCCTCCGGCGTAGTCAAGCGCTCCCATCTCAAAGAAGATGCCGCCCTCGGCCCAAACCCAATGGCAAATGGGCGCGTACACAAAAGCCGACCACAACAGCATAAAGACCAGCATGGCAGAAAACTTCATGCGGCCGGCAAACGAGCCGATCATGAGCGCCGCCGTCAGCACGGCAAACGTCATCTGGAAGATGACGAAAAGATACGTGGGAATACTGCCCGTCGTCGACTTGATGTCAATGCCCCGCAAAAACACGTGATCCAGGCCGCCGACGAAAGCGTTACCCGGGGCAAATGCGAGCGAATAGCCCACGACAAGCCACAGCAAAGTAAGAGCACAACAAATTACCGTTGTCTGCGCCAGCACGGAGAGCACGTTTTTCTTTCGGCTCATTCCGCCGTAAAAAAGCGCGATCCCCGGAATTGTCATGAAAAGCACCAGCGTCGTTGCCACCAGCATCCAGGCAACATCAGCCTTGTCAATCGCGCTTTCGACCGTGTCGGCAGCTGCGCACCCCGAAATTGTCAGAAGTGCCGACAATACGGCCCCCTTGGTTGAAGTATTCATCGATGGTCTCCCTGTTTGTTTCTTATTTTGGTTTTATGTGGCTGTAGGACTTAAAGTGCCACGTCGTCTCTTTCGCCCGTGCGAATGCGCACGGCTGCAGCCAGATCAAAGACAAAAAGTTTTCCGTCTCCGATTTTTCCCGTGTATGCCGTTTTTTGAATCGTTTCAACGGCAACTTCAGCCATATCGTCCGATACGGCGATTTCGAGCTTTACCTTGGGCAGAAAATCCACCACGTATTCGGCACCTCGGTAGAGTTCCGTGTGCCCTTTCTGCCTGCCAAAACCCTTGGCTTCGGTCACCGTAAGCCCGTTGATGCCGGCTTCGGACAGCGCTTCGCGCACCTCGTCGAGCTTGAAAGGTTTGATGACAGCAACTACGAATTTCATGCGCGGCCTCCTTTTTTTGTTGCACAAACTCCATATGCCACACAAGCAATCGCTGTGCCAGATTGCAAGAAAGCACTGTTGAATCGCATGAGTTCGCCCAAAAACACGACGAACTCTCACACGAACCAACTCACTTTGGGCTAAAGTGCTCCTCCGTCGATTCCTTCGTGTGCAACATCGGCTGCTCCGAAGCGGATCAGCACATTGCTTTAGCCTCAACCGTTTCTGGTGCATTTCCTTCGCGCACCGAACTTGATTTGCCACATGCTTGCCACGTTTCTTTCCGGTCTGGGAACCGGTGCCGGTCTCATCATTGCCATCGGAGCGCAAAATGCCTTTGTCCTCCGACAGGGCCTGCTCCGTCAGCACGTGCTGCCGGTTGTTCTCGTGTGCATCGGAGGCGACATCCTTTGCATTTGCGCCGGCGTAGCAGGGATGGGTGCGCTGATACGAACCAACGAGTGGCTTCTGGAGTTTTTCCGCTGGGGAGGCGCGCTTTTTCTGACGGTCTACGGGATCTCAGCCGCAAGGCGAGCGGCTTCGGGCAACGGGTCAATGGAGATTTCGGAGGTCGGCGCGTGCTCATTCATGAAGGCAATCACATCGTGTCTGGCCTTCACATTTCTAAATCCGCACGTTTATCTGGATACGGTCGTGCTGCTCGGCTCCATTGCCGCTCAGTACGGCGAGGATTTGAAGTGGACATTTGCCTCGGGAGCCCTAACGGCAAGCGTACTGTGGTTCACCGGCCTCGGTTTCGGAGCGCGACTCCTGCTTCCAATCTTTCAAAACCGGAAGGCATGGCGCATTCTTGACACGCTGATCGCCCTTGTGATGTGGGCGATCGCCCTCACGCTCGTGCTCAATCCGATCGGCTAGATGTCCGCACCATGGTGAAGCGCAAACTGCTTTTGCACTTCATCGATGCGGGCCTTGAGAACTTTGCGCTTGGCGTCAAGTCCCATGACGCGCCGGATGTCGGGCTTGGCTTCGAGCGTAGCCTGCATGAGATTGGCTTCGATGCGCTGAAGCTCAAGCCGGTCAAACGTGAGCTCCACCTCGACGCGAGCGGCATTTTCCGGTGTTTGCAGCACCATCTCACGCGCCACCAGATCACAGTAGTGTGCGTAGTGCCGACTTGACTGCAATCGCTCCAAAATCAATTGACTCTGCAACAGCGGCTCCTCTTCTCCGGTCACGGTGCGCCAGACTTCAAGAATTTCGCGGGCGGCTTCCACCTCGCTGCCGACGAATTCCTCTTCGATGCGGGAGGAAAATTCCACGGCCAGCGCCGGGTAGTTGAGGATGTTTTGTAGCAAGCGCTCGCGAATATCTCCTGTGGGAGCTAGCGACACGGGTTCGGCGCCAGTGCCGAAAAAGGGCTTTCGTGACGCACCGCCGCCGTAGCTTCGATTGCGCCGCGCGTCAAAGCGCATCCCCGTTGCGGGGTTGGCTGCAGGGAGCTTTCTTACTGTGGCAATGCCGCATAAGCGCTCAACTTCATCAGGGCTCATGCGAGCGTGCATGGCGAGTTCGCCCACCAACTGCTTGCGCAAAATGGGCGCCGAGCGCATCGACACAATCAGGGGCTTACTTTCTGCCACAAACTGGCTACGGCCTTCGGCCGTGCCCAAATCCTTGCCTTCGGCCACCGAACGCACGAAATACTGCGTAAGCGTCAGGCTATTTTTCAATTCGTCTTCAAAGGCATGAGCTCCCTTTTCCTTGATGAGGCTATCGGGATCATGCTCGGGCGGTAGAACGACAAAACGGATTTCCTGATCGTCTTCCACAACGGGCAGAGCCGCCTCCAGAGCGCGGCGCAGCGCGTGCTGACCGGCGCTGTCGCCGTCGAAACTGAAGTAAACCGTATCAACCGAACGCAAGAGTTTTTGCACATGCTCGGCTGTCACAGCCGTACCGAGTGCCGCACACGCTTCGGTAAAACCTGCCTGCGAAAGCTGAATCACGTCCATGTAGCCCTCGCAGACAATGGCGCGATGCTTTTCGCGAATGCTGGCTGAGGCCTCATAGAGACCGTAGATTTCACGACTCTTGTGATAAAGCGCCGTCTCGGGACTATTGAGATACTTCGGGTGCTCGTCGCCGTTGAGAGTTCGGGCGCCAAAGGCGATCACCTGGCCGCGTGGATTGCGGATCGGAAACATCAGACGCCCACGGAAACGATCGTAACGTTTGTCTCCGTTGTGAATCACAAGTCCGCAGCCGCCTTCTTCTTCGAGATCCTTGCTGGCGTACTGCTCGCCGAACACGTCCTTGAGCGGTTGCCATGAATCAGGCGAATAGCCCAGCGCAAAGCGAGCGGCCGTCTCTCCCGTGATGCCGCGACGTTTGAGATACTCAACCGTGCGGGTATTGGTTCTCAGACTGGCGCAATAGTAGTCGGAAGCCGCCTTCATCATGTCGGTCAGCGAGCGCACACGCGTGCGTTGTTCACGCTCACGCGGGGCTTCGGGCACCGTCATGCCGATCGATTCGGCAAGTTTTCGGATGGCTTCCGGATACGAGAGCCCCTCATAGCGCATGAGAAAGCCGATGACATTGCCGGATGCTCCGCAGCCGAAGCACTTGAAGAACTGCTTTTGCTGGCTCACGGAAAAAGACGGCGTCTTTTCCTTGTGAAACGGACAGCAGCACATGAAATTCTTCCCGGTGCGCTTCAAGGGCGAGACCTTGTTGATCACTTCAACAATGTCAATGCGGCTCAAAAGCTCTTGAATGAAACTCTCCGGGATCATTTGCTGCCAGAAAAAAGAGTGAAAAAACAAAAACTGCGGTGCGCCGAACCGAGACGATTGCTCGCCGGCCTGGTGCTCACCGCAGCTTCCTTCAGCGCTACAGCCCGAATCGGACTGCAGTTCATTGCGCCTGAAACGCCTGTTAGGCCGACAGAGCTGCCTTCACAAGCGCGAACACGCGACCCATATCAGCCTTGCCGGCACACTTGGCCTTGACGATGCCCATGACCTTGCCCATGGCAGCCATGCCGCTGGCGCCGGTTTCTTCGATAGCTGCCGCCACGATTGCCTTGATGTCGTCGTCGGACATCTGGGCGGGCATGTACACCGACAACGTATCGATTTCGTCCTGTTCCTTCTGCGCGAGGTCAGCGCGGCCGGCATCCGTATACTGCTTCACGGAGTCGCGGCGCTGCTTGATAAGCTTGCCAATGACGCCGGTCACGAGTTCGTCGGTGGCCTCAACGCGGTCATCCACTTCGCGCTGCTTAATAGCGGCCAGCAGCAAGCGCAGAGCCGACAGGCGTGCCGTATCGTGTGCACGCATGGCGCTCTTCATGTCTTCGGTAATGCGTTCCTTGATCGTCATTCTTTTTCTCCAACTGCAAGAAAAAACGGCCAACTCATTGTCGAGACGGCCGTCTTTCTCTGGCTTATCAAGCTAATTCCGGCGTCTTAATCAATGCCGGCTTCAGTCTGTACTGCGCGAGCGATTAGTACAGCTTCTTGGGCAGCATCATGCTGCGAAGACGCTTGTAGTGACGCTTGATGGCAGCAGCCTTCTTGCGCTTACGTTCTGCCGTGGGCTTTTCGTAGAACTCACGGGCACGAAGCTCGGTCAGCAGGCCGGACTTTTCGATGGTGCGCTTGAAACGACGAAGCGCAACCTCAAAGGGTTCGTTTTCCTTAACGCGAATGGTGGGCATTGATAAGCACCTGATCCTAGGATGTTAGTTGTTGATACATCGCACGGGATTGCCGGCGCCGTCGTATCTCGATCGGTCGCGGGCGCAAATCCGGTGCGCCAAAAAAATTAGAGAGTCCGCATTCTGACACAAAACCGACATAAAGTAAACACAGAGACCCAATATTTTTTTGCGAATTCAGGCTTTTGTCTCATCCGCGAGGCTAAACTTAGCCACCATGGAAACAGTCATTCTTCACAGTTGCTGCGCGCCGTGTTCCGCGGCCGTGCTCGAGTGGATGCTCGCTCACGACATCCGTCCCGTCGTCTTCTATTTCAACCCGAACATCTTCCCTCAGGCCGAGTACGAGAAGAGAAAAAACGAACTCACGGCACATTGCCAAAAACTCGGCGTGGAGGTCGTCGACGGCGACTGGGACCACAACACATGGCTTGATGCCGTCAAGGGACTCGAAAATGAACCCGAACGCGGCCGCCGATGCACGGTCTGTTTCTCAGTTCGCCTGCGTGCAGCAGCCAAGCTGGCCCACGACCGTGGCATTGCCCGTTTTACCACCACCCTGGCTTCAAGCCGCTGGAAAAATCTTGACCAGGTCAATGCTGCAGGCAGAGAAGCGGCTGCTCAGTACGATGACGTTCAATACTGGGACAAGAACTGGAGAAAAGACGGTCTGCAGGACCGCCGCAATGCGCTTTTGAAGTTCTACGGTTTTTACAACCAAACCTGGTGCGGCTGCGAATTTTCATATCGCGACGCCCAAAAGCGTGCGTCCGAGATAGCTGCTCGCATCGCAGCGCAGTCGGACAAACCATTGACTTAACCTATCGGCGCGCTAAAGCAAGCAGGCAGATATTGGACAAAACCAGCACCACACCGACTGCCTGCCAGCCGCCTAACACATCCCCCAACAGGACCATCGAAAAGACGATGGCCGAGAGCGGCTCCAAACACACCACCAAACCGGAAACCACCGGTGAAATGTATTTCAGCCCGGTGAGATAAAGCCAGAATGCCGCCACCGTGCCAAAAACCACGATAAAGGCAAAATCAGCCGTCACCATCCAGTTCCAATTCACATTGAGCGTCCACGGCGGGCAGAAGAAAGAAGCAATCACTCCGCCGAAGAGAAATGCCCATGCCACGACAACCGTGACACCGGCCTTGGCCGAAGGCTGCTGCGGCTGAATGCTGAAAGCCGTTGCAAACACTGCCGAACAAAGTCCCCAAACGACGGCCATCGGCGAAAACTTCAGGCCGGAGAAGTCTCCGTCAGTCACCATCAACGCAACGCCGGCAGCGGCCAACACGGCGCAAATGCACTCCACGGACGACATCTTCGTGCCTCTGACCAGAGCCAGCCACAAACCGGCCAGCATGGGATTGAGCGTCAGGAAAATCGCCGCGGTACCGGCATTGGAGTAGGAAATCGATTGAAAAAAGCAGAAGTGGGCCAAAAACACCAGCGCACCACTCGTGAGGATTTCCAATAAAAGCTTGCGGTCATTGAAAATCGACCACATCTTTCGAGGCATGACCATCGTGCCGATGGCCACAAAAAGCACCCCGGCGGACAACTGCCGCAGCGTCACAAGACCCAGAGCGAAAAAGCCGCTTTTGATCTGAAACAGATGCTGGACGGCCGTACCCATGGCGCCCCAGAAGACAGAGGCAATAACGGTAAAGAGGAAACCCAGAAAGAAAAGTCGGTTCATTTGGATCGGACAGAATTCGTTGAGCGGATTTTAGTTGGCTCAGACAGCTGCAAATGTTTGATGCCGATTTTTGTGATGGCATTTTTGCAATCATCCGAACTTTTCTGTATTATTCAGCGCTCACCGCAATTGCTTTTCCATGTATGGTGGAATTTGCGCGGTCGGAGAAGTGGCCGAGTGGCTGAAGGCACACCCCTGCTAAGGGTGCAGATCAAAAATAACTGGTCTCGAGGGTTCGAATCCCTCCTTCTCCGCCATATGAGAGTCCGATACTGTTTCAAGCAGTGTCGGATTTTTATTTTGCCCCAATAAAATCAAGGGACTTCTGGGTCATCCAGTCTCAGGTCATCTCAGCAGGTCTTAAGTTTTTGTGTGGTGTTTTTGGTGGGTTGGTAAAATTACCCTAACTCTTTTGGTGGGTAATCGATATGCCAAAGGTCGCCAAGCAACTTTCTGATCTGCAAGTTCGTTCTCTCAAAGCTGACGGCGTGTACGCTGTCGGTGGTGTAGCGGGACTGAGTGTTCGCGTTCAGTCCCAGCAGAAAACATTCATTCTTCGGTATTCCTGCAACGGTCGGCGCCGCGAAATCTCCATCGGTCACTACCCAGTAATCGGACTCGCTGACGCGCGCAACAAAGCCGCCGAGTACAGGCGCCTCATTGCGGACGGTTTAGATCCCCTCGATTGGAAGCGAGAGCAGAAAAACAGAGTCGAAGAGGAACGATCCAAAAAGTTTCTTGAAGAACTAACGTTCGGGCAATTGGCAGACCGCTTTGTTGAAGCTCAGTCAGCGGACTGGCAAGAAAAAGACAAAGATCTCCTAATCGGTCGCCTTGGTAACCATATCCTTCCGAAAATTGGAAATTCGCGGCTAAACAGCCTCACTTCAGACGATATTGCAGAAGTACTCACTCCACACTGGAAAGAGCGCCATGCTCTGGCGACTAAATTGCGCCAGATCATGCGGCAGGTCTTCACATGGGGTAAGGCCAAAGGGGTTGTAACGATTGAAAACCCCGTTGATCCCCAAGTCCTTAAGCACCTTCTCCCCAAGTACAAGAAAACCAAGGATTCGCACCATGCCATGCTACCTGTGCGGGATATACCGCACTTCATGGCTGATCTGCATCGGCGTCCCAGTATGTCAGCCAAATGCATGGAGTTCGCCGTTTTAACCGCTGTCCGCTCAAGTAATGCACGGTTAGCAGAATGGAGCGAAATCGACTTCAAACGTAAGCTTTGGGTGATCCCGAGAAGCAAAATGAAGGTTGCCATGAACGGCGACCATGAGGTGCCTCTGAGTGAGCAAGCCATTCAACTGCTGAAGTCTCTTGGGTCTCAGCAACTACCTACGAAATATGTTTTTCCCTCGCCAATCGGCCTCGCGCCTCTTTCTGACATGTCCCTGCGTTCGGTCATTCACGAAATGCACACAGAATCTCTACTGAATGGCGATCAAGGGTATTTCGATCCCAACCAAGTTACGCGCACAGGAAAACCTGCTATCGCAACGCCGCATGGTATTGCGCGCGCATCTTTCCGCACTTGGGCGCAAGATGACGAACTCGGCAACGATCGCCGCTTTTCTGACAAGATCGCGGAACTGTGTCTGCATCACAAGGTAGGCGACGCCTATAACGGCGCCTACGAACGCAATCAAGCAATGAAGAGCCGTATTGAAATGATGCAGGCTTGGGGCGACTACTGCGCTTCGGAATGGGAGGCTTAAATGAAGTTTTCAGACCTGCAACTTACTCAGGCTCAAAGACTGGAACTGCTTGCCCAATCCCACTGGTCAATCGAAGAGGCAGCCTGCTATTTCTGTGATGTAAAGGCGGTGGATCTTAATAAATTGAGCCCCGTCGAGCTACAAGTTTTGTACGAAACACAAGTCATTTACGACATTGAGGAATTGACAAAGGAACTGCCTGAGTCGTTCAGCAATGGCGAATATTTCAGAATTAAATATAACAACCCTCACGTTACCAAAAAGTCTCTCTTCCCCGTGGAAGAGTTCATGTTATGGGCAAATGAGCAATGGCCACTTACGCATGGGAAACAGTTGCCTCGTATTGTCATGGAGTACAACTTTCAGAAAGAGACGAGAGATCGTGAAACTCAAGAAATTACGAAGCCGAACGAAGCTAGCCAAGAATTTAATCTCTCGCCAGAGGTTGTAGAACTGGCGACTCGGAATCCTGTTGCTCTGGACGCCATATCCACTACGCAAGAAGAAAATCAAGCTGTATCTGACTCAGAATTCAGTCCTTCGCCTGAAGTTATCGAAGCGTACCAATTTTTACGTCAGAGAGGCGTAAGGATTGATTTGTGGATCCTTCTTTGCAGTAAGTGTTACCAACTCTGGTGGGGTAACGCAGAGCATCCAGTACCACTTCCCCCCGTTACAACGGATAAAGAGCTTGAGAAACGAAATAACGCTCTAGATGAAGAAAAAGCCACATACAACAGTTGGTTTAAGAGCGGAGAACCTTATGCGTCAATGAATAAGAGTCACGTTTATGAGGTGATTGGAGGGCTTCTCGACCCTAAAAATCCGGGCGGAAGACGTCCGGGATCGAAAAACTTACGAAAAAGGTCTTCGAAGGTTTCTGATAAGGGAAAGTCCTAATTATTAATCTCCAAGACAGACTGGCTGTACGGTCGCAAGGCTAAAAAAGGTCCGAAGAGTTGCGGTATTTCTCTGCGACTCTTTTTTTGTGCCCGCAACTCCAGCAAACTGCTTCCATCAAAAACAACAACCGTGGAGAAAGGAAGCAGATGGAAAAAGCGGTTCTAAGAGCTCACGAATTAGCCCTGCAATTAGCGATCAGCAAATCAACACTGTGGCGCTGGTGCAAGAGCAAAACGCATTTCCCCCAACCAAAGAAAATCTCAAAAGGCGTGACAGTTTGGTTCGCCGATGAAGTTCAAGAGTGGTTGGACAACCAAAGAAACAAGGAGGTTTTAGAAATGAAAAAGTGACGAAGGGCTACAGAAAAACAGCTACGCGGGTTTATCCGTCCAAAGATCGAACCTGCTGTAACGGTCAAGTTATCTGCCGCCCTCGTTCGAAGTCTACACGGCCTTGAACGCGGGCGACAAAGGAAGGTTTTTATGTCTTGGAAATTTTTCAGATCGCCTGAAGAAGTGTGCCGCGCCGTAGGCGTTGATTTCGATGGCACGCTTCCTGACCGCGGACAAAACAGACGCCTTAATGTCAGTGGCGATCCTCGTGGCGTAGGTGACGCCAACATCTACGTATTTTCTGACGGTAATGGTGGTTGTGTTACCAACTTTAAGAGTGATCAAAAAGCTTATTGGTACACCACGGGGACACCCTCTGTTCGTACACCAATGCGACGAAACAAGAGCGGCGAGACTCATGCCCCACTTCTACGAATGTTGTGGAATGAGGCTGAGCCGGTGCTTTCGCACCCTTATCTGGAAAAGAAGTGCGTAAAGCCGAATAAACGGATTCGACAAGTCACCTGTAAGCAGGTGCAAAACGTTTTTGAATGGACACCATGGGGACTCAGTGATCCTCTGTTGTGCATTCCCTTGACTGATGGCGCTGGCCTTGTGTCAATGCAATTTATTGACGTAAGAGGCCAAAAACGCTTCCTCAAGGGACATCCGACAACTGGTGCTTATTGGCGTACAGGCAAATGGCAATCAAACAGACCTTTAGGTATAGCAGAGGGCGTAGCCACTGCAATCAGTGTCGCAACCGTGAACGATTTTCCAGTTGTGGCCGCAATGAGCAGTGGGAATTTACTGGCTGTTGCACAGAGGATACGTAAACGCTTCCCCGATAAGCAGATTTATTTGCTCTCAGATGCAGGTAAGGGAGAAAGCGAAGCGCAAACCGCCGCTTACACCATCGGTGCAAGCATTGCCGTTCCCCCATTTACACCTGAAATGATCCAGTCCTTCCCAGAAGGGAAGCCAACGGATTTCAACGATTTTTACCGAATTGTAGGAATTTTAAAATGACTCCTCAAACTTCATTACTGATTAAAGATATTGCTACAAAGCCAGAACAACCGAGCCAATCTATTACAGCGGCTGGATATGAAAAATGCGCATTTATTCCACCTTCAATTTGTGAAGGTAAGGTTTCGCTCACCAAGACTTTGAGTGACTGCATAACACTTATGCAGAAATTTGTATCTATGGATAAACATCAGGCTATCGTCGCAAGTTTATGGGCAGCATCGACTTGGTTCGTAGATTCCTGTGACTTGGTTCCGTACTTACTTATTACTTCCCCAGAAAAGAGAAGTGGCAAGACTCGGTTGCTTGAATTCCTGCAACAAGTTGTCAGGTTCCCAAAACGAAGCGATGACTGTACGGTTGCGTCGATATTTCGCATAACAAGTATGTCAGGCCACCCGACGCTTCTTATGGATGAAATCGATCAGTATATGGTGACCCGCAGAGAATTCAATTCAATCTTAAATAGCGGCAATCGACGAGGAGCAACCGTAACGCGCTCAGCCACAAGAAATAATGGTGGGTTTAGCGACGATATTCGCGAATACGATTGTTTTGGTTTTAAAGCTTTTGCAGGCATTAAAGCAGACCATATTTCGGACACTCTGAATGATCGTAGCATTATCATCAAATTACGACGCAAAACCGAGCACATGGAGCGACTGAGAATTAAAAACTTTTCCGTCGAATTTGATTCAATTAGACGGCGTTTTTACTCATTGAGTCTTGAGCATGGTAAGAGCGTACAGGCGACAATCGACGCTGGAGCGATAGTTTTTCCAGATTCGTTCAATGACCGTCAAGTGGATATTTATGAGCCTCTATGGGCAATCATAGAGGTCATGTGTAAGGGACAAGTTCTAGAACAGTGTAAAAAGGCATGTGAACTTTGTTTATCAAGCCCAGAACCAACTTCGGATCTAGCTTTACTAGAAAAAGTGAGATCTTATTCCACCAAGAGCGCCAAAGACTGGGTGTCAACGGCAGAGCTTGTATCTTTTCTAAGTTCTTTTTCGGCTTGGAAAAATATGAGCCCTAAACGCCTGTCCTGTGTCATGTCCCGCTTTAAGGTGAAACCAGTAAGACAGGCTCAACTTGAAAATAAGCGCGGATACTTAACCGCACAAATAAATCAGGCTTACCTACAACATAGGTAAAATCCTGACAGAGCGTCCCGTGGCAATAGTCTGGGGCGCTTTTTCTTTGCCCGTTATTTTGCTTCGCATTGCATTCTCAGCAACAACTGCTGAAGAGGCCTGGATCAGAGCCGGCCTTCGTTTGCATTCGGCTGATCGACACTGTCAAGCGCTTCGCGCCTATTGATTTCACTCCGTCAAAGTCTCTTCCAAATTGACGGCGCTTCCCATGAAGTTCTGCCCGCTGTGCTGAGGTAACAGTGGCGTTTAGCGCGCCTCGCCAATGCCTCGCAATACCACCCTACAGATCAGGCAGCCAAGGCGCCTCTGTCGGCGTTTAAACGCATCTGTGCTAACAGTAAGCGGCATACCTCACAATCCCATCTACTCAGTCTCTGCGGACATTGCTTCCCCTGATTTTCCAGACAACCCAACCTCAACAGTCACAGTCACGGAGAACGAGCGCACCACCGTGGCCTTCTTAGAACGTGAAACAAAAGTCACCGACCTTAAAGAGACCAGCTTGGCTCCTCTCACTGTTGAATAAAGCACTCGCGTTTTAACGCACACAGAGGCACGTAGCACGCCTTGAAACAGGCGGTAATACCTCCCCATTACTCGGTCATCTTGTGCGCGATAGCGTGCGTTGTAGTGCGCTTTGCGGAGGTTTTTATGGTCAACCCACGAAGCAAGTCAAGTTCGACTCAGCAAACTCCGGTTCGGAGGTCGAGATCCTAGGTTGGAACTGGGGGCTAAAAGCAGGGCAACAGTGAGGACAGGATCTGCATCACCTGTCAAATCGGCGGGGAAACTTAATTTTATCCTCGTAAGGGAGGATCGAAAGAAGACAACACTGTTTGGGCAGAGATCAGAAAATCGGATTGAACCACAAGTGTTGTCCTCAAAATGAACAGGTCGAACAGATCTAACAGATCTTTAGGACATATCTACTAATTACATAATATAAATAAAATAATAAATATTTATTTATAAATTTATATTTATATATATTTATTACAATTATATTTTTAGACCTCCTCCATAGATCTGTTAGACCTGTTAGATCTTTTCTTTTTTTCCGATTTTTAACCGATTTGACAGAAAAAAATGACAAATTCCTATTTACTTCCGATTAAGACAAACCAAGAATTCGCACAAGCAAGAATCTTCGATTGGAAGAGAGGCTTTGACTTTCAATTGATGGTTAGTAACAAACTTACACCAGCATTCAATAAATGCTTTTTATCTGAGGATAGGGAAATCATTGTTTATGTCAGAGGCAAAAGCCGAACATTAGACGACAACTTCTTAGAGTTTATAAAAGTAGAAGTTGAGAGAAAAGAAGATTTGTCCTGTATTCTTAAATCTTTAAAAATCCTTTTCCCTCGCTCTCATCTTTTTACATTAACCCCAAAGAGCGAATACAGAAAGCTAAAAATCACTTTCAAGGATATTGAATTTATTATCCAATGATAAGTGCTTTTTTGGAGAATTTGAGCAATCATAGAGCGGAGAACTAAATTCTTCTCACTCATTCTTTTGATGATTTTTTGCTCATATTGTAGACAATCATATTAAATGCGTTCTTTCTAGCCACTGTCCTCATCGCTACATCTCTATTAAAATCTGGTAATGGCATCACGAATTGTTCATTTCCCAACAATCTAATTGTTGGCAATTCCTTAGGGAGTCTATTTTCATTCATACCCCAGTCAAATGCATTGACAGCTACGCTAACATGACCATGCACCGTACAAGCGGCTGTCTTTAGCCTAACACCATTTGCAAAACTGACGTAAGTGTCATCTATCTTTGTAACTTGTGGCTGATTTAATTCGTTTATTAGACTCCCAGAACATGTGATTGCAATGTTGTTATTGGACAGCCAATAATTAATCTTTTCTTCCGTATTTAATGAGCATCCTGCAAGAAGAAGAGTTGTTGTCAATACGAGTAACGTGTTTTTCATCACTTCAATTTGCAATCTATACACATATTATATTATGTCTTCTATACTCTCTTTTTCTTTGTGTTTGCGCTTAAGTCTATCAAATTCTCTCTTAAGTGTAAGGCTTGAGTTGGAAGAATACTTCAGAACGTAAATGCTGTTAACTTTATATGATAGCGTACCTACATAATATACAACACCATCGAGAGTTATTTGGTTATAGTATTCTGAATTTTTGTCTAAATTGTATTTCTCCCTCAATACTTCCGTAAAATTGTTGAATTTTTTACTGTTATCTGGAAGTCCGCATATATTGATTTCGCATAATGTATTTGTCTCATCAAAATAGTACTGCGAATATGTTTCATTTGGGACCCCGTTGCAATTTCCATCGCAAGTTATTACAGTCGGATAGTTATTATCGAAAGCGACATCTTCATCAGTTAGAGATCGTTCTTTTATAGGCTTTCCTGCGTATTTAGTCCTGACATCCTCAATGCTTGAAACTCCTAACAATAAACCATTAAAAGAAAGAGCTACATCTGGATTAGTTCGCAAAAAATTCGATCTTTCTAATTGCTCTTCTTGATTTTTTGTAAATCTTATATATGAATATGCTTTTCCGATAACTTCATCTGCGAATGATATTGAAAAATTTTCAGAAATATAATTTCTATTAAATGAATTCTTTTTTGTCGGAGTTCTAGATTGAGTAACGAAGTCTCCTGAAATGTTCAATTTTTTTACTAAATTGTCTCTATATTTTTTATATAAACTTTTATCATCAAACCTTATCACGACGGCACTTGGTTTTTTTGTTAGCAGTCCGAAAGATACTTGAATATATTTAATGCCGTTAGGTATATTTTCCGTTTTTCGCCAAAAAGGCAGATTAGGATATGTTTTCGTGAACCCTAATTTCTCCAGTTCATCAAGCGTCTTATTCCCAATGTCACCAAATTCTAGTATATCGGGGAAGTTGATGTCATCAAGTGATTTAGGATAATTCAAAATAAACTTCATTTGTTTACAAGAATCAGCCTTTTTCTTTAATTCTTTTTGTTTATTTTTATAGATTTCAGGAAAATTTGATGGAGCATTTCTTTTAAGATTTTTTAACTCTATGTTCGTGTCGTTAACAAGCTTTTTGTACTCTTCTCTACAGACATTCAAATTGTTCTCTAGATCCTTAGTACTTGGAGATGCATACGTTAAGCTTCCAAATACTGAAAAGCCACAAATAAATAGCGTTACTAGTTTGATACTTCTCATTTAGAATTCCTCAACTTTAAAATCTACAAATTCACCTTTTTGAATCCGTTCTTCTGTTCTTTTCTTTCTAATCGCTTTATTGATTTCTGCTTTGATTTCTTTTTTTGCCTGATCTTTTTTACCATTAATGATTAAAGTACATATTTGATCCGCTTTCTTATCAAAATTTTGCGCTTTACAGATATCCCAAGGATCATCAAGAGCCGCACGATACGAAATATTCACACATTTTGATTTAGCTTTAGGATGTCCCAATTTCGCGGCATTGCAGTAATTAGAGGCAGCAAATGATAAATTGTTATCTCTTTCAAATCGTTGTGCCAGAACGAAACTCCAATGTCCTGGAGGAGCATCTGAAGGAGTGTCTTGTCCAGCAGAATAAATTCCCTCCATCATTTGCGCACACCCTGTTAACAAACTACTCCCCAATACAAGGACAGAGCTCGCTAAAGCTAACTTTTGTAACATGTTTGACCTCTTCGTCCCAGCCGAAGGACTGCTACACTGTTGTCGCTGTTTAGAACACAGGCATTCCCCAGCTAACAAAAAACAACACATTTGCCTCATTGTAGGGATGGTGTCAATTTTCTTTTGGTGGGTTTTTTGGTGGGTAAAAACAAGAGGATATGATTTTTCTCTTAGTTTTAATGGGAACTTGTGAGGACTCCTTCCCGCCAAGATACATAACCGAACGATGCGCAATCGTTCGGTTTTTTATTTTCGATCGCCGATTTTCCCTTGATTGGCGGGCGTTCCAAGCGTTTCGTGCTTCCGGAACTATCCGCTACGATGCGTTTGTTATCGGCGCTCGGATGATGGATAGGATGATGGATAGAATGGTTCGAAGTTGAATTTTTCGACCTTTTTTTCAATCTATCCATCATCCTATCCATCATGCCCAGAACAACCGCCCCCTACTCGTGTCGCAGATCAAAAAGCTCCCCGAGGGTAAAACTGTTGCCGTCGGTGGAGTAACAGGGTTGTACTTCCGCAAAGCTAAATACCAGAGTCTGTTTATTCTCAGATATAAGGACGCAGACGGACGCCACGATCTTTCAATTGGAACCTACCCCAAGATCGGCCTGTCCGAAGCTCGAGAAATCGCTACACAACTACGAACACGCATCGCTGCAGGTAAAAACGTAATCGAAGAACGCAAAAAGAAAAGGGAAAAGAAACAGGAACGATCTCAGGTTGCCACCAAGTCGACTCCCAAGAAACTTACTTTTGCCGAAGTTGCTCGAGCTTGGATTAAAGAACGAAGCGAAGTGAACTATTGGGAAAACGACATCAAGGGTGAGGCTCGAGCTAACAGCATTCTTGAAATGCATGTTTTTCCGCATATCGGAAACAAGAATATGGATCAGGTGACTGTTGACGATGTTTACGAGCTGCTCAAACTGATCTGGACAACCAAACATGCCACAGCATCCAAAGCGAAAACGTACATCTACAAGGTCTTTCAATGGGCCATAGCAAGACAATTATGCAAACGAGTCGACAATCCTGGCGATATGCGTTATTCCTTAGGAATTCTGATGGAGCCGTTGCAAAAACATAAGCATGTTAGCCGCCATCATGCAGCGTGTCCTATGGATGAAATTCCTCGGCTGTTTGTTGAATTAAAACGATATGCATCCGTTTCAGCAAGAGCTTGTGAATTTGGCATTTTGACCTGTGCCCGATCCAAAGCTGTTCGTATGGCAACATGGGATGAAATTGATCTCAATGAAAAAATTTGGACGATTCCGATAGAACACGACAAAATCAAAACTGAGGGACGTGATAGAAGAATTTTTCTATCAGATCAAGCTATTACGGTACTCAAGAGTCTTCCTAAATTTCCAGGAAGCAAACTTCTTTTTCCTAATCTTCGTGGTAACCCTCTTTCAGACGCAGCATTGACAATGTTTCTGCGAGGCATGCACGAAGCAAAATTTGCTCTAGCCTGAATTTTGCAAGTTCATAAAACTGCTGGCGGTAGACGCAAAAAAATCC